>Ga0207664_10000008_pt1 | contig 309301 bp, 322 predicted proteins | sample LARL83metaG_FD_184349 | JGI IMG/M metagenome (GOLD analysis project Ga0207664, IMG submission 184349) | Corn, switchgrass and miscanthus rhizosphere microbial communities from Kellogg Biological Station, Michigan, USA - LAR L8-3 metaG... | ecosystem: Host-associated > Plants > Roots >...
GGCGACTTCTCGCGCCCGATCCCGGTCGACTCCGACGACGAGCTCGGCCAGCTCGCGGTCGCCTTCAACGACATGCAGCGCCAGCTCGCGCAGCTCGACCGCGCGCGCAAGCAGTTCATCGCGACCGCCTCGCACGAGCTGCGCACGCCGCTGTTCTCGCTCGGCGGCTTCGTCGAGCTGCTCGAGGACGAGGAGCTCGACGAGGAGACGCGCGCCCGCTTCCTCGCCCAGGTGCGCCAACAGGTCGACCGCCTCGCGAAGCTGTCCGTCGACCTGCTCGACCTGTCGCGCCTGGAGGCCGGCTCGCTCGAGCTGCGGCCCGAGCCGGTCGACCTCGCCGAGCTCGCGCGCTCGGTCAGCTCCGAGTTCGAGCCGGTGCTCGCCCAGCACGACTCGCACCTGGAGGTGCGGCTGCCGGGCGCGCCGGTCGAGGCGCAGTGCGATCCGGTGCGCGTCGCGCAGATCGCGCGGATCCTGATCGACAACGCCGTCACGCACACGACGCCGGGGACGAACATCGTCGTCTCGGCGATGCGCGAGAACGGCTCCGCCTGCCTCGCCGTGCGCGACCACGGCAAGGGCATCCCGCGCCAGGCGCTCTCGCAGGTGTTCGAGCCCTTCTACACCTCCGACGACGCGCAGGGATCGGGTCTCGGGCTCGCGATCGCGAGCGAGCTGGCGGAGCGCATGAACGGCCGACTCGGCGTCGAGTCGCGCCCGGGCCGCACGGTTTTCACGCTCGAGCTGCCGGCCTGACGCTCGGCGCTCCAGCGCCCGCCCGGCGATTCGGTATCGTCCGCGCGCTCCGGTCCCCGACCCTCGCGAGCCATGCTTCAACCCATCGCCGTCGGCCACAAGACGCTCGCCGACTACGCCAGCATCGTCGGCCGCTCGCTCGTCGAGGAGATCCGCGAGCTGGCGGAGCCGCTGAAGGGCAAGCGCGTCCTGCACCTGTCGGCGACCGCGTTCGGCGGCGGCGTGTCGGAGATCCTCTACACGCTCGTCCCGCTGATGCGCGACGTCGGGCTCGACTGCGAGTGGCACGTGATCTACGGTCGCGAGGAGTTCTTCAACGCGACGAAGGTCATGCACAACGCGCTCCAGGGCAACCCGCAGGACCTCACCGACGAGCAGTGGGAGGCGTGGCGGCGCTACAACGAGATGAACGCGCGCGAGCTGTCGAGAGGCTGGGACACGTGCATCGTCCACGACCCGCAGCCGGCCGCGCTGCACACGCTCGCTCCGGAGAAGGCGCGCCACTGGATCTGGCGCTGCCACATCGACCTCTCCACCCCCAACCCGGCCACGATCGAGCGCCTGCTGCCCTACGTCAAGAGCTATCCCGCCTCGGTCTTCCACATGCAGCAGTACGTGCCGGCGGGGCTGGAGGGCCAGATCAACATCGTGCCGCCGGCGATCGACCCGCTCGCACCGAAGAACATGGCGTTCTCGCCGGACGACTCGGTCTACATCTGCGAGCAGTTCGGGATCGACATCGACCGGCCGCTGCTGTGTCAGGTCTCGCGCTTCGACCCGTGGAAGGACCCGCTCGGGGTCATCGACGCGTATCGCATCGTCAAGGAGCAGATGCCGGAGGCGCAGCTCGCGCTCGTCGGCTCGATGGCGACGGACGACCCCGAGGGCTGGGACTTCTTCAACGCGACGATCGCGCACGCCGATCGCGATCCCGACATCCACATCCTCAACAACTTCAACAACGTCGGCGCGATCGAGGTCAACGCCTTCCAGTCGCACGCCGACGTGCTGATCCAGAAGTCGACGCGCGAGGGCTTCGGCCTCACCGTGTCCGAGGCGATCTGGAAGGCGCGCCCGTTCATCGGCGGCAACGTCGGCGGGATCCCGTTGCAGGTCGAGGACGGCGTCTCCGGCTTTTTGGTCGAGAGCGTGGAGGAGTGCGCGCGGCGCGCGCTCGAAGTGCTGGCCGACCCTGCGCTCGGTCGGCGGCTGGGACGCGCCGGCAAGGAGCACGTGCGACGCCATTTCCTGATGCCGCGGCTGCTGCGTGACTGGCTGCGGATGATCACCGCGCTGGAGGGGCAGGGGTCCTGACCCCCGACGGCGCCCGCCCGCTCGTCCTCGTCTCCAACCGCGGCCCGGTCACGTTCGGGCCCGACGGCGAGGTGCGGCGCGGAACGGGCGGCCTCGTCACCGCGCTCACCGGACTCGCCTCGCACCGCGAGGCGGTCTGGATCGCCTCGGCGATGACGGACGAGGACGTCGCGCATTCGCGCGCGCACGAGGGGCGCCCGTTCAGCGTCGAGCTGCCGGACGGCGGCGCCTACCGCGTGCGCCTCGTCGCCTCGGATCCGGACGCCTACGACCGCTTCTACAACGTGTTCGCGAACCCGATGCTGTGGTTCATCCAGCACTACCTGTGGGACCTCTCGAACGCGCCGGACATCCGCCGCGAAGAGGTCGAGGCGTTCGAGTTCGGCTACAACGTCGTCAACGAGGACCTCGCGCGCGCCGTGCTCGACGAGATCGAGGGCGAGCGGGAGCCGGTCGTGATGGTCCACGACTATCACCTCTACACGCTGCCGGCGCTCGTGCGGAAGGTGCGCCCGGACGTCTTCCTGCACCACTTCATCCACATCCCGTGGACGCAGTCGGACGCGTGGCGCGTATTGCCGAGCCAGATCCGCGACGAGATCTACAACGGCCTGCTCGCGAACGACATCATCGGCTTCCACACGCGCTCCTACCGCCGCAACTTCCTCCAGTGCTGCCGCGACCTGATGGACCTCAAGGTCGACTTCGAGCGCGGCGTCGTGCGCCTCGACGGGCGCGAGGTGTGGGTGCGCGCCTATCCGCTGCCGATCGACGCCTCGGCCACCCGCGCGGTCGCCCAGCGGTCGCGCACGGCGGAGTTCGAGCGCGAGCTGCTGCGCCGCCGGCGCGACCACCTGATCCTGCGCGTCGATCGCGCCGACCTGTCGAAGAACGTCCTGCGCGGCTTCACCGCGTTCGACGTCTTCCTCACGCAGCACCCGGAGTTCCACGAGAGAGTCACGTTCATCGCGCAGCTCATGCCGTCGCGCACGGACGTGCCCGAGTACGCCGAGTACCTGGAGCGGATCGAGGCCGTCGTGGCGGTCGTCAACCACCGCCACGGCACGCCCGACTGGATGCCGATCCACCTGAAGCTGCGCGACGACCTCGAGGAGGCGGTCGCCGCCTACAAGCACTACGACGTGCTGCTCGTGAACGCGATGTTCGACGGGATGAACCTCGTCGCGAAGGAGGGGCCGCTGGTGAACGAGCGCGCGGGGGTCTCGATCCTGTCGGAGAACACCGGTGCGCACGAGGAGCTCGGCGAGTTCGCGCTGTCGGTGAACCCGTTCGACATCCAGGAGCTCGCGGACTCGATCCACGCGGCGCTGACGATGGAGCCGAGCGAGCGGCGGCGGCGGATGGAGGGACTCGAACGGACGGTCACCCAGCGCGACCCGGGCGACTGGATCGACGAGCAGCTCGCCGACATCCGCACGAAGGCCGCGGCGCGCGGCTGAGCGCGCCCTTGCGGCCGGCCCCTACGGTCGCGCGGGCACGACCATGCGCCCTTCCGCGACCGCGGCCTCGGCCAGCTCGCGGTCCCACGTCGCGACGACGAGGTCGCCGGGGACATCGATCGCGAGCGCGGAGGCAAGGTGGACCGCGTCGTAGCCGCGCAGCGCGTAACGCTCAGCGAGGTCGCCCGCGGTGCGCGCCAGCTCGTCGTCGAGGGAGACGATCCGCAGCGCGCCGTGCAGATGCTCGATCTCCTCGACCGCCGCTGGCAACCTTCGTGTGCGCATGCGGCCGGAACGATGGATGGCGGCGATCGCTGCACGCGCCTCCGGATAGAGGAGCCGGCTCGACGTCACCGCGTCGGCCCGCTCCCACAAGTCGCGGGCGACATCCGAGCCGAGCTCCGGAAGGAACAGCTTGATGAACGCCGAGGTGTCGAAATAGACGGTCAGATGCCGCCGCGCCGCATCTGGATGACGATGTCCGAGGCCGTGGGGCCGTCGCCGTCGAGCGGGATCTGACTCAGATCCTCGAGCCTCGTTCGCGGCCGGGTCGGCTCCTGGATCAGACCGCGGGCGCGCAGGGTCGCGAACGGATCGGCGGAGGGCAACGGGGTCAGCCGCGCGACCGGCTTGCCGCGCATCGTCACGATCACCTCGCCGCCCTCGGCTGCGTGTCTCACGTAGCGGCTGAGCTGGTCGTGCAGCTCGCGCACGCCGACCTCTCGTCTCAGTGGCTGCTCCCGATGTGGCGTCATCGAAGTCATCGTAAGCGCTACCTCTCTCGTTCACAAGCAAGGTCATCCGATCGCGAACTCCGGTGCGGCCTGTCCGGTCGCCGCAGCGCCGCCTGCCCGCCCGACGCTCCCGCCCGCCCGCTCGACGCTCCCGCCTGCCCGCCCGACGGTTACGCCCGCACGCGCGACGGTCCGGCCCGCCCGCGTCGCGCGACGCTTGCTCGGCGGGCGCCGGACCCGCGGTGCGCCGCCCACCGCCGCGCCATCCGGCCGCCTGCCCGGCCCGGTGCGGCCGGCGTCGGCGCCGCTCGCCTCCTCGCGCGCCGCGATCCCGGCCCGCGTCGTCGACGCTGGGGCGGCAGCCGGATCGACCCGAGCCTCGACCGGAGCCGCGACCGGCGCCGGCACCGCCAGCCCGGCCGGTACCGCCGGCGCAGACCCGGCGGCGGAATGCAGCCAGACGCAGGCGAGCAAGAGCGCGAGAACGACGGCGGCCGTTGTCACGAGGTTGGCGCGGGGCCGGCGCGGCGGCGTGGGAATCTGGGGCATAGGAGCACCGAGGGCGCCGCGCGGCAGAATTCGCCCCCGTTGGTATAGTCCCCCGCCGCAGTTCAACCGCCATGGCCGAGCTTCCGCCCATCTACGACCTGATGATCCTGCTCTCCACCTCGGTGGAGGAGGAGCGTCGCGCGAGAATCCTCGCCGACGTCGAGCAGACGATCGCCGACAACGGCGGCGCGGTCGAGTTGAAGCAGGAGTGGGGCAGTCGCAGACTCGCGTTCGAGATCGCGCACAAGCCGGACGCCGAGTACCACCTTCTCCAGTTCAGCGGCCCGCCGGCGCTGGTCGAGACGCTGAGCTACAACCTCAAGATCACGGACGGCGTGCTGCGCCACCGGATCATCAAGGTCACGCCCGGCACCCCGCCGCCGCCCGAGCCGACGCTGCCCGAGCCGGCTCCCGCCGCCGAGGCCGAACAGGCCGTCGCCGGCGCCGAGGCGTAACGGATCTCACGCGGTTGCGCACGCCTTTCACGGCGCCCGCCGAGCTTTCTCCCGAGTTTCCGGCGATCAGCCCAGGGAACAGCCGTTCCGTGCGTACACTCGGTCGCCCCTGAAGGATCTGCCGCCGAAAGGAGCCCCATGGCTGCCACCAACATCAACCGCGTCGTGCTGACCGGGAACCTCACCCGCGACCCGGAGCTGCGCTCGCTGCCGAGCGGCATGTCCGTGTGCAGCCTGCGGATCGCATGCAACACGCGGCGCAAGGGCGCCTCGGGCGAGTGGGAGGACAAGCCGAACTACTTCGACGTGACGGTCTGGGGCGCACAGGGCGAGAACTGCGCCCGCTTCCTCACGAAGGGCCGTCCGGTCGCCGTCGACGGACGGCTCGAGTGGCGCGAGTACCAGACGCAGGACGGGCAAAGACGCCAGGCAGTCGATATCATCGCCGATTCCGTGCAGTTCCTGGGTGGGCGCGACGACGCCGGCGCCGGGAACGGGTTCTCCGGAGCTCCCGCCGCGACGGCGGGAGGCGGCGACGTTCCGATCGACGACCGGGACTTCCAGTCCGCGCCGGCGGCGCCCGTCTCGACCGCCGACGACGACATCCCGTTCTAGGGACCGACAGACGAGACCGACGAGGTAAGGCTTCAGTGGCAAAGCAGCGTAGGCGCCCCACGCGGCGGCGCGACAAGAAGGGCGGTCCGGGCTCCGGGCGGCGCAAGCCGTGCCCGTACTGCAAGGACAAGATCGAGCAGGTCGACTACAAGGACGTCTCCGCCCTGCGGCGGTTCATCTCGGAACGCGGCAAGATCCGCTCGCGCCGCATCACCGGCGCGTGCCGCCGTCACCAGAATCAGGTCGCCCGCGCGGTCAAGCGCGCGCGTGAGCTGGCGCTGCTGCCATACGCGGCCGAGCCGGCGAACGAGCGGGCAGGCGGTGGCCGCCGAGATCGCGATCGCGATCGCGAGGACCGGTAGCCCGATGCCGCAGGCGATCCTCACGCAGGACGTCGAGTCGCTCGGCGAGCGCGGGACGGTCGTCGACGTCTCCGCCGGCTACCTGCGCAACTACCTGATCCCGCGCAAGCTGGCCCAGCCCGCGACGAAGGGCGCGCTCGAAGCGGCGCAGGAGCGCAGAGCGGCAGCCGAGCGGGCGGAGCGCGAAGCCAAGGCGCGCGCGCAGGAGAACGCCGCTCTGCTCGGCAAGACGGTGCTGACGATCGCCCAGCAGGCCGGCGACGACGGCCGCCTCTTCGGCTCCGTCACGGCGCAGGACATCGCCGACGCGATCCGCGAGGCGCGCGGCATCAAGATCGACAAGCGCAAGGTCCACCTCGAGGAGCCGATCCGCCACATCGGCACGCACATGGTCGTCGTCGAGATCGACGACGGCGTCATGGCGACCATCAAGACGATGGTCGTCGAGCAGAAGTAGCTCGCAGCAAGCCGGCGAAGGCCGGCCAGCCCCACCTCGTTGCGCGCCGCGGTCTCCGCGGCGCGGCGTCGTTAAAACACCGGTGCGAGCGGGATCGGCGAGCTCGCACCCAGCGCGGATTGCTAGCGTCGCGGCCTCGTGGCCGCGATCGAGCAGACCCACCAGGCCCTCCTCCCCCCGCACAACCTCGAGGCGGAGCAGTCGGTGCTCGGGGCGATCCTGCTCGCCGACACGACGCTCTACGGCCTCGTCATCAACGAGGGGCTGAAGCCGGAGCAGTTCTACCGCGAGCAGCACGCGACGATCTACCGCGCGATGCTGCGGCTCTACGAGCAGAGTCGCGAGATCGACGTGCTCACCGTCACCGAGGAGCTGCGGCAGGCGGGCGAGTTGGAGCAGGTCGGCGGGCCGGCGATGGTCGACGCGCTCGCCGGCGCGGCGCCGGCAGCCGGCAACGTGCGCGAGTACGCGCGCATCGTGCAGAGCAACGCGCTGCTGCGGCGGCTGCTGACGACCACGCAGCAGATCCAGGCCAACGTCTACAACCACGAGGCGCCCGCGCGCGAGCTGGTCGAGTGGGCCGAGCGCGACATCCTCGAGGTCGGCCACGACGACCGCCAGAAGGACTTCCGCTCGATCGGCGAGGTGCTCCACGACGAGGTCGACAAGCTCCACCGCCTCTCGCTCGAGCACACCGCGCTGACCGGCACCCCATCCGGCTTCAAGGATCTCGACGAGATCACCGGCGGCTTCCAGGCCGGCAACCTGATCATCCTCGCCGCACGACCGAGCATGGGAAAGTGCCTGAAGAGGGGTGCATTGGTCTATGACCCGGCGCGGGGGAATCGACGCCGGATCGAGGACGTCGTCGCGAGCGTCGAACGCGGCGAGGAGACGTGGGTCGCCTCCGTCGGCGCAGACCTGAAGCTGCGTCCCGCCCGCGTCAGCGCCGGCCTGCGCAGCGGACGCCAACAGGTCTACCGTCTCACGACCCGGCTCGGGCGACGCATCGAGGCGACCGCGAGCCATCCGCTTCTGACGATCTCCGGTTGGCGCGAGCTGCGCGACTTGGAGCCGGGCGCACGCATCGCAGTCCCGCGCTGGCTGCCGCGTCCCGCCGAGGAGCAGCGCATGGACGATCGCGACATCGTCCTGCTGGCTGCCCTGATCGCCGACGGCAACCTCACCCAGCGCACGCCGCGCTTCTGCTTCGGCGACGACTCCCCCGTGCTCGAAGAGGTCGAGCGGGCGGCCGCGGCGTACGGCATGCGACTCGACCTCGGCGCGCGGAGCCATGGAACGGCGACGATCAGCGCCGGGCGAGGCGCGCCGACGCCGAACCCGGTGCGCCGGCTGTGCGAGCGCCACGGCCTCTGGGGCAAGCGCTCGGAGGACAAGTTCGTTCCGGAGGCGATCTTCGGGCTGGGCGATGACCAGATCGCGCGCTTCCTCAGCGTCCTCTACGGCTGCGACGGCCACATCCACGCCGGCGAGCGCTTCAGCCAGATCGGCTACACGACGATCAGCGAGCGGCTCGCGCGCGACGTGCAGCACCTGCTGCTGCGGCTCGGAATCGTCGCGACGATCCGGACGCTGAAGCGCGAGGTGTACGCGGGCACGGCCACCGTTGCGCGCGAGGTCCGGATCACGAACCAGGATGCGCTCGCCGCCTTCTGCCGCAGGATCGGCGCATGCGGCAAGCGCGAGCAAGCTGACCGCGTGCTGGCGCGCATCGCGGAGGTGGGCCGACGCACGAACACCGACACGCTGCCGGTCGAGGTCTGGTCACGCGTGATCGAGGCGAAAGGCGGACAGCCATGGCGCGAGCTGGCCGTCGCCACCGGCCGGCCGTTGAACCACAACTGGCACGTCGGACAGCGCGGCCTCTCGCGCGACCTGCTGGGCGAGCTGGCGGTCGCCGTCGAGAGCGTTGAGCTGGCGCAGCTCGCAACCTCGGATCTATGGTGGGACGAGGTCGCGTCGATCGAGCCGATCGGCGAGCATGAGACGTACGACCTGACCGTCCCGGGCGATCACAACTTCGTCGCCGACGACGTCGTCGTGCACAACAGCGCGCTTGTTACCAATATTGCGGAGAACGCCGCGCTGGAACACGGGAAGCCGGTCGCGCTGTTCAGCCTGGAGATGTCCGAAGCGGAGCTGGCGCAGCGCTTCGTCGCCTCGCAGGCGCGCATCCGCGGCGAGGAGCTGCGCAAGGGGCGGGTCGCGGAGAACCGCTGGCCGAAGATCCTCGAAGCGTGCCAGCGGCTGTCTGACGCGCCGCTCTACGTCGACGACTCCTCCGACATCGGGATCCTCGAGCTGCGCGCGAAGGCCCGGCGGCTGCACCAGCAGAGCGAGGAGGGGCTCGGCCTGATCATCCTCGACTACCTCCAGCTCATGCGCGCCGACAGCCGCGTCGAGAACCGCGTCGAGGCGGTCGGCCAGATGAGCCGCGGGCTGAAGATCCTCGCGCGCGAGCTCGAGGTCCCCGTGATCGCGCTCTCCCAGCTCAGCCGCGCCGTCGAATCGCGCACCGACAAGAGACCGATCCTGTCCGACCTGCGCGAGTCCGGCAACATCGAGCAGGACGCCGACGTCGTCATGTTCATCTACCGCGACGAGTACTACGACAGAGAGTCCGAGCGCGAGGGCGAGGCCGACATCATCATCGCCAAGCACCGCAACGGCGCGCTGGGGGATGTGACGCTGACGTTCCAGAAGGAGTACCCCAAGTTCATGAACTTCGCCGGGGATCGATTCGGGTCGTAGGCGCGGGGGCCTGGTCGCCGCCGCGGCCCTACACTGTCAACCGCCATGCCAGGCATCGTGATCGTAGGCGCCCAGTGGGGGGATGAGGGCAAGGGCAAGATCACCGACCTGCTCGCCGAGCAGGCGGACGCTGTCGTGCGCTTCCAGGGCGGCAACAACGCCGGCCACACGATCGTCCGCAACGGCGAGACGTGGAAGCTGCACCTGATGCCCTCCGGGATCTTGTACCCGGGCAAGCTGTGCGTGATCGGCAACGGCGTCGTGATCGATCCGAAGGTGCTGACCGAGGAGCTGGACGAGCTGCGCGGGCGCGGCGTCGACACGAGCGGGCTGCGGATCTCCGCGAACGCCCACATGATCATGCCGTACCACCTGATGCTCGACGACGCCGGCGAGGCGAAGCTGGGCAAGCTGAAGATCGGTACGACGCGGCGCGGAATCGGCCCCTGCTACGCCGACAAGGCCTCGCGCATCGGCATCCGCGTGCAGGACCTGCTCGACGAGAAGATCCTCAAGCAGAAGATCGTCGCCGCGCTCGAGCCCAAGCGCCTCGCGCTGCGCCCGTTCGCGCGCGATCCGCGGCTCGATCTCCAGGCGATCACCGAGGAGTACCTCGCCTACGGCCACCGCCTGTCCGAGCACATCCAGGACACGACGCGGCTCGTATGGGACAAGCTCGACGCGAACGCGACGGTGATCTTCGAGGGCGCGCAGGGCGCGCTGCTCGACATCGACCACGGGACCTATCCGTTCGTCACCTCCTCCAACCCGATCGCCGCGTCGGCCTGCATCGGCAGCGGCGTCGGGCCGAAAGACATCGATGAGGTCTGGGGGATCACGAAGGCGTACAGCACGCGCGTCGGTTCGGGTCCGTTCCCGACCGAGCTGGACGGCGACCTGGGCGAGTCCCTGCGCCAGAGAGGCGGCGAGTTCGGGACGACGACCGGTCGCTCGCGCCGCGTCGGCTGGCTCGACCTCGTCGCGCTGCGCTACGCGGCGCGCATCAACTCGCTCACGGCCCTCGTGGTGACGAAGCTCGACGTGCTGACCGGCCTTCAGACGATCAAGGTCTGCACGCGCTACCGCGGCGAGGACGGCGCCGAGTTCGACCACTTCCCCTATCACCAGTCCGTGCTGCATCACACCGTCGGCGAGTACGTCGAGCTGCCGGGCTGGAGCGAGGACATCGGCGAGGCGCGTCACGCCGAGGAGCTGCCCGAGAACGCGCGCCGCTATCTCGCGTTCGTCGAGGAGTTCATCGGCGTGCCGGTCGTGATGATCGGTGTCGGCCCGGGTCGCGAGCAGACCGTGTGGACGGACGCCGGGCGCGAGACGACGCCCGGCAAGGCCGTCGCGGCGGCGTAGCTCAGCGCCAGCGCTCGATCAGGTCTTCGTCGGGGACGTCGCGCACGATCCGCGCCGGGACGCCCATCACGACGGCGCGCGGCGGCACATCGCGCGTAACGACCGCGCCGGCGGCGACGAACGCCTCCTCGCCGACCTCGACGCCGGGCGTGAGCACGGCGCCGCCGCCGATCCGGCAGGCGCGCCGCAGCGTGGCGCCGGCAAGACGCGTACCGGCCGCGAGCCGTCCCATCGCGTCGTCGTTCGTCGTCGTCGCGCAAGGGCCGACGAACACGTCGTCCTCGACGACCGAGGAGGCGGTCAGGTAGACGTTCGTCTGCACCCTCACGCGCGCGCCGACGATCACGTCGTTGTCGACGACCGACCCGCGCCCGATCACGCTGCGCTCACCGACGATGGAGCGCTCGCGCACGAACGCCTGATCCCCCAAGATCGCGCCGGGGCCGATCGCCGCCCCGGCGAACACGATCGCGCCGCAGCAGATCGTCGCGCCGGCGCCGATCCGCAGCGGCTCGACCGCGCCGGCCGCGGCCGACCCGGGCGCGAGGCGCGGCCGCTTCCCCAGCACGACCCCGTCCTCGATCGTGACCCCGTCCCCGATCTCGACGTCGTCGTGCACGACGACGTGCGCGCCGAACGTCACGCCCTCGCCGACGCGCGCCGCGGAGCTGAGGACGAGGCCGGGAGCGTCGGGCATCGGCGCGAAGCCTACGTGCTGGCGCCGCCGGTAACCTCCCGCGCGTGCTGCGCGCAGCCACGCTCGGGCTCGGCATGATGGGCCGCCACCACGCCCGCATCCTCCAGTCGCTGCCCGGCGTCGCGTTCGCCGGCGCGGTCGACCCGGCGGGGGATCGCAATGAGGCGGTGCGCGACGAAGCGCTCGTCTTCGCGACGCTCGAGCAGCTCCTCGCGGCAGGCCCGCTCGACTTCGCGGTCGTCGCGCTGCCGACCGAGGAGCACCTGTCGACCGCGCTCCAGCTCGCCGACGCCGGCGTCCACATGCTGATCGAGAAGCCGCTCGCGGCCTCGGTCGAGGAGGGCGAGCGGATCGTCGCGGCGTGCGCGCGCACCGGCGTGCACGCGGCGGTCGGGCACGTCGAGCGCTTCAACCCGGCGCTGATCGCGTTGCGCGAGCGCGTGCTCGCCGGCCAGCTCGGCGACGTCTTCCTCGTCGCGACCGAACGGATCGGCCCGTTCCCCGAGCGCGTGCGCGACGTCGGCGTCGTGAAGGACCTCGCGACGCATGACCTCGACATCGTCACCTGGGTCGCGGACGCGCCGATCGAGACGGTCGCGGCGCAGACGGCGCACCGCACCGGCCGCCCGCACGAGGACCTCGTGCTCGTCACGGGCCGGCTCGCGTCCGACGTGCCGTTCAACTCGATCGTCGACTGGCTCACGCCGACGAAGACGCGCCGCACGCGCGTGCTCGGCGACCGCGGCATGCTCGTCGCCGAGACGGTCACCGCCGACCTGACGTTCTACGAGAACGGCGACGTGGCGTCGTCGTGGACGAGCGCACAGGCGCTGCGCGGTGTCTCGGAGGGCGACGCCACGCGCTACGCGCTCGCGCGCGCCGAGCCGCTGCGCGCGGAGCTGGAGGCGTTCCGCGACCTCGTCTCGGGCGACGACGACGCGCCCGTCGTGACGCTCGCGCAGGGGCTAGCGGCGCTGCGCTCGGCCGAGGCGGTGCTCGCGAGCGCCGCGAGCGGCGAGACGGTTCGCCTCGCCGAGGCCGGCGGAGCCGCCGCGCCGTGAGAGTCGTCGTCGTCGCGCTCGGCAAGATCGGCCTGCCGCTTGCCGCCTACGTGGCGCGCGCGGGGCATGAGGTGGTCGGCTGCGACGTCGATCCGCGCGTCGTCGAGCTGGTGAACGCGGCGCGCGCGCCGTTCCCCGGCGAGGCCGGGCTGGAGGAGGCGCTTGCGGAGGTCGTCGGCGCCGGGCGTCTGCGCGCGCAGACCGACACGGCTGGCGCCGTCGCCGCGGGCGCCGATCTCGTGATCGCCGTGCCGCCGCTCGTGGTCGACGCGGACACGCGACCGGACTGGCGGATCCTCGACAGCGTCGTCGCCGACGTCGCGCGCGGGCTGGGCGCGGCGGGGCCGGGGCGCGAGACCGTCGTGTGCGTCGAGACGACGCTGCCGGTCGGCACGACGCGCGCCCGCATCGCGCCCGGGCTCGCGTCCGCGAGCGGCCTGCATCCCGAGCACGACTTCTTCGTCGCGTTCAGCCCGGAGCGCGTCTACAGCGGGCGGATCTTCGCGGACCTGGGCAGATACCCGAAGCTGGTCGGCGGCTGCTCGGAGCGCGGGGAGGAGCTTGCCGTGGAGCGCTACCGGCGGTTCGTGGAGCCCGGCGCGGAGGTGTGGCCGATGGGCTCCGCCGAGGCGGCGGAGCTGGCGAAGCTCGCGGAGACGACCTACCGCGACCTCAACATCGCGTTCGCGAACGAGCTGGCGCGCCACGCGGACCGTGTCGGCGTCGACGTCGATCGCGTGATCGAGGCGGCGAACAGCCAGCCGTTCAGCCACATCCACCGACCGGGCGTCGCGGTCGGCGGGCACTGCATCCCCGTCTATCCCCACTTCTTCCTGCACGGCGCGCCCGAGGCGCGACTGCCGGCGCTCGCGCGCGAGGTCAACGGCGCGATGCCGGCCTACGCGGTCGAGCTGCTCGCCCGCGCGCTCGGCGAGCTGCGCGGCGCCCGCGTGCTGATCCTCGGCGTCGCCTACCGCGGCGGGGTGAAGGAGACCGCCTTCTCCGGCGCGTTCGCGCTGCGCGACGCACTGTCGGCGCGCGGCGCGACGGCGCTCGCCGTCGACCCGCTCTACGACGACGCGGAGCTGCGCGCGCTCGGCTTCGAGCCGTGGGACGGCTCCGCGATCGACGGCGCGATCCTCCAGGCCGATCACGAGCAGTACCGCGCGCTCACACCGGCCGACGTCGCCGGCGCGCGCGCGATCGTGGACGGGCGCGACGTGCTCGACCCGGCGCCGTTCGCAGCGGCCGGCGTGGCGTTGCGGCGGATCGGGCGGCCGTAGCTCAGGCAGCCGCCGGCGCGCCCGCCGCGAGCGCGCGGACCGCCTCGGCGACCCGCTCGCCGGCGCGACCGTCGCCGTAGAGCCGCGGGCGCTCGGCCGGCAGCGGGCGCTCCAGGGCGGCGAGCGCCGCGTCCGCGTCGAGGTCGACGAGCACGTTCCAGCCGACGTCGACCGTCTCGACCCACTCGGTGCTCGGCCGCAGCGTCACGCACGGCACGCCCGCGAGGTACGCCTCCTTCTGGACGCCGCCGGAGTCGGTCACGACCGCGCGGGCATTGCACAGCAGGGCGGTGAAGTCGAGGTAGCCGAGCGGCGGAGCGAGGCGCAGGCGCGGCGAGCCGGCGAGCGTGTCGAGCAGTCCCGCCGCCTCCAGGCGCGCCCGCGTGCGCGGGTGCAGCGGCAGCACCGTCGGAAGCGGCAGCGCGAGCAGCAGCTCGACGAGCAGGCGCAGCCGCTCCGGGTCGTCGACGTTGCCGGCGCGGTGCGCGGTCGCGAGCAGGAAGCCGCCCGGCTCGACCCCGTAGGGCTCCAACGCGGCCGTGCGCGCCCGCGCGGCCGGCTGAAGCAGCCGCGCGACGTCGACCATCACGTCGCCGACCAGCTCCACCGCCCCGGCGACCGCCTCGCGCTCCAAGTTCTCGACGGCGGTCCGAGAGGAGCAAAGCAGCAGCGCGCCGAGATGGTCCGTGAGCACGCGGTTGACCTCCTCCGGCATCGCGCGGTCGAACGAGCGCATGCCCGCCTCGACGTGCGCGACCGGGATCCCCGCCTGCACCGCCGCCAGCGCTCCCGCGAGCGTCGAGTTCGTGTCGCCGTAGACGAGCACCGCGTCGGGCTCAACGTCGGCGAGCAGCGGCTCCAGCGCGGCGAGCATGCGCGCGGTCTGCGAGGTGTTCGTGCCGCCGCCGATGCCCAGCAGGCGGTCGGGCGGCGGCAGCTCGAGCTCGTCGAAGAAGACCTGCGACAGCTCGGCGTCGTAGTGCTGGCCGGTGTGCACCGTCACCTCCTCGCCGATCGCGCGCAGGCGCGAGGAGACGGCCGAGGCCTTGATGAACTGCGGGCGGTTCCCGATGACGGTGAGGACGCGCATCAGCCGTCGAGGTCCGCCAGGATGCGCTCGTGCAGGCGCGCGGCGAGGTCGCGGGTGACCGGCCCGGGCGCGCCCGCGCCGATCTGCACGTCGCCGATCGACGCGACGCCCTGGATCTCACGCGTCGTCGAGGCAAGGAAGGCCTCATCGGCGGCGAACAGGTCGCCGGGCGTGCACGATCGCTCCTCGGCTCCGGACAGCTCGACCGCGAGCGCGCGCGTGATCGAAGCGAGGATGTGGTCGCTCAGCGGCGGTGTGCGGACGACGCCGTCGGCGACCCAGAAGATCGACGAGGTCGGCGCCTCCAGCACGCGCTCGTGCGGGGTGACGAGCAGCGCCTCGTCAGCGCCCTGCTCCTGCGCCAGTCGCGTCGCGAGCATGTTGGCGGCGTAGGAGAGCGACTTGACGCCGTTGAGCAGGCGTACCGGCGCGTAGGTGACGGTCGCAAGGCGGATCGCGGACGCATGCTCGGGCAGCGACTCCGTCAGCAGCAGTCGCCGGCCGCCGCGCGTGAGGACGATCCGCAGCATCCCCGGGTCGGGCTCCCCGCCGGCCGCGTCGAGCAGGCGCGCCACGTCGGCGCGCACGGCGGCCGGGTCGATCGGCAGACGCAGCAGCGCGGCCGAGCGGTCCAGACGAGTGAGATGCTGCTCCAGGGCGAACGGCCGTCCTCCGTAGAGGCGCATCACCTCGAACACGCCGTCACCGCGCAGCAGGCCCTCGTCCGTCGCGGGGACGAACGCGTCCGCGGCGGGCATCACGGCGCCGTCGAGGCAGGCGAGGTGGGCGGTCGCCATCGGCCGCGAATGGTATTCGGCTTGCACGGCGGGGCGAATCACGCGAGACTGGCTACCCAGCCAGTCTGTCCGCCACCAAGGAGCCCGTCATGGCAAAGCAGCCCCGTTCGCTCACCGGCAAGGTCGTCGCGATCACGGGCGGAGCTCGCGGGATCGGCCGCGCGACGGCGGCGGCGCTCGTGCGCAAGGGCGCGAAGGTGGCGATCGGCGACGTCGACGCGGAGCTCGCGCAGCGGACGGCGGCGGAGCTGGGCGGGGACACGCTCGCGCTGCCGCTCGACGTGACCGACCGCGACTCGTTCGAGCGCTTCCTCGATGAGGTCGAGCGCCAGCTCGGGCCGCTCGACGTGCTCGTCAACAACGCCGGCATCATGCAGCTCGGAGCGCTCGTGGAGGAGAGCGACGCGGTCACGGCGCGCCAGATCGACATCAATCTCCACGGCGTCATCTACGGCTCGAAGCTCGCGCTCGCCCGCTTCCTGCCGCGCCGCGGCGGCCACCTCGTGAACATCGCCTCGACCGCCGGCAAGGCGGGCGTGCCCGGCGGCGCGACGTACTCGGCGACGAAGCACGCCGTCGTCGGCCTGACGGAGGCGATCCGCGGCGAGGTCCGCGGCAGCGGGGTCGAGACGAGCGTCGTGATGCCGGTCCCGGTCAACACCGAGCTGGCGGCCGGACTCGTGAGAGGGCGCGGCCTCACGGCCACGGTCGAGCCCGAGCAGGTCGCCGACGCGATCGTCGAAGCGCTCGAGCAGCCGCGCCACGACGTCTACGTGCCGAAGGCGATCAACGTCATGGTCCGGATCGGCTCGCTGCTGCCGCGGCGCGTCGCGGAGGCGCTCGGACGCAGCGCGAGAACCGACCGCATCCTCGCGGACGCCGACTCCTCCGCGCGCGCCGCCTACGAAGCGCGCGCCGCGGCGAGCACGCCGAGTCGCGAGTGGACGCCGACCTGACCGGTCAGGCGGAGACGGCCGCCGCGCGCGCGGCACAGCCGCCCCGCACGGCGAGGCGCGCGTGCACCATCCCCGAGTCGAGCCTCAGCTCGGGCGCGTTCAGCCTCGCGGCAGCCTCGTTGAAGGTCCTCAGCGCGGCGCTCAGCTCCGCGTCCACGCCGCGATAGTCGGCCGGCGCGCCGCCGCGGGCGGCGCGCAGCGACTGCGAGACGACGACCCACACGGCGGCGCAGGCGGCGTCACACGAGGCCATCGCCGCCGCGCCGAGGTGGAGCCGCGCCGAGGCCGTGAGCGCCGTGATCACGATCCGCAGATCACGGATGCCGTGCGTCGCGAGCGCCGTCGCGAGCGCGGCGTCGCCCAGCCGCTCCTCGCCGTTCGCGGGCAGGCACAGCGCACATCGCAACGGGTCCTCGCACGCGTCCCCTCCCGACGAGCCCTCCCTCGGCCTCATCTGACTATGGTGCCATCACACCGACCCCAGGCGCGTCGATATCTCAAACGCAGTGCTGACGAACGACCTCTTCCCGGATCTCGACCGCGAGCGCGCCGAACGGTTGCGCGGCGCGCTCGCGCGAGCCTGGGTCGCGATGACGGGCGTGCAGCCCCGGGCCGTGGCCGACGATCTCGACCAGCTCCGACGATGGTTCGGCCCCGTCCCGCCCAAGGTCGTGCGCGAGCGGCTCGAGTCGATGGCCCCGCTCCCGCCCGACCTGCGCTGGCTGCCCGAGCGCCATCCGACGCTCGTCATCGCGGTCGGCGACGCCGGCGTGGTGACGCCGGAGGGCCGCTGCGTGCTCGCCGAGCTGACCGCGGCGCCCGACCGCCGCGAGGCGCCGGAGCGCGAGCTTGCGGAGGCTTACCGCGCCTGGGCGCGCCAGCGCGTGCTCGATGCCGCCGAGCGCCGCAACGGCGGAGCGAGACCGCTGAACCCGGTCGCCGTCGCCGCCGCGGCCGTGCTGCTGGTGCACGGGGCCGACGCCGAGCAGCGCGCGCTGCGAATCCCGCGCATGCGGTCCGAGCCGATCGCGGAGGCGTTGCGAGCGCCGCTGATCGCCTTCGTGAGCGCACTGCGCGGCAGACCGTACGCATTCCGCCAGGACTTCGAAGCGCACCCGATCCGCGAGGCGAAGGACTGCATCGGCACCGCGCTCCACCGCGAGCGGCGCCCGGCGGAGTGGGTCCTGTGGATCGATCCGCCGCACGCGGCGACGCTCCACCTGCTCTTCGACGAGACGCTCCGCCATCGCACCGGCAGCCGCGAGCGAGCCGCGCCCGCGTTCCGCGCGCTTGCCGACGCCTATGCCGAGCGCACCGCGCCCGCGCTCGGGCGCGACGCGCGCGGCGCCAAGGCGTCCGCCGCGGCGTTCAAGCGGCGGCTGGCCGCTCACGACGGCTTGTCGAAGCCCGGCAGCGGCGCCTGAGCCGCCCAGCCCGGTCGCCGGAACACGAGCAGCCGCTCCGACAGTCTGCGCGCGTGGCGGCGGCCGACGCCGCGCCAGCGACCGCCGCGCTCGCGCAGGAGGACGTCGTCGACGACCTCGAAGCCGACCTCCTCCGCGAGCAGGCCGACGAGCGCCGGGGTGTCGACGTGCACGTCGTACGGGGCGCTGTCGCCCAGCACCCACGCGGCCGTCGCGCCCGGCGCCATCGCCGCGTGGAGGTTGCGCAGGACGGCGGCGAGGTCCGCGAAGTAGCACGGGACCAGCACGTCGTAGGCCTTCCCGCGCGGCCGCTCGGCGCGCTCGCGCGCCAGGCGCCCGGCGAGCGCCTCGACCGTCGCCGTGGTGCCCGGGTACCGGGCGAGGTCCTCGAGCGCATGTTGCGCCCGCACGCGCGTGACCTGCTGGGTCGAGGAGGCGACGAGATGGCGCCCGACGCGCTCGGTCAGCTCCCGCCACGACGAGACCAGGCCGAGGAAGTGCAGCTCGACGCGGGTCACCTCCGCGTAGGAGACCTGGTTGAGGTACGGCGGGCTCGACACGGAGCCGGCGACCGCGAGCGGTTCGATGCCGTCCCAGGCGCGCGGATCGCGCGCGTCGCCCGCCACGACGGCGCCGTCCGCCGCGCGCGGCGCGGCGCTGATGTCGTCCGCCATCGCGGCGGCGCGGGCGAGCAGCAGCGCGCCGATGTCGTGCGGCGGCTCGCGTCGCCGCACGGCGCTGCGATACGGCCAGCTACTGCCGGTGGCGCGGCGCAGCAGGTCGATCACGAGCCAGCGCAGATGCGCGCCCCACGGCCCCTCGACGCGCTCGTGCACGTCGCGCAGCGCCGCCAGCTCGACGAGCGCCGGCTCCGGGACGAAGCGCCGCACGACGGGATCCTCGCGTCCGATCGACGCGCGGCGCCGGCGAGCGGCGGCGCGCGCGAGCAGCTCGCCGGCGCTCTCGACGAGCCCGGCGGGCGAGCCCGGGCGGGCGAGCTTGAGCGTCGCCAGCTCGCCCATCAGCGGGTGCGCCTCGATGCCGGCGAACCGGTCGCCGCGCCCGACGACGAATGAGCCCGAGCGCCCCGACCCGGCGAACGGGTCCACCAGCAGGGCGCCCGCGGGCGCGGAGATCCGGTCGACGGCGAGGTCGACGTCGCGGAACGCGAACGCCGCCGTGGGACGGCCCCAGTCGTCGAAGCGGTGCGCCATCGCTCAGGCGACGCGCCGGTTTCCGGATTTCCGTCCGCGCACCGTGGAAACCTACGTGACCCCATGGCAGCGCGCAAGGATTGCGGTATCTATCCTCTGAGTTCCTGACGATGACCGCGCGGCTCCGCACCTGCACGCAACAGCCGGGGCCGGGACACTTCCGGCGCCGCTTCGCGCTGCGCGCCGCGGGCGAGGTCGGATGCGGCGCACGAGGGACCTCAGGTATGGCAGGCTCAGCCCATCAAGGGGGACGCGATGCTTGACGAACTCGACCTGTTGAACGACGCGAACAACGGCGACCGCGCGACCCGGCTGTTGCAGGGAATCCGCCGCAGCCGGCGCAGACGAGGCGCGATCGAGGAGGTCGAGCGCCCACTCGTGGAGTGGCTCACCGAACAGCTCGTCGCCTCGCGCCGCGGCGCGCAGACGGTCGTCGCCACCACGGACGCGATCGCCCCGACCAGAGAGCCCGACTCGTTCCAGGAGATCGGCACGTCCTACTCGAGCGAGAACAAGCTCTACCGCGTGTTCCGCGAGTACAGCGGGAAGAGCTCGCCGTCGGAGCTCACGGAGTGGGTCGACGTCGCGGTCCGTGCGCTGGAGCACCTCGCCGACGAGGGGTGGAGCGGCCTTCGCAAGGAGGAGCAGTCGACGATCGACCGCGAGGTCGAGCCGCTGCTCTGCCGCATCCGCGAGGCGGGCACGCATCCGGTCCGCGACCGCACGCTGCCGCTTCCGCACGACTGAGCCTTGCCGACCAGTCCCGTCGCCGTCTCCCATCGGCGTGCCAGAGCCGTGCTGGCGCGCCTGGAGCAGCGCATCGAGGAGGCGAGACGCGACTACGAGGACCGCCCGCTGCTGGCCGGATCGAAGCTGCTGCTGGAGACGCTCGCCGTCCTCGTCGCCGACGCGCGCCGGCGCATCGGCGAGCTGGTCGAGCAGGCCGCCAACGCGCCGGCGACCAAGCGACGCGAGGTACAGCGGGATGTCCGCCAGCGGATCGCGAGCGAGACGGGACGGCAGGACCTCATCACGAGCTACTACCTCGACGTCCTGGCCAACGCGCACGGCCGCGCGTTCGACCCGTTCATCGGCCCGATCGGCCGGCTCGCCGGACAGGTCGCCGAGGACACCGAGCTGATCGTGAGCGCCGTCCGGCGCGCGAGCGAGTACGAGATCACGCAGCCGATCAACAGCACGATCCCCGGCCATGAGAACGCGGACGACATCGGCCCCGCGGCGCAGGACGTCGTGCGCGCGCTGCCGCCTCTGATCCTGCTGCGCTATCCGGCCAACGAGGAGCCGGACTGCTTCCACCACCTGCTGCTCGGCCACGAGATCGCGCATCTGGCGCTGCGCCGCGACGGCATCGGGGAGCGCCTGGCGAAGGAGGCGCTGGAGAGCGTCCGCGCCCGGAGAAATGCCCGGCCGCTCGCGCCCGGGCGCGGCGACATGCTGCCCGAGCGCTCGCACAACTGGTTCACCGAGCTGGCGTGCGACCAGCTCGGGGTCAAGATCATCGGCCCCGCGCTGCTGCTCGCGCTCTACGAGTACGCGGCGCTGCACGACTGGCAGTACGACGTCGACCTGACACAGAAGTCGGCCTACAACCGCTATCCGGCGCTCGCCTGGCGGCTGCGAGAGCTCCGGAAGCTCGTGAGAGAGGAGTACCTTCCGCCACCGCGCAGAGACGAGTCGCCGTTGTGGCGGCCGATCCGGCAAGTCTTCGACGAGCTGGAGATCCCGAGCTGGCGCGACCCGGCGGCAAGCGAGGAGAAGCTGGCAGTCAGACGCGCGCTCAGAGCGCTCGTCGAGCACGAGCACGAGCTGCTGCCGGAGCCGGAGGACGCGCGCGCGCTGAGAGCGGTCATGCGCCACCCGCTGCTGCGCACGCGTCCGGAGCTCGCGGACTTCGTGCGCCAGAACCCGCGCTACGACGGTGATCGGTTCCGCCGCGACGTCGAGATCGTGTGGCAGAAGCTGGGGGACAAGATCCTGCCGGCCGAGGACGTCGTGCTGCGCGGCGACCCGCCCGACGCGCTGCAAGGCTCATGGGACGACGAGCGCGTCGCAGGGATGCTGTGGTCGCTCCCACTCGACTGGCGCTCGATCCTCAACGGCGCCTACCTGCACTGGTGGGCTGGTGCGAGAGACGCGCCCGAGGACGACAGCACCACCGACCGCGCGGCCGCGAGCGCGATGGCGCGCGGCGCGGTCGAGCTGAGCGAGATCCACCTCCAGGCGCTCGCGCTGCGCGACGAGCTGCGCGTCCTCAGCATGCCGGGGACGGGCGCCTGATGCTCTCGCGCCGCGAGATCATCGAGCTCTTGGCGGACCGCGGAACGCAGTTCGCCGTGACGCCGATCCTCGACCCCGGCGAGCAGTTCAACAGCTCGGGCATCGATCTGCGACTCGGACCGGACCTGATCGTCAGCCGCCGCGCGACCGGAGCGGTCGCCTACGACCCGGCCGACATGGACGGCGTGCGCGCGCGGCTGAAGGACTACCAGCAGTACGTGCGGCGCCCGTTCGGCAGCGCCGTCTACCTGCATCCCGGCGACTTCGCGCTCGCGCGCACGCTCGAGCACATCCGGCTGCCGGACAACCTCGCCGCCGACGCGGCGGGCCGCTCGTCCTGGGGGCGGCTCGGGCTGATCATCGCGACCGCGACGCGCATCAATCCCGGCTTCTCCGGCACGATCACGCTCGAGCTCGCCAACCTCGGCACGATCCCGATGGTGCTCTACATCGGGATGCGCGTCGCTCAGATCAACTTCTTCAAGATGGCCCCGTGAGCCGCTACTCCGGCCAGATCGAACCGAAGTTCTCCTCGCTGCACGAGGACGACGACCTGCTGTGGGTCGTCCCGTTCCGCGTCCGCTACATCGTCGGCATCTGCGGCTACCGCTACGCGGGCAAGACGGCGGCGATCTCCCACCTCGTCGAGAAGTACGGCTTCCGCCTGTACAGCCTCTCGACGACGCTGCGACGCCTGGCGGAGCAGCGCGGCATCTCCTCCGCGAGTCGCAGGGACCTCCAGGATTTCGGAGACGCGATCCGGCGCGAGCGCGGCGAGGACCACCTCGCGAAGCTCACGCTGCGCGAGATCCGCCGCGACCAGCTCTCGCATCGGGCCGACAGCCGCGCGGCGAACCGCATCGTGGTCGGCGGCTTCAAGCGGCCCGAGGAGGTCGAGACGTTCATGGGCATCGAGCAGTTCCGGCTGCTCGGGCTGGACACGCCCGACGCGACCCGCTTCAAGCGCGCCAACGACGTCGGGCTCCCGGCGCACGAGCTCGGCGAGCAGGAGGGCACGCTCGTCTCCTTCGAGGTGATCGCCAACGAGATCGACCGGCGCGACCGCACTGGCCTCGGCGAACAGGACGCCTGCGGACAGGCGGTCGAGGAGGTCGTCAAGCTCGTCGACCCGAGCTGTCTGATCGACAACACCGACAGCCTGCCGGAGCTCTACCGCGCGCTGGAACTGAAGGTGGAGGAGTTCGATAGACGGTATCGTCGGCCGCGTGGCTGACCCGCAGCTTGAGAAGGCGTACGAGCAGCTCGCCCCGCTCGACGAGGACGCGCTGCTGAGCATCGTCGGCAGCGCGGCGCTCACCCCGGAGGAGCGGGCGGCGGCGGCGTTGCGGGCGTTCGCGCCGGAGGAGGCCGAGCAGGTCGACGCCGAGCGACTGTTCGGCGCGGCGACTGCGGTCAATCTCGCCGTGCGCGGGCGCAGACTGATCGAGCGGCTGCTGGACGAGTGCGGCGACCGCTTGCGCGACACGATCTGCCCGTCCTACACGAAGATGGCGGCCGCCGAGAGAAACCTGGTGCTCGACGTGGCCTCGGTCGTGGCGCCGGCGCTGGGCACCGTGCTGGGCGTGGCCCCGCCGGCCGCGCTCGTGGTGGCCGTCGCCGTCGTGATCCTCCGCTACTGGGCCGCGCGGCTCTGTAGAGACTTCGTCGCTCCCTGAGCCCGGCCGCGCCGGCGGATCGGATGGGCCGTGGAGGAATCGAACCTCCAACCTTGGGATTAAGAGTCCCCTGCTCTGCCAGTTGAGCTAACGGCCCGGGGTCGGTCCTCATGCGCTGGACCGGTCACGGATGGTAGCCGGTGGCAACGGGATCTGCACTGCCCGGCGCCGGACGCCGGCGGTGCGTCAGCGGATCGGCGCTACCCGGCGCCGTTGATGACGCCGCTGCTCGCGCCCGATCTGGCGGCCTGCTGAACCACCTGTCTGCGGATGTTCGCGAGCTGGTTTCTGACGAGCGCCTGCTGCGCCGACGGCGCCAGCGACACCGCCTTGGCGGCGGCGAGGTCGCCCTTGCGGTACTGCTGCGCGAGGTAGGCGTACTCGGCGAGCGTCGCGTAGTTCGCCTCCGTCGGCTGATCGCCGGTGACGATCTCCAGCGCCGCCGCGGCGTTCGCAGGCTGGTTGAGTCCGCCCTGGGAGTAGACGTTCGACATCAGGCGCGCGAGCGTCGAGCTCGGATGCTGCGGTTCGAGCTTGAGGTAGCGCTGCCACGCGGTCGAGGTCTCGGTGAGCTTCTTCATGCCGGAGGCCTTGAAGCCGCCCTGACCGCCGTTGAGGGTCTGGTCGTACTCGGGCGACGCCGCCTGATAGTGGGCGTACGCCAGCGCGTACCACGCTCTCGGGTCCTGCGGGTGCAGTCTCACCTGACGGGCGGCGCTCTTCTCGGCGCCGTTCGCCTGGGCGCTCTGGCTCGTGCCGTTGTTTCTGAAGATGTCGAAGAAGCCGCCCGCGCCCGTTCCCGTGCCGATCCCGAACAGCAGCAGGCCGCCGCCCATCAGCACGGCCAGGCCGAGGTAGATGATCTTGACGACCGTTCTGCGGCCGCGGCTCTGGAGGTCGAACAGCATGTGTCAGGTTTCCTCGGTGGTGTCGCCGTCGTCGTACGGCGCGAACGCCGCGATCTCGTCACGGTCCCCCCGTCGCCGATCGGCGATCTCAAGCAGCAGGATACTCAGGCCGTAGAGCAGGAGCAGCGGTACCATCTCGATCGTCGTCGTGACCGGGTCGACGCCCGGCAGCAGCGCCGCGACGATCGCGATCGCGACGACCGCGTAGCGCCAGATCGACCGCAGCATCCGCGCGTTGATGATGCCGGCGATGTCGAGCGCCAGCAGGCCAACGGGGAGCTGGAAGACGAGCCCCATCGCCAGCAGCACCATGATCTCGAAGCGGTAATAGTCCTTCGCCTGGATCAGGACGTCGAAGTTCGTGGTGTTGAAGTTCTGCAGGAACGAGATCGCCGGCGGCAGCACGAGGTAGAAGCCGAACGCGACGCCGCCGAGGAACAGGACCGGCACCATCAGCATCAGCGGCAGCGCGACGCGGCGCTCGCGCGGGCTGAAGGCGGGCAGCACGAACGCGTACGCCTGGTAGAGGATCAGCGGCAGCGCGAACAGCAGCGCGAAGTAGGCGGCGACCGTCAGCGTCACCGTGAACGGCTCGCCGACGCCGGTCGTGATCGGCACGCGCGCGGGCGTCGTCTTCGGCAGCGCCTGCGCCGCCGCGCCGACCTGCGCGGCCGCGGCCGTCAGCTCGCGCTTCTGGGCGGCCGTCAGGTTGTCGGAGCCCGCGAGCGCGCCGAACGCTCTCGCGGTCGCGGCGAGGCCTCTCTGCACGACGAGCTGCGCGTTCGCCGCCTGCGCGAGGCGCCCGTTGCCCTTCACGTGCTGAGCAGTCGGCGTGCTCTCCTTGAGCGGCTTGTTCAGCACGTTCAGGAGCGCGCCGTTCTGCCAGAAGCAGACGCCGAAGGCGACTGCGAGCGCGATCAGGCAGATGATCAGGCGCGAGCGCAGCTCGTCGAGGTGATCGACGATCGTCAGCCGATCCTCGTGGCCGATCGGCTTGAGCGCGGTTGCCATTGACGCTGCGGTCTGCGGGGATCAGGCGCGCTGCTCGGGCGCCGACTCGGCGCCCTGCGCCGCGCCCGCGCCGGCTGGCGGGGGAACGTCCGCCTGCGCCTGGCTCAGCGCCGGCCGGTCGGTCGCGGCGTTCTCGGCGCCCGGCTTGTCCTCGCCGGTGATCGAGTCCTTGAACTCGCGCATGCCGGTGCCGAGCGAGCGCCCGAGCGAGGGCAGCCGCTTCGGTCCGAAGACGATCAACAGCACGACGATGATGAGAACGATCTCGAGCGGGCCGATCTGGGAGAACACGGGAAGCCTCCGATGGGGTCCGCACAGCGTAGCGCTCGGCGTGGGTCGGCTCCGGGAGCTTCCGCGCCAAGCCTGCGGACATTCCGCTCAAGTCCGGGCGCGCACCAGCCGATCCTGTGGCCAGAAGAGCCATGAGCCAGCCCGCCGACCATCGATCCAACACCACGGTTGCCGCCCCCGAGAGCGGGCTGCACGTCTGCCCGGAGTGCGCGTCGCGGCTCGTGGCGCCCATTGCGTGGGAACAGGCCGGGCGCCGCGAGTGGGCGGTCACGGTCCAGTGCCCGAACTGCGAGTGGTGGGACGCCGACGTCTTCGACGAGGAGACGATCGAGCGGTTCGACGAGGAGCTCGACCGCGGCACCGAGGCGCTCGTGCGCGACCTCCTGCGACTGACGCGCGCCAACATGGAGGACGACGTCGAGCGGTTCGTCGCCGCCCTCCACGCGGACGCGATCCTGCCCGAAGACTTCTGACGCCGCGCGGGCGAAGCCGCCCGCGGAGCTACGCGTAGCGCTCGACGACGCCGTCGGCGACGAGCTCGAGCGCCTCGTGCTGGGCCGGCGGGAGCGGCGGCAGCTCGGCGCGGGCCTCGGCGACGACCGCCAGCGCGCGTTCCTTCGCGACCGCGAGCGCGCCGGTCGCGGCGATGCGGTCGCAGATCGCCTCGGCGTCCTCCGGCGTGCGCAGCGCGCGCAGGTCGATCCGCGCCAGCGCGGGATCGCGCTCGCGGGCGAGGATCAACGGCAGCGTGACGGTGCCGTCGAGCAGGTCCGTCCCGCGCGCCTTGCCGGTGCGCTCAGCCGGACCGGAGACGTCGAGGACGTCGTCGAGAAGCTGGAACGCGAGGCCGATGCGACAGCCGAAGCGGCCGAGGGCTCCGGCCAGCGCGCCGTCGCGGCTCCCTCCGGCGCTCGCCAGCGCGCCGAGCCGACAGGCCGCCTCGAACAGGCTGCCGGTCTTCAGCTCGCAGCGGTGGAGGTAGCGCTCGAGCGAGACGGCGGTGTCCCATGCGTCGGCACGCTGGAGCAGCTCGCCGGCGGCGAGCGCCGAGGCGGCCGCCGACAGCGCGCGCACGTCGGCCAGCGCGCCCGCGCCGCCGTCCGCCAGCTCCGCGAACGCACGCGAGAACAGCAGGTCGCCGGTGGCCGTGGCGATCGTGCGGCCGGCGGCCGCGACGACCGTCGGGGCGCCCCGCCGCAGCGCGGCGGCGTCGAGCACGTCATCGTGGACGAGGCTCGCGCTGTGGATCAGCTCGACCGCCGTCGCCGCGCGTACAAGCCGCGCCTCGACCGCGACGTTGGCCTCCGGCCCCGCCGCGAGGAACACGAGCAGCGGCCGCAGGCGCTTGCCGCCAGCGGAGATCGTGGTGGTCGCGTGGCGGGCGAGCGTCGCGCCGTGGCCGGCGGCGAGCGCCACCAGCCGCTCCTCCGTACGTTCCAGCAGCACGGCGAGGCGCGGGCCGCCGGCGCGCAGGACCGCGTCGACGGCTTCGGCGTTCGACCGCGGCGCATGCCGTTCGGCGGCGCCGTTCACGCGACCTCGCCGACATGGATCGCGATGATCCCGCCGGCGGTCAGCACGTATCTGATCGCGCGCAGGCCGCAGCGGTCCAGCGTCGCGGCCAGCTCCTGCGGGCCGGGAAAACGGCGGACCGAGCTCGGCAGGTAGGTGAACGCGTCCGAGTCACCGGCAAGACGCCCAAGCACCGGGACGACCCGGTCGAACCACACGCGGAAGAACCAGGACAGCGGCGGGCGCGCCGGCGTCGTCATCTCAAGCACGACGACGTGCCCGCCGGGGCGCACGACCCGCGCCAGCTCCGACAGTCCGCGTTCGAGATCGGCGAAGTTGCGCACGCCGAACCCGACGGTCGCCGCCGCGAACTCGTCGTCGGCGTACGGCAGCTCGAGCGCGTTCGCCCATTCGACGCGGATCGGCGCCCCCGGCGCGGCCGAGCCGCCGTCGCGTGCCGCGACCTTCGCGCGCGCGAGCTCCAGCATCCGCTCGGAGAAGTCGCACGCGACGATCTCGCCGCCGGGGCCGACGCGGCCGGCGAGCTCGAGCGCGAGGTCGCCGGTGCCGCACGCGACGTCGAGCGCGCGAGCGCCGGGCTGGAGCTGGGCGAGATCGGCGGCGCGCTGGCGCCAGCGGTGATGCAGCCCGGCGGTCATCACCGAGTTCATCAGGTCGTAGACGCGCGCGATGCGGTCGAACATCGCGCGGACCTGCGGCTCCTCCAGCGTGCCGGTCTCCGGCCTCGACTCGCGGGTGCCGCCGCCGTTCGCGGTCATGCGAGCGCTCCCGCCGGGGCTACTTGAGCTGGCTGAGGAACGAGACGAGCGCTCTGAACTTCGCGGGCTGCGTCTCGGCGAGCGTCTGGAACGACGGCATCGGCGCTGTCGGGTTGCGCAGCGTCTGCGCGATCGCGGCCGCCGGCAGCGTCCCGCCGATCTGCGTCAAGTGCGGACCCGGGCCGTCGTTGCCGTTCTCGCCGATCTTGTGGCAGGCGAGACAGCCCGACTGCGCCACCACCAGCTTGCCCTTGTTCCATTCGCTCAGCGCGGCGCCCGTCAGCGACGACGGCGGCTTCAGGTCGATTTCGTTCGGCGAGCCGGCCTGCGCGCCCTGGTAGGTCAGGAAGGCCATCGCCGCGATCGTGAAGATGCCGGCCGCCGTCGCGACCGGACGGCGCTCGGGACGCCGCTCCGGGCTGCGGTCGTAGAACGGCAGCAGGAACAGCAGGATCATGCAGATCGTCGGCACGCCGATCGTGGCGAGCGGGACGAAGTTCGGCGGTCTGATGACGCGCAGCAGCTCGAACAGGAAGAAGAAGTACCACTCGGGCCGCGGCACGTAGGTGGTCGTCGTCGGATCGGCCTTCGGGCCCATCTCGGCGCCGAGCACGATCGACATCGTGATGATGACCACCATCACGATCACGGCCATCGCGGAGTCCTTCGCGACGGCGTAGGGGAAGAACGGCTTCCCCTTCGTCTTCAGGATCGCGTACTCGCGGAGGTACTGCTCTTTCTCGCGCTGATTCATCGCAGGGGTGGGAGGGCTAGACCTCGGTCTCGACGAGCCGCTCGTCCGGCTCGGCCTTGAGCCACGGCGGAGCGGTCGTGCCGAGCTTGGCCACGAGGTAGAGGTGGGCGCCGATCAGCGCGACGAGCAGCCCGGGCACGAGCATCATGTGGATCGCGTAGAAGCGCGACAGCGTCGTCGCGCCGAACTCGGGGCCGGCACGCAGGAAGTCCGACAGGTACGGGCCGATCAGCGGACCGGTGCCGTTGATGTTCACGCCGACGATCGTCGCCCAGTAGGAGCGCTGGTCGAACGGCAGCAGGTAGCCGGTGAACGACATCGTCATCGTGAGGATCAGCAGCACGACGCCGATCACCCAGTTCAGCTCGCGCGGGTACTTGTACGCGCCGAAGAAGAACGTGCGCCCCATGTGCAGGAAGACGAGAATCACCATCACGCTCGATCCCCACTTGTGCATGCCGCGCACGAACTGGCCCAAGAACGCTTCGTTCGTCACATACCGGATGCTCTCGTACGCATGCGTCGGCGACGGGTCGTAGTACATCGCGAGGAAGACGCCGGTCACCGCCTGCGACAGGAAGGCGAACATTGCCGCCGAGCCGAGCGTGTAGAACCAGTTCGTCCCCTTCGGGACCTTGCGGAAGAGCATCCAGCGCAGGCCGCCGGACAGCGACGTGCGCTCGTCGATCCAGTCGACGACGGTGATGCCGGCCTCGGCCGCGTGGTCGAGCGGGCCGGCTCTGCCGTTGCCCGTCCCGGGACGCGGCGGCTGCGGCTTGAGCGCCGGAGGCGCGGGAAGCCTCAGTCTCGGCATGCGCTCATCTCCCCGGCTTCTCGGCCGTCGAGAAGCGGGCCGGGTACAGGTACTGACCGATGCCGTCGAGCGGCTCGCCGGGGTCGCGCGGCGAGAAGCGGCGCAACTGGCTGTTGACGCTGTAGCGCGGACCGACCATCACGAGGCCGTTGTCGACTCTCGTGTAGAAGCGGTCGAGCGGGCGCACCGGCGGCCCGCCCTCGCGGATGCCGCGGAAGTCGTAGACGCCGCCGTGGCAGGGGCAGATGAACTTGCCGGCGGCGGCGGTGAAGCGGACCGGGCAGCCGAGGTGGTTGCAGCGCGTGGAGATGACGATCGCCGCCGACTTGCCGCCCGGCTCCGTGTCGATCGCGGGGTTGCGCTTGCGCACGTAGACCGTCGTCTTGCCGGCCTCGCCGATGCCGGCGACGATCTGGATGACGCGCGGGTAGTACGTGTCCTCGGTGAAGTCGGTCAGCGGGCCGACCGACTGCCACGGCATCTTCGTGCGCTCGAACACGGGTCCGAGCGCGAAGCCGAGCGCGGGGAGCGCGAACGCGCCGGCCGCGACGGCGCCGAGCGTGTGCGTCGCGGCGCCCATGAAGCGCCGGCGGGTGACTGTCTCGCCGTCGAAGGCGCCCGGGATGCCGCGGTCGGCCGTGTAGGGCGAGCTCTTCTTGTATCTGTCGTCAGCCACGGTGAGAAGTCGTGCGGGTCGTGCGGGCGGTCGGCGAACGACCGCGGCCGCGAACCATATCGCCAACCGGGCGCGATGCGTCGCACGGGTGCGCCGGGTGACGGGCCGGAAGCTGAGCTACGCTCGGCCGCCGAGCGCCGCGACGGCGCTCCGCCATGCGCCGCTCGCGCGCGCCGGTTCCTCGTCGGCATGCGCGCGGGCGCATTCGGAGATCAGGTCGGCAAGCGCGGCGACGGCCGCGAGATCCCCGATCGCGGCCAGCTCGGCGAGCGCGAGCGCGTAGAGCCGGTCGCCGCCGAGCAGCGCGAGGTCGCCGTCGGGCGCGTCCACGACCCGTCCCTGCGCGTAGTGCAGGTGGTAGCCCTCGCGCACGGCCGCGAGCGTGAGCGCGTAGGGGCCGGCTGGGATGTCGGCGAGCAGCGGGTCGGCGGTCGGCGGGCCGCCGCCGTCGCGCAGCGCGTCGGCGAGCAGGCCGCCTTCCGCGCGCACCGCCTCCGCGAGCTGCCGCGCGCCGGCGCTCACGCGCCGCTCCCGTCCGCATCGATCGCCGCGAACGCCGCGGTCGCCGCGGCGAGCGTCCGCTCGACCGCCGCCTCGTCGTGCGCGAGCGACGGGAACCACGCCTCGAACTGCGACGCGGGCGGGTAGACGCCCCGCGCCAGCAGCGCGCGGCACCAGGCGGCATAGGCATCGCGGTCGCAGGCGGCGGCGTCGGCGTAGTCCTTCACGCGGTCGCGCCGGAAGAAGACGGTCAGCAGCCCCGGCACGCTCGCGACGTGCGCGCGGCCGAACCAGCCGCCGGCGCGGATCGCCTCGCGCAGGCCGTCGGCGAGCAGCTCGGTCGTTCTCGCCAGCGTCGCGTAGGCCGTCGCGTCGAGCAGCTCCAGCGTCTTCAGGCCGGCGGCGACCGCGAGCGGATTCCCCGACAGCGTGCCGGCCTGGTAGACGTCGCCGGCGGGCGCGATCCGCTCCATCAGCTCGCGGCGGCCGCCGTATGCAGCGGCCGGCAGCCCGCCGCCGATCACCTTGCCCATGATCGTGAGGTCGGGAATGACCTGGCTGCGGTCCTGCGCGCCGCCGGGCGCGACGCGAAAGCCGGTGATGACTTCGTCGAAGATCAGCAGCGCGCCGTTGTGGTCGGCGCGCTCGCGCAGCAGCTCGAGAAAGCCCGGCTGGGGCGGGACGAGCCCCATGTTGGCCGGGTACGGCTCGGCAACGATCGCCGCCAGCTCGTAGTGGTTCGTCGCGGCGACGAGCGCGTCGCGGTCGTTCCACGGCACGACGATCGTCGCCTTCGCGGCGGCCTCGGGCACGCCTGGACTCGCCGGGATCCCCTGCGTCGCGAGGCCGGAGCCGGCCTCGGCGAGCAGGCCGTCGACATGGCCGTGGTAGGCGCCGGCGAACTTGAGGATCGCCTCGCGGCCGGTCGCCGCGCGCGCGAGCCGCAGCGCGCTCATCGTCGCCTCCGTTCCGGATGACGTCATGCGGACCATCTCGACCGACGGCACGCGCGCGACGATCTCGGCGGCGAGCTCGACCTCGCCGGGCGTCGGCGCGCCGAAGGACGTGCCGAGCGCGGCGGCGTCGGAGACGGCACGCACGATCTCCGGGTGGGCGTGGCCGTGGATCAGCGGCCCCCACGAGCAGACATAGTCGACGTAGCGGTTGCCGTCGACGTCGATCAGCTCGCAGCCCTCGCCGCGCGCGACGAAGATCGGGTCGCGCCCGATCGCGCGCATCGCGCGCACGGGCGAGTTGACGCCGCCGGGGAGCAGCGGCAGCGCGCGCGCGTACAGCTCGGCGGAGCGGGCGGCGGCGGGCGGCGGCGCGGGCGGCGTCTCCTCAGACGCCCGCGTGCTCACGTTCCCACGCCTTGAACTCGTCCGTGAAGTACAGGAGGCGGATCTTCTTGAACTCGGTCGAGGAGTAGAGCGTGGCGCGCTCCTCGATCCCGGTCATCGCGGCGATCGCGTCCAGGATCGCGTCGCACTCCTCCTTGCTGCGACCGTGAGCCATCGTGAAGACCGAGTAGGGCCAGTCTTCGTAGGTGGGGCGCTGGTAGCAGTGCGAGATGCCGCGCACGGCGGCCATCCGGCGGCCGACCTCGAGGATGTCGGCGTCGGGCACCTTCCAGACGCCCATGCCGTTGGCGGAGAAGCCGGCGCGGCGGTGGTAGAGGATCGCGGCGACGCGGCGCAGCAGCCCGCGCTCCTGCATGCCGGCGAGATGATCGAGGAAGCGCTCCTGGGTGACGCCAAGCTCGGCCGCGGCCGGCGCATACGGCTCGGGGATCACCGGCATGTCGCCCTGGAGCGCGCGAATCACCGCGACGTCGAAGTCGTCGTACGGCTGCGGCTCCAGCTCGATCGGGTCGGCGGCGACGGCGGCTCTCGCGAGGTCCTCGGTCGAGCCCTCCATCTCCAGGTCCATGCGGATCTTGAACAGCTTGAGCGTCGGAAGCTGGCGGACCGACTCGGCGCCCGCCTCGCGCGCGAGCACCTCGAGGGTGCCGTCGAGGCCGAGCTTGGAGTCGGGCTCCGTCGCGATCGTGAACCAGAGGTTGAACTCGTGGTTGCGCAGGTAGTTGTGCGAGACGCCGGGGTGCGCGTTGATGACGTTCGCGGCGCGATGCGGGTTCTCCGGATCGACCTTGGCGGCGACGAGCATCGAGGAGAAGCCGAGCGCTCGCGTGTCGAAGATCGGCGTGACCTGGCGGATGATGCGCTGGTCGAGCAGGTGCTGGACGCGTGCCATCGCCTGCTGCTCGTCGATCCCGGCCAGCTCCGCGACGCGCGCGTACGGACGCGGCTCGATCGGGAACTTGCCCTGCATGAGGTTGAGCAGGCGTCTGTCGAGCTCCTCCAGCGGGATCGCGGCGCCGTGCTTGCGGCTGCGCAGCTTCGGCGTGGCCGTGCTCGGATCGGTCAGTCCATCTCTGACAGCCATCTGGCGGCGTCCTTCGCGTGGTAGGTGATGACAGCGTCGGCGCCGGCGCGGCGGATCGACGTGAGCACCTCGAGCACGGTCGCCCGCTCGTCGAGGGCGCCGGCCGCGGCGGCGGCCTTCACCATCGCATACTCGCCGCCGACGTTGTACGCCACGACGGGCATGCGTGTCGCATCCTTGACGCGCCGGACGACGTCGAGGTACGGCAGCGCCGGCTTGACCATCACGAGGTCCGCGCCCTCCTCGACGTCCAGCAGGACCTCGCGCAGCGCCTCCTCGCCGTTGGCCGGATCCATCTGGTAGCCGCGCCGGTCGCCGCTCGCCGGCGTCGAGTCGGCGGCCTCCCGGAACGGGCCGTAGAAGACGGAGGCGAACTTCGCCGAGTAGGCCAGGATGGGGAGATCCTCGAAGCCCTCGTCGTCGAGCGCGGCGCGGATCGCGCCGACGCGCCCGTCCATCATGTCGCTCGGCGCGATCAGGTCCGCGCCCGCGCGCGCGTGCGAGACGGCCGTGCGGGCGAGCAGCGGCAGCGTGGCGTCGTTGTCGACGGTGGCGGCTTGGTGGGAACCGGTCAGGACCCCGCAGTGCCCATGGCTCGTGTACTCGCACAGGCAGAGGTCGGGGATCACGAGCAGATCGGGGAGCTGTTCCTTGATCGCGCGGATCGCGAGCTGGACGACGCCCTCGTCGTCCCAGGCGCCGGAGCCCTCCGCGTCCTTGTCGGCCGGGATCCCGAACAGCAGCACGGCGGGGATCCCCAGCGCGGCCGCCTGCGCGGCCTCCGCGACCGCGTGCTCGATGCTGAGGCGCTCGACGCCGGGCAGCGTCGAGATCGGCTCGCGCCGGTCGGAGCCGTGCGTGACGAACAGCGGCAGGATCAGGTCGCTCGCGTCGAGCCGCGTCTCGCGGACGAGCCCGCGCAGCGCGCCGGTGCGGCGCAGCCGGCGCAGGCGGGTGGCGGGGAAGGACATCGGTGCTGAGGTTACTGCGGGCCGCGGGTCAGCCGAAGCGGCGCAGCGCCACGCGCGCCAGCGCGGTGTAGGCGACCGCGAGCGCGGCGAGGTGCAGGAGCGCCCCCGGCAGCCCGCCGGCGCCGTAGAGCGCGGCGTCGAGCGCCTGGAGCGTGGCGCGGAACGGGAAGATCGCCGACACCGCGCGCACCACGTCGTAGAGCCCGCTCGAGACCGCGCCGCTCGGCACCAGGGCGAGGAACGCGATCGGCAGCGACAGCAGGAACGCCAGCAGCGAGGCGGCGCGCACCTCGCGCGCGAGGCCGCCGAGCGCGACCCCGAGCGCGGCGAAGGCGACCGCGCCGAACGCGAGCGCGAGCAGCCACTGCGGGAAGCGCGACCAGTCGAGCTCGATGAAGAAGCCGCCGAGCGCGACGAGCATCAGCAGCGCGACCGCGAAGGCGCACAGCGCGGCGAGGCCGATCTTCTCGACCAGCAGCCCGACGCGCGAGACGAGCCCGCGCACGAGCCGCGAGAAGGCGTGCTCCTCGCGCTCCAGCGCGAGCAGGCCGGCGGCGAGCAGGAGCGTCAGGAACATCAGCGAGACGGTCACCGAGATCGCGGCGGCGAACGCGTCGAGCGGGGTGCGCCGGCCGCCGACGATCGTCTGTCTGACGACGAGCGGCTGGCCGACCGCTCTCAGCACGTCCCTCGAGGCGCCGAGGTTGTCGATCGCGAGCCGGCCGAAGTCGGCGACCTGCGTGAGCGAGGTGCGCAGCGGCGAGCCCGGCGGCAGCGCGGCGATCGCCCCGGCGACGATCGCGTGCGCGTTCTTCAGGCCGAGGATGTCGACGCCGCGCCCGAGCACGTTCAGCGTGCCGCCGTTCAGCAGCAGGCCGAGGTAGCCGGCGGTCGCCTGCTGGAAGCGGCGCGAGAGCGCGACGTTCGCCTCCGCCATGCGCGCTCTGAGCACCGAGTCGACGTAGCGCTGCTTGATCGCGTCCGCGCCGTTGTAGAGCACCTCGATCGTCGGCTGCTCGGTGCCGGTCGCGAGCTTCTGCGTGATGTCGGCCGGCAGGACGACCGCGCCGAGCACCTTGCCGTCGCGCACGAGCCGCCGCGCGTCGGCGCGCGTGCGCGCTCTCACGACGTTCACGGATCTGAGCAGATCGGGCAGGTACTCGTCGGCGTTGAGCGTCGAGCCGGCGACGCTGAAGCTGCGCTGACCGTGCGGGATCTCGTCGACCAGCGCGATCGTCGGCTTGTCGGGCCCGCGCGAGAGCGCGAAGCCGATCAGCAGCGCGATCACGACCGGGTAGATCGCGAGCAGCGCCACCAGCAGCGGCGAGCGGCGCAGGATGCGGAGGTCCTTCAGCAGCAGCCAGCGCACGTCAGTGGCCCCGCTCGCGCAGGAACTGGACGAACGCCGTCTCGAAGTCCTGGGAGCCGGCGGCCTCGCCGCCGGCCGGCTGCACGGCCGCCGCCAGCTCGGTGGCGGTGCCGGCGAACAGCAGCTCGCCGTCGGCGAGGACGAGCACGCGGTCGGCGTAGCGCTCGGCCTCCTGCACGTCGTGCGTCGAGAAGATCACCGCCGTCCCGCGCGCGGCCTGCCCACCGACGAACTCCCAGAGACGCGCGCGCTGGCGCGGGTCGAGCGAGGCGGACGGCTCGTCCAGCAGCAGCACGGGCGGCTCGGCGAGCAGCCCGACCGCGATGTTCACGCGCTGCTTGTTGCCGCCCGACAGCGTCCCCAGCTCGTCGTCGGCGCGGTCGGTGAGGCCGGTCTGCTCCAGCATGCGCGCGACGACCGCGTCGGGGTCGGCGACCTTCTCCAGTCGCGCGAACAACCGCAGGTTCTCCGCGACCGACAGCTTCGAATAGACGGCGGGCTGCTGCGGGACCCAGCCGACCTCACGCGGCGGCCGCGTCGTCTCGCCGGCGTCCGGCCGCTGGATCCCGGCGAGGATCGACAGCAGCGTCGTCTTGCCGGCTCCGTTGGGGCCGATCACCGCGACGAGCTCCCCGGACGCGGCGGCGAAGCTCACGTCGCGCAGCGCGACCCGCTCGCCGTAGCGCTTCGTCAGGCCGGAGGCGGCGAGCGCGGCGCTCGCCGGCGCCTGTGTCGCGACGGGGGATGCCACCGACCCAGCCTAGATCAGCGGCTCAGTCGGCGGCGGCGCCTCCGGCGGCCGCGTCACCGGCCAGCGCTCGAGCACGACGTGCCGGTGCAGATAGACGACCGTCTCCCGCAGCACCGCGGCGACCGGCAGCGCGACGAACGCGCCGACGATCCCGTAAAGCTCGGCCCCGAACAGCAGCGCGAAGATGATCAGCAGCGGGTTGATGCGCAGCGAGTGGCCGAACACCTGCGGCGCGACGATGTGGCCCTCGAGCTGCTGGATGCCGAGGAACAGCAGCGCGACCCACACCGCGCTCAGCGGGTCGTTGAAGAGCGCGACGAGGATCGGCGGCAGCGCGCCGAGCACAGGCCCGATGTACGGGATCAGCTCCATCAGGCCGAAGAACGCGCCGAAGAAGACCGCATAGCGCTCGCCGTCGGGGAAGATCCCGACGACGCCGAAGATCCACAGCGCGAGCGCCGCGGTCGTGCCCATGATCACGCTGAACAGGAGCTGGCCGCGCACGTAGCTGGAGACCGCCTTCTGCGTGCGCAGCGGGAAGTCGTCCTCGGGCGTGCCGTCGCCGGCGGGCATGATCGCGCGCACGACGTTCCCGATCCCCTCGGCGTAGATCAGCATGTAGATCGAGATCACGAGGATCAGGATCAGCGCGAACGCGGCCGAGACGATCCGCTGGAGCAGGTCGCGCGTGAACGAGACGATGTTCCCGGAGCCTCTCAGCACCTTCGTCTCGAGCGTCTGGAGCGCGGTCTGGCCCTGGTTCTTGATGTGGACGTTGATGCCGCGCCTGTTGAGGAAGCCCTGGACGTCGTCGAGCGACTTAGTCGCGTCCTTGACCAGCTTCGGCACGTCGCGCTGGAAGTTCTCGACCTGCGTGCTGACGGGGTTCGCGAGCAGCCCGGCGACGGCGACGACGGCCGCCAGCAATCCGATATACACCGCGAACACGGCCGCCCCGCGCCGCAGGCCGCGGCGCTCGACACGCTTCACGAGCGGATTGAGGATCAGCGCGATGACGCCGGCGATCATGAAGATCAGCAGCACGCTGCCGGCCGCGCGCGCGACCGCCCACGCCGCCAGCAGCCCGACGAGCAGCAGCACGAGCTGGACGCCGCGCGGGACGACGACCGGCGATGGGACTGGTGGCTGCTCGTCCTCGCTCATGGACGCATCATTGTGAGCACATCGGTCGCGATCCTGTTCGTCGGGGACGTCGTCGGCGCGACGGGACGCCGGCTGCTGCTCGCGCTGCTGCCGGGGCTGGTCGAGCGGCACGCGATCGACTTCGTCGTGGTGAACGGCGAGAACGCCGCGAACGGCGTCGGCATCACGCCCAAGATCGCCGACGCCTTCTTCGACGCGGGCGTGGACGTGATCACGCTCGGCAACCACACGTATCGCCAGAGAGACATCTACGCCTACCTCGACGCGCACGAGCGGATCCTGCGCCCGGCGAACTTCCTCAGAAGCCAGCCCGGGCACGGCTGGTGCGTGGTGGAGCGCGACGGCGCGCGGCTCGGCGTCGTGAACCTGTCGGGGAACCTCTACATGCGCGCCGGCCATCCCGCCTTCCCGCACGCGGACGCGGCGCTGCACGCGCTGCGCGGCAAGGTCGACCACGTACTCGTCGACATGCACGCGGAGGCGACGAGCGAGAAGGTCGCGATGGGCTGGCATCTCGACGGTCGCGTCACCGCCGTCGTCGGGACGCACACGCACGTGCCGACCGCCGACGCCCGCGTGCTGCCCGGCGGGACCGCCTACGTCAGCGACGTCGGCATGACGGGCGCGCGCGGCGGCGTGATCGGCGTCAAGCGCGAGCTGGCGCTCGAGGCGCTCGTCACGCAGATGCCGGTGAGATTCGAGCCCTCCGACGTCGACCCGTGGCTCGACGCGGTCGTGATCCGGACCGGGTCAGCGCCCCTGCGCGCCGACGGGATCGAGCAGCTCCTCGTGCCCGCCCCGCCCGGCTTCCGCTGAGACGACCGCGTACGCGCGCTCCGCGCCGGTCGCCGGCTCCCCGTGGCGCGCGAGCAGCGCCACGAGCACGAGCGGGAAGAACCACACGACGTAGAGGAAGAACCAGTACGTGAGGCCGAGTTGGAGCGCGATCAGCACGGCTGCGCCGCACGCCGCCATCTGCGCGAGCGTCGGGCGGCGCGGCCAGACGCCGACAGCCAGCGCGAGCAGCACCGCGCCGATCTGCACGGCCGTCTTGACGCCGTCGAGGCCGCTCCACAGGCCCCAGATCGAGAACGGCGACTGCCGGTCGCGCTGAAACCCGATCGTGTGGTCCCAGAACGTGCGCAGGCTGCTGCCGCCGAGCAGCACCGGCAGCATCGCGAGCGCCGTGACGAGCGCGAACGCGAGCGCATAGGCGGCGAACGACACCGGACCGGGTCGCAGGCCGTCGCGGCGCACGTCCCGGGGCGTGCGCGCGAACAGCGGCGCGAGCGCGAGCGGCGCGAACTTCGTCAGCCCCGCGAGCGCCGCCGCCGCGCCGCGCCGCGCCGGGCGGCCCGCGACGAGCAGCGCGAGGACGAGCATCAGCGCGACGAGCGCGTCGTTCGAGTTCGTCGCGCTCGCGTAGAGCGTGAACGGGTACGCCGCCCACGCGTACGCGAGCACGATCCCGAGCGACGGCCCGCGAATGCGCCGTCCGAGCAGGAACAGGCCGCCGATCGTCAGCAGGTCGAAGACGATCGCCGCGGCGTGCGCGGCCGGCAGGTCGTCCCATCTGCCGCTCCAGCGGAACAGCCGCTCGAACGGCACGTACGCGTAGTAGTCGACGGGGCCGTAGGTGTCGCCGGAGGCGTCGTTTCTCGGCCAGTTGCTCGCGTAGAGCGGCTGGCCGTGCACGAGCCGGTGCGCGCCGATCACCCCCGAGTAGCCGACGTCGATCACGTTCGAGTTCGTCACGTTCAAGCCGATCCGGAAGCCGACCAGGAACACGAGCCCGATCGCCAGCCACGAGACCGGGACGAGCAGTCTGAGCGGACCCGGCCCCGCCCGCCCCGCGCCGCGGCCGGCGATCACCAGCATGCGGATCAGCAGGTAGCCGAGCAGCGGATAGACGAGCGGCGTCGAGAGGCCGATCCGCGCGGCGTTGAAGAACGCGAGCGAGACGGAGAAGCCGAGCAGCGCGAGCAGGTCGAGGTGCAGCCAGCGCAGGCGGCGGTCGCCGCGGCGCATGCTCGGCAGGAACGGCGCGATGAACAGCAGGCACAGGGGGATCCACACGTACCAGGCGTTCGCGCGGCGGCCGAACGCGCCGTCGTAGCCGCGCGCCATCGTCCATGGCACCTGGTAGCCGGTCCACGCCTCCAGCGCCACGCCGGACGCGTCGTCGATCGTCACCTGCCCGAGCTCCTTGCGGCGGTCCTTCGAGAAGACCGACACCTGCCACTCGGCCGTCCCCTTCGTGTACGCGACGGGGTAGGAGCCGGGGTGCTCGCGTCTGACCCGCCGGATCTTCGGAACCGCCTCGGCGATCGCGATCGCGCGCTCGGACGTGAGGCGGTGGCCGGGCGGCGGGATCGACGGGCTCGGCGGGATCTGGAGCGCGTTGGGGTCGGTCGCGGTCGCCCGTGTCGTCGCCGTGACCGGCGCGCCCGAGGAGGGCGCGACGGTCGGGGCCGGCAGCCGCGCCGCGGACGCGAGGGCGCACGGACCGCCGATCAATGCCGCGAGCAGCAGGGCCGCCGCGACGGCCCGCGCCGCGGCCCGCCTCATGCGCGGAAGCTCCAGAGCTTCTGTCCGAGGAACGACAGCGGCGTCGCCGCGACGATCGCGACCGCCTGCGCGAGCACTTCCCGCAGCCCGGCGACCTCGACCAGCAGCAGCAGGACGAGATAGCTGAACAGGAACGCCGCGACGCTCACGGTCAGGAAGCGCGCCGCCTGGAAGCCGGCGTGTCCGCCGCGCGCGTCGAACGTCCAATGGCGGTTGAGCCAGAAGTTGCTCGTGACCGACACGAGGAACGCGAGCACCGCGGCGATCTTGTAGTCGATCCCGACGACGTGGACCGCGCACGCGAAGACGGCGAGGTTGACGACGTAGCCGCTCGCGCCGACGACCCCGAAGCGCACGAGCTGGAGCCAGTTGGCCGGGTGCCGCAGGCCGTGTCGCAGGCGATGGCGCAGCGGCAGGGTGGCGACGGATGCCTCGTCCGGCATGCGGACAGGTTAGACACCGAAGTGCTCGGTCACGAGCGGGACCATGTCCTGCAGGGACCATTGGGCGCGCGCGTCCTGCGCGACCGCCTGCTCCCGGCCGACGCCGCACCACAACAGCGCGCCGAGCGAGTCGCTCCGATGCAGCGAGCCGTGGCTGCCGCCGCCGACGTGGTCGGCGCCGCCCCAGTCGACGAACTCGAAGCCGGGCGCCGCGCTCAGCAGCACGTCGCCGGCGGTCGGGCACGTGAGCGCCGACCACACGCGCCCGAGCGCGTCGGGGTAGTCGGGCGTCAGCAAGCGCCCGTCCTCGACCTGCGCGTTGATCGTCTGAAGGCGGCCTTCGACGCTCCAGCGCCGCCCGCGCAGATCGACGAGGTCGCCCCCCGGCGCGAAGCGGAGCTCCCCCCGCTCGCCAACAACCGACGCCTCGCGCGGCGCGGTGTGGCGCATCACGAGGTCGACGCCGGGGACCGTCCCCGCCTCGCGCGCGGCACGCGCGGTCAGCTTCGCGCGGCGCTCCTCGTCGAGCACGTAGACCATCGCCGAGCGCTGCGCGAGGCTCAGTGCGATCTCGCCGCCGGTGTCGCTCGCACGGCCGCCGTTCGGTCGCGGCTGCGCGACGTCCCACTCCTCGAACGCGGCGCGCAGCTCGATGCGACGCTCGACGGCGGTGTGCGAGTGGTCGGCGAGCACGATCATCGCGTGCTGCTCGAGGAAGCGCTCGAGCCCGCCGCCCGCGTGCACGAGCCGCTCGAGCTGACGGTCGGCGGCGGCGATCGAGGCGACCTGCGCCTGCGGGCCGTTGCGGTGCGAGAAGGCGTCGTTGTCGGGCAGCGAGAACAGCAGGAAGTCGAACAGGTCGTGCTCGACGAGGTGCGCGCCGACGCAGCCGCTGTGCTGGTCGCGCTGGCCGGGCATCCCGAGCTGGCCGCGGCAGCCGGTGCGGCGGCTCGCGAACAGGTCGGCGTAGAACAGCTCGCGCGGCCCCATCACCGGCTCGCGGAAGACGGCGCCGGCGATTCGCGCGAGCGCCGTCTCGGTCGCGAGCTGGTGGCGGTGGCGACCGCGGTAGATGAGGTAGGTGGTGCCGGCCGTGCGCACGCCGGCGTCGTCGAGCCGCTCGTAGATGGTCGGCGTCTCGGTCGCGAGGTGCCGGCCGTTCATGTTGTAGACCGTGTCGGTGAGCGAGCGCAGCACGCCGGCGCGGCGGCTCGCGCCGAAGCTGGAGCCGTACTCGACGTAGCGGCGCTCGGAGCGGTCGTACCAGTTCATCGACGGGATGCGGTGGCGGTCGGGGCCGACGCCGGTGGCGATGCTCGCCGCGCACACCGGCGTCACCGACGGGAACGCCGCGACGCAGTCGTCGACGTAGGAGCCGCGCTCCATGATCGCCTTGAGGATCGGCGCGCGACCCTGCTCGACGGCGCTTTCGAGCATCGCCGGCTTGAGCCCGTCGATCACCGTCAGGACGAGCTTGGGCGGGGCGGCGTGCGCGACGCCGCTCACCGCAATATGCGCAGGCCCGCGTACTTGCGCCCGGTGCGCCGGCGCTGCTGGAGCAGCAGCCACGCGAGGAAGGCGAGCGCCACCAGCGAGACCGGCGGCGCGAGCAGCGACAGGCCCGCGAGCACCAGCCCGGCCACCTCGGCGTAGACCGGCAGCGTCGCGGCCGCCTCTCTGTCGAGCCGTCTGCGCGTCGAGGCGAAGAAGCCGCGCGCGGACGCCTCCGCGAGCGCCGTGCAGGCGATCCCCGCGATCAGCCCGACGCCGAACGCGTAGTGGTGGTCCTGGAGCGCGCCGCCGAACAGCAGCGCGCCGAGCGCGAGGCCGATGCCGGCGACGGCGGCGCCGAACGGCCCGCTCGAGACGTCCTCCGGCGGCCTGCGGCGCTCGGCGATCACGAGCGCGATCACGCCGATCACGAGCGCCAGCAGGAACGCCGGCTTCTCCATGAACGCGACGTTCGTGTGGTCGAAGTCGATCCCGGCGTTGCCGCGCGCGAGTGCGCAGGCGAGCAGCGCGGGCAGGAACGGGCGCAGCCCGACGGCCAGCGCGAGGCCGATTCCGAGGCAGATGGCGAGGAAGAGCGTCATGTTCTGCGGTAGCGTGGCTGCATGACGATAGCCGAGCGCGACAGGCTTCCGGCCCGCCGCGGCGAAGTTCCCGCCATGGCAAACGCGAACCCGAGCGGGTCGCGGCGATGACGAGACGCGAGCCGCCGCGCTCGACCGCGCGCGACCTCGAGCGCTACGCGGGGCTGTTCGCGCAGCGTACGAAGGTGATGCGCTCCTCCGCGATGCGCGACCTGATGGCGCTGACCGAGCGCCCCGAGGTGATCTCGCTCGCCGGCGGGCTGCCGGACACCTCCACCTTTCCCTCGGACACGTACGCCGCGCTGATGGCGGCGATCGCCGAAGAGGCGACCGCGAGAGCGCTCCAGTACGGGCCGACGGAGGGCTTCGCCGCGGCGACCCGCTGCATCGCCGAGGTGATGGCGGCCGAAGGGATGACGGTCGACGAAGGCGAGCTGCTCGTCACGACCGGCGGCCAGCAGGTGATCGACCTCGTCTGCAAGACGCTCGTCGACCCGGGCGACGTTATCGTCGCCGAGGCGCCGACCTATCCGGGCGCGGTGCCGACGTTCTGCTCGTATGAGGCCGACGTCGTGCAGATCGAGATGGACGCGGACGGGATGCGCGTCGACGAGCTTGAGGAGACGCTCGACCGGCTCGAGCGCGAGGGACGGCGGCCGAAGTTCATCTACACGATCCCGAACTTCCAGAACCCGGGCGGCGTGACGCTGTCGCTGCCGCGGCGCGAGCGGATCGTGCGGATCGCGCACGAGCGCGAGCTGCTCGTGCTGGAGGACAACCCGTACGGGCTGCTGCGCTACGAAGGCGAGCCGCTGCCGACGCTCTACTCGATGGACGGCGGGCAGTTCGTGATCTACCTCGGCACCTTCTCGAAGATCCTCTCGCCGGGCATCCGGCTCGGCTGGGCGGCGGCGCCGCGGCCGGTGCTCCAGAAGATGAACCTCGGCAAGCAGGCTGCCGACCTGTGCAGCTCCTCGATGACGCAGTTGTTCGTCGCCGAGTACTTCGCCTCCGGCGACTGGCGGGAGTACGTGTCGTCGCTGTCGGCGATCTACCGCGCGCGGCGCGACGCGATGCTGGAGGCGCTGGCGACGTGGTTCCCGCGCGAGGCGGCGTGGACGCAGCCGGAGGGCGGCCTGTTCATCTGGGCGACGCTGCCGGACTACATCGACACGACCGACCTGCTGGCGCGCGCGCTGAGCGAGAACGTCGCGTTCGTGCCCGGGCGCGCGGCGTACCTCGACGGGCGCGGCGGCTCCTCGATGCGGCTGAACTTCTCGGGCGTGGTGGAGGATCAGATCCGCGAGGGCGTGCGGCGGATCGGCAAGGTCGTCGCCGAGCAGGTCGCGCTGTACGGCACCCTGACCGGGTCCCGCCCGCTCGCGGCGCCGGCGGCTGCGCCTGCCGTGGACGAGGATGCGGCGGCCGAGCCGCTCGCCGACGTGTTGGAGCTGCCGCGTAGGCGCCAGGTTCGCCGGCGCGCCGAGTCCGACCGCTGAGATGGCCGTCGTCGCGGTCCTCCAAGGCGGCCGCTCGCTCGAGCGGCAGGTGTCGCTGAAGTCGGGCGCGCGCGTCGAGGACGCGCTCCAGCGACTCGGCCACACGGCGGTCGCGCTCGACGTCGGTACCGATCTGGTCGACCGCCTGGCCGAGGTCGGACCGGACGCCGCATTCGTCGCGCTGCACGGCCGCGACGGCGAGGACGGCACGATCCAGGAGCTGCTGGAGGTGCTCGGACTGCCGTACACGGGGTCCGGCGTGGCCGCGTGCATCCGCTGCTGGGACAAGGTGCTGACGAAGCACCTGCTGCGCGACGCCGGGATCCCGACGCCCGACTTCCACGCCTTCAGCGAGACGGCCTTCCGCGAGCTGGGCGCGGCGCAGGCGCTGCCGGCGATCGAGTCCCAGCTCTCGTTCCCGCTGGTGGTGAAGCCCGCGGCGCAGGGCTCGGCGCTCGGGATCAAGTTCGCCCGCGCCGCGGCCGACGTGCCGGCGGCGATCGTCTCGGCCTTCTCCTACGACCGCAAGGTGCTGCTGGAGCGCTACGTGCCGGGACGCGACCTGGCGGTCTCGATCGTCGAGCAGGAGGACGGCGAGCCGCTCGCGCTGCCGGTCGTCGAGGCGGCGGTCGAGGGACGCGACTTCTACGACTTCGAGGCGCGCTACGAGATCGGCCGCACGCGCTTCGTGTGCCCGGCGGAGCTGCCATCCGGGGTCGCGGAGCGCACGCAGGAGCTGGCGGTCGAGGCCTACCGTGCGCTCGGCTGCGCCGGCTTCGCGCGCGTGGACCTGATGCTGCGCGACGACGACGGCGAGCTGTTCGTGCTGGAGGCCAACAGCGTGCCGGGCCTGACGGAGACGAGCCTGCTGCCGCAGGCGGCGGATGCGGCGGGGATCACGTTCGACGCGCTCGTGGAGCGCGTCTTGGCGCTCGCGCTCAGCCGCGCGCCGGCCTGAGCGGACGCCAACCCCTCAGGAGTCGCCGGCGAAGTCCTCCGGCGTGACCTGGTCGAGGAAGTCCTTGAACTTCTCGACGACCTCCTCGGTGTCCTCGACCTCGTGCTCGAACTCGATCGCGGACTCCGCGATCACCTCCTCCGCGGCGAAGATCGGCGCGCCGGCGCGCACCGCGAGCGCGAGCGCATCGCTCGGCCGCGAGTCGATCTCCAGCTCTCTGCCGTTCACGGCGAGCGTGATCGAGGCGTAGAAGGTGTTCTCGCGCAGCTCAGTCACGGCGACGCGCGTGCAACTGACGTCGAGCTCGCCGAGCATGTCGGACAGCAGGTCGTGCGTCATCGGCCGCGGCGTCGTCGCGCCCTGGAGCTTCATCAGGATCGCGGCGGCCTCCGGATGCCCGATCCAGATCGGCAGGAACTTGTTGCTGTCGACGGTTTTCAACAGGACGATCGGCTGCTTGCCGACCATGTCGAAGCTCACGCCGTAGATCACCATCTCCTGCACGAACCGGCTCCTTGCACTGGGCGAGGTCCAAGTATAGGCGGGGATTCGAGCGCGGCCGGACGGCGTCGGGCGCGCCTCCAGACGTCATGGGCGCTGCCTTCGACCTCGAGTGACCGTACATGTGGGATCGGTGGGAACCAACACATATGTGGGATTGCTGGGAGGGATGGTAGATTAGGCGTATGGCCCATGCAGAGCGTCAAGTCATCGTGGGGGATCGCGGCCGAGTCGTCCTGCCCTCGGACGTGCGCTCGGCGCTTGGACTCAAGACAGGGAGCCGTATGCTCCTGAGCACCGAGAAGGATGGTTCGCTGCGGCTGCGTCCCTTTCGGTCGGTGGCCGATCAAGGGCGCGGCATGCTCGCGGGGCTGGCTCCCGCGGGCGAGTCAATGGTCGACGAGCTGCTCGCGGAACGGCGCCGCGAGGCTGCACGCGAGGACTACGCGTAAGTGCCCTCGGCGATCCTCGACGCGTCGGCGCTACTGGCGTACCTTCGCGATGAACCGGGCGCCGACGCGGTCGCGGACGCGGACGCGACCGGTGCGACGATCTCCACGGTGAACCTCGGCGAGGTCCTCAGCCGCGTCGCCGATCGCGACGCCGACCCGGCCCGAGTCGCGCGACAGATGACCGACCGGGGACTGCTCGACGGCGCGATCGCGGTCGAACCGTTCACGATCGCCGACGCGATCGAGGTCGCACGACTGCGGCCGCTCACTCGCGATCTCGGACTTTCGCTCGGCGACCGAGCATGCCTCTCCCTCGCGGGACGGCTGGACGCGCCGGTCCTCACCGCCGACTCGGCATGGTCGAAGCTCGACCTACCGCTGGACCTGCGGCAGATCCGCTGAAGCCGCGATCGTGGTGCGCGGTCTGCGCATCGCGGCGGAGATCAGGGGCTGATCAGCTCTGTGCCGGGGATGTAGGTCGCGACGCGACGCGGGTCGCGGGTCAGCAGCGGCCGGCGGGTGACGGCGGCGTGCGCGCCGATGAGAAAGTCGGGCAGAACCGCCTCGCGTGAGGATCAAAGCGCCTCGTTGGGCGGCCGCGACGAGCTGCTCCTCAGACCATGGGAGCCATCTGCGGTCCTCGGTGAAGACGTCGAGCAGGACGCTGCTGTCGACGACGGTCCCCGCGTGCGTCACGTGCGCGTGAGCGCGAGGATCTTGACCGCCGACGCATGTACTGCCATAGTGAGTACATGAGCACGCTCAAGGAACAGCGGCTGCAGATCCGCATCGACCCCCAGCGCAAGCAGTTGCTCGAACGTGCCGCCGACGCGGCCCATCAGAACCTCTCGACCTTCGTGCTGGGTGCGGCATCGCGGCATGCGGAGGAGGTGCTCGCGGAACGCACCGTGGTCGAGCTTTCCCCTCAGGCGGCGCAGGCGTTCAGCGACGCGCTCGCCCAACCAGCACGCGTGAACGAGCGGCTTGCCGCAGCCCTCGATCGCCCACGGCAGTTCCGCTGGGTTGACTGACCTCCGGCGCCCCGAGCTGCTCGACCCCGCTCGGCATGACCGCAGCCGCTTCGACTCCGGCGAGCCCACGCTCGACGAGTGGCTGCGCCGCTACGCGGGCCAGAACCGCCGCCGCGACACCGCGGCGACATGGGTGATCACCACGCCGGACGATCGGGTCGTCGCGTACGCCAGTCTGGCGATGACGGCGATCGACCGCAGCGCTGCGCCGCGTGAAGTCGCCAAGCAAGCGCCCGACCCTGTGCCGGCACTCCTGCTCGGCCGTCTGGCCGTCGACAAGGACTTCGCCGGGCTTGGCGTCGGCACGGCGCTCGTCGCCTATGTCCTCGCGACCGCAATCGAGCTGAACGCGAAGGCTGCCTGCCGCGCCGTTGTCGTCGCTGCGCTCGACGCCCGCGCTCGTGCCTGGTGGGAGCGCCTCGGCTTCCATCCGTTTCACCCGGACGACCCCACCGAGACGGACCTGCACCTGCTCACGTCCGAGATCCAGGCCACGCTCGAGCCGCTCACCCAGTAATGGCCGATGCGGCGCCGAGCGCCACAGCACGACGCGGACTTGGTCGCGCGCGGCGGGCGGTATTCGCTGCTCGCAGTAGCGGCAAATCGCCGCGAGGTCGAGTTCGGGGACCACGGGCCGCTGATCGCAGCCTGATGTCTGCTACGCTCACCCTTGAGGCAAACCGTAGGGTTGACTGTAGGAAGTTTCGTATGCCCCGTGTCGTTACCGCAGAGGATTTGCGCGCCGGTCTCGGTCGCGAGCTGGACGCGTTGCGTGCGAGCGAGGAGGCGCTGTACGTCTCTAAGCGCGGTCGTCTGACCGGGGTGCTGCTCGATGTCGACCGCTATGCCGAGCTGGTCGACCGCGTCGAGTACCTCGAAGACAGCCTGGCAGCCTTGAACGCGCGCGATGAGCGCGACGAGAGCGTGCCCTGGACCGAGGTCCGAGAGTAGCCCCGCCGTACGAGATCCGGATGCACCGCGACGCGGTGCGTGCCTACAGACGTCTGCACGGCCCGCTGCGCGACCGCATCCGCGCGGCTGTCGACGGGCTCGCGACCGAGCCACGGCCCGTTGGAGCCGTCAAGCTCGCCGGCCGCGATGACTTCCGCATCCGCGTCGGCGACTACCGGATCGTCTACGCGATCGACGACAACGACCGCCTTGTGCTCGTCGCGCGCATCGCACACCGCCGCGAGGTCTACCGCACCTAACCCGGTCCTCTCCGGTCGGCGCGAAGACGGCGGCCGCAGCTCCTGTACCGACAGCACCCCTGAAACGACCTCTCTGCAGGGGAGCGGTTTCTCTATGGGCGATCCTGGACTCGAACCAGGGACCTCTTCCTTATCAGAGAAGCGCTCTAACCGACTGAGCTAATCGCCCCGCGAGGGCCGATTCTAGCGGGACGGGCGCGGCGTGTCTGCGTCGGCGTCAGGCGGGCGCCGTCGCGCCGAGGCGGCGAGCCAGCTCGAGCGCCTCGTCGAGCGAGTCGAACGCGAGCTGGAGGCGGTAGCCGTCGCCGCTGGGGGTCACCGTCACGTCCGCGCCGAGGGCGGTGCCGAAGGCGTCGGTCAGCCGTGCGACGGCGGCTTCCTGGTCAGGGTGCAGGACGCCGCGGCGGGGGCTCGTGGAGCGCGAGCGCACGGGCCGCGGCTCGTCCGCCTCGCGGGCGCGGCGCTCCAGCTCGCGCACGGACCAGCCGGCCGCGGCGGCATCGCGCGCGAGGCGCCGGCGCGCGTCGTGCGCTCTCGCGAGCAGCAGCGCACGCCCGTGGCCCTCGCTGAGGTCGCCGCGCTCCATCAGCTCGAGTGCCTCGTCGGGCAGGTCCAGCAGACGGATCAGGTTCGACACCGCCACGCGGCTGCGACCGACGCGGCGGCCGACGTCCTCGCGCGTGAGCCCCAGCTCCTCCACGAGCGCGGCGCAGGCGCGCGCCTCCTCGACCGGGTTGAGGTCCTCGCGGGCCATGTTCTCGATCACCGCCAGCTCGAGCGAAGCCGCGTCGTCGTGGTGGCGGACGATCGCGGGAATCTGTCTCAGCCCGGCGAGCTGGGCGGCGCGCCAGCGGCGCTCGCCGGCGATCAGCTCGTAGAAGCCGCCGGCGATCGGCCGCACGAGCACGGGCTGAAGCACGCCGCGCTCGGACAGCGACCCGGCGAGTGCGGTCAGCGCCTCCTCGTCGAAATGCCGTCGCGGCTGGTGCGGGCTTGGCCCGATCGTCTCGACCGCGAGCCGACGCAGCTCCTCCGGCTCCTCCTTCGGCGAGGCCGCGAGGATCGCCGCGAGCCCCTTGCCCATGCCGCGCGCCTTGCCGTGCGGCTTCGGCAGCTCGTCGTTGCGCAGCCGCGCCCGCTGCGGGGGCTTGCGCGCCTTCTCAGCCACGCGCCGCCACCTCCCGCGCCAGATCGAAGTAGGCGTCCGCGCCGGCGCAGTGCGGGTCGTGATGGGTGACCGGGAGTCCGAAGCTCGGCGCCTCGCCGATCCGCACGTTGCGCGGGATGACCGTATCGAAGACCAGTTGCGGGAAGTGCGAGCGCACCTCACGCTCGACGTCCTGCGCGAGGCGCGTGCGGCCGTCGTGCATCGTCAGGACCATCCCGGCGACCGTCAGACGCGGGTTCAGCTCGCGCTGGATCAGCGAGAGCGTGTCGAGCAGGCCCGCGAGCCCCTCGAGCGCGAAGTACTCGGCCTGAACCGGCACGATCACGCGGTCGGCGGCGACGAGCGCGTTGACGGTCAGCGGACCGAGCGACGGCGGGCAGTCGAGGATCGTGAAGTCGTAGCGCTCGCGCACGGACGCGAGCGCGTCGCGCAGACGGCCTTCGGAGCCCTCCATGCGCGGCAGCTCGACGTTCGCGCCGGCGAGGTCGGGGGTTGCGGGCACGATTGCGAGGTGATCGATCGTCGCCGGTCGGATGGCCGCTTCGAGCGTGGCGTCGCCGGCCAGCACGTCGTACACGCTCGGCGTTGCGTCCTTCGGCAAGCCGAGCCCGACGGTCGCGTTCGCCTGTGCGTCCATGTCGACGAGCAGTACCTCGTATTCGGCCTCGGCGATGCAGGCGGCGAGGTTGACGGCCGTCGTCGTCTTGCCGACTCCGCCCTTCTGGTTGGCGATCGCGTAGACGGTGCTCATGCGGCGGAGGCGGGAGCGGGCATCGGGCCTCCACGGTAGCGGCGAACACGGTCGGAGGTCGGCTGGTTCCCCGCACGCAGCGCGTATTCCGACGGGAGCGCGAGTCGGCGGTGACCGGCAGAACCTCTCAGCGGGCGCTCGTGCCGAGCGGGCGCTTGCGCGCCATCCCCGGACGGCGCGGGAACCGCTCGGGCGTGGGCGCGACCTTGCGCAGCACGTGGAGATGGCGGTGGTCGGCACCGGGATATGGATGCACCTGCCGGACTTCCTCCAGCGCGAGCCCGAGCGCGGCGGCGGCCGTCGCGGCGTCGCGCTCCTCCTGTGCGTCGCGACGACCTTTCCATGCGACGAGCACGCCGCCTTCCCGCAAGAGCGGCGCCGCATACTCGGCGAGGACGGCGAGCGGCGCGAGCGCGCGAGCTGTGACGAGGTCGCGCGTGCCGATACCCGCGCGCCATGCCTCAACTCGTTCGGGGACGATCTCGACGGTCGCCAGGCCCGCGACGTCCGCCATCGCACGCATGAACGTGCATTTGCGCGCGCTGCTCTCGACCAGTGCGACCCGCGCGGCGGGCAGCGCCACCGCGAGCGGCAGGCCCGGGAATCCCGCGCCCGCGCCGAGGTCGGCGATCGACTCGGCCTTGCGTACGAGATCGAGCTCGAGCGCCACGAGCGAGTCGGCGATGTGCGTGTGGATCGCCTCGGCGGGCGCGCGGACCGTCGTGGGGGCGTGCGGGTCCGCCTCCAGCGCGATCAGCAGCGCCGCGAGCTCCCTCTGCGCGCCGGACTCGAGACCGTAGCGCTCGACCAGCGCGGCAAGCTCGCGGTCGACCTGGGCGTCGACCGTCACGACGCGGCGGGCGCGCGTGCCTGGACGCGGGCGATGTAGTCGGCGTAGGTCGAGCGCATCGCGTCGAAGCGGGCGGCCGCGTAACCGTCGAGCTCCGGCCCGAGCGCGTCCTCCAGAATCGGCAGCACGTCCTCCACCAGCGCCTGTCCGCGCGCCATCCACTGATAGTACGAGCGCTCGCCGTGGTGGTACGGCCCGTAGAGCTTCGTGCGCGGAAAGGCTTCGGTCAGCCATCTGAACAGCGCCTCATGGCGCGTGTGCATGCGCAGCGTCACCTGTGGCTGCTTGCCGTCGCCGCCGAAGGAGCCCTCGCCAATCAGGATCCCGACGAGCAGTCCTCGTTCGAAGGACGTCAGCGCCACAGCCGCTCCCGGCCCGACGCAGCTACAGGGTGGGTCGCCCAAGCCTGTTTCACCGTCATGTAAAACGTGAAACGCGACGTCGGCACGGCAGAGCGACCGTGGTCGAACCTACTCGCCGGCAGGTGCGACAACGAGGTAGCGGTCGGGCTCGGCGCCCTCGCTGTACGTCTCGATGCCGTCGCGATCGCGCAGGTACTCGTGCACGACGCGGCGCTCGACCGCATTCATCGCGTCGAGCGCGACCGCCTCGCCGGTCCGCAACACCCGTTCAACCGCCTCGTCTGCGTCCTGCTGCAAGACCGCGGCGCGGCGCTCGCGGTAGCCGGCGGCGTCGACCGTCACCCGCTTGCGGTCGTCCTCGCCGCGGTATGCGACGCGGTACGCGAGGTGCTGGATCGCGTCGATCGTCTGCCCGTGGCGGCCGATCAGCAGCCCCAGGTCGTCGCCCGCGAGATTGGCGTGCACGCCGCCCTCATCCTCGGACACCACGACCGCGGCCTCAGCGCCGACCGCCCGGACGACCTCCTCCAGCATGCGGCGAACGCGCTCCGCCGCCTCGCTCTCACGCCGTGCGCTCATCGCCGCCGCCCGGTTCGCTTCTTCTTTCTGCGCGACGGCGGCGGCCCGGAGGCCGACGCCCCGTTCGCCGCCGGCTTCCCAACCGGCGCCGCAGCTCTGCCACCAGCGCTCTTGCCGTCGCCTCCACTGCCCGTCGGCGGCGCCGACTCAACGGCTCCCGTCGCGGCGGCACCGCTGCCGCGACGCCCGCCGGAAAGCGCCGCGGCGCCCGCGGGCACAGGCGTTCGCCCAGGCACGCCGACGGTCCTGCGCACGATCAACTGCTGCACGATCGTCCAGCAGTTCGTCGTGATCCAGTAGACCATCAGGCCCGCCGGGAAGCGGATGATGAACGTCACGAAGATCAGCGGCAGGCCGAGCATCAGCATGCGCTGGTTTCTGTCCGCCATCGCCGACGAGCTCAGCAGGCCCGACGCGAGCTGGCTCGCGATGTAGAGCACGATCAGCACGATCAGCACGGCCCCGGTCGCGCGGGCCGTGAGATCCGGGATGAAGAGGAAGCTCGGATCGGCGACCGAGATGTGGTGCGCCGAGGCGTACGAGGAGTCGGCGAACTGCGAGCACGTGACGTTCGAAACGCTCTTGTGGATCGACGCCGCGTAGCCTTCGATCCCGGGACACATGTCCAGCTTCAGGTCCTTGCGCAGCATGTAGTACAGCGCGAAGAAGAACGGCAACTGGAACACCAGCGGCAGGCAGGAGGCCAGAGGATTGACTCTGTTCTCCCGGTAGAACTTCATCATCTCCTGCTGCTGGCGCTGCTTGTCCTCTCTGTACTTCTCCTGGATCTTCTTGAGCTCGGGCGCGAGGAGCTGGAGGCGCTGCATCGACGTGACCTGCTTGAGCGTCAGCGGCAGCACGACCAGGCGCACGGTGACGGTCAGCAGGATGATCGAGAGCCCCCAGCTCGTCCCCACCGTGTCGTGGAAGAAGAGCAGGACTCTCTCGCAGACCGTGATCAGCGGCTGGAGCGGGTTGGCGAAGGGGATGAACATGGCGGGGGTGTGCTCGGCGGCCGCTCGCTAGGCGCTCGGCGCAGCCGGTCGTCGCGGGCGGAAGAGGTGCTGCTCGTGGACCGGGTCGAAGCCGCCGTGGCTCCATGGATTGCAGCGCAGCAGCCGCCATCCCGCGAGGATCAGCCCGCGCAGTATGCCGTACTCCTCGACGGCTTGCGCGGCGTACTCCGAGCAACTCGGGTAGTACTTGCAGCGCGGCCCGAGCACCGGCGAGATCGTCCGCTGGTAGAGCCGGATCGGGGCGATCGCGAGGACGCGCAGTCCGCTCATCTGTGCTCCCCTTCGACGCGCGCGCGCAGCTCCTCCACCAGCTCGGCGAGTGCGGCGCGCAGTCCGTCGAGCCCGTCGCGCTCGGCCACGATGCGCGCCTCCGGGCGCGCGACGATCACGACGTCGTGGCCCTCGGGCAGCCGCGACGCCTCCTGCTCGAACGCCTCGCGCAACAGGCGCTTCACCTTGTTGCGCTCGACGGCGCCGCCGACTCTGCGGGAGACCGACAGCCCGAGGCGCGGGTCGCCGGCGTCGTCGGCGGCCTCCGCGCGCGGGAAGCCGTAGAGGACCAGGACGCGGTTCGCGTGGGAGCGTCCTTGGCGGAAGACCCGGTCGAACTCGGCGCTGCGGGAGAGCCGCCCGCGCTTGCTTCGCCGGGCTGCGACGCCCGGGCGGCCGTTCATCAGACCGTGAGGCGCGTGCGGCCCTTGTCGCGGCGGCGCTTGAGCGTCAGGCGGCCAGCGCGCGTCTGCATGCGCGCCCGGAAGCCGTGCGTCCGAGCGCGCTTGCGCTTCTTCGGCTGGTAGGTGCGTTTCATGGCTGCTCCTGAGCGGGGCTTCCGCCGGCCACGTGACCGGCTCCAGCACCCCCTGACGATCCCGTCGGGGATGGCCAGTATACGCGCCGGCGCCCGCCGGGCCGGTCGGGCGCCCGCAGCGCCTCGCCGGGAAGGGTTGTGCACAGGTTCTCGACATGCCGCCAAACCCGTGTGCACAGCTTCGTCCTGCCCTCTTGCGACCTTTTTCCCGCGATTTGCGCACTCGCCTCCCAACGGGCGGCGCGGCTCGCCGGCGGGCCGATGCGACGCTGCTATATTCGCCGCCCCGCCGGGGCCTCCGGGCCCCTCCATCCCCCCGCAACGCAACCCGACGAGGAGTCGGTCGACGACCCCTGTGCATCCCGCGCTCGAGCACACCTGGCCCCAGATCCAAGCCGAGCTCCGGCGCGCGGTCACCGACTCCACCTTCCACCTCTGGATCGCGCCCTTGAGAGCGCACGCGCTGGAGGGGGACACGCTGCTCGTCGGCGCGCCGGAAGAGATCCGCACATGGGTCGCGGATCGCTTCGCGCGTGTGCTCCAGACGTGCGCCGCCGCCGTCCTGGGCGAACGCACGACCGTGACCGTCGTTCCCCTCCACCGCGAGGGAACCGTGGGTGCGGGAATCCGGCGACTGCCGGTCTCCACGCCGCCGGCGCAGCCGGCCGTCCAGCCGATCGACGTCTTCAACCCGAAGTACACGTTCGACCAGTTCGTGATCGGGGACGGGAACCGGCTCGCGCACGCCGCGTCGCTGGCCGTCGCCGAACTGCCCGGCCAGGCGTACAACCCGCTGTTCCTCTATGGCCCTCCGGGCCTCGGCAAGACGCACCTCCTGCACGCGATCGCCAACTACGTCAACGAATACGGCGATGGGATGAGCGTCCGCTATACGACGCTCGAAGCGTTCACGAGCGAGTTCGTGGGGGCGCTGAAGTCGAGCTCGGTCGAGGCCTTCAAGCGCCGCTACCGCGACACGGACATCCTGCTGATCGACGACGTGCAGTTCCTGGAGCGCAAGGCGAAGGTCGAGGAGGAGTTCTTCCACACCTTCAACGCGCTCTACGAGACCGGCAGCCAGCTTGTCGTCACCTGCGACCGCATGCCGCGCGACATGAATGCGCTCGCCGACCGCCTGCGCGAGCGCTTCGAGTCCGGCCTGGTCGCCGACATCCGCCCGCCCGACCTCGCGACGCGCATGACGATCCTGCGCAAGCGCGTCCAGCACGACGGCGTCCAGCTCGACGACACGGACGCGATCGTTCCGATCGCCGAGCGCGTGACCGCGAACGTGCGCGCGCTCCAGGGTGCGCTGATCCGCGTCGTCGCCTTCCATTCGCTCACCGGCCGCCCGATCGACCGCGGGCTCGTGACGCACGTGCTCGACGGCCTCTATCCCGAGGGCCAGAGCGTTCCCGGCGGCCGCGTCAACACGGTCGAGGAGATCCAGTCCGCCACGTGCGAGCGCCTCGGCATCGCCCCCGAGACGCTCACCTCCTCCGACCGCAGTGCGCGCGTCGCGTGGGCGCGGCAGGTCGCCATGTACCTCGCGCGCGAGTTGACCGACGCGACGCTGCCGGCGATCGGGCGCGCCTTCGGCGGCCGCAACCACACGACGGTGCTGCACGCGTGCCGTCGCACGAGCGAGCGCATCGCGCACGACGCCGAGGCGCACGAGCTCGTGCGCAGCCTCACCGCCAAGCTTCAACAGCCCGAATGACGACCGCCGCGCCTGAAAGACTTCCCACGCTGGCGTCCACAAGACCTGTGCGCGGAGCTTCCCCGCGCCCGCGCGGAATCCGAGCAGTTGCGCACATGCCGACACCCCCTATAACAACGACTCTCTCCCATTCGAGGTCTTCATCGTGAAGCTGTCCGCCGCGCGCGACGAGCTGCTCGCCCAGCTCCAGACCGTCAGCCGCGTCGCCTCCACGCGCGGCGCGATCCAGGCGCTCTCCGGCGTCCAGATCCTCGCGGGGTCAGACGGCGTCGAGCTGCGCGCGACGGACATGGAAGTCGGCCTGCGCGTCCCGCTGCCCGCTCAGGTCGAGCGCGAGGGCGCGGTCGTACTGCCCGCGCGGTTGCTCGTCGACGTGGTGCGCTCGCTGTCAGGCCCGACCGTCGCACTGGAACTGCGCGCCGCCGAGCAGGACGTCGAGCTCGTCGCCGGCAACGCGACGTTCCACATTCGCACCCTCCGCGGCGAGGACTTCCCCGCGTTCCCCGAGCCGGAGGAGAACGGCGCCGTGCGCGTGCCTGCGCAGGCGTTCGTCGCGACGATCCTCAAGGTCGCGAACTCGGCCTCGCGCGACGAGACGCGGCCGGTCCTCACCGGCATCCTCGTATCCGCGTCGGAGCGCGAGCTGCGGATGGTCGCGACCGACTCCTATCGCCTGAGCGTAAAGGAGACGCAGCTCGAGCAGCCGTTGCAGAGCGGCTTCGAGGCAAACGTGCCGGCGCGCGCGTTGCAGGAGCTGGCGCGGCTCGTCCAGCAGCTCGAGGATGAGTCGCTGTCCGTCGCCGTACGCCAGAACCAGATCGTCTTCGCGATCGGCGCCGTGGTGCTCTCGTCGCGGCTGATCGAAGGGCAGTTCCCCAACTACCGTCAGCTCCTGCCCGAGACGTACGAGCACGAGCTGACGCTCTCCGGCGCGGAGATCACCGACGTCGTGCGCCGCATCAGCCTGCTGGCGCAGAAGAACGCGCCGCTGCGGCTGTCGTTCCAGCCCGGAGAGCTGACGGTGTCCTCGCAGACGCCGGATATCGGCGAAGCGCGCGAGTCGCTGCCAGTCGTCTTCCAGGGCGAGCCGTTCGAGATCGGCTTCAACCCGGAGTTCCTGCGCGACGGCCTGGAGGGCGTCGAGTCCGGCGACATCGTGCTGAAGCTGATCAGTCCGCTGCGCCCCGGCTTGATCCAGGCGGCCGACGATCCCGGCTTCCTCTACCTGATCATGCCGATCCGGCTGAACGTCTGAGGCGCCCGCCGCGGTGCGGATCGTGCGCTTGGCGATGCGCGATTTCCGCAGCTACGCCGCCGCCGACGTCGAGCTGGGACCTGGGGTGACGGTCGTGACCGGGCCGAACGGCGCCGGCAAGACGAACCTGCTCGACGCGCTCTACTTCGGCTGCACCGGGCGTTCGTCGCGCACGACGAACGAGCGCGAGCTCGTGCGCTTCGGCGCGTCGGTCGTGCGCGTCGAGGTCACGACCGAGGCGCCGGACGGCCCGCACGAGCTGAGCGTCGGCTTCGCGCCCGGAGAGCCGAAGCGGATGACCGCCGACGGCGTGCGCGTCGAACGGCTGCTCGACGTCCCCGGCCGCCCGCTCGTGAGCGTCTTCCTGCCCGACCGGCTGGAGCTGGTCAAGGGCACCCCGTCGCTGCGGCGCGCCCACCTCGACCAGCTTGTCGCTGCGCTGTGGCCGGCGCGCGTCGCGACCCGCCGGGCCTATGCGCAGGCGCTCGCGCAGCGCAACGCGCTGCTGGCGCGCGGGGCCGCTGCCGCGGCTTCCCTCCCAGCCTGGGACCGCGAGCTGGCGCGGCACGGGATCGCGCTGATGAGCGACCGCGCTGCCGCGGCCGGCCTGGTCGTGGAGCGCTTCGCCGCGCGCGCGGAGGCGCTCGGGCTCGACGGCGAGCCGGCCGTCGCGTACCGGCCCCGCTCGAGGGCGACCGCCGCCGAGGGCCTCGCCGCCGAGCTCGCCGACCGCCGCACGCAGGACCTCGAGCGCGGCTTCACCGGCCACGGTCCCCACCGCGACGACCTGCTGCTGACGCGCGAGGGTCGCGAGCTGCGCGCGTACGGCTCGCAGGGTCAGCAGCGGCTGGGGCTGCTCGCCCTGCTGCTGGCCGAGCGCGAGGCGATCGCCGCGACGCGCGAGGCGACGCCGGTGATGCTGCTCGACGACGTGATGAGCGAGCTCGACAGCGATCGCCGCGCGCGGCTGGTCGGCCTGCTCCGCGGCCACGGTCAGAGCGTGATCACCGCCACCGACCTCGAGCACGTGCCCGGCGCCCGTGAGCCGGACGTGACGCGCCTGGCCGTCGCCGACGGTCACGTGCTCTCCGGCGCGGAGGCCGATACGTCGTGAGCCGCCGCGCCCCCCGTCCGCTCGCGAGCGCGCTCGCGCCGCTCCAGGAGGCGCTCGCGCCGCGCACGCTCCTGGCGGAGGTGCAGCGCGTCTGGCCGGACGCCGCGGGCGCCGCGATCGCACGCGCGGCAGCGCCGGTGAGCGAGCGCGGCGGCGTCGTGACGATCGCCTGCTCGGCTTCGGTGTGGGCGCAGGAGCTGGACCTGATGGCGCCGTTGTTGATCGAGCGGCTGAACGCCGCGATCGGCGGCGGCGGCGCGGTCGACCGGCTGCGCTGCATCACGTCGCACCCGCCGCCGCGGGAGCGCGCATGAGGCGCAATTTTCCTTGGATTTTGCAGGACATTCACGGTCCGGTCGGCGGCGATCCGGCGGGGTCCTTGTGCTATCCTTGTGCACATAAAGCCTTCGACGCCCCGGCGCGCTCCCCCAGGCGCGGCACCGGGGCGTTGCAACGTCATCGGAGGACCGTTGGCCAGCGATAGATCCCCGGCTGACAAGCCGAGCCGTTCGTACGACGCCCAGGACATCACCGTCCTCGAGGGCCTCGAGGCGGTGCGCAAGCGGCCGGGCATGTACATCGGCTCCACGGGCATCCGCGGCCTGCACCACCTCGTCTACGAGGTCGTCGACAACTCGGTCGACGAGGCGCTCGCCGGGCACTGCACGGCCGTCGCGGTCACGATCCATCCGGACAACTCGGTCACCGTCGTCGACGACGGCCGCGGGATCCCGGTGGCGACCATGGAGAAGGAGAGAAAGCCGGCTGTCGAGGTCGTGCTCACCGTGCTCCACGCCGGCGGCAAGTTCGGCGACGGGGGCGGCTACAAGGTCTCCGGGGGCCTCCACGGCGTCGGCGTCTCCGTCGTCAACGCGCTCTCCGAGCGGCTGCGCGTCGAGGTCAAGCGCGACGGCTTCGCCTGGGCGCAGGAGTACGAGCGCGGCAAGCCGCAGGGCGCGCTGGCCAGGGGGGAGGCGACGAAGGAGACCGGCACCGCGATCACCTTCCTGCCCGACGACGAGGTGATGGAGACGCTTGAGTTCGAGTTCTCCACGCTCGAGGAGCGTCTGCGCGAGACGGCCTTCCTCACGCGCGGCCTGAGAATCTCGCTGATCGACGAGCGCGGCGAGGGCAGAAGCGTCTCGTTCCAGTACGAAGGCGGGATCGAGGACTTCGTCAAGTACCTGAACGAGAACAAGGAGCCCGTTCAGAGAAAGATCGTCTACTTCTCCGGCGAGTCCGAGGAGGGCGCGGTCGAGGTCGCGATGCAGTGGAACGGCTCCTACCAGGAGTCCGTCTTCTCGTTCGCGAACAACATCAACACGCACGAGGGCGGCTCCCACCTCTCCGGCTTCCGCTCCGCGCTCACCCGCACGCTCAACAAGTACGCGCGCGAGAAGGGGCTGCTGAAGGAGAAGGACGACAACCTCCAGGGCGAGGATGTGCGCGAGGGGCTCACCGCCGTCATCTCGGCGAAGCTCGCCGACCCCCAGTTCGAGGGCCAGACGAAGACGAAGCTCGGCAACCCGGGCATGCAGGGGTTCGTCGAGTCGGTCGTCAACAAGGGGCTCGACGAGTTCCTCGAGGAGAACCCCCAGGACGCGCGCTCCGTGATCCAGAAGGCCGTCCAGGCCGCGCAGGCGCGCAACGCCGCGCGCAAGGCGCGCGATCTCACGCGCCGCAAGTCCGCGCTGGAGAACTCGCGCCTGCCGGGCAAGCTCGCCGACTGCTCGGTGAAGGACCCGGCGCTGTCGGAGATTTTTATCGTCGAGGGCGACTCCGCCGGCGGCTCGGCGAAGCAGGGCCGCGACCGCGCGACGCAGGCGGTGCTGCCGCTGCGCGGCAAGATCCTCAACGTCGAGCGCGCGCGCATCGACAAGGTGCTCGCGAACAACGAGATCCAGGCGCTGATCACGGCGATCGGGACCGGCGTGCGCGACGAGTTCGACATCGAGAAGGCCCGCTACCACAAGATCATCCTGATGACGGACGCCGACGTCGACGGCGCCCATATCCGCACGCTCGCGCTGACGCTGATCTTCCGCGAGATGCAGGAGCTGATCGAGGCCGGCTACGTCTACATCGCCAAGCCGCCGCTCTACCGCATGAAGTCCGGCAAGACGGAGCGCTACATCGAGAAGGAGTCGGAGCTGGAGGAGATCCTGCTCGCCGACAAGCTCGAGCGGTTCGAGATTCGCGATCGGGGCGGCGACGCCCAGGCGAGAATGACCGAGACGCGCTGGAAGACCTATACGCGCCTGCTCAAGCAGTACGCCGGCTGGGCGAGCGCGCTGCGCGCGATGTCGCGCCACGACTTCGTCGAGCTGCTCGAGGAGGCCGGCATCCTGGAGGAGGCGGTGACCGACGAGGGGCATCTGATCGAGCTGCTCAAGCGCCCGCCGGTCGATGGCGCGCCGTACACGACCGAGCTCGTGGCCGAGGATCCGCTCGAGCTGACGGTCCGCTCGGTCGAGGCGAAGACCGGCCATGCCCGCGTGCGGCACGTCCGCCGCGCGCTGCTCCAGGCGAACGAGTATCGCCAGTTGATCCGTGTCCACGAGCAGCTCGTGAGAGCGGTCGGAGCGCCGCCGTTCGATGTGCGCCTCGGCGAGCACAGCGCGGAAGCGACGACGTTCGAGCAGCTCCGCCAGGTCGTGATGGAGCTCGCCTCGCGCGGCGTGAGAATCAACCGCTTCAAGGGTCTCGGCGAGATGAACCCCGACCAGTTGCGCGAGACGACGATGGATCCGGCGTCGCGCACGCTCGCGCGCGTTACGATGGAGGACGCGACCGCTGCGGACCGCGTCTTCTCGATGTTGATGGGCGATCAGGTCGAGCCGCGGCGCGACTTCATCGAGGAGAACGCCCGCCTCGTGACGAACCTGGATGTGTGATTAAGTGAGCGCGACCGATCAATTGAGCGGCGGAAACTTCGAGCTGCGCGCGCTCGAGGAGGAGATGCGCTCGGCGTATCTGGATTACGCGATGTCCGTCATCGTCGGGCGAGCGCTGCCCGACGTGCGCGACGGCCTGAAGCCCGTCCATCGTCGGGTGCTGTTCGCGATGAACGAGGGCGGCCTGCAGCCTTCGCGCCCGCGCTCGAAGTCCTCGCGCATCGTCGGGGACGTGATGGGCAAGTACCACCCGCACGGCGACGCGGCGATCTACGACACGCTCGTACGCCTCGCGCAGGACTTCTCGATGCGCCATCCGCTCGTCGACGGTCAGGGCAACTTCGGCTCCGTCGACGACGACCCGCCGGCCGCGATGCGCTACACCGAGGCGCGCCTCGCGCGGATCGCGACCGAGATGCTGCGCGACATCGACGCCGACACGGTCGACTTCGGACCCAACTACGACGGGCAGAACCAGGAGCCGCTCGTCCTGCCGGCGCGCTTCCCGAACCTGCTCGTCAACGGCGCGACCGGCATCGCCGTCGGCATGGCGACGAACATCCCGCCGCACTCGCTGAGAGAGGCCGTCGCGGCGACGATCGCCTACATCGACGACCCGGAGGTGACGGTCGAGGGGCTGATGCGTCACCTGCCCGGCCCGGACTTCCCGACCGGCGGCGTGATCCTCGGCTCGAAGGGCATCCGGGACGCCTACGAGACCGGCCGCGGCAAGGTGCGGGTGCAGGCGCGCGCCCACATCGAGCCGCTCGCGCAGGGCAAGGAGGCGATCATCGTCACCGAGCTCCCCTACATGGTCAAGAAGGGCGGCGACGGCGGGCTGATCCAGAAGATCGCCGACCTCGTCCACGACAAGAAGATCCCCGAGATCTCCGATCTGCGCGACGAGTCGGACCGCCGCGGCATGCGGCTCGTGATCGAGCTCAAGCGCGACGCGATCCCGAGAGTCGTGCTGAACAAGCTCTACAAGCACACGCCGATGCAGACCACGTTCGGCGTGAACATGGTCGCGCTGGTCGACAACGTCCCCAAGACGCTGTCACTGCGCGAGGTGATCGGCCGCTACGTCGACCACCAGCGCGAGGTGATCGTCCGCCGCACGAAGCACGAGCTGCGGATCGCCGAGGACCGCGCGCACATCCTCGAGGGCCTGCTGATCGCGCTCGCGAACCTCGACGAGGTGATCGACACGATCCGCAGATCGCCCGACCGCGAGACGGCGCGTGTCAACCTCGTCAACAAGTTCGAGCTGTCGGAGCGCCAGGCCGAGGCGATCCTCCAGATGACGCTCGGCCGCCTGACGGCGCTCGAGGTCGACAAGATCAAGCAGGAGCACGCCGACATCGTCGAGCGGATCGCCGAGCTGCGCGCGATCCTCGGCGACGAGACGCGCGTGATGGGGATCGTCCGCGAGGAGCTCCAGGAGATCTCCGACGCCTACGGCGACGAGCGCCGCACGCAGATATCGCACGCCGAGGGCGAGATCGACATCGAGGACCTGATCGCCGATCAGCAGATGGTCATCACGATCACGAACAGCGGCTACATCAAGTCGCTGCCTTTGGCGACGTACCGCCAGCAGCGGCGCGGCGGCGTCGGCGTGACCGGGATGGACATGAAGGACGGCGACTACATCGAGCACCTGTTCGTGACCTCGACGCACGACTACCTGCTGTTCTTCACGAACCGCGGCAAGGTCTACCGCTCGAAGGTGTACGAGCTGCCGGAGGCCTCGCGCACCGCGAAGGGCCGCGCGCTCGTGAACATCCTGCCGCTGCGCGAAGGCGAGCGCGTGCAGTCGGTGCTCTCGACGCGCGACTTCACGGAGTCCGAGTACCTGCTGTTCGCCACCCGCAACGGCACGGTGAAGAAGACCGAGCTCCAGAGATACAACACGCCGATCAGAGCCGACGGCATCATCGCGATCTCGATCAGAGACGACGACGAACTGGTCGCGGTCCGCCGCGTGGATCGCGACGACGAGGTGATCATCGTCTCGCGCGCCGGCCTGACCGTCCGCTTCAGCGAGGAGGACGCGCGCTCGATGGGCCGCGACACGAGCGGCGTGCGGGGGATGGACGTCGGCGCCGGCGGCGAGGTGATCGCGATGGATGTCGCCCGCGACGACCAGGACCTGCTCGTCGTGACCGAGAACGGCTACGGCAAGCGCACGCGCATCGACCAGTACCGCAAGACCTCGCGCGGCGCGAAGGGCGTCAGAACGATCAGACTGACCGAGGCCAAGGGCGGCCTCGCCGGCGCCCTGGTGGTGCGCGAGCACCAGGAGCTCGTCTTCATCTCCCAGGAGGGCATGGTTCAGCGCACCGGCGTGCGCGGCATCTCGCAGCAGGGGCGCGCCGCGACCGGTGTGCGGGTGATGAACGTGCGCGACGACGATTGCGTGCGCGCGATCGCGCTCGTGGTCGAAAGCGAGCCGGACAACGGCGCCGTCGAACTGCCGCTCGACGCGGGCAGCGGCGACGGGCTCGGGCCGGAAGGCAACGGCGCCTCCCACCAGCCGGAGGCGCTCGGCGAGGAGTAGCCGCCTCCGGCTGGTCGCCGTCGGCTGCCTTCGCTACTCTGGATGGACCAGAGAAAGGAGGTGGTCCGCATTTTGTCTGACAGTTCTTGCGGGACCCTGGAGGTGTCCGGCCGCTAGGTCGGAAGGCTGGCCCCGCGTAGCGGAGTCCACACCGAGACACCGCCTCGATCAGTGCCGGGAGTGGTCCCTCCGGCACCGGCGCTCTGGACCTTCGGGCGTGAGCGCCGCCCGTCTGGTCGGGGTCTCTGTCCAGCCGCAGCCGTTCGCGAAGGGCGCCTTTAGTCGAGGGCGCCCTTCGTCTTGCGTGCCCGACTTACGCGGCGAGATAGGTGCGCCAGGCGGAGGGGATCCGCGGGCTGGCGACCTGGATGAAGACGTGCGGGCCGGGGGTGCGGGGCTGGCGGCGGGGGATCATGCCGGCCTGGTGGGGAAGGCTGTCGCCCTTCCTGCGATTGCAGGGAGCGCAGGAGGCGACGATGTTCTCCCAGCTCGAATCCCCGCCTTTGGAGCGGGGGATCACGTGGTCGACGGTGAGTTGGGCGCGCGAGCCGCAGTACTGGCACGTCCAGTTGTCGCGCGCGAAGACGGCGCGGCGGGTGATCTTGCGGCGGTGCGTGTCGCGCGGGACGCGCACGTAGGTCACGAGGCGGATCACGACCGGCCGCGGCACGGTGCCGCTGCCCGAGTGCAGCACGTACTCGGCGTGCTCGAGCACCTCCGCCTTCTCCTTCAGCAGCAGCACGACGGCGCGCCGCACCGTGCAGACGTTGATCGGCTCGAAGGTCGCGTTGAGGACGAGCACCCGGCCAGAATCCCGCCCGCGCCGCTGGTGCTCCAGAGGCGGCGCGGACGCTATTTGCGCTGGTGGTACTGACGCGGTCGCAGCCATGCCGTGAGCCGAAGTGTAGCGGCCGCTTATGTCCCGTTCGACGGCTCAACGGCTCCCGCGGAGGCCGCGGCGGGCGCTACGCCGCCGGGAACGACCCCAGCACGCGCAGGTGCTCGACGTGCCCGCGCAGCGCCTCGAGCGCCTCCGCCACCGGCCCTTCGGAGGCGCTGCCCTCGAGGTCGAGAAAGAACATGTAGCGGCCGAGTCCCTGCTTGCGCGGCCGCGACTCGATCCGCGTCAGGTTGACGCCGCGGAACGCGAACTCGGACAGGCAGCGCACCAGCCAGCCGGGCGCTTCGGCGCCGACGCCCCAGAACACGATCGCGGTCTTGCACGGGCCGGTGGGTGCGCGGCCGGCGGACATCGCGCCGCCGGTGGCGGCCGCGCCGGCGCCGGCGCGCCGCTCGAGCCACACGAAGCGCGTCTCGTTGCCGGCCGCGTCGTCGACGTCCGCGCACAGCACGACGCAGCCGTAGAGCTCGGCGGCGGTGCGACTGCCGAGCGCTGCGCGCTGGCCGCCCTGCTCGGCGACCGTCCGCACGGCCTCCGCTGTCGAGCTGGCGGCGAGCACGCGCGCTTGCGGCAGGCGCGTGCGCAGGAAGTGGGCACACTGGCCGAGCGGCTGGGGATGGGAGACGATCGTCTCGACCGCGCTCAGCTCAAGCTGCGCCCGCGCGATCAGGCAGGTGTGGATCGGGTGCACGTGCTCGCCGACGATCGCGACGTCTTCCGTCTCGACCGCCAGCGCGTCGAGCGTCGCGTTGACCGGCCCCTCGAGCGCGTTCTCGATCGGCACGAACGCGCGCTCGACCTCGCCTTCCCCCACCGCCATCACGCAGTCGTAGACCGTCGGCAGCGAGACGAGCTCGATCTGCTCCCCGGCGCCTGCGGTCAGCAGCGCCTCGTGCGAGTTCGTGCCCTCCGGGCCGAGGTAGGCGACGCGCGTCACCGCAGCCGGTCCTCGCGCGCCGGCGGCGACGCGCCCGTCAACGCGAGCCGCACGGCCTCGGCCTCCTCCGGCGAGAGCTCCAACTCGCCCGCGCCGCCCTCGATCCGCTTCGCGTACAGCCGCGCCTGCTCGCGGTGGAGGATCGAGGACAGCACGACGCCGTTGCGACGCGCGTCGAGCAGCGCGATCGAGGTCGACTGGTGGCCCGACATCTCGCCGTAGGCGTCGTAGCGCACGAGCGCGCGGTAGGCGACGGCGCCGTCGAGCCGCTCCTCGGCCGCCGCCATCCGCTCGTGCAGGCGCGCCGCCGCGTCCTCGACGTAGTCGTGCAGCACGCGGAACTCGCGTTCGAGCCCGGCAGCGTGCGCGACGAGGTCCTCCGTCCCCGAGGCGCCCAGCACGGCGCGCTGGTCGCGGCGCACGCGTCGCAACGTCAGCGCGAGCCAGATCGCCAGCACGAGCGCCACGAGCGCGATCGCGCCCGCCGCCAGCGCGACGATCCCGGCGGTGCCGCTCAGCCCGTTCACGGCTGGAGAGGATACGAGCCGCGGACTACGCCGCCGCGCCTCACTGGAACAGCGCGGTGTACGTCGCCGAGTTGTTGTCGACCTTCGTCTCGCCCGGGACCGGCTCGACCGTCACCTTGATCGTGACCGGACCGCTTGTCGGGGGCGACTGACTGAGCTGCACGCTCGCGGTCGCCTGCTGGCCGGCGGTCGTGGTGGGGACGACCTTCTGCGCTCTGATCGCCGGCCCGGCGCCGCTGATCTCGACATCCACCTTCACGTTCGTCTCGTCGTTGTTGCCGCCGTTGGTGAAGTTCACCGTGAACGTCGGCGGGGGACTCGCCGGGATCTGGTTCGAGCCGCTGCTGCTGAGGTTGACGCCGTTGACGCTGACCGAGTCGAGCGAGTGGCCGTGCAGGCCGGGCGCCGGTCTGCCGTTCGAGCCGCTCGAGGCGGCGGCGCCGAGCTGGTTCCCGACGAAGTCCGGGCTCAGCCACTGGATCGCCGGCAGCAGCTCGGCGTACGGCTGCACCTGCTCGCCGGCGGTCCCGTCGTAGCTGGCGGAGATCCCGTTGTCCTTCAGCCCCTTGAGGATCAGCGGCGCGACGCGCTGCGAGTAGATCACGTCGGCGGCGTTGAACGCCTGCATCTGCGCGGCGATCTTGTCGACCGCGTCGCTTGCGCCGGCGGTGCCGCCGAGCGCTGTCTGGATCTGGTCCGCGACGTTCGCCACCCCGTCGCGACGCAGCGCGAGCGCGAGCAGCAGATCGCTCTGCGCCTGCTTCATCGCATCCGGCGTGTCGAACCCTCTCGCCTGCGCGATCTCCTCGTCGGCGACGCTCGTGAGCTGGTTGATCGTCTCCTGCACCTGCGTCGGCTGGCCGCTCGACGCGCCGCCGAGCGCCGCGAAGAGCTGATTCGTCACGTCCCCTCTCGTCTGCTGCACGAGCGTCCGCACGTTGCGGTTGTAATCCTTCAAGGCTGCTTCGCGCCCGCTGTCGACGCAGCCCTTGATGAGCACGACGAGCAGCACGACGACGAGCACCACCGCGCCGGCGGCGACGAGCCGCCGCACGAGCAGCGTCTGCTGGTCCATCGGCGGCCGGCGGTCGCCGCCGCTGCGTGAGGTGGTGGGACGACGGGGGCGGGGCGCCCTGCGGGTCTCGTCGGACTCGTCGAAGAACGACAGAATCGTGCTCCTTGCGGGAACCGTGAAAGGCGCAAGTATGACCGGATCGTCGGCCGGACGTCCGGCAGGGAGCTCCGCGGCGGCGTGGAAGAGAGCAGGGTGAGCCGCACAGACGCCCCCACGAGCGCGGGGAGCGAGGCCCCGACGCGCCGGTTCGGCGCATCGGACGGCGGCTCGCGCGACGCGTCCGCTTCGCTCGTGCTCGAGCGCTATCGCCTGGAGGAGCAGCTCGGCGCCGGCGCGTTCGGCGTCGTGTGGCGGGCGCGCGACGAGAAGCTCGAGCGCGACGTGGCGGTCAAGGCGATCGGCGGAGAGCACGCGGCCCCGGGCCGCGCCACGCGCGAGGCGAGAGCCGCCGCGCGCCTCGCGCATCCGGCGATCGTCACGCTCTACGAAGCTGGCAGCGAAGGCGGCACGACGTACCTCGTGTCCGAGCTGGTGCGCGGCGGCACGCTCGCGCAGCTCCTGCGCGAGGGCGCGCTGTCGGACCGCGACGTCGCGGAGATCGGGATCGCGCTGTGCGCCGGGCTCGCGCACGCGCACGCGCAGGGCGTCGTGCACCGCGACGTCAAGCCCTCCAACGTGCTCGTCCCCGACGCGCGCGGCAACGGCGAGCCGGCCGCGAAGCTGACCGACTTCGGCGTCGCGCGCGTCGTCGCCGGCGGGGCGGGCGAGGACCTGCTGACGCGCACCGGCGACGTCGTCGGCACGCTCGCCTACATGGCGCCCGAGCAGGCCGAAGGGCGCGCCGCGGAGGCGCCCGCCGACCTGTACGCGACCGCGCTCGTCCTCTACGAGGCGCTCAGCGGCGTGAACCCGGTGCGCGCCGGCAGCGCCGTCGCGACCGCGCGCAAGCTCGGCGCGACGCTTCCGCCGCTGCGCCGCCAGCGGCGCGACCTGCCGCCGGTGCTGTGCGACGCGATCGACCGCGCGCTGCTTCCCCACCCCAAGGACCGCGGCACCGTCGCCCAGCTCAGCCGCGCCCTCAGCGCCGCGCTGAAGGAGCTGGACGACGAGCCCGGCACGGTCGCGGCGCCCGCGATCGAACGCGCCGCGACCGCTGTGACGCAGATCGCCGACGCGACGCGCCGCGGCTGGCGCAGGAGCAGCCGCGAGCGGGAGCTGGCCGACGTGGCGGAGCTGCTGGCCCACCCACCCGCGCTCGACGGCTGGACCGTGGAGGATCGCCGCCCCTACGCTCGGAGCCGACCGGACCCGCCCGCCAGCCCCATTCGGGCGCCGCTCCTCACCGGCCACGTCGTGCCCGGGCTGGCGGCGGGGGGACTCGTGGCGCTGGCGCTCCAGACGCTCGGCAGCGGTCCGCCGCCCGTCAGACCGCTGCTCGCCGGCGCGCTCGCGGCCGCGGTCGTCGGGCTGCTGCCCCGCATCGGCTGGATCGCGGCGGCGGCCGTCGTGCTCGGCTGGCTCGCCGGAGCCGCCGGCGAGCCGGGAACCGCGTTGGTCCTCGCCTGCGCGCTCGCCGCTCCGCCGCTGCTGCTGCCGCTGCGCGGCCGCGCGTGGTCGGTCCCGTTCGCCGCGCCGCTGCTCGGCGTCGCCCTGCTCGCGGGCGCGTATCCCGCGCTCGCAGGGCAGGCGCGCACGCTGTGGCGCCGCGCCGCGCTCGGCGCACTCGGCTTCTGGGCGGTGGCACTGGCGGAGCCGGTCCTGCACGAGACGCTCTGGTACGGGCGCGCACGCGGCACGGCGCCGGGCGAGACCTGGCACGGATCGATCCACAACGCCGCCGCGCACGTGCTCGCGCCGCTGTTCAGCTCCGGCGCGCTCGCGTGCGCCGGGCTGTGGGCGGCCGGCGCCGCGGTCCTGCCGTGGCTCGTGCGCGGACGCGCGGCGGCGCTCGACCTCGTCGCGGCGACGCTGTGGGCGGCCGCGCTCGCGTTCGGGGCGGGCGCGATCGGGCGGGCGCTCGGTCCGGGCATCGTGCCCCAGCCCGACCCGCGCGGCGCCGTGCTGGGCGCCGCCGCCGGCGTCCTGATCGCCGTCGCCGCGCGTGCGGCGCACGGTGCGGTGGGCGCGGCGCGCGACTCGGATTCGCCGGTGCTCCCGTAGCATGGGGGAGTCCGGCCCCGCGCAGCGTATGAGCGTACTCCGCAGCCTCGAGAGCAAGATCGCGGGCCTCGTCGAGGGGACCTTCAGCCGTGCCTTCCGCTCGGAGGTGCGTCCGGTCGAGATCGCGCGCAAGCTCGCGCGCGAGATGGAGGAGCACCAGACCCACTCGATCTCGCGCGTGTACGTGCCGAACGAGTACGCCGTCTATCTCTCGCCGGAGGACCGCGAGCGCTTCGGCGGCTTCGAGCGCGAGCTGCGCGACGAGCTGGCCGGCTACCTGCTCGAGCACGCGCGCCGCGAGCGCTTCGCGCTGATGTCGAAGCCGGCGATCGAGTTCCGCACCGACGGGCGGCTGCGGATCGGCGAGTTCGGCATTCAGGCGCGGCTCGTCGAGCCGAGCGAGGACAGCGCGGCCGAGCCGTCGCAGGGCGCGTCGGGCCACACGATGATCTACAGCGCGGCCGAGCGGCTCCAGGAGCCGCTGGAGGCGCGCGCCCGCGCCCGCGACGCGCGGGCGCTGCTGGTGACGGACGGACGCCGGCTTGTCGTCGGCGCGCGCGGCGCGACGCTCGGCCGCAGCCGCTCCTGCGACATCGTGCTCGAAGACGCGAACGTCTCCCGCCAGCACGCGGAGGTCCGACCGCGCGGTGGCGGCTGGATCGTGTCCGACCTCGGCTCGACGAACGGCGTCGTGGTCAACGGGACGCGGATCGAGCAGGCGCACGCGCTCAAGCCGGGCGATCGCATCGAGCTCGGCACGACCGTCCTCGCGTTCGAGCTGGAGTGAGGATTCCCGCCCGCCCATGACGACGCTCGAGCCGGCCTCCGTGGCGTTGAAGCTTGCCTTCCTGGCAGTGATCTACCTGTTCCTGCTGTGGGTCGTGCGCAGCTCGTGGAAGGACCTGCGCAGCACGCGGCCCGACGCTGGCCACCAGGTCGTCACCGCGCCGCCGCCGAGCGAGGCCGACGCGACCGGCCTGCACCGCGCCGGCGAGCCAATGCTCGGCCGCGGCGGCGTCGACGGCGAGCCGCGCCTGGTCGTCGACCGCGCAGCCGGCCATCCGGCCGGGATCGCCTATTCGCTCGAGCGCGGCGCGACGCTCGGGCGCGGCGACGTCGAGATCCGCCTCGAGGACCCGTTCGCGTCCACGCGTCATGCGCGCATCGAGCGGCAAGGCTCCGTGCTCGTCCTCGAAGACCTCGGCTCCACCAACGGCACCTATCTCAACGAGGAGCCGCTCGAAGGCCCGCAGCCGCTGCACCACGGCGACCGCATCCGCATCGGCGACAGCGAGCTGACGTACCTCGCGGACTGACCATGCTGCGCGTCGCCGAGCACTTCGAGAAGTCCGACACCGGCCGCCAGCGCCGCGCGAACGAGGACAGCTTCTTCGTGCGCGCCCCGCTGTTCGTCGTCGCCGACGGGATGGGCGGCGCCCAGGCCGGCGAGGTCGCCTCGCGCCTCGCCGCCGAGACGTTCGCCGCCGGCCTGCCCGACACGGGCACGTCCGAGCAGCGGCTCGAGGAGCGCGTGCGCGCCGCGAATCGCCGCATCCACGAGGTCTCGCGCCAGGATCGCACGCTCAACGGCATGGGGACGACGATCACCGCCGCATACCTCGACGGCGACGAGCTCTCGCTCGCGCATGTCGGCGACAGCCGCGCCTACCTGCTGCGCGACGGCGAGCTGACGCGCCTGACGCGCGACCACACGCTCGTCGAGGAGCTCGTGCGGCGCGGCGAGCTGACCGAGCAGGAGGCGGCCGAGCATCCGCAGCGCTCGATCATCACGCGCGCGCTCGGTCCCGAACCCGACATCGACATCGACCTTCACACCCACCGCGTCCACGCCGGCGACGTGCTGCTGCTGTGCAGCGACGGCCTGACGGGGATGATCGGCGAGGACGACGTCGAGGATCTCCTCACGGGCGCGGCCACGCTCGCCGACGCCGGTCGCCGGCTCGTCCACGCCGCCAACGAGGCCGGCGGCCGCGACAACATCACGGTCGTCCTGTTCCGCATCGAAGACGTCGGGCCGGGTGCCGCGGCGGCGCCGACGGAGGGGATCGAGCGCGCGGGAGCGCCCAAGCCGGCCCGTGCCGTGCCGGCGCGCGCAAGGAGCGAGCAGCGCGGGGCGCTGCCGCGCCGCGCGAGATGGGTGGCGGCGGGCGTGGCCACCGTCGTCGTCGTCGGCGCGCTCGCGTTCGCGGGCTGGCTCGCATCGCGCGCCGTCTTCTTCGTCGGCACGAACAACGGAGGGATGGTCACCGTCTACCGCGGTGTGCCGTGGGATTTGCCGGCCGGAATCCACCTGTACGAGCAGTTCTATATCTCCGGTGTCCCCGCCGCGGACGTGCCGGCCGGCCGGCGCAGATCGCTGCTCGACCACCGCCTGCGCTCGCGCGACGACGTGCAGAGCCTGATCGCGCAGCTCGAGCTCGGCCAGCTCGCCAGATGAGCGCCCGCAACCGCGAGCTGCTCGGCCTGATCCCCGCCTCGCTGCTCGTGACGGCGGGCTTCGCGGCCGTCTTCATCCAGCAGGGGTCGCTGTCGAACCTGTCGCTGACGTACGGCGCGATCTTCCTCGGGCTGTGCGTCGCCGCGCACGTGTTCCTGCGGATCGCGCTCCCGTACGCGGACCCGTACCTGTTCCCGCTCGTCGCCGTGCTCGCGTGCTTCGGGCTCGTGATGGTCTACCGCGTCGACGTGACGCTCGCCCGCCAGCAGGCGCAGTGGTTCGTCGTCGGGCTCGGGCTGTTCGTCGCGACGATCGTCTTCGTGCGCGACTACCGCAAGCTGGAGCAGTACCGCTACCTGATCGCGGCCGGCTCGCTTGCGCTGCTGTGCCTGCCGCGCCTGCCGGGCATCGGCGCGCAGGTGAACGGGGCGTACCTCGGCGTACGTATCCCAGGTGTGTTCATCTTCCAGCCGACCGAGTTCGCGAAGATCGGGATCGTCATCTTCCTCGCGTCGTATCTGCGCGACACGCGGCAGGTGCTCGTGGCGGGCGCTCGCCGGGTCGCGGGGATCACGCTGCCGCCGCTCAAGCACTTCGGTCCGCTGCTGGTGATCTGGGGGATCGCGATGGTGCTGCTCGTCGTGATCCGCGACCTCGGCAGCTCGCTGATGTTCTTCGGGGCGTTCCTCGCCGTGCTGTACGTGGCGACGAGCCGCGTCTCGTTCGTCGTCGTCGGGCTGCTGCTGTTCGCCGGCGGGGCGTACTACCTCGGCACGCATGTCCCGCACGTGGTGGACCGCGTCGACGTGTGGCTCGACCCGCTCAACGCCGGCCGCTACCACAGAGCCGGCTACCAGATCGCCAACTCGCTGTTCGCGCAGGCGGACGGCGGGCTGCTCGGGCGCGGCTTCGGGCAGGCGTACCTCGTGACGGCGAACGGCGGCGCGCTGCTGCCCGCGCCGCAGACCGACCTCATCTACGCGGTGATCGTGAACGAGCTGGGGCTCGTCGGCGCGGTCGCGGTGCTGATCACCTACCTGCTGCTCGTGCAGCGCGGCTTCAAGATCGCGCTGCTCGCGCGCGACTCGTTCTCGACGCTGCTGGCGGTCGGGCTGTCCGCCGTCTTCGCGCTCCAGGTGTTCGTGATCGTCGGCGGCGTCACGAACGTGATCCCGCTCACCGGCGTCACGCTGCCGTTCATCTCCTACGGCGGCTCGTCGCTGCTGGCGAACTTCGTGCTGCTCGCGCTGCTGCTGCTCGTCTCCGACCGGGCGCGGAGGCCGGCGTGAGCGCGCCGATCATGCGCCTGTTCGCGGTCGTCGTGCTGCTGTTCGCGCTGCTCGTCGCGTGGACCTCGCGCTGGACGGTCTTCGACGCCAAGGCCCTGCGCGACAACGCGCTCAACGCGCGGCCGCTGATCGCGCAGCTCCACGTCAAGCGCGGCGCGATCGAGGCGGCCGATGGCACGGTGCTCGCGCGCAGCGTGCGCGGCCCGCGCGGCACCTACGGCCGTACGTATCCGACCGGCTCGCTGTTCGGCCATCCGGTCGGCTACTCGGACGTCGCGCTGGGGCAGCTCTCCGGGATCGAGCGCTACCGCAACGACGAGCTGTCGGGCCAGGGCGACAGCGAGCTCGGCTCGCTCGCCGATCAGCTCCAGGGCAAGCGCCAGCAGGGCGACACCGTCGTCACGACGCTCGACCCGGCGGCGCAGCGGATCGCCGAGCAGCAGCTCGCCGCCGCCGGAACCGGCGCGGGCGCGGTCGTCGCGCTCGACCCGCGCACCGGGGCGGTGAAGGTGATGGCGAGCACGCCCGGCTACGACCCGAACACGATCGGCGACGCGGGCGTCTTCAGAGCGCTCAACGCGCCCGGCTCCGGCGCGCCGCTGCTCAACCGCGCGACCGAGTCGAGCTACGCGCCCGGCTCCACCTTCAAGGTCGTCACCGCCGCCGCCGCGATCGACACGGGCAGGTACGCGCCGGACTCCACCATCAACGGCGACTCGCCGAAGACGATCTCGGGCGTGGCGATGCACAACGACCTCAACACGAGCTGGGGCGACATCTCGCTGACGACCGCGATGACGAACTCCGTCAACACGGTCTTCGGCCAGATCGGCGAGGCGCTCGGCAAGCGGACGATGGCCGACTACATGAGCAGATTCGGCTTCTACCGCCGGCCGCCGCTCGACTACCCCGCCGACGAGATGTTCGCCAGCGGCGAGCGGCTGAACGGGCGGCTGCTGCCGGTCCAGAGCTCCCTGGTCGACGTCGGCCGCATGGCGATCGGGCAGGACAAGCTCGCGGTCACGCCGATGCAGATGGCGATGGTCGTCTCCGCGGTCGCGAACGGCGGCCGCCTGATGACGCCGCACCTGACCGACCGCGTCGTCGACCCCGACGGCCGCGTCGTGAAGCGGATCGCGCCGAGGGTGTGGAGCACGCCGATCTCCCCTCGAACCGCCGTCGCCCTCAACCAGATGATGCGCAACGTGGTCGAGTCCGGCACCGGCACGGCGGTGCAGCTCCCCGGCATCCAGGTCGCTGGCAAGACCGGCACCGCCGAGATCGGCGCGACCGGGTCGAACCTCACGCAGCCCTCGTTCGTCGCGTTCGCGCCGGCCGACAACCCCCGCATCGCGATCGCGGTGACGGTCGAGCGAAGCCAGGGCGGCTTCGGCGGTACCGTTGCCGCCCCGATCGCGCGCGCGGTCCTCCAGTCCCTCCTGCAACGCCCATGACCGAGATTCCCACCGACGCGCTGATCGACGGCCGCTACAAGATCCTCGCCCGCATCGGCTCGGGCGGAATGGCCGACGTCTACTGCGCCGAGGACCAGCAGCTCGGCCGCAAGGTCGCGCTGAAGCTGCTGCACCACCGCTTCGCCGAGGACGCCGAGTTCGTCGAGCGCTTCCGCCGCGAGGCCTCTTCGGCCGCGAGCCTCCAGCACCCGAACGTCGTGAGCGTCTACGACCGCGGCCAGTGGGACGGCACCTCCTACATCGCGATGGAGTACCTGTCCGGCCGCTCGCTGAAGGACGTGATCCGCCAGGAGGCGCCGCTCGACCCGGTCCGTTCGATCGACATCACCGTGCAGATCCTCAAGGCGGCCCGCTTCGCGCACCGGCACGGGATCGTCCACCGCGACCTCAAGCCGCACAACGTGATGGTCGACGACGAAGACCGCGTGAAGGTGACCGACTTCGGGATCGCGCGCGCCGGCGCGTCCGACATGACCGAGACCGGCTCGATCATGGGCACCGCGCAGTACCTCTCGCCCGAGCAGGCGCAGGGGCATGCGGTCGACCAGTCCTCGGACCTCTACTCGATCGGCGTGATCCTGTTCGAGCTGGTGACCGGGCACGTGCCGTTCGATGCCGAGTCGGCCGTCTCGATCGCGCTCAAGCACGTCTCCGAGGCGCCGCCGGCGCCGAGCCTGTTCGACCCCTCGGTGCCGCCGGCGCTCGAGGCCGTCGTGCTGTGGGCGCTCGAGAAGGACCCCGCGCGGCGCCCGGCCGACGCCGACGCGTTCCTTCACGCGCTGGAGGACGCGCGCGACGCGGTGCTCGTCGAAGAGGCCCCCGGCCAGCGCACGGCGATGTTCGCGCCGGCGGCGCTTGCGCCCGACCCGTATCCGGACGACACGCTCGCGACCGCCGCGCTCGGCGCGGCCCCGCCGGCCGCGGCGGCCGACGCGCCGCCTCCGCCGTACTACGTAGACCCGGTCGTCGCGTTCGAGGAGCGCCGCCGGCGGCCATGGTGGGCATGGCTGCTGGCCGCGCTCGCGCTCGCGGCGATCGTGCTCGGGATCGTGCTGCTCACGCGCCCGGACACGGTGACGGTGCCGCACGTCGTCGGCCAGAGCGTGCAGTCGGCGAGCGCCGAGCTGCGCGCCGCCGGCCTGAAGGTGACCGTCGAACGCACCGCGAGCGGCAGACCGGCCGATCAGGTGCTCGCGCAGGACCCGAGCGGCGGCGCGCATGCGAAGCAGGACTCGACCGTCACGCTGACCGTCTCCAGCGGACCGGCGCCGGTGCAGGTGCCGACGGTCGTCGGGCTCAGTCAGCAGAAGGCGGTCAAGCAGCTCGCGGCGGCCGGGCTCGTGGTGAGCCGCGTCGTCGAGCAGGCCGACGGCACCGTGCCCGCCGGCAACGTCATCTCGACCTCGCCGGCCGCCGGTCAGAGCGTCGCGAGCGGCTCGCAGGTGACGGTCGTCGTCTCCAGCGGACCCGAGCAGACGTCGGTGCCGGACGTCGTCGGCCTGACGCAGCAGCAGGCGCAGCAGACGCTCGGCAGCCGCGGCTTCGACGTGACGATCGCCGAACAGGGCTCCGACACGGCGACCCCGGGGACCGTCGTCAGACAGGACCCGGCGGCCGGCAGAAGAGTCGACCCGGGGACGAGCGTCACGATCGTCGTCGCGAGAGCGATCCCGAAGGTCGACGTGCCCGACCTCTCGGGACAGACCCGCAGCGAGGCGAGCGACACGCTCACGGCCGCCGGGCTCGTGCCGCGCGTCTCCTCGCGCGACGTCACCGACAGCGCGCTCGACGGCGTCGTCGTCGCGCAGGACCCGGCGCCGAACGAACAGGTGAAGCAGGGTGCGCCGGTGCGGATCTTCGTCGGCCGCTTCCGCGGCACGACGACGACGCCACCGACCACCACCCCGACGACGCCGGGCGGCGGAGGCGGCGGATGACCGCCGCGTCCGTCCCGCGCCGCGTCGCCGTGCTCGGCGGCGGCCGCTCGTCCGAGCACGACGTCTCGCTCGCGTCCGCCGTCTCGGTGCGCGCCGGCCTGGAGCGCGCCGGGCACGAGGTCGTCGCGGTCGAGATATCGCGCGCGGGCGCGTGGACGTGCGGTGGCGAGCCGGTCGCGTTGACGCCGGGCGAGGGGCTGCTCGGCGCGGACGTCGTCTTTCCCGTGCTGCACGGGCCGTTTGGCGAGGACGGCACCGTGCAGGGGTTGCTGGAGTGCATCGACGTGCCATACGTCGGCTCAGGCGTGCTCGCGTCGGCGGCGTGCATGGACAAGGTCGTCGCGAAGGAGCTGCTCGCGCGCGCCGGCCTGCCGCAGGTGGACTACCGCGCCGTGCGTCACGCGCGCTTCGCGGCCGGCCCGGAGGCGGTGCTCGCCGAGCTGGCGGTGCTCGGACTGCCGGTCTTCGTCAAGCCGGCTCGGCTCGGCTCGTCAGTCGGGATCGTCCGCGTAGCGTCCGGCGACGCGCTTGCGGATGCGTTGGCGAGCGCGTTTGCGCACGACCCGCTCGCGATCGTGGAGGCGGCGGCGAGCGGGCTGGAGATCGAGTGCGCGGTGCTGGGCGACGAGCAGCCGATCGCCTCCGAGCCGGGCGAGATCGTCCTGAGCGGATCCGCCGCTTCCGGCGCGGGGGGGGACGGGTCCGACTGGTACGACTACGAGGCGAAGTACACGCCGGGCGGCATGGAGCTCGTCGTGCCGGCGCGCATTCCGGAGGCGCTCGCCTCGCGTGTGCGCTCGCTCGCGGTCGACGCGTTCGCCGTGCTCGGCTGCGCCGGGCTCGCGCGCGCCGACTTCTTCGTCGACGTCGAGCGCGAGGCCGTGCTCGTGAACGAGCTCAACACGATGCCGGGCTTCACCGAGACGTCCGTGTACGGGCGGCTCTTCGCCGCCTCAGGCGTGCCGTACGAAGCGCTGCTCGACCGCCTCGTCGAGCTCGCGATCGAGCGCCACGCGCGCGAGCGGGCATACCGGTTCTGAGGGCGCGCGACGCGCCCTTCCGCAGCGACTTCCGGTGCGCCAAGGCACCCCGGCGCGATCACAAGCTGCATACAGACTCAGAGGCGCCAGCCGGGTGAAAACCAAATATTGCCCTTGACGGCCCCCCAAATCTGCATGTAACGTCGCTCGGACGAGGTCTCGATCTGCATTCAGAACGCGAGGCCATGGTCGCACCGTCGAGGAGAGACGGCAGACATGTGTGGTGTCCACGGGATCGCACGATCCCGGCGAGCAATGGGAGCTGAGCTGTGGGTGCTTTGAGACGCCTGGCGCGGGTTGCCAGGCTGGAGTGGGCGGAGTCCGCGACGCTCGAGCCGCCCGGCGTGACCGGGCTGTCCGAGAGCGTCGACCGCGTCGGGCAGATCGAGACGCACGGCGTCGACCTGATCCCCGAGTCGGAGCGGCACTCGCGCCCGGCGAACATCTTCTGGATCCTGATCGGCGGCCAGATGACCGTCAGCGTGATGGTGCTCGGGTGGATCCCGATCGCCTTCGGCCTCGGCTGGTGGAGCGCCGCGAGCTCGCTCGTCGTGGGCGCCGCGATCGGCTCGCTGCTGGCGTCGCCGATCGCGATGCTGGGGCTGTACACGGGCACGAACTCGCCCGTCAGCTCGGGCGCGTTCTTCGGCGTCGTCGGCCGCCTGGTCGGCTCGGCGCTCGGCCTCTTCATCTCGCTCGGCTTCTTCGCGCTCGCCGTGTGGGTCGGCGGGCAGGCGGCGGTCGAGGGCGCCCACAAGCTGTTCGGGACGCCCGACTCGCACCTCGCGCTGGCGATCTCCTACGTCCTGATCACCGTCGTCTCGACGCTCGCGGCCGTGATGGGCCACGCGAACATGGTCGCCGTGCAGAAGCTGATGATCCCGACCGCGGGGCTCGTGTTCCTCATCTCGGCGATCGTCCTGGCGCCCAAGTTCCATGCCGGCTACCACGGCGGCCACTACGTGCTCGGCTCGTTCTGGTCGACGTGGGCGCTGTCGGTCACGACTGCCGTCGCCGGGCCGCTCGGCTACTCGGTGTCCGTCAACGACTGGTCGCGCTACATCTCGCCGAGACGCTGGAAGCCGCGCAACGCCGCGTTCGCCTTCGGGCTCGGGCTGTTCGTCGCCGTCGGCGGCGCCGACCTGTTCGGCGCCTACATCGCGAGCATGTTCAAGGACCCCGGCACCGACTTCATCACCGGCTGGGTCCAGATCGCGCCGGCCGGCATCGTGGCGCTGCTGCTGGCCGTCGGCGTCTTCGGCACCTTCGGCCAGGGCAGCATGATGCTCTACAGCATCGGCCTCGACGTCTCCTCGCTCGTGCCGTTCCTGCGGCGCGTGATCGCGACCGCGCTGCTGAGCGCGCTCGCGCTCGTGTTCGTCCTCGTCGGGACGCTCGTGTTCGACGCCGAGCAGACGGTCGCCTCGTTCGTGACGCTGTTCGTCGTGGTCCTCATGCCGTGGGTGATCATCTGCGCGATCGGCCACTTCTGGCGCCGCGCGCACTACAGCATCGACGACCTGCAGGTGTTCAACCGCAACGAAGACGGCGGCCTCTACTGGTTCTGGCACGGCTGGAGCCCGCGCGGCACGTTGATCTGGCTCGTGTGCTCGGTGCTCGGCCTGCTGTGCTCCAACACGTCCGTCTACAGCGGCCCGTGGTCGAACATCGCCAACGGCGTCGACATGAGCCTCGTCGTCTCCGGCACGCTCGCCGCGGTGCTCTACTTCGGCTCGCTCGTGCTGGTGCCCGAGAATCCCGCCCTGCGCGCCGCGGCGACGTCGGGCGGGGGCAGGGCGGCGCCGCTGGCCGCCGAGCTCGTCCCGGAGCCGGCCGAATGAGCGCGCCCTACCGTTCCAACGTGATCGGCTCGCTGCTGCGCCCCGACTACCTGATCGAGGCGCGCGGCGAGCGCGACCGCGGCGAGCTCGACGCCGCCGCCTTCAAGCGGATCGAGGACCGCGCCGTCGACGAGGCGCTCGCGCTCCAGGCCGACTGCGGGCTCGACATCTGCACCGACGGCGAGATGCGGCGCGAGTGGTTCACCGGCACGCTGACCGAGGCGATCGATGGGCTGGAGCAGATCGGCGGCGCGCACGAGACCGTCTGGCACGGCGACGCGGGCGACGCCACGCTGCTGGCGCCGACGGCGATCACCGGCAAGCTGCGCCGCACGCGCTCGGTCGCGACCGAGGAGTTCACCTACTCGCGGGCGCGCAGCAGACTGCCGGTGAAGGTGACGCTCCCGAGCCCGATGGCGCTGATGGAGTTCTGGTCGCCGGAGCACTCGACCGCGGCCTACGCGAACGTGCTCGAGGTGTTCGAGGACGCGGTCGACATCCTGCGCGACGAGGCGCGCGTGCTCCAGCAGCTCGGCTGCCAGGACATCCAGCTCGACGCGCCCGAGCTGGCGGTCTCGATCGACCCCAGCCAGGCCGCCTACTTCGAGCGGCTGGGCTTCCCGCGCGAGCGGATGCTGAGCGAAGGACTCGAGCTGCTCAACGCGGTCGCCGACGTGCCCGGCGTGCGCTTCTCGATGCACATGTGCCGCGGCAACCATGACGGCATGTGGCTCAGCGAGGGCGGCTACGACACGATCGCCAAGGAGGCGTTCCGCCGCACGCAGAACATCGACGTGCTGTGCCTGGAGTACGACGACTACCGCTCGGGCTCGTTCGAGCCGCTCGCCGAGGTGCCCGACGACAAGCTGGTCATGCTCGGGCTCGTCTCGACCAAGCGGGAAGACCTCGAGCCGGTCGACGCGCTCGTGGAGCGCGTCGAGCAGGCGTCCGCCTTCATCGACAAGGACCGGCTCGGCGTCTCGACCCAGTGCGGCTTCGCGCCGGTCGCCGGCGGGCATCCGCTGAGCGCCGGCGCGCAGGAGGCCAAGCTGCGCACCGTCGCGCGGGTCGCCGACGAGGTGTGGGGCTAGCGGTGGCGGACCGCGTCCGGCGCCTCGATCACGTCGCGATCGTCGTGCGGGACACCGCCGCGGCGATCGCGACGTTCGGCGATTGGCTCGGCCTCCGCGTCGCGCACAGCGAGGAGCTCGCCGAGCCGCACGTCCGCCTCACGTACCTCGACTGCGGCAACTGCTACGTGCAGCTCGTCGAGCCGCTCGCGGAGGACAGCGCGGCGGCGGCGTTCCTGCGCGAGCACGGCGAGGGCCTGCACCACATCTGCTTCGGCGTCGACGACGTCGAGGCCACGGCGCATGCGCTCGCGGGGCCGCCCGCCGCGCGCGCGAGCGGTCGCGGGCGCCCGTCGGCGTTCGTCGGCGACGTGCGTCACGGCGTCACGGTCGAGCTGACGCGGTTCGAGCGCGAGCAGGACGTCGGCGCCGGCTGGCTGTCCTGAGCGGCCCGCCGCGCGCGGTCAGGCGCGCCCGCGCGCGGGCGCGCCGCTCGGCCCCGGCGCCCCGGCCGTCGTCAGCGAGACCGCCATCCGCAGCGTCGCCGGGTCGTGCTCGGGCGCGACCAGTGCCAGCACGGTCAGCGCGGTGCGCGTGTAGTGGCGCGCCAGTTCAGCGCTCGCGAGCGGTGCGTCGCCGGCCGCGCAGGCGGCGAGGATCGCGCGGTGCTCGGTTGCCGTGTGCCCCCACGCGCCGGCGCCCTGCGTGACGTAGAGGCGGCGGTAGCGGTCGGCGCGGTCGGCGAGCTGGTCGGCCGTCTCGCGGATGTGCTGGCCGGCGTGGGCGATCAGGGCGCGGTGGAACGCGCGGTGCGGCTGGTCCCAGCCGACGACGTCGCGCGCCTCGACGCAGCGGTCCATCTCCTCGAGGTAGCCCTTGCAGCGCTGGAGCTCGAGCTCGGTGAAGTGCGGCACGCTGAGGCGCAGCGCGAGCCCCTCGATCGAGATGCGCATCGCGTAGAGCTGCTCGAGCCCTTCGATCGAGAAGCGTGCCACCCGCACGCGGCGGTTGGGCACCGCGTCGATGAAGCCCTCGACCTGGAGCATGCGCAGCGCCTCGCGCAGCGGCGTGCGGCTGACGCCGAGCTGCTTGGCGAGCTGCACCTGCGAGAGCACCGCGCCCTGCTCGAACTCGCCGCTGAGGATCGCGTCGCGCACGCGCGCGTGGACGCGCTCGGCGGCGGACTGGACGGCGGCGCTGGCTGCGGCGCGGTCTACGACCACCGCATCGCTCCCTGCGCGCCGGTGGCGGCGCCGGCGGCGGCCGCGTCGCCGGCGGCGAGGACGGGGTTGACGAGCGTGCCGACGCCTTCGACGCTCACCTCGACGACGTCGCCGTGCGCGAGATAGAGCGGCGGCTCGCGCCGGAAGCCGACGCCGGCGGGTGTGCCGGTCGCGATCACGTCGCCCGGCAGCAGCGTCATCAGCGAGCTGGCGTAGGCGAGCAGCTCGGCGATCGGGAAGATCATCAGCGCGGTGCTCGCGTCCTGCACGAGCGCGCCGTTGACGCGCGTGGTGATCCGCAGGTCCTGCAGGTCGCCGAGCTCGTCGATCGTCACGAGCGCCGGCCCGCACGGGCCGAACGTGTCGATCGCCTTGCCGGCGGTCCACTGGCTCGAGCGGAACTGAAGCTCGCGCGCCGTCACGTCGTTGAACGGCATGCAGCCGGCGATCGCGTCCGCGGCATCCTCCACGCGCAGATCCTTGCAGCGTCGCCCGACGACGATCGCCAGCTCCCCCTCGAAGTCGACCTGCGCGCCCGCGGCCGGCGGCACCACGATCGCCTCGCCGCAGCCGACGAGCGAGGAGGCGAACTTCGCGAACAGCTCCGGCGCCGCCGGCGCTTCGACGCCGAACTCGTCGACGTGCGCGCGGTAGTTGAGCCCCACGCACAGCACCTTCTGCGGGTCGGGGACCGGCGGGCCGAGCCGCGCCTCCTCAATCGGGATCCCGTCGCCGCGCCCGGCGAGCGCGGCCGCGGCTTCGCCCAGCCGTGCGCGCGCGTCGCCCGCCACCGCGAGCAGCGCTCTCGTGCCGACGCCGGCGTGCGCGTCGGCGTCGAGCTCGACCTCGGCCGCCGCCGCGGCGCGAGCGGCGTCGACGAGCAGCCCATCGGCCAGCAGGCCGGTCCGGAGCAGGCCGTCCGAACTCCAGGTGGCGATCCGCATGTGCACAGTCTATGCGGATGACGCAACGATCGTCGAAACATGCAGCGCGCGTCCGCACAGGCGCTACGCGCGCGCCCGCAGGGCGTCCCGGGCGCCCGAACGCGACGCGGATCCGTCATGATGTGCACAGTTTCGATTGCCGGCGTCGCCCAGGGTCGCGAACAATGCAGAGAGGCATAGGCCTGACATTGCAGACTGTGGACAGTTCAAGAGCGACGTAACACGAGAGCGGTCAGTCAGGCGGCGTCCCGGACAGGCGCCGTAGGCGGCAACCGTCCGTACGCCGGCCAACGGGACTCGCCCTGGCCCCTTGACGTCGAGGCTGCAATCTGCATACAGTTAATAGGCGGGCTGGTGCGCTCCTGCCAAGCCCGCGCTCCACGATGCCATCTACCCCGCCCACCTCCCCCGCACCCGCTCCCGTCGCCGCGCGGACGCTCGCGGTCCTCGGCGTGGGCCGCATGGGCGCGCCGGTCGCCCGCCGGCTCGCTGCCGCGGGTCACCACGTGCGCGCCTGGAGCCGCAACCCCGCGCAGGCCGCCGCGCTTGCGCCCGCCGGCGTCGAGCAGGCGCCGTCGCCCGCCGACGCGGTCCGCGGCGTCGACGCGCTGGTGCTGCTGCTCGCCAACGACGCGGCGATCGAGGAGCTGCTCGACGCCGGCGGGGTCGCCGCCGCGCTGGCGCCGCCGGCGGTCGTGATCGAGATGTCGACCTGCCCGCCCGCTGGGGCGCGCCGCCGCGCCGCCGCGCTCGCCGAGCGCGGCATCGGCCACATCGACGCGCCGGTCTCCGGCGGCGTCACCGGCGCCGAGGCCGGCACGCTCTCGATCATGGTCGGCGGCGACGCCGACGTGCTCGCGCGGGTGGCCGACGTGCTCGCGCCGCTCGGGCGCACCACGCACGTCGGCCCGTCCGGCGCCGGCCAGCTCGCGAAGGCGGTCAACCAGACGATCGTCTCCGGTGCGATCGCGGCCGTCGCCGAGGGCATCGCGCTCGCGCGCGCCGGCGGCGCCGACGCGGCGCGCGTGCACGAGGCGCTGCGCGGCGGCTGGGCCGACGGCCCGGTCTTCCGCGAGCTCGGCGCGCGCATGATCGAGCGCGACTTCACGCCCGGCGCGAGCGTCGCCAGCCAGATCAAGGATCTGCGCATCATCCTCGAGCTCGCCGCCTCGCTCGGCCTCGAGCTGCCGCTGACGCGCGAGATCGCCGCGCGCTACGAGGCGCTGCGCGACGCCGGCGAGGACCAGCTCGACCACAGCGCGCTGATCCGCCTGCTCGAGCCGGCGGATCGGCCGTCGCCGCCCGCGACCGGGGCGGAGGGCTGACGCGATGGACCTCGGCCTGACCGGCAAGGTCGCGCTCGTCGGCGGCGCCAGCCGCGGCCTCGGCGCCGCCTGCGCCGCGGCGCTCGCGGCGGAGGGCGCCTCGGTGGCGCTGGCCGCGCGCCCCTCGGAGACGCTCACGGCGACCGCAGCGCAGGTCGGCGGCGCCGCCGTCGCGGCCGACCTCTCCAGCGAGCAGGGGCCGGCGCAGGCGGTCGAGGAGACGGTCGCGCGGCTCGGTCGCCTCGACCTGCTCGTCGTCAATTCCGGCGGCCCGCCGCAGGGCACGTTCGAGACGCTCGGCGAGGACGAATGGCGGCGCGCGATCGACGGCACGCTCCAGTCGACGCTGCGCACGATCCGCGCCGCGCTTCCGCACCTGCGCGCGGCCGGCGGCGGCTCGATCGCGATCGTGCTGGCCGGCTCGGTGCGCGCGCCGATCCCGAACCTCGTCACCTCCAACGTGCTGCGGCCAGGCCTCGTCGGACTGATCAAGACGCTCGCCGGCGAGCTGGCGCCGCAGATCCGCATCAACGGCGTCGCGCCGGGGCGGATCGCGACCGAGCGCGCCGTCGAGCTCGACACGACGACGGCCGAGCGCGAGGGCGTCCCGCTGGAGGCGGTGCGCGAGCGCAACGCGGCCGCGATCCCGCTCGGCCGCTACGGCACGCCCGCCGAGTTCGGCCGCATCGTCGCGTTCGTCGCCTCGCCGGCCGCCGCCTACCTCACCGGTCAGGTCGTGCTCGTCGACGGCGGCATGATGCGGAGCCTGCCGTGAGCGCGATCCTGGAGCGCTTCGACGCCGCGCGCGCGCTCGCCGACCTGCGCGAGCTGACCGCGGCCACGGGCGACGAGCGCGGTGCGCGCCGGCTCGCCTGGAGCGACGGCTGGCAGCAGGCGCGCGAGTGGGTGCGCGCGCGGCTCGCCGAGCTGCCGTGCACGCTCGAGCGCGATGAGGCCGGCAGCCTGTGGGCGACGCTGCCCGGCGCGCGCCCCGAGGCGGTCGTCGTCGGCTCGCACGTCGACGCGGTCCCAGCCGGCGGCTGGCTCGACGGCACGCTCGGTGTCGTCGCCGGCCTCGAGGTGATGCGGGCGGCGGCCGCCGCCGGCCAGCCGCCGGTCACGTTGCGGCTCGTCGACTGGGCCGACGAGGAGGGCGCGCGCTTCGGCCCGAGCCTGTTCGGCTCGCGCGCCGTCGTCGGCGACATCGACCCGCCGGCGATGGCCGACCTGCGCGACGCCGACGGGCTGCGCTGCGAGGACGTGCTGCGCGCCAACGGCGTCGAGCTGGCGCGCGTGCTCGACGCCGGCCGGCGCCGCGGCGACATCGACGCCTACCTCGAGCTGCACGTCGAGCAGGGGCCGCTGCTGGAGCAGCGCGGGCTGTCGTGCGCATCGGTCGACGACGTGCTCGGCATCGACCGCCACTCGGTCCGCTTCACGGGCGCCGCGCGCCACGCCGGGCAGACGCCGATGGAGGTCCGCCGCGACGCCTTCCTCGCCGGCGCGCGCTTCGCGCTCGAGTGCCGCGAGATCGCCCGCCGCCGCCCCGGCGCGCTGGCGACGACCGGTCCGGTGACGGTCGATCCGGGGATCGTGACCGTCGTCAACGGCGGCTGCGCGATCATGCTCGACCTGCGCTCGCGCGACCGCGCCGAGCTGGCGGAGATGGTCGCCGAGGCGCGCTCGGCGGCGGCGCGGATCGCCGAGCAGGAGCGCGTCGAGCTGGACTGGGAGGTCGTCTGGGAGGCGCCGCCGATGTCGTTCGACCCCGAGCTGGTGGCGATCGGCGCCGACGCCTGCGCCGCTGAGACCGGCGAGCGGCTGCTGATGGCGAGCGGCTCCGGTCACGACGCCGTCGCGCTCGGCCGCCACCTGCCGGCGGCGCTGCTGTTCGTGCGCTCGACCGGCGGCATCGGCCACAGCCCCGAGGAGGACTCGCCGGAGGCCGACCTGCTCGCCGGCCTGCGCGCGTTCGCGCGGCTCGTGGACGGCACGATCGCATGGCTGGAGCGGCGATGAGCGAGCACGCCGACCGTTCGCTGCGCAGTGCCGACTGGTTCGAGCGCGAGGACTTCGACGGCTTCTTCCACCGCTCGATGCTGAAGACGGAGGGCCTCACGGACGAGGCGTTCCGCGGCCGGCCGGTGATCGGGATCGTCAGCACCTGGTCGGAGCTGACGAACTGCAACGTGCACCTGCGCGCGCTCGCCGACCACGTCCGCCGCGGCGTGCTCCAGGCGGGCGGGATCGCGCTCGAGTGCCCGGTGCTGTCGCTGTCGGAGCCGCTGATGAAGCCGACGACGATGCTCTACCGCAACCTGCTCGCGATGGACGTCGAGGAGTCGATCGCGGCGCATCCGTTCGACGCGGTCGTGCTGCTCGCCGGCTGCGACAAGACCCAGCCCGGCTGCCTGATGGGCGCCGCCTCCGCCGGCGTGCCGGCGCTGATGGTGACCGGCGGCCCGATGCTGAACGGGCACTGGAACGGCGAGGACCTCGGCTCCTGCTCGGACTGCTGGCGCTTCTACGCCCAGCGCCGCGCCGGCGAGATGTCAGCCGAGGAGTTCAACCTGCTCGAGGGCTCGATCGCGCGCTCGCACGGGCATTGCATGACGATGGGGACGGCCTCGACGATGGCCTGCGTCACCGAGGCGCTCGGCATGATGCTGCCGGGCGGCGCCGCGATCCCGGCCGACGACGCTCGCCGCCGCCAGCACGCCGAGCGCGCCGGCCGCCGAGCGGTCGAGCTGGCGCGCGACGGCGGTCCCGCCCCGCGCGACGTGCTGACGCCCGACGCGTTCCACAACGCGATCCGCGTCCTGCACGCGCTCGGCGGCTCGACGAACGCCGTGATCCACCTGCTCGCGCTCGCCGGCCGCGTCGGCGTGGAGCTCGACCTCGACCGCTTCGACGCGCTGTCGGAGACGACGCCGTGGCTCGTCGACGTCAGACCGTCCGGCAAGCGCCTGATGGAGGACTTCTACTTCGCCGGCGGCGTGCCGGCGCTGATGCGCGAGCTGTCGCCGCTGCTGGCGCTCGACGCGCCGACCGTCTCCGGCCGCAGCGCCGGCGAGAACGTCGCGGCCGCAGAGGTGCTCGACGCGAGCATGATCGCGCCGCTCGAGCAGCCCTTCAGCCCGACCGGCGGGCTCGTCGTGCTGCGCGGCAACCTCTGCCCCGACGGCGCGATCCTCAAGCGCACCGCGACCGACGCGCGCCTGCTCAGACACGAAGGTCCGGCGCTCGTCTTCGACGGCATCGCCGACCTCGACGCGCGCATCGACGACCCCGACCTCGACGTCGGTCCCGACAGCGTCCTGATCCTGCGCGGCGGCGGCCCGATCGGCGGCCCCGGGATGCCGGAGTGGGGCGGCCTGCCGCTGCCGGCCAAGCTGCTGCGCGAGGGAGTCCGCGACATGGTGCGCATCTCCGACGCGCGCATGTCGGGGACGTCCTACGGCGCCGTCGTGCTGCACGCGGCGCCCGAGGCCGCGGTCGGCGGCGGCCTCGCGCTCGTGCGCACCGGCGACACGATCCGCCTCGACGTCGACGCGCGGCGGCTCGACGTGCTGCTCGATGACGCCGAGCTCGAACGGCGCCGCGCCGCCTGGCGGCCGCCCGCGCCCGACGCCGAGCGCGGCTTCCGCCGGCTCTACGCCGAGCACGTCATGCAGGCCGACCGCGGCTGCGACTTCGACTTCCTGCTCGGCCACTCGGCCGCCCGCTCGGAGGCGCGCACCTATGGCTGACGGCGCCGTCCAGACGGCGACGGCGACGGCGCTGCCCGCCGAGGTGCTGCGGACGTGGGCGACGCAGGCGCTCGAGCGCGCCGGCGCGAGCGCCGCCGCCGCCGCCGCGACGACCGACGCGCTCGCGTCGGCGAGCGCGCGCGGCGTCGACTCGCACGGCTTCGGGCTCGTGCCGACCTACGTCGACCGCCTGCTGAGCGGGAAGGTCGACGGCGCGGCCGTGCCGGAGGTCGTCGTCGACGCGCCGGCGCTCGCGCTCGTCGACGGGCACCTCGCGCTCGGCGCCTACGTCGCGACCGAGGCGATGCGGCTGTGCTGCGAGAAGGCCCATGCGCACGGCGCGGCCGTCGTCGCGGTGCGCCGCTCGACCCACTTCGGCCCGGCCGCCCACTACGCCGGCGCGGCCGCCGAGCGCGGCTGCCTGGGGCTGATCGTCAGCAACAGCGATCCGGGACTCGCGCCGCTCGGCGCGCTCGCGCCGCTGCTCGGCACGAACCCGCTCGCGATCGCCGCGCCGCCCGGGGACGTCGCTCCCGCGCCGCTGCTCGACATGGCGACGAGCATCGTCGCGCAGGGGCGCGTCGTGCGCGCCGCGAAGGCGGGCCAGCGGATCCCGCTCGACTGGGCGATCGGCCCGGACGGCGCGCCGACCGACGACCCAGAGGCCGCGCTCGCGAACGCCGTGCTGCCGCTCGGCGGCTACAAGGGCTTCGGGCTCGCCTTCATGATCGACGTGCTGGCGGGCTGCTTCGCCGGCGCGCTGCTGAGCCCGGAGATCCGCGAGGAGGAGAACGTCGGTCACGTCCTGATCGCGATCGACGTCGCTGCCGGCGGCGACGCGGCCGGCTACCGCGCGCGGCTCGACCGGCTGCTCGGCTTCGTCCACGACGCGCCGCGGCGCGCGGACGCCGAGCCGTTCCTGATCCCCGGCGAGCGCGAGGGCCGCGTCGCGCGCGAGCGCGACGGGCTGATCCCGCTCGACCCGCCGATGCGCGACGCGCTCGCGCAGGCCGGCGCGCGCGTGGGCGTGCCGCTGCCGGCGCCCGCGCCGACCCCGATTCCGCGATGAAGCGCCCGAGCAGGCGAGGAGGAACATGACCGCACCGTTCCCATCGACGGCGACCGTCGGGTCGCCGACCGCGCGCGGGGGCTACTGGCACCCGTTCGCGAACATGGCGACCGCGCGTCGCGACGAGCTCGTGCTCGTGGAGGGGCACGGCAGCGAGGTCCTCGACGCCGACGGCCGCCGCTACCTCGACGCGACGGCGTCGCTGTGGTACTGCAACGTCGGCTACGGGCGCGACGAGATCGTCGCCGCGGTCGAGGCGCAGATGCGCGCGCTGCCGGCGTACTCGACGTTCGGCTCCTACGCGAACGCGCCGGCGCTGGAGCTGGCCGACCGGCTTGCGGCGCTCGCGCCGTTCGAGGACGCGGCCGTGTTCCTGACCTCCGGCGGCTCGGACGCGGTCGAGACGGTCGGCAAGCTCGTGCGCGCCTACTGGACGGCGCTCGGGCAGCCGCAGCGCCAGATCGTGATCGCGCGCGACCGCGCCTACCACGGGATGCACACGCTCGGCACCAGCCTCGCCGGCATCCCAGCCAACCACGCGGTCTACGGCGACATGGTGCCGACGGTCGCGCACATCGCGCACGACTCCGCCGCGGCGCTGGAGGCCGAGATCGAGCGGCTCGGCTCCGACAGCGTGGCGGCGTTCATCGCCGAGCCGGTGATCGGCGCCGGCGGCGTGATCCCGCCGCCGGACGGCTACTGGCCGGCGGTCGCCGAGGTCTGCCGCGCGCACGGGATCCTGCTCGTCAGCGACGAGGTGATCTGCGGCTTCGGGCGCCTCGGCGAGTGGTGGGGCTGCCAGCGCTACGGCGTCGTGCCGGATCTCGTCACGTTCGCCAAGGGCGTCACGTCCGGCTACATGCCGCTCGGCGGGGTGCTCGCCTCCCCGCGCGTCCAGGAGCCGTTCTTCACCGGCGAGGGCACCTGGTTCCGTCACGGCTACACGTACTCGGGCCACGCGGCCGCGGCCGCGGCCGCGCTCGCGAATCTCGACGTGGTCGAGGGCGAGGAGCTGCTCGCCTACGCCGGCACGATCGAGCCGCGGCTCGCCGAGACGCTGGCGCGCCTGGGCGAGCACGCGCTCGTCGGCGCGGTTCGCGCGGAGGGCCTCGTCGGCGCGGTCGAGCTGGCGCCGGACGTGCTCGCGGCCGATCCCGGCCTGCTCGACCGCGTCGTGCTCGGCGCGCGCGAGCAGCACGTGCTGACGCGCGCGCTCGGCGGCACCGCGCTCCAAATCTCGCCGCCGCTGATCGTTACACCCGAGCAGGTCGAGGCGCTGGGCGAGCGCCTGTGGGCGACGCTCGAACACGTGGAGATGAACGCATGAGCGCCGTGACGCAGTCCAGCGAGGAGCTGATCGAGGCGGTCCCCAAGCAGCTCCTGATCGGCGGCGCCTGGCGCGACGCCGACGGCGGCCGCACGCTCGAGGTCGAGAACCCGGCGAGCGGCGAGACGCTGTGCGCGGTCGCCGACGCCGATCCCGGCGACGCGATGGCGGCGCTCGACGCCGCCGTCGATGCGCAGGCCGCGTGGGCGGCCAGCGCCCCGCGCGAGCGCGGCGAGCTGCTGCGGCGCGCGTGGGAGCTGATGCAGGAGCGCGGCGAGCAGCTCGCTCGCCTGGCGACGCTGGAGATGGGCAAGCCGCTCGCCGAGGCGCGCCAGGAGGTCGCCTACGCCGCCGACTTCCTGCGCTGGTTCGGGGAGGAGGCGGTGCGCGTGCACGGCCGCTACTCCAGCGCGCCCGACGGCCGCGGGCGGCTGCTGACGCTCAAGCGGCCGGTCGGACCGTGCCTGCTGATCACGCCGTGGAACTTCCCGCTCGCGATGGGCACGCGCAAGCTCGCGCCGGCGGTCGCCGCCGGCTGCACGATGGTGCTCAAGCCGGCGCGCCAGACCCCGCTCTGCACGCTCGCGCTCGCGCGGCTGATGGAGGAGGCGGGCCTCCCGCCGGGCGTGCTCAATGTCGTCGTCAGCTCCTCCTCGGGCGCGACGATGGGGCCGCTGATCGCCGATCCGCGCCTGCGCAAGCTGTCGTTCACCGGCTCGACCGAGATCGGGCGCGCGCTGCTGGCGCAGGCGGCGCCGAACGTGCTGCGCGCGTCGATGGAGCTGGGCGGCAACGCGCCCTTCGTCGTGTTCGAGGACGCCGACCTCGACGCCGCGGTCGAGGGTGCGCTGGTCGCGAAGATGCGCAACGGCGGCGAGGCCTGCACGGCCGCGAACCGCTTCCTCGTGCACGCCTCGCTGGCGGACGACTTCGCGCAGCGGCTGGCGGCGCGCATGGGCGCCCTGCGCGTCGGGCCGGGGACGGACGACGGCGTCGACGTCGGCCCGCTGATCGACGGCGTCCAGCGCGACAAGGTCCACGAGCTCGTGACCGACGCGCTGGAGCGCGGCGCGCAGGCGCTCACCGGCGGCGAGCCGCTCGAGCGCGCCGGCTACTTCTACCGCCCGACCGTGCTGCACGCGGTGCCGGACGACGCGCGGCTGCTGCGCGAGGAGATTTTCGGTCCGGTCGCGCCGATCACGACGTTCGAGCGCGACGCGGACGCGATCGCCGCCGCCAACGCGACCGAGTACGGCCTCGTCGCCTACGTCTATACGCGCGACCTGGCGCGCGCGCTGCGCGCGATCGAGGGGCTCGAGACCGGCATGGTCGGGGTCAACCGCGGCCTCGTCTCGAACGCGGCGGCGCCGTTCGGCGGCGTCAAGCACTCGGGCATCGGGCGCGAGGGCGGCGCGGAGGGGATCGACGAGTACCTCGAGACCGCCTACGCGGCGATCGAGCTGTGAGTCGGTCGCCGGTGTCGGTGAGCTGGACGTCAACTCGCGGAGCGCCGCGTCGCGCGCCGCGTCACCAGGAGGAAGCAGATGGCTGAGATCGTTGCCGCGATGGCGATGTCGCACGCGCCGCTGATGCACGCCCCGTCGGAGGACCCGCCGGCCGATCAGCTCGCGCGGATCAACGGGGCGTTCGCGACGCTGCGCGAGCAGCTCGACGCGAGCCGGCCCGACCTGATCCTGATGCTCGTCGACGATCACTTCGAGAACTTCTTCCGCGAGAACATGCCGACGTTCGCCGTCGGCCTCGCGGACAACAACTTCGGCCCGCTCGACCACTACGTCGACTGGCTCGGGATCCCCCAGCGGGAGATGCCGAACCAGCCCGAGTTCGCGCGCGCGCTGCACGAGCACTGCGTGCTCAACGGGTTCGACCTCTCGGCTGTGCAGCGCGTCGGCTACGGCCACGCCGTGATGGTGCCGATGCAGTTCCTGCGCCCGGAGTACGACCTGCCGCTCGTGCCGCTGCTGACGAACGTCTTCACGCCGCCGGTCGCGCCGCTGCGCCGCGCCTACGCGCTCGGCCGCGAGCTGCGCAGCTTCCTCGACGCCCGCCCCGCCGGCGAGCGCGTCGCGGTGATCGCCTCGGGCGCGATGTCGCACCGGCCGCCGTACTGGTTGCCGGACAACGAGATGGACCCGTTCCTGGAGAGAATGAAGCGCTTCCAGACCGAGGGACTCGGCGTGCTGAAGGAGTACCCGCGGCTGATGGCGGAGCTCGGCGACCGCGAGATCGAGATGCACGAGCGCGGCGAGCCGACGGTCGATCCGGTGTGGGACCGCAGCGTGCTCGACGCCTTCGGCCGCGGCGACGTCGAGGCGATCGCCGGGCAGAGCTGGCAGCAGGTGCGCGAGACCGGCGGCCACGGCGGCTACGAGATCCTCAACTGGGTGATCCTGATGGGGATCATGGGCGGCGTGCCGGGAGACGTGCTCGTCTACGAGGCGGTCGACGAGTGGATCACCGGCATCGGCGCGCTGACCTACGCGAAGGCGCTCGCGGCCGCCTGAGGGCGGCCGCCGGTCGCCGGTTGACCTGAACGACTGCGTATATCTAGAATCTGGTGGCTTGGCGTCGACGCCTGCGCTCAAGTCAACGCAGATTTAGGCTGCACCTGAACGCTCTGGTGAATTGAATGGTGGGCTGGCGCTCTGCTCAGCGGTAGAGCGTCAGCTCGCTGATCTGCGCGCGGTTCTGCCCGGGCGGCAGCCGCGTGATCCACAGCAGCACCCAGCGCGAACGCTGACCGGCGGTATCGAGGTCGATCGTCTGGCGCGAGGAGACCGACGCGACGGTCGCGACGAGCTTCCAGCCGGGGTCGGGCAGCGTTCTCGGCAGCGGCCCGCGGCCGGCCACGTACACGCTTGCCGCGAAGCCGGGGGTCGGCGTCTGCACGCGCAGGCGGCGGAAGACGGCGCCGGGCATGGCGTCGAGCGCGAGGCCGACGCCGGCCTTTCCGAGCGCGCCGCCGTCGTAGGACTCCGTCGTCCAGACGGTCTCGGGGTTGCCGTCGATCGCGAACGCCGTCTGCTCCGGGTGCTCGGCGCCGTCGCCGAGCGGGTCGTAGTCGTGCGCGGCGTCCGAGCTCAGGCCGACGGCCGTCAGCGCGCCGCCGGCGCTCGCGGTCCTCTGCGTGCCCGTGCCGTGGTGCGTGCGGTCGCCGATCGCGATGATCGCTGCGACGAGGACGACCACCGCCAGCATCGCGCCGATCGCGAGCCACGCCGGATGCGAGCGCAGGTGCAGCGGCACCCGCCGCCGCGTCGCGCTCGGCAGCGTGCGCAGCACGGTCGTCGCCTCGCCGGTCGCGCTGCCGGTGCGCGCCGCCTCGAGCGCGAGCACGTGCTCGAGGTCATCGATCAGCTCCTCGTCGCCGCGGTAGCGCTCGTGCAGGTCCTTCGCGGTCGCGCGGTCGATCACGGCGGCGAGCGAGGCGGACACCTCCGGTCGCAGCGCCTGCACGTCGGGCAGCTCCTCGCGCACGTGCTTCATCGCGACGGCGACCTGGTTCTCGCCTCTGAAGGGCACGCTCCCGGTCAGCATCTCGAACAGCACGATCCCGAGCGAGTAGAGGTCGGACTGGCCGGTGACGGCGTGGCCGAGCGCCTGCTCGGGGGAGACGTAGTCGGTCGTGCCGAGCACGCGGCCATCGGCGGTGAGGCCGTCGTCGTCGAGCGAGCGGGCGATCCCGAAGTCGGTGACCTTCGCGCTGCCTTCCTCGTCGATCAGCACGTTCTGCGGCTTCACGTCGCGGTGCACGATGTGTCTCGCGTGCGCGGCGCCGAGCGCGCGCGCGACCTCGATCGCGTAGGCGACCGCTTCGGCGACGTCGAGCCCGCCGTTGCGGCGGATCCGCTCCTTGAGCGTCTCGCCCTCGACGTACTCCAGCACGATGTAGGGGCGCCCCTGGTCTTCGCCGTAGTCGATCACCCCCACGATGTGCGGGTGCGAGAGCTGCGCGACCGCGCGCGCCTCGCGGCGGAAGCGCTCGAGCTGGTCGGACTCGTCGGCGATCTCGCGGTTCATCAGCTTGATCGCGACCGGACGCTCGAGCGTCTCGTCGAGCGCGCGATAGACCGACGACATCCCGCCCGTGCCGATGCGGGCCTCCAGCCGGTACCGGCCGTTGAGGATGGTGCCGAGCAGCGTGCTCACGTGATGCGTCCCGTTGTACCGACTATGTTCCGCGCGCGCGCGTCATCGAAGCGTCCTACCGCACGGAACGGCGCTACCCGTCCGGCGTCGCCGGCGGGATCGGCGGGAGCGAGGCGGGGTCGACCGCAGCAGCGGCCCGGTTCTCCGCCTTGACCGCCTCCCACAGCTCTTCGCGGTAGACCGGCAGCTCCTTCGGCGCGGCGATGCCGATGCGCGCCGTCTGGCCGCTGATCTCCATCACGGTGACGACGATGTCGTCGCCGAGCACGATTCTCTCGCCGGGGCGGCGGGTGATGATGAGCATCCCCGGGAGGGTGTCACATCAGGCGGCGCGCTCCGCGGCCGCGGCGTCCGCCGCCAGCCCCGCGAACAGCGGCGCGCGCAGCTCGGCGCCGGGCGCCTCGTTGAGCACCTGCTCGCCGATCCCGTCGACGATCACGAGCGGCGCGCGCAGGTTCGCGGTGAAGTCCTCGAGCCGCTCGCTGGCGCGCACGGTCACGTAGATCGCCGCGCCGGCGGGCGCCGCCGGCGCGAGCGCGAACTCGGCGAAGAAGCGGCGCGGGTCCGTCACCGGCAGCGCGAGCGCCGGGTCCTCGAGCGAGTGCAGCCACAGGAACGCGTCGTCGGCCGCGCGCGCGACGAGCGTGAAGCGGCGGCTGTCGAGGCCGGCGAGGCCCTGCGGGAACGCGATCGCGCTGCCCGGCGCGACCTCGATGCGGCCGAAGCGAGTGCTGTCGATCGTCGTTGGCACGGTTTCTCCTTGGAGGGGGCTCAGTTGAGGAAGTCGAGCAGCGAGCTCTGGACGATGTTCGCGCCCGCGCGCAGCGCCGCGTTGTAGGCGGCCTGCTGGGTCGTGTAGGTCGTCACGGTCGAGGCCATGTCCGCGTCCTCGGTGTTCGAGAGGAGCTGCGTCGAGTTGCTCTGGAGCGCGGACAGCCGCGAGCTCGCGATCGCGAGGCGGTTCGTGCGCGCGCCGACGTCGGCGCGGATCTGGTTGAGCGTGTCAAGGTTGGCGTCGAGTCGCTGGAGATCGGCGCCGCGCAGCGCGTCGGCGTCGGCGGGCGTGCCGCCGCGCAGGTTGTCGGCGATGTCGCGCAGCGTGTTGAGCAGCTTGTTGTCCCCCGAGGCCTGGCCGTCGCCGAGCAGCGAGTGGATGTCGCTGTTGATCGGAACCTGCACGTTCGGCCCGATCGCGCGGGTGATCGTGCCGGCGTCGCCGGCGTATCTGTCCGCTGCGGCGCCGAGCTGGTAGGGCGGCGTGCTCGTCGCGGTGCCGGAGAAGACGTACTTGCCGGCGTACTGGACGTTCGCCTCCTGCTTGACGCTGTCGGTGAGCTGATCGATCTCGTCGGCGATCGCGTTGCGCGCGTTCTGGTCGGTCGTGTCGCTGCCGCCTTGCACGAGCAGCTCGCGCGCGCGCTGGAGCACGTCCGACATCTGCGACAGCGCCGTGTCGGAGGTGTTGAGCCAGCCGGTGCCGTCGTCGACGTTGCTCTGGAACTGCGTGAGCCCGGCCAGCTCGCCGCGCAGCCCCATCGCGCGGCTGGTGCCGAAGGGGTCGTCCGACGGCTTGCTGATCGCCTTGCCCGACGACAGTTCCTGCTGGAGTCTCGTGAGCCGGTCGTAGCCCTCGTTGATGTCGCTGAGCATCGTCTGCGAGCTCATCAGCATGGTGATCCGCATCGACATCAGAGACCCACCGATCCGGTGCGATTGATGAGCGTGTCGAGCATCTGGTCCATCGTCGTCATCGTGCGCGCCGACGCCTGATACCCGCGCTGGAAGCGCATCAGGTTCATCATCTCCTCGTCGAGCGAGACGCCCGCGACGCTCTGGCGGCGCTGGTCGACCGCGTCGGACAGCGACTGCGCGGTGCTCTGCGCGGTCTCGGCGGCCTGCGTCTCGACTCCGACTCTCGCGACGAGCGCCTGGTACATCTGGTCGGTGCTGCCGCCGCGCAGCCCCGCGATCGCCTGGGCGACGTCGTTGGCGCCCGAGGCTCCGGTGCTGCCGGTCTGCACCGTCGCGATCGTCGCGACGACGTCGATCGTGGCGGCGGTCGTGCCGGCCGGGTCGAAGAAGGGCGTCGCGGTGTGGAGCGCGTTGACGGAGCTGACGAGGTCGGACGCGACCGCGTCGAGCTGGCTGCGATAGGTGAGCGCCGGACCGGTCGGCGAGGCGAGGTCGAGCAGCGCGCCGAGCTTGCCGCCGGGCGCGGTGAGCGTCTGCGGCCAGGTGTAGCCGGCGGGGGTGCTCGGGTCGACGAGCGTCACGCCGCCGAAGTCGATTCTGTCGCGGCTGTCGCCGGTGTCGGTGACCGACACCTGCCCGAGCTGGGAGAGTCTGTCGATCAGCGCGTCGCGCTGGTCCATCAGGTCGTTCGGCTGCTGGCCGCGGAAGACGGCGTCGCCGATCGCTCTGTTGAGGCCGGCGAGCTGGCTCGCCATGTTCGCGATGTCGCCGTTGGGGCCGGTGATCGAGTCGTACTCGTCCTGCGCCTGCTGGGCGACGGTGGTGAGCTGGTCCGAGACGGCTCCGAAGGTGGACGTGAGCGTCTGCGCGCCCGTCACGAGCGCGGCGCGCGCGCCGGCGTCCTCGGGCGCGTTGGCGACCGCCGACCAGGCGTCCCAGAATCTCGAAAGCTGCGCCTGGATGCCGTCGCCGCTCGGCTCGTCGAAGGCGCCCTGGGCCTGGTCGAGCGAGGTCGTGCGTGCGGTCGCGTCGCCGAGGCTCATCTGCTGCGCGCGGTACTGGAGGTCGAGGAACTGGTCGCGGATCCGCTGGATCGAGGCGACGTCGACGCCGCTGCCGAGCTGCGCGCCGCTGCCGTTGTCGACGCTGTTCGCCGGGATCAGATATGCCGGCGTCGGCTCGAGCACCGCCTCCTGGCGCGAGTAGCCGGCGGTGTTCGCGTTGGCGATGTTGTGGCCGGTGATGTCGATCGCCTGCTGCTGGGCGAGCAGGCCGCGCAGCGATGTCTGGAGGCCGAAGAAGGCGGAGGTCATGGGGTGGTGGGGGTGGGTGGGCGGGACCTATGCCTGGAGGTTCAGCGCCCCGCGCGCGGTGGCGGTGTAGGGGACGTGCGCCGGCCGGATTCCGCCCGCCGTGTAGGCGCCGGCGTCGGCCGGCGCGGACGGGTCGACCAGCCGCAGCAGGTGGTCGAGGAACGCGAGCTCCTGGCGCATCAGCGCCTGGTTGCAAACGTGCTCGCGCTGGAGCTCGGCGAGCAGGCCCTGGAGCTCGGCGCTGCATGCGTGCGCGAACTGCGCCTCGGGCGGCGCCATCAGCGTCGTGAGCTGGGCGAGCGTGACGGCCGCGGGCGTCGTGCCGAGCAGCGCGCCGGCGCGCGCGAGCAGGCGGGCGCGGTCCTCCTCGAGGCGCGCGCGGCGCTCGAGCTCGGCCTGGAAGATCGCGACCTGACGCACGACGCCGTCGACGTCCTGCGCGCGGATCGCCGCGCCCTGCGCGAGCACCGCGTGCAGCAGCTTCCGCGCGGAGGCGAGCTGCGCGTCGAGGTGCGCGAGCACGTCGCCGGCGAGGCGCGGGTCGGTCGCGGGGGCGACGGCCAGCGCGCTCATGGCATGCTCGCGCCGCCGGCGGCCGAGCCGGTGCTCGACGTGACGGGCGCGGTCGGGGACGGGCTGGTGGCGGAGGAGCCGGGCGTGCCGGGAGCGGGCGTCGCCGAGACGGCGGGCGCGATCGCGTCCATGAGCTGCCGTGCGAGGCCGAGCCCGCCGACGTCCATCACGCCGGAGGTGAGCGCGTCGGGCAGCAGCGAGGCGTATGGCGAGCCGCCGCCGAGGCCGCCGGTCGAGTTCGTCGAGTCGGTGCTGTCCGTGCCGTCGCTTGCGGAGCCGTCGGCGGAGGACGTGCCGTCGGTCGAGTCGACGAGCGACTGCGAGAGCTGCTGGACGAGCAACTGCTCGAAGCCGAGACCGGCCTCGTACGCCTGCTTGCGCGCCGGCGCGGCGTCGCGCACGTCTGCCGGGAGTTGCGACCGGTCGATCGGCGGGAGTCCGCTCGTGAAGCTCATCGCTTCACCTGGTCGGCGATCTCCAGCATCTGGTCCTGCATCTGGATCGCCTTGCTCGCCATTTGGAAGCTGCGCTGCGCGTCCATCATGTCGACCATCGCGTCGCCGATGTCGACGTTCGAGCCCTCGAGCGCGCCCTGGCGCAGCGTCGTGCCTGCACCGGCGCCGGTCGGCTGACCGCTTGCGGCGTTGGCGGCGAACAGGTTCCCGCCGAGCGGCTGGAGGCCGTCCGGCGCGGGCACGTCGACGAGCTGGATGCGCCCGAGCGCTCTGCCGGGGCCGTTGCGGACCGTGCCGTCGGAGCCGATCGAGAGCTGCTCGGGCGTCGTGCCTCTCGGCACGACGATCGGCGGCTGGAGGATGTCGCCGTCCTGGGTGGTGAGGCGGCCGAGCGCGTCGAGCCGCAGCGAGCCGTCGCGCGTCAGCGCGGGCGAGCCGTCGGTGCGCGTGACCCGGAAGTACCCGGGGCCCTCGATCGCGAGGTCGAGCGGCTGGTCGGTCGTCTGGATCGCGCCCTGCTCCTGCGAGCGGCCGAAGATGCCGGCCGCGGCGCCCGCGCCGGCGGCGACGGTCGGGCCGGCGCCGTTGCCCTGCGCGCTGTAGAGCAGGTCGCGGAAGCCGATCCGCACGGACTTGTAGCCGGTCGTGGAGGCGTTCGCGAGGTCGTTGGAGATCCCGTCGATGCGCTCCTGCTGGGCGGCCGTGCCGGCGGCGGCGGAGTAGAGGCCCTCGAGCATCACGCGCTCCCGTTGGGCGAGGCGACCTGCGTCGCCGTCTTGTGCAGCGAGTCGTCGATCGTCTGGATCGCCTTCTGCCCGGCCTCGAAGGCGCGGAAGGAGGCGATCATGTCGACCATCGTGCGCGCCGGGTCGACGCCCGAGCCCTCGAGCGCGCCGGTGCGGACCGTGCCGGTCGCCTGTCCGGCTGCGGCGCCGGTGAAGAGGTTGTCGCCCTGCTTGGCGACGTTGCCGAGCGCGAAAACGCCGGCGGCGGCGGCGGCGACGTGCCCGTCGGCGCCGACTCTCACCGGCTGCCCGCCTCTGTCGAGCACCGCGTTGCCGAGCTGGTCGGTGAGCGTGCCGGCGGCGGACTCGGTGAACTGGCCGTTGCGCGTGTAGCGGATCCCCTGCTGGGTCTGCACCGCGAAGAAGCCGTCGCCGGCGATCGCCATGTCGAGCGGGTTGCCGGTGTCGCGCAGCGGCTGCGGCGCGAGGTCGGTGACCATTCTGTCGAGCCCGACGCCCATGTTCAGGCCGCCGATCGGCTGGCCAGTGACGCTGTTGCTCAGCAGCAGGTCGCCGAACGCTCTCTGCGTGACGCGGTCGGCCTTGTAGCCGGGCGTCGACGCGTTCGCGAGGTCGTTCGCGATCTGGTCCTGGCGCATCTGCTCGGCGACCATCCCGGACGCCGCGATGTAGAGCCCGCGCTCCATTCGGCCCGAGTGGTCGGCCGGGGCGGGCGGATCTTGAGGCGCCGCGCGCGCTCAGCTCGCGGCGCCGCCGGCCTGTGAGCGGTAGTGCTCGCGCCAGATCAGGCGGTAGATCGGAATCCAGCGCGGGAGGCTGCGCACGCCCGGGATGAACGGGACGCAGACGAACGCGAGGCTCAGCAGCATCATCAGCGCCCACACGAGCGCGTCGGCGTTGTCCGAGCTCTTGAACGGTTCGACCTGGTACCAGAACGTGTAGAGCCAGAGCCACACCTGCCCGGGGTAGCTGCCGGTCTCGTTCATCATCCCCCACTGGTCGCCGAGCAGGTGCTGCGCTTCGGCGCGGTCGGACAGCAGCGATCCGTCGGCCATGAACAGCAGCGGCTTGGTGTAATCGGTCTGGTAGAACTGCCGGCTCGTCAGCAGCGCGCCATCGAGCCCGCCCGCCTGCGCGAGCGACAGCAGCGAGGCCATCATCGGCGCGACGGGACCCGCGCCGGCCGGCGAGACGGTCACAGCCGTCCCGTGCGCGCCCGCTCTTTCGAGCGCCTTCGTATACGCGTCGGTCCACGCGCTCCGCTGGCGCGGCGGCGCGGCGACGTACTGGCGGATCTGCGCGCGCAGCGCCGGGGCGTTCGGGATCGTCGCAAGCGGCGCGAGCACGTAATCGACCGCGGTGTTAATCGGATGGCTCACGCCGAGCCAGCTCTGGAGGTGGATCGGGCCGATCACCTGGCCGGTGGCGGCATGGTTGTACGGCGGTCCGTAGCCGGCGGTGTCGCTCGAGCCGTCCAGCTCCGCCGTTGCGGTCGTGAGGAAGTCGACCGGCTGCACGCGCGACCACTGCGCGATCGTCGAGGGCCGCTCGTCGGGCGAGGAGAAGAGGATCGTCAAGAGCGTCGCGAGCGCGGCGACGACCGCGAGGCAGATCGCGACCTCCTTGACGATGTCGTAGGAGCGGTACGGCCCGCGCCAGGGCGGGGCGGCGTCGCGGGCGGAGGCCATCATGCACGCTCCTCGGCGCGGGCGGCGCGTTCGGCGGCGAGCGCTCGCACGTACGGCGGCACGACGCCGTTGCGGCGCACGAGCAGCACGTGCCAGGCCGTCAGCAGCACCACCGCGACCGGCAGCAGGATCACGTGGAACGTGTACATCTGCCCGAAGTTCGTGACGTTGAAGAAGGCGCCGATGCCGACCGAGTTGAGGCCGTCCTTCGCCTGCGTGGAGATCCACTGCGCGTCGAAGTTCTGCTGCGAGAGATAGCCGGTGAAGGCGGTCGCGATCGAGATCAGGAACGTGACCGCGCCGGCGACCCACGTGAGCGAGCGCCCGCCGCGCCACGCGCCCATCCAGAACTTGCCCCACAGGTGCACGACCATCGCGAAGAAGAACAGCTCGACGCTCCACAGGTGGATGCCGTTGAAGAAGCGGCCGATCCCCGTCACGTGCCACCACGCCGGCCCCTTGAGGCCGAGGACCATCCCGGAGGCGACGATCGTGATCAATGCGGCGATCGTCAGCGCGCCGAACACGTAGATCCACGAGGCGACGTACGCCGGCTGGCGATCCGGCAGCAGCTTCTCGGGCGGCAGCGCGCCTTCGGCGCGCGTGCGCAGGCGCGCGGTCCACGAGCGCTCGGCCGCGGTGCGCTGCCGCGGCACGTCTCCAGCGCTCACGGCTCGGCTCTCCGGTGCGGGAACGGCAGCAGGATCGCCGCGACGAAGACGACGATCATCAGCACGATCACGAGCAGGTTCGTGACCGACATCTCGAAGAAGTGCCAATGCACGTAGTGCGGTCTGCCGCTCAGGTCGAAGACGGCGCCGAGCGGCACCGTCGCGAGCGCGCCCCTTCCCAGCAGTGCCGTCACGTGACTCCTCCTTCGCGGTGGGCTGACGATCGGGCACGCTAAGGCCCGGCCGGCGCGCTTCCATCCGGGGAGTGGCGCGGTCCGTCGGCGGACTTCTACGGAGCCGAGCCGGCGCGTGCTCAGGCGCCGAGTGCGTCGCGCAGCGCGCTCAGCTCGGTACGCAGCTCGGCGATCTGGCGTTCGAGCGCCGCCACCCGGCCGACCAGCTCGGGCTCGGCGCGGTCGGCGGGCGACTCCGGCCGATCGGCGTCCGCCGGTGCGGAGACCGCGCGGGCCGGGGCGGGCTCGGCCTGGTCGTCGCCGAGGAGCTGGCGGTAGCGCTCTTCCTTCTGGCCGGGCTGGCGCGGGAGCTGGGCGGCGTGGCCTCTGGCGATCAGCGCGGCGAGCGTCGCCTCGACGGCGGCGAGGTCCGCGAAGCGGTGCAGTCGCTCGCTGCGCTGCTTGAGCTCGCCGGGGGTCTGCGGGCCGCGCAGCATGAGTACGCCGAGCAGCGCGAGCTCGTCGGGGGCGAGGCCGAGCGCCTCGTCGAGCAGGTGGCGGTACTTCGCCGCGCGCGAGCCGTGTCCGCTCGCGAGCCGCGTCCAGCCGCGGCGGTAGCTGTGCTGGAGCGCGTCCTTGATCGTCGCCTCGTCGTAATCGACGACGGGAGTGCGGTTCGTCGACTGGTTGCACGCGAGTCGCAGCGCGTTGAGCGAGAGCGGATACGCATCGGGCGTCGTGCGCTGCTTCTCGATCAGGCAGCCCAGCACGCGGATCTCGACGGCGTCCGGTTCCACGCCCGGCAGCGTACGTCACGGCCCGACGTCGCGGCGCGGCGTCGCCCGCGCGCCGGTCGCGCTAGCGTTCCGTGGCTGATGGTCCGGAGATCCGCCTCCCTTGTCGCGCTGCTCGCCGTGCTCGCGCTCGGCGGTTGTGCGTACGGCACCGCCGCGAGACTCGCGCCGGCGCAGGAGCGCGCGCGGATCGCGTTCGTCAAGTCCCACAGAGACTTCAGCGATCGCGACCTCGCGAAGCTGTGCCCGGGCCTCTACCCGGCCGACTTCCTCGCGAACGCGAAGAAATGGCCCGCGGGGAAGGCGACGAGGGGCGAGAAGCCCAAGCGGGTGACCGCCCAGGATCGCGCCGAGGCGCAGGCCGCCGGCTGCGACGTGCGCCCCGGGTGATGGACCAGGCCACGCTGGAGCGCTTCGCCGAGCTGCTGGTCGGGTTCGCCGCGAACGTGCAGCCCGGCCAGATCGTCGCCGTCTCCTCTGAGATCGGCAAGGAGCCGCTCACGCGCGCGATCGCGGCGTCCGCCTACGCGCACGGCGCGACCTACGTCGACGTCGCCTACGCCGATCCGTGGATCCGCCGCGCGCGCATCGCGCATGGCAGCGACGCCGCGCTGGAGACCGTGCCGTCGTGGATCGGCGAGCGGATCCTCGCGCTCGGCGACCAGCGCTGCGCGCGCGTCGCGCTGACCGGCCCGACCGCGCCGAGACTGCTGGAGGACCTCGACCCGGCGCGCGTCGGCGCCGACAGAGCGCAGACGCTGCGCGAGGCCGGCAAGGTCCTCAACGACCGCACGACGAACTGGACGATCGGCCCGTGCCCGACGCCCGGCTGGGCTGCGCAGGTCCATCCCGACCTGTCGCCGGATGAGGCGCTCGCGCGGCTGTGGGAGCAGATCGTGCACGTCTGCCGCCTCGACGAGGAGGATCCGGTCGCCGCCTGGCGCGAGCGGATGGCCGTGCTCAGAGGCGCCGCCGAGCGGCTCACCGCCGCGCGCTTCGACGCGCTCCGCTTCGCCGGACCGGGCACCGACCTGACCGTCGGCCTGCTGCCCAGCTCGCAGTGGCTGAGCGCGAGCTTCGAGACGCGCGACGGCATCGCGCACGTGCCCAACCTCCCGAGCGAGGAGGTCTTCACGACCCCCGATCCGGCGCGCGTCGACGGCGTCGTGCGCGCGACGAAGCCGCTCCAGCTCGCGGGCGCGACGATCGAGGGGCTGACGGTCCGCTTCGAGGGCGGTCGCGCGGTGCAGATCGACGCCGAGCGGGGCGCCGACGTGCTGCGCTCGATGACCGCGCACGACGACGGCGCGGCGCGCCTCGGCGAGGTCGCGCTGGTGGACGGCAGCGGTCGCATCGGCCCGCTCGACACCGTCTTCTACGACACGCTGCTGGACGAGAACGCCGCCAGCCACCTCGCGCTCGGGCAGGCGTTCGCGTTCGCGGTCGGCGACGACGCGGACCGCGAGCGGATCAACACCAGCATGGTCCACATCGACTTCATGATCGGCGGGGACGACGTGGCGGTCGACGGCGTCGCCGCTGACGGCTCGCGCACGCCGGTCCTGCGCGACGGCGTCTGGCAGGTCTGACAGGCTGGGCGACATGCGACCGTTCGCGGTCGATCTCGTGCTGCTGCGCTCGACGGCGCCCGACCTGCCGCTCGTCGTCGGGCGCGTGCTCGCCGCGCGCGTGGTCGAGCGCCGGGGACGGCACGGGATCATCAACCTCGCCGGCGCGTACCTGACGGCCGAGCTGCCCGACGAGGTCCAGGTCGGCGACCGACTGCGGCTCGTCGTGCGGCAGGCGCGCGGGGAGCAGGTGACGTTCGCGCTCGCGCAGGAGCCGCCGCCGCTCGCGGAGCCGCCGCGTGCGGCGGGCGCGGTTCGCGAGCCGGTCGTCGCAATCGCCCGCGATCCCGGGGAGGGTGGCGAGGACAGCCGGCCGCACGCCGTCAGCGTGCGCTTCGAGGGTGAGGCGCTCGGCCCGGTCGAGCTGCGCGTCGCGCTCGACGAGGCGCTCGTGCACGCGCGCGTCGCGCTCGCCGACGGTCCGCCGCTCGAGCTGGCCCGTGGGCATGCGAGCGCGCTGCGCGCCGCGCTCGGCGCCGCCGCGACGCGGCCCGCCGAGGTCGAGATCGTCGCCCGCCCGCGACCGGTGGACGTGTATGGCTGACCCTCAACTCCCGCCGGACACGCCGCCGGCGCTGCGCGCCGCGGTCGCCGCGGCGCTCGCGTGGCTGCGCGAGCTCGATCGCGAGGCCGCGGCGGTCAGGCGACCTCGCTGAACAGCAGCGCGTCGGCGTCGAGCTCTCTGCGCAACAGCTTCTTGAGCTGGCCGTGGATCTGGCAGACGCGGCTCTCGGACACGCCGAGGATGTCGCCGATCTCGCGCAGCGTGAGGTTCTTGACGTAGAGCAGCACGGCGACCTCGCGCTCGCGCCGGGGCAGGCGCTCGAACGCGGCGCGGAAGCGCAGCTTCGCCTGGTCGCGCGCGGTGTGGTGCTCGGGGTCGGCGAAGCGGTCGTCGCTGACGAGCGTGTCGATCCGCTCGATCGCCGTCTCGTCATCGCTGAGCACGAGCGTGTTGAGCGAGGTGACGTCGGAGGCGATGATCTCGTCCTCGCGCGTGCGCAGCTCGTCCGGCGTGCAGTTGAGCGCGAGCGCCAGTTCGTCGCGCGTCGGCTTGCGCCCGTGGACGCCGATGAAGTGCTCGCGCGCGGAGTTGATGTCGCGCTCCCAGCGGCGCAGCGAGCGCGGCGCCCAGTCCTGGCGGCGCAGCTCGTCGAGAACGGCGCCGTGGATGCGCGTCCAGGCGAACTGCTCGATCGTCGCGCCCTTTTCCGGGTCGTAACGCTCGATTGACTGGATCAACGCCTCGAGCCCGCACGAGATGAAGTCCTCGACCTCGCAACGCGCCGGAATCTCGCGCACCTTCTTGTAGACGATGTACTTGACCATCGGCGCGAACGTGAGCACGAGCCGGTCGCGCTCGGCGCGGTCGCCCGTCTCGCGGTATCGCCGCCACAGCGCGAGCGCCTCGTCGGCCGTGATCCGGCCTCCTGTGCGCTTCGTGTCAAGCTGCATCTCTCCGCCCTTCCCTCCGTCGATGTTTCCCCAGGATCGGCCCAGGTATCGGCAGGGGTCGGGCGCGGACTGGATCGCCGCAATGGGGTAACGAACCCAGGACATACGTCCAGGAATCGGGCTGAAATGACATAAGACCGCCCAATGAATCGGACGCCGATAGATACGGGGAGTTGCGGCGGGTGGACCCCGTTTTCCAGGGGATTTGGGCGAAAGTCCCAGAGTCCGGCAGGGGTCCTGCGGCCTGCGCCGGAGGCTGGCGCGCGTCCTCGCTCAGGACTCGCAGGCGGCGGCCGATCACCCCGATTGTCCGTTCCCCGCTGGAGGTTCTTCCGCATGGCGCTCCGCCTCACCGGCTCACCCACGACCGCCTCGCCCGCGACGCAGGCCGACCCGTCGGCGCAGGCCGCCGCGTGCCTCGAGCGGCGCGATCTCGCCGGCTACGCGGCGCTGTTCGCCGCGGCGGCCGAGCTCGCCGACGTGCACGCGCGCTACGCGGCGCGCGTCGCGCTCGTGGAGGCGGCGATGCGCGCGGCGCGCGCGGTCGAGCGAGCGCGCGTCCCGGCGATCTACCTCGCCGCCGTGCGCGCGACCGTCGCGCTGCTGGAGGAGGAGCCGCGCGAGCCGGTCCTGCTCAACTACGCGGGCGTGCTCTTCTACGAGCTGTGGAGCCTCGACGCGGCCGCCGCGCTGTTCGAGGCCGCGCAGCGGCTCGACCCCGAGCTCCCGAACGTCGCGTCGAACCTGGCCGCGATCGCGCGCCGCCGTAAGGCCGGCGCGGCCCCCGCGCTCCCGCGCGCGATCACCGTCGCGCTGACCGAGCTGGCCAAGCGCGCCTGCCGCGTCACCGACCGCGCCCACCCCGCCGAGGGCCTGCGCCTCTCGCTCTGCATGATCGTCAAGGACGAGCAGGAGATGCTGCCGCGCTGCCTCGCCGCCGCCGCGCCCGCGGTCGACGAGATCATCGTGGTCGACACCGGCTCCACCGACCGCACGATCGAGATCGCGCGCGAGTTCGGCGCGACCGTGATCGAGCGCGCATGGACCGGATCGTTCTCGGAGGCGCGCAACGTCTCCTTCGACGCCGCCACCGGAGATTGGCTGATGTTCCTCGACGCCGACGAGGTGCTCGTCGAGGAGGACGTCGAGCGCCTGCGCGCGCTGCGCGGCAAGACCTGGCGCGAGGCCTTCTACCTGTCCGAGATCAGTTGGACCGGCGAGCTCGGGGACGGGACGGCCGCGACCCACACGGCGCTGCGCGTCTTCCGCGCGCGGCCCGAGTACCGCTTCAGCGGCAGCCTCCACGAGCAGATCGCCGAGACGCTGCCGCTGCACATCCCCGAGCGGATCGAGGCGACCGACATCCGCGTCGAGCACTTCGGCTACCTCGGCGCGGTGCGCGACGCGAAGGAGAAGTCGCGCCGCAACATCGAGCTGCTGCTCGAGCAGCGCGAGCAGAGCGGGCCGCACCCGTTCCTGCACTTCAACCTCGGCTCCGAGTACGGGGCGATCGGCGACGCGCAGGCCGCGCTCGCCGAGTACGAGCGCGCATGGGAGCTGATCGAGAGCGACCCGTCGAGACGCACCTGGGGCTTCATGCCCGCGCTCGCCGCGCGGCTCGTGCGCGCGCTGCGCGTCTGCGGCCACCACGAGGACTGCATCGCGCGCGGCGCCGAGGGGCTCGCGCGCTACCCCGGCTTCACCGACATCGTCTTCGAGCAGGCCTCGGCGACGCTCGCGCTCGGCGACGCCGACGGCGCGCTGCGGCTCTACCGCCAGTGCGTCGCGATGGGCGACGCGCCGAGCAAGTACACCGCGACCGTCGGCATGGGCACGTTCCTGCCGGCGATCGCGATCGCCGAGATCCACCACGCGCGCGGCGAGACCGCCGAGGCGGCGCGGCTGCTCGACGCCTGCCTCGGCGAGCACCCCGGCTTCTTCGGCCTCGTGCTGCCGTTCGCGGCGGCGCTGCTGGCCGACGGCGTCGCGCCCGAGGAGGTCGTCGCGCGCGTCGAGGCGCGCGTCGCCGCGCTCACGCCGACCGTTCGCTTCATGCTCGGCACCGCCCTCTACGAGGCCGGTCGCACGGAAGCCGCCGAGGCGCAGTACCGCCTGCTGCTGGACGCCCAGCGGGGCAGCGGCATGGCACGCGTCGCGCTGGCCGAGGCGCTGCTGTCGCAGAAGCGCTGGGCCGAGGCCGCGGCCGAGGCCGCGCAGCTCGCCGACGAGGACCCGCACGCGCCGGCAGCGCGCCGCAGCGAGCTGTTCGCGCGGCTCGTCGCCGGCGACGTCGAGGCCGCGCGCGCGACGCTCGCACGCGCCGCGAGCGGCGGGATGCCGAGCGGGGAGCTGGCGCTGTTCGCGGGCTGGTGCGACGTTGTGACGTCGACCGAAGGCGGCCGCTTGCGGTCGCCGGAGGGCGAAACCCGTCTCCCGGAGCTGCCGCTCGACGCCGTCGTCCCGCTCGCCACCACGCTGGAGGCGCTGCTGCGCGTCCACGAGGTCGAGGCGTTCGCGGCGCTCGTCGGGCTGCTGGACGGCAGTCCGCTGCCCGCGCGCGAGCGGCGCGAGCTGCTGGCGGGCATGTACCTGCGGCGCGGCTTCCTCGCCTCCGCCGCTGAGGAGTGGCTCGGCGTCTGCCAGGACGACCCGCGCGACGTGCGCGGGCTCGTCGGGCTGGCGCAGGTGGCGGCCGCGCAGGGAATGACCGACGACGCGATCGAGCTCGCCCGCGAGGCGCAGACGATCGAGCCGGGGGAGCGACGTGCGACGAGATTGCTCGCGCGGCTCGAGCCGCTGGCGGCGTAGCCCGGGGCGGTGGGCGTTGCGCTCACCGCTCAAGTTTCGCCCCGCGCGACCGATAGAGCCGGGAGAAACCAGCGATCGGAGTGAGCGCATGACTGCTTCCGATCGACGCCACGAGGAGCTCGACATGGGCCTCGACGTCGCACGCATCGATTCCACCATTTTCGAGACCGCGCGCGAGCGCGCGCCGCGCGCCGCCCGCACGACCGCCGCGGACGCGCCGGCGGACGCCGCCGACGTGTCGTCGTCCGACATCCCCGCCAGCCCGCCGCCCGCGGTGCTCGACGCGATCGAGGCGGCCGGGCGCGTCGCGCACGACCTGCACGCGCAGGGCCGCGAGCTGCGCTTCGTGCCGGCGTCGGAGAGCCGCGACGGGCGCATGCGGGTCGAGGTCACCGACCTCGACGGCAACATCCTGCGCACGATCCCGCCGAGCCAGGCGCTCGACGTCGCGACCGGCGGCCAACTCGACTAGGACGGCCGCATGTCGATCGGCGCTCCCTCGACCTCCACCGGCTCCTCCATGGCGGCGCTCACGCAGCCGACCCTCAACGTCGGCGGGCTCGCCTCCGGGCTCGACACGAACTCGATCATCGCTCAGCTCATGGCGATCGAGAGACAGCCGCGCGACGCGCTCGCGAACAAGTTGACGGTCGACCAGGCGCGGCAGTCGGTGCTGTCCGGCTTCCAGACGCAACTGCGCGCGGTCGAGTCGGCCGCGCAGGACCTGCGCTCGCTCACGCTGTGGCAGCAGCAGCAGACGGTCGCCACGAGCGACAGCACGCGCATCGGCGCCGCGATCGTGACGGGCGCCGGCGCGGGCATCGGCGGCTACCAGGTCGACGTCAGCCAACTCGCCAGCTCCGCCCAGCGCACCTACTCGTTCACGAGCCCGGCGAGCGCCGGGGCGATCACGATCGACGGGCACGACACGCAGGTCGCCGCGGGCGCGTCGATCGACGACGTCGTTGCGGCGATCAACACCGACCCGAACGCGACCGTCTACGCCGCCGCGACCGACAGCGGCACGCTCGTCCTCTCCTCGCGCGCGACCGGCGACACCGGCGCCGGCTTCATCCAGGTGAGCGACGCGACCGGCTCGCTGACCGAGCAGACGGCGAAGGCGAAGCAGGGCAAGGACGCGCTCTTCACGGTCGACGGCGTCGCCGGCTCCGCCTCGTCGAACAACGTCACGAACGCGATCGCGGGCGTGAGACTGACGCTCAGCGGCGTCACGACCGCGACCGGGCCGATCACCGTCACCGTCGCGCCGCCGAGCGTGAGCACCGACGCCGTGAAGCAGTCGCTCCAGGCGTTCGTCACCGTCTACAACTCGACGCTCGACGCGATCAACGCGAGACTGAGCGAGAGAACCGTCCAGAACCCGCAGACGGACGCGGACCGCGAGGCCGGGATGCTCAACGGCGACACGACGCTGACGGACATCCTCACGCAGATGCGCCAGGCGATCTACGCGGCGGTGCCCGGGCTCCCGAGCACGATGAACAGCCTCTCGCAGATCGGCGTATCGACAGGCGACCCCAACTCGACGATCACGCAGGACACGCTCGACGGCAAGCTGACGATCGACGAGACCACGCTCGACAACGCGCTCGCGAACAACCCCTCCGGGGTGCGCAACCTGCTCGCGGGGCCGGGCGACGCCGGCGGCTGGGCGCGCTCGTTCGAGTCCGTCGTGCACGCGGCCGACACCACCGACGGCACGCTCGACGTCGCGATCAACGGCGAGGGCGACGAGATCAAGCGCCTTCAGTCCGACATCTCCGACTGGGACCAGCGCCTCGCGCTCAAGCAGCAGACGCTCCGGGCGCAATTCACCGCGATGGAGACGGCACTGTCGCAGAGCCAGACGCAGGGCCAGTGGCTGACGAGCCAGATCGCCGGCCTGCCGCAGGGCTGAGCGCGCTCAGCGCGAGCTCGTCGTCGTCGAGCTGTCGACGCCGGGGCTGCGCTGATGGCAGCGGACGGCGCCTGCGGCGACCGCACGCCGCAGCGTGCGTTCATCGGCCCCGATCGCGTGGGCTGCCTCGGTGAGCGTGACCATCGCCGTCGCTATAGGCCTTCGTGTGACCGATACGGCTGCTCAAATCTCGGCCCCTTTGACCGATCATCCGGGGTGACGACCACCCCCGATCCCGGGAAGGGCCATGAGCAGCATGAACTTCGCGGCCTCGCCGCAGGCTTATCGAGAGAGCGCGGTGCTGACCGCGCCGCCGGAGCGGCTCGTCGTGATGCTCTACGACGGCGCGCGGCGCTTCCTCCACCAGGCGGCAGCCGCGATGCGCGCTGGCGACGTGCCGGTCGCGCACGAGCGCCTGCGCCGCGCGGAGCGGATCGTCGAGCACCTCGACGCGACGCTCGACCTCAGCCAGGGAGAGCTGTCCGAGCGGCTCGAGGCGATCTACGCCTTCTGCCTGAGACTGATGGCCGAGGCGCGCATGCGCCAGGACGCGGCGCGGCTCGACAGCGTCGGCGAGCTGCTCGGCGAGCTGCGCGAGGCGTGGGCGGAGCTCGCAACCGGCGGCGCGGCCGCCGGCGCGCGCCAGGCGGTCGCCGCGTCGGCGTGAGCCGGCCGGCCGGAGCGAGCTGGGCGGCGTGAGCGGGGCGAGCGCGGCGTGAACGAGGCGGCCCCCTACGAGCGGCTGGCCGAGCTGGCCGAGCGCGAGCTCGCGCTCGTGACCGCGTTCGAGCCCTCCCGCATCGGCGAGCTCGTCGCGCTCCAGCAGACGCGCACGACGCTCGTCGCCTCGCTGCCCGAGCGGCCCCCCGCGTCCGCGCGCTCGCTGTTGACGCGCGCGCGCGAGTGTCAGCTCCGCACGACCGCCGCGCTTCAGGTGCTGTGCGATCAGCTCGGCCACGAGCTCGGCGCGGTCGACCGCGGTCGCCAGGCCGCCCAAGGCTACGCCGCCGTCGCGGCGTCCCGGCCGGTGCTCGACCGCACTGGCTGAGGTCCTTGACGCGAGCTGTCACAAATACCGTCGAAGGCGCATAAGGGGACGATGCGGATCGCTGCTCACGACGAAGACCACGCCCTGCTCGCCCGCTCGACGCAGGGTGACGGCGAGGCGTTCGGCGTCTTCTACCGCCGGCACCTGCCGGCCGTGGCGGGATACCTCCTCCGCCGCACGCGAGACGCCGAGGCGACGGCCGATCTCACCGCCGAGGTCTTCGCGGCCGCCCTCGTCGCCGCGTCGCGCTATCGACCGGGCGGTCCGTCGGCGCTCGCCTGGCTCTACGGCATCGCGGCGAACAAGCTGCACGAGAGCTGGCGCCGCGGCCGGGTCGACGACAACGTCCGCCGTCGACTCGCGTGGGAGCCGCTCAAGCTCGACCAGGACGACGTCGCCGAGATCGAGCTGCTCGCCGGCGCCAGCAGCGAGAGCGCCGTCCTCGATGCGGTGCGGGAGCTTCCGCGTGACCAGCGGGAGGCGATCCTCGCGCATGTCGTCGACGATCGCGGCTACGCCGAGATCGCCGCCGACCTGCGCTGCTCGGAGTCCGTCATCCGTCAGCGCGTCAGCCGCGGGCTGCGCACGCTGCGCGGGCGCATGGAGCAGGCGGGATGACGAGCTTCCTCGACGAGCTGGAGCGCCGCCTGCGTGCGAGCGCGGAAGCGGAGGCCGCAGCCGACGCGAGCACGGGCAGATTCCTCGACGCGCTCGAGGATCGCCTGCGCGCGACTGCCGAGCGCGCGGCCGCGACCGCCGCTCCGGGCGCGAGGGGCGATGCCCGTCGCCGAGGTCGCGGGGCCATGCGCCGCCGCGGGGCCGTGCGTCGTCGGACGATCGCGCTCGCGGTCGCCGCGGTCGCCGGGACGGCCGTGCCGGCGGTCGCCGCCCTCACGTCGCTCTGGACGCCGCACGTGACGTCCGACGGACCGCGGGCGACGATGCCCGCATCACCCGTCTGCGGCGGCCAGACGGCTCTGCCACGGCCGCGACCCACCACCACGCAGGCGCCGATCGGGAGGGAGTTGGCGTCGCTGCTCGGCGCGCTGCGCCGGCCGCGCACGCCCGCGGATGCGCTCGACGTGCGCCAACTCGACGCCGGCGCACGCGGCGTCCACGTCGGCTCCATCCGCATGGTGGGAGCCGCGCCGGGCGGCCAGCGCTTCTTCGTGGTCCCGGTCGACTCGATCGTCCGGACGCGGCCGGCGATTTCGGATCGCTGCCTCGCGCGGCACTCGCCGCGTGCGCGGCGTCGCCTCGCCGGCGCTCCGGCGTTGCCGCCGACGCACGGGCCGCTGCTCTGCCTTCAGAGCGGCCTCGGCGGGAACTGCGGCACGACCGTCGGACGGTTGCGCGATCGGGGCGCGCTGGCGGCCACGCCAGCGCGCGCGGGCGACGTACGCGTGACGGTCGTGGCGGGGCTTGTTCCCGACGGCGTCCGAGCGGTCACGCTCCGTTACGGAAGGTCCGAGCGCACGTTCTCCATCAAGGGCAACTTCTACGCGTTCGAGGTGCGCCTCCCGATCGATCGCGCGAGCCACCCCGATCGCATCGAGTGGCTGCTGGACGACGGCACGCGGCGACCGGTCGCCTGATCGAGCCCTGGCGCACGAGATAATTTTCAAGCCTTAAACATCCATGCAATCTATTAAATATCTAATCTGGACGACGGTCTGAACTGCTGCTAGCCTCGCCGGCGTAAATTGCTCGGCGAGACCCCGAGCGGCCCGTTCTACATCGTTCCCGACCAGGGAAGCGTCTGTCAGCTCGGCGCGGGCGGGACCGGATGCGGCAACGACGCCGCGCTGGGCGCCGACCCGCGCGCGTACACGCTGTTCGGCTACTCCCGGGGCGTGAACAGACGGAACGACGTTCACCGCCGAAGTCCACGGAATCGGCGCGCCGCCCAGGGGCGCGCGGACGACGGCCTCTCCGACCGGGTAGGGGTACCTGCGGCACCGATAGCCCTGTTCGCGCAGGGCTATCCGTCGTGCCGGCCCCTGAGCGCCGTCGCGCTGGCGCTCCCTCTCAAGATCCGCGACCCGCGGCCGATCCACCTGCGTGATCCCCAGGGAGGGGGTCGCAGGATCGTTCGCCATGGAGGCCCACGCAGGGACCCCGTTCGTCTGCATGAGCCTGTTCGACACCACCCAGCTCTCGCTCGAGGCCGCGATGCGGGGGTCTTCGCTGCGGCAGACGCTGCTGACCGACAACCTCGCGAACGTCAACACGCCCGGCTACCAGCGCCGTGACGTCGACTTCCACGCGACGCTCCAGCAGGCGGTGGAGAGCGGGCAGCCGCTCGACCAAATCTCCTTCACGCCGACCGTCGATGCCTCGCGCACCGTGCGCGCCGACGGCAGCGGGATCGACGCCGACCAGGAGTCGGCCGACCTCGCCGAGAACGCGCTCGAGTACCAGGCGCTCGTGCAGGTCGAGGGCGCGCGCACGACGATCCTCCAAGTCGCGATGGGCGTGCGCTGATGGGCCTGTTCGACGCGATCGACGTCGCCGGCAGCGGCCTCGCGGCCGAGCGCCTGCGGATGGACGTCACGGCCGGCAACCTCGCCAACGCCGAGACGACGCAGGGCGCCAACGGCCAACCCTACAAACGCCGCGAGGTCGTGCTCCAGGAGGCGCCCGTCGGCGGCGAGAGCTTCGGCTCGATGCTCGCGAGCGCGAGCGGCGCCCCGCCGGCCGCCGGCGTGCAGGTCGCCGGCATCGTCGAGGACAGCTCGCCGCCGCGCCAGGTCTACGACCCCGGCAACCCGGCGGCCGACGCGCAGGGCTACGTGCTGCTGCCGAACGTCAACCCGGTCACCGAGATGGTCGACCTGATCTCCTCTTCGCGCAGCTACGAGGCGAACGTGACCGCGATGCAGGCCTCGAAGACGATGTTCACGCAGACGCTCGGGATGCTCAGATGATCCCGCCGATCTCCGGCCTCGGCGCCGAGTGGCAGATCCCGGGCGTCGGCTCGATCGGCGGCGTCGGCGGGATCGACCCGGCGACGGGCGCGGGCGGGAGCGACGGACTCGCGCTGAGCGGCCCTGCCGGCAGCGGCCCGTCCGGCGGCTTCGGCGGCATGCTCGCGCAGCAGATCGACAACCTCTCGAACCTCCAGGCCACCGCCACGACCGCCTCGCAGTCGCTCGCCGACGGCACCGCCACCGACGTCTCTTCGGTCGTGACCGCGGTCGAGAAGGCCCAGCTCGCGATGCAGCTCGCCGGTCAGATCCGCACGAAGGGATCTGAGGCGATCAACGACATCTTCCACACCCAAATCTAGTCCCGCCGGCCCGCCCCAGCGCCTCGACGCCCCAAACCACAGGAGCACTCCCTCATGCCCCTTCGCGCCCTGCTCGCCAATGTCACGCCGCGCGGCCGCATCGTGCTCGGCGCGGTCGCGCTCGGCACGATCGTCGTGCTGATCCTGCTGATGAGAATGGCCTCGGCGCCGAGCTACTCGACGCTGCTGACCGGCCTCGACCCGGCGCAGACGGGCAAGGTGACGGCAGCGCTCGACACGAAAGGCGTCGGCTGGCAGCTCCAGAACAACGGCACCGCGATCGCCGTCGACTCCGGCAAGACCGCGCAGGCGCGCATCGCGCTCGCGAGCGCCGGGCTCCCCGGCACGGCGCAGCCGGGCTACGAGCTGCTCGACAGACAGTCGCTCGGCACCTCGAACTTCCAGCAGCAGATCGACTACCAGCGCGCTCTGGAGGGCGAGATCGCCAAGACGGTCGAGCAGGTCGACGGCGTCTCCGGCGCGCAGGTCGAGCTCGTGCTGCCGGACAGAGAGGCGCAGCTCTTCTCGAACAGCACGAGCCCGGCGACCGCCGCCGTGCTGCTGTCCGGCGCGACGGCGCTCGACCCCGGCGCCGTGCGCGGGATCGCGCAGCTCGTCGCCAACAGCGTGCCCGGCCTCGCGACCGACCACGTCACGATCACGGACGGCAGCGGCCAGATGCTGTGGCCGACGAGCACGGCCGGCGGCGCCGACGGCGGCGGCCTGCTCGCCAAGCAGGCGGCCGAGTCGCAGTACGACGCGCAGATGGCCGCCGGCCTGACGGCGATGCTCACGCGCACGCTCGGTCCCGACAAGGCGCAGGTCCAGGTCCACGCCGACCTCGACGCCAACCAGGCGACGCAGGACCAGCTCACCTACGGCAGAAGAGGCGTCCCGCTCACCGCCCAGACGCAGACGGAGACGCTCAGAGGCGGCGGCGGGGGCACCGGCGGCACGGCCGGAACCGGGGCGAACATCCCGAGCTTCGCGCAGTCCGGCGCGTCGGGCAGATCCGACTACAGAAACACGACCTCGAACGACACGTTCGGCGTCGACAAGACGATCACGCACACGACGATCGCCCCCGGCGCGATCAACTCGCAGCAGGTCTCCGTGCTGCTCGACAGATCCGTGCCGGCCGCCGCGATCCCGCAGATCAGAGCGGCGATCGCGAGCGCGGCGGGGATCGTGGCGACGCGCGGCGACGTGCTGAGCGTCGGGCAGGTCGCGTTCGCGAGACCGCCGACGGCGGCGGCGCCGAGCCCGGTCGCGACGTTCGGCGGCTACGTCAAGTACCTCTTCCTCGGGCTCGCGGCGCTCGGCTTCCTCGCCTTCGTCACGCGCCAGCTCAAGCGCCGCGAGACGGAGGCGCTCGCCGGCGAGCCGACGTGGCTGTCCGAGATCCAGGCGCCGCGCACGCTGCGCGAGCTCGAGCGCCTCGAGGCCGACGACCACCCCACGCACGTTCGCCCGCTGCGCACGCCCGAGCAGCCCGCGCGCCTCCAGGTCGAGGACCTTGTCGCGCGCGACCCCGACCGCGTGGCGCAGCAGGTGCGGGCGTGGATGGCGGAGGACGACAAGTGAGCGCCATCGACCTGCCCGAGGCCGACGCGATCGAGGAGGCGCCGCCGCCGCGGCTGCCGCAGAGAGTCGTCCCCCGCATGGCCGGCCGCCAGAAGGCTGCCGTGCTGTTGATCGCGCTGGGGCCGGAGAAGGCGGCGGAGGTGTTCCGGCACCTGCGCGAGGACGAGATCGAGGCGCTCTCGCTGGAGATGGCGAAGTCGGGCCAGATCAACCCCGACACCTCCGCATTCGTGTTCGAGGAGCTGGCAGCGGTCGTGCAGGCGTACGACTCGCTCGCGACCGGCGGCGTCGACTACGCGCGCGAGGTGCTCGAGCGCTCGCTCGGCAGCGACCGCGCGGCGGAGATCATCGGGCGCCTGGCGACCGTGATCGAGCGCCGGCCGTTCGAGTTCCTGCGCCGCACGCCGGCCGACCACATCGTCACGTTCCTGCGCAGCGAGTCGCCGCAGACGATCGCGCTCGTCGTCGCCAACCTGCACACCACCCTGGCCGCGCAGGTGCTCTCGTGCCTGCCGGAGGAGCAGCAGGCCGACATCGCGCTGCGGATCGCGCGCATGGGCGAGACGCCGCCCGACGTCGTGCGCGAGATCGAGAACGTGATGCGCCGCAAGTTGGAGACGGTCGTCCAGCAGGACTTCCAGGCCGCCGGCGGCGTCAAGTCGCTCGCCGAGATCCTCAACCACACCGACCGTCCGACCGAGCGCAACGTGCTCGACACGATCGCGGAGGAGGACTCGGAGCTGGGCGAGGAGGTGCGCCGGCTGCTGTTCGTCTTCGAGGACATCGCGAGACTCGACGACCGCTCGATCCAGCTCGTGCTGCGCGAGGTCGACCAGAGAGACCTGGCGCTCGCGCTGCGCGGGGTCGACGAGGTCGTCAAGGAGCGGCTGCTGTCGAACATGTCCGAGCGCGGCGCGCAGATGCTGCGCGAGGAGATGGAGTACCAGCCGCCGCAGAAGAAGCGCGTGGTCGAGGAGGCGCAGGGCCGCATCGTCGGCGTCGTGCGCCGCCTGGAGGACGCCGGCACGCTCGTGATCGGGCGCGGCGCCGGGGACGCGGTCGTCTGATGGACGACTTCTCGTTCGAGCCGCTGGAGCCGGGGCCGGCTGTCTCGCTGCGCGAGCTCGCGTCGCCCTTGGCGGCGGCGCAGGCGGAGGCCGACGCGATCCGCGCGACGGCGCGCGCCGAAGGCCACGCCGACGGGCTGGAGGCGGGGCTCGCCGAGGGGCGCGCGCGGCTGGCGGCGGCGCTGGCCGCGTTGGAGAGCGCCCATGCCGAGGTCGTGGCGTTGCGCGAGGCGACCGCGGAGGCGGTCGAGCGCGACGCGGTCGAGCTGGCGGTGCGGCTGGCGGAGAAGATCGTCGCCGGGACGCTGGCGGCCGAGCCCGAGCGCGTGCTCGACGTCGTGCGCGGCGCGCTGCGCCGGCTCGCGGAGCGCCGCCGGGTGACGGTGCTCGTGCATCCGGACGACTTGGAGCTGGTGCGCGCGGCCGCCGCCGCGTTCGCGAGCGAGCTGGGCGGGATCGAGCACTGCGACGTCCAGGCCGAGCGCCGGCTCGCGCGCGGCGGGGCCGTGGTGCGGACCGACGAGGGTCAGGTCGACGCGTCGGTCGAGACGCAGCTCGCGCGCGCGCGGGAGCTGGCGGAAGCGGAGATCGGGGCGTGAGCGCGTTCGCGAGCGCCGCCGCGCGGCTGCGCGGCGCCGACCTCGCGCGCCGCTCCGGCCGCGTGTCCGACCTGATCGGCCTCGTGATCGAGGCGACCGGCTTGCAGGCGGAGGTCGGCGAGGTCTGCCTCGTCAACGGCGACCGCGGGCACGACCCGGTTCCGGCCGAGGTCGTCGGCTTCCGCGGCCAGCGCACGCTGCTGATGCCGCTCGGCGAGATGGAGGGCATCGGACCCGGCACGACCGCGCGCGCGACCGGCTCTTCGTTCCGCATCCGCGTCGGCGACGACCTGCTCGGGCGCGTGATCGACGGCCTCGGCCGGCCGCTGGACGGCATGCCGGAGGCGGTCGGCGGGCGGCCCCGCTCGACGGCCGCCGCCCCGCCCGACGCGCTGTCGCGCCCGCGGATCGAGCAGCGGGTGGATCTCGGCGTGCGCGCGCTCGACGCGCTGGTGCCGTGCGGGCGCGGCCAGCGGCTCGGCATCTTCGCCGGCTCGGGCGTCGGCAAGTCCTCGCTGCTCGGCATGATCGCGCGCTCCACGACCGCGGACGTGAACGTGATCGCCCTGGTCGGCGAGCGCGGACGCGAGGTGCGCGAGTTCGTCGAGCGCGACCTCGGCGACGCGCTCGAGCGCTCGGTCGTGGTGGTGGCGACCTCCGACCAGCCGGCGTTGGTGCGGATCAAGGCGGCGTTCACGGCGACCGCGATCGCCGAGCACTTCCGCGACGCCGGGCACGACGTGATGCTGATGATGGACTCGGTGACGCGCTTCGCGATGGCGCAGCGCGAGGTCGGCCTCGCGATCGGCGAGCCGCCGGCGACGCGCGGCTACACGCCGTCGGTGTTCGCCCAGCTCCCGCGGCTGCTCGAGCGATCCGGGACGGCCGCGGTCGGCTCGATCACCGCGCTCTACACCGTGCTCGTGGACGGGGACGACATGAACGAGCCGATCGCCGACGCGGTCCGCTCGATCCTCGACGGCCACGTCGTGCTGACGCGCGAGCTGGCGCACGCCTCGCACTACCCGGCTGTGGACGTCCTTCAGTCAGTTTCGCGGTTGGTCGGCGAGGTCGTCACGCCGGAGGTGCGCGCGGCCGGCCAGGCGGTTCGCCGGCTGCTGGCCGCCTACCGCGAGAAGGAGGACCTGATCGCGATCGGCGCCTACCAGCGCGGGACGGACCCGCTCGTGGACGCGGCGATCGCGCTGCGCCCCGCGGTCGAGCGCTTCCTGCGCCAGGCGGTCGACGAGCGCGCGAGCGCCGCCGACGCCGATCGCGCCCTGCTCGACATCGCCGCCGCGATCGCCGAGCATGCCGACCCCGCCCATCCCTTCGGCGAGGCGGTCGACGCGGAGCCGGTCGACGCGACCGCCGGCGGGGTCGCCGGCGCCGCGGCCCCGCCCACGTTCATCCCACCCGGCGCCGCCCCCGCGGGCGCCGACGGATCGCTCGCCACCCCCGTCGCCTCGACCGCCATCCCGCCGCTGAACCTGCGCGCGTAAGCTGCGCATCACAGCTTTCTCTGGTTGTGGCCCGGGAGATCGCCGGCTACGCTTTCTCGCACGCGAGCATGAATGCGGTTCCTGCATTCATCGAATAAAGGGCTCGGTCGCCGCGCGGCCGAGCCCTTGTTGTCTGGATGCCCCGGGCAGGCTCGGAGCCGACTCCTGCCCGGGGCGGTCATGGCGCCTCGGTGGCTACTCCCGCATCCGGTCGATGACCGTCAGCAGCAGCACCAGCGCGAGCATGAATGCAATTGCTGCAATCACGTGTCCTCCTTTCCCGTATGGGAGCCGCCGGTCGGCTCCGTGCCGACGGCCGGGAGGGGAGGCATCGCCGCCGGTTCACGGTTCGGACACGCGCGTGACGGCACGCGGGCTTCGTGCCTATTCAGCGGAGCAGTGGCGAGGATGCCGCGGCGCGTAGGCGTGCTTGCGCAGTCGGCGGTCGGGTGGCAGAGCGCTGGCGCGACGTGCCCGACGACGAAGGGCCCTAGGATGAAGGGATGTCCACCAATCCGCCGACGCGCAGCGTCAGGTTCAGCGACGACGAGCGGGGCGGGTGGTCGTCCGATCGGCCGCGCCGCGAGGGGGCGGCGCAGCGGCCGGTCGACGTCTCGACGCGCTGCCGCGTCCTCGCTCCGTCCGACCGGCTGCGCTACTCGCCCGGCAGCCTGCTGCTGATCGTCGCCCCGAGCGCCGCCGAGCGCGACCGCTTCGCGGCGCGCGTGCTCGAAGACAGAAACGCGTACCTGTCGCTCGACAAGGTGCGCGCGCTGCTGAACGGGCGCGTGCCCGCCGAGCAGGTCGAGCAGCGCGCCAACGAGCTGCTCGACACCGCGATCGGCAGACGGCTCGCCGCGGGGGAGACGGTCGTGCTCGGCACGGACGGGCTCGGCCCCGAGGCGCGCGAGCGCTACGTGCGGATGGCGCACGCCGCGCGCCGACCGCGGCACGTCCTGCTGCTGGAGGCCGGCCGCGACGACGCCGACGAAGCGGAGCGCGCCGCGCTCGACGAGCTGCGCCGCGCGCTTGTGGCCGGCGAGCTCGGCGCCGAGGGGATCCAGACCGCGCTGCGCCTCAGCGGCGGGACCGTCGCCGAGGTCAAGAAGATCGTCTTCCGGCCGCCGCCGCGCGACGAGTGAGCGGCGCGCGCGGACTGGACGCGCCGCGGCCGACGAGCGCGCTGGCCGGAGCGGACGCGCTGCGCGCGTTCGACCGCGAGCATGTCTGGCATCCGTACGCCGCACTGCCGGCGGCGATCGAGCCGCTGCTCGTGCAGTCGGCGTCCGGGGTGCGGCTGCGGCTCGCCGACGGGCGCGAGCTGATCGACGCGATGGCGTCGTGGTGGTGCGCGATCCACGGCTACCGCAACGCGCGCCTCGACGCGGCCGTGCGGGACGAGCTCGGCCGCATGGCGCACGTGATGTTCGGCGGGCTCACGCACGCGCCCGCGATCGAGTTGGCGCACACGCTCGTGGAGCTGACGCCGGAGGGGCTCGAGCACGTCTTCTTCGCCGACTCCGGCTCGGTCAGCGTCGAGGTCGCGATCAAGATGGCGCTCCAGTACCAGCGCTCGCGCGGACGGCCCGAGCGCCGCCGCCTGCTCGCGCTGCGCGGCGGCTACCACGGCGACACGTTCGGCGCGATGGCGGTCTGCGACCCGGTCGGCGGCATGCACGCGCTGTGGGAGGGGACGCTGCCCGAGCAGGTCTTCGCGCCGCGCCCGCCGGCCGGCGTCGAGGCGACGGCGGTCGATCCGGCGTGGGACGCGGAGGTGACGGCGCTGTTCGAAGCGCACGCCGGCGAGCTGGCGGCGGCGATCGCCGAGCCGGTCGTGCAGGGCGCCGGCGGCATGCACTTCTACGCGCCCGTGTATGTACGGCGGCTGCGCGAGCTGTGCGACGCGCACGACGTGCTGCTGATCCTCGACGAGATCGCGAGCGGCTTCGGGCGCACCGGCGGGGAGCTGTTCGCCGCCGCGCACGCGGGCGTCGCGCCCGACGTCATGTGCGTCGGCAAGGCGCTGACGGGCGGGTACGTGACGCTCGCCGCGGCGCTCTGCAACGGGCGCGTGGCGCGCGGGATAGCTGCCGGCGAGAACGGGACGAACGCGCTGATGCACGGCCCGACCTTCATGGCGAACCCGCTCGCGTGCGCGGTCGCGCGCGCGTCGATCGCGCTGCTGGCGGAGCGCGACTGGCGCGCCGAGATCGCGCGGATCGAGGCCGGCCTGCGCGCCGGGCTCGCGCCGGCGGCGGAGCTGCCGGGCGTGCGCCAGGTGCGCGTGCAGGGCGCGATCGGGGTCGTGCAACTGGACCATGAGGTCGACGTGGCGGCGGCGACCGCCGCTGCCGTCGAGCGCGGCGTCTGGCTGCGTCCCTTCCGCGACCTCGTCTACGCGATGCCGCCCTACGTCATCGACGACGCCGATCTCGCGAGCGTCTGCGCGGCGATGCGGGCGGCCGCCGCCGCGGCGTAGCGCCGCCCGCGGGCGGCCGGCTCGCTCAGCGGGCCACCCACATCGCCATGCCTTCTTCGGAGGTCCCGCGCAGCACGTAGTAGCGCGAGAGCGCCGCCGTCAGGCCCGGATACGTTTCGACCACCAGCGCGAAAATCTTCGTGCCGCCCGCCGCGCGCAGCGCTTCGAGCGATTCTTCGAGCTGTTCGAGCGTGAACATCGAGCGCCCGCCGGTGAACGGTTCGACGTCGCGCAGGCCGAGGTTGTAGGCGATGCGCTGTCCGAGCGCGCTCATGATCAGGACGGCTTCGCCGCGCTGCGTGCTCTGCGCGACGAACGCCTGGCCGGGCGGCTGCGCGAACAGCGCCGGCCCGCTCTGCGCGATGCGCCTCACCTGCTCCCACGGCGGCGAGGCCTGCGCGAGCGAGCAGACGAGCAGGCCGAACGCGAACAGGCACGCGAGCTGCGCCCCGGTCGGACGGCGCGCCTGCGCCGCGAGCGTCCGCACCGTCAGCAGCGCGAGCAGCGCGACGGTCAGCGCCCAGCACGGGAACGTGTAGATCAGCACCTCGGAGAGCGAGTGGCCGACGTAGTACGAGCCCGCGCCGAGCCCGAAGACGCCGCTCCACGCGAGCATGCCGGTCAGCAGCCGCTCCGGCGCCCGCCGGAGAGCGCGCGCCGTCGCGACGCCGATCCCCGCCACGTGCGTGAGGAAGATGACCGTGCTGAAGCCGATCACCGGCTTCATCGGCAGCATCGCGAAGCCGCCGCGCACGAAGATGCGCGCGTAGCGCACGAGCAGGCCGAGGTCGGGGAGCGCGCCCGTCCGCGCGAGCAGCAGCGCGGCGACGAGCGCGTACGCCGCGAGCAGCCCGACGAGCGCTTCGAGCAGCATGCGGCGCGCGTCCGCGCGCGCCGGGCGCGGATAGGTCCACAGCAGCGCGGCGACCGTCGCTCCGAGCGCCGCGATCCCGAAGTCGGTGTTGTTGAGGACGACGACTCCCCCAGTCAGGAACAGCGGCCACAGCCGCCGCGGCCGCGCGCCGTCGAGGTGGCGCGCGACGAGCCAGGCGAGCAGGAACGGGCCGGCGTAGCGCAGCGGCAGCACGCCGAAGTAGTCGACGAGCGAGAAGCGCGCGACCGCCGGGCCGTGCAGCCGCAGCGCGCAGGTCGCGAGCAGCGGCAGGAACAGCGCGAGCGCGGCGAGCGAGCTGCGCGCGGTGCGCCGCAGCACGTCGAACAGCGCGAGCAGCGTGACGCCCGCGAGCGCGGCGACCAGCGTCGTGAAGACCGCGATCGAGCTGCCGAGCAGCGCCATCCCGCCCGCCAGCGCGTACGGCCACAGCGCCGAGTACTGCGTCGCGAAGTCGCCGAGCGGCGAGCGGCCGTCGAGCACCGCGACCGACTCGCCGTAGGTGAACTGGAGGTGGTATATGACCGCTTCGAACTCGTGCGCGAGCGAGCCGTCGGTGTTGATCGCCGGCAGCAGCGTCACGACGATCGCCGCCAGCGCGACGAGCACGACGCCGATCCGGCCGCGGCGGGTATCGACCCTGCCTGCCCAGCGCGCCCACGCCGCGCGCACGGCGGCGGACCGGATCGCGAACGCGAGCGCCACGGCGATCGCCAGCGCCGCCGCGACCGACGGCAGCGTGAAGTAGACGATCGGCCCCCTCCCCGAGCCGGCGTCGCGCTGCGCGTCCTGGAAGCGCTGGGCGACGAAGCAGCCGACGAGGATCGCGACGGCCGCGACCTCGACGGCGCGCGCGAGCGCGGGAGCCGCCGCCGCCAGCCGCCGCGGCGGCCGGAAGCGCAGCAGCAGCGTGAAGCCGGCGAGCAGCAGCGGGGCGGTCAGCGCGATCAGGTAGCGCGCCTGCTCGGTCGGCTCCGGGCGGACCGCGCTGCGCAGGCTGGGGAACCAGCGCAGGTGCGGGGTCGCCAGCAGCCAGCCGCCGAGCGGCGGGCCGAGCAGCACGATCGCGGCGAGCGCGATCGCCGCCGCCGGGACGGCGGCGAGCCACGCGGCGTCGTCCGCGCGCAGCGCCGCGCGCGGGCGGCCGACGACCTGCGGTGAGGACACTGCGTGCACGACGGCTCCCCCGAACCAGTTCGCCCGAAGCACGACTATAACGGCGCGTCGATGCACCGCTGACGGGTCGGCGCAGAGCGCGTGCGCCATCGGAGCGCGGGCGGCGATCGGCGCTCGAACAACCGTTTAGCCCCTCCAGATCGCGCCGACCGCGCCGACTACCGGGCGGTGACGTCGTTCCGCTTCCCCCTCGAGCGCCTGCGCGCGCTGCGTGAGCGCGGCGAGGATCTCGCCAAGCAGGAGCTTGCCGGCGCGCTGCACCGCCAGGCGAGCAGCGCCGAGCGGCTGCGCCTGATGGGCGAGCGGGTCGCCGGTGCGTTCGCCGCCCAGCGCGCGGCCTCGGCGGGCGCCCCGACGAGCGCCGCCGATCTCGCCGCGCACCAGGCCTACCTCGAGCGGATGGAGCAGGTGCGCGCGGCCGGACAGCGCGACCTCGCCCGTCAGGACGCCGAGGTCGGCGCGCGGCGCGACGCGCTGCGCGAGGCCGCACGCCAGCGCCAGACGCTCGAGCGCCTGAAGGAGCGCCGCCGCGCCGACCACGCGCGCGCCGCCGCTCGCGCCGAGGGCGCCGTGCTCGACGAGATCGCCTTGACCCAGCACCGCCGGAGCGCGTCGTGAGCCTGACCCCCTCCGTCCTGCTCAAGCCGCCGGCCCCCGCGTCGCACGGCAAGGAGCCCCCGGGACCGCCGCCCGACACGCCGTTCGCGACGGTGCTCGACGACCACCAGGCCCGGACCGCCGTTGCGGAAGGCCAGCAGAGAAGCGACACGTCGCCGGCGCCGGACGCCAAGCGGGACGGCCGCTCCACTGGAGCGCTCGCCGCGCTGCTCGCAGGCGTCCCGCTGCCGGCCGGTCCGGCGAGCGCGGCCGCCGCGAGACCGCCGGCCGCGCCGGCGTCGGCGACGCCCGCGCTCTCGACGGCCGGGAAGTCGGGCGCGATCGCAAGCGCCGCGCCGCCGCTCGCCGCCGTCCCGGCCGGCCACCCCGTCCCCACCGGTCCCGCCGTTCCGGCGGCGGCCGCCGCGCTGCCGCTCGGGCCGGTCGCGAAGGCCGCCGCCGCTCCGTCGCCGGCGACCGCGCCGGGCGCGCTGCCCGCCGCTGTCTCGGCGCCGTCCGAGCAAGCCGCGCCCACCGCGCCGGCGCTGCCGAGCGCCCTCACGGCCGTGGCGCGCGCGCTGCGCGCCCCGGGAGGACCGAGCAGCCCGACCGCCGCCGCGCCGGCGCCGCCCGCCGCGTCCGCCCCGGCGACCGGGCCGGCGCCCGCCGCCAGATCCGCGCCCGGCACGCCGCTGAGCGGCCGTGCCGCCCCGCAGGCGCAGGCGCAGGCGCCGGCCGCGCCCGCGCCGGCGTCCGCCGCCGCGCCGACCGGCGCCGCGGCGGCGATCGACCCCGCGGACGCCGCTGAGAGCGCGCGCGGCGTCGGCCTCGAGCACGCGGTCGAGACCGTCCGGCTCGCGCTGCGCGCCGCCGCCGATGGCGGCGTCACGCACGCGCGCATCAGCCTCACCCCGCGCGAGCTCGGCGCAATCGAGGTGCACCTGCGCCAGACGGCCGACGGCCTCGTCGCGCGCGTCGTCGCGCAGCACGCCGCCGCCGCGCAGCTTCTCCAGGACGGCGGCGCCGACCTGCGCCGCCAGCTCGAGCAGAGCGGCGTGAACCTGCTGCGGCTCGACATCGGCGCCTCCGGCGAGCAGGGCGGCCGCGCCGCCGACCGGCAGGCGCTCGCGCACGGCGGCGACGCGGCCGGCGGCCGACGCCGCGCCGACGCGAACGCCGACGACCCGCTCGCGCCGCTCGACGACGCCGCCGAGACCACCGCGACCGCGACGCTCGCGCTGCCCAACGGCGCGCTCGTCGACGTGCTCGCCTGAGCGAGCGAAGGGAACGAACCGATGCCCGTCAACCCGATCGACGCGACCAACCCGGCGACCGCGCAGCAGCAGGCGCAGCAGCAGGGCGTGCTCGGCAAGGACGACTTCCTGAAGCTGCTGATCGGCCAGATGCAGAACCAGGACCCGCTCAGCCCGAGCGACCCGACGCAGCAGATGGGCGAGATGACGCAGTTCTCGATCCTTGAGCAGATCACGAACCTGTCCCAGTCGCAGGCGGCGCAGGCCTCCAACGACTACGACCAGCAGGCGGTCGCGCTGATCGGCAGAACCGTCACCTACGTCAGAGCGGACGGCTCGAACGCGACCGGGGTCGTCGACTCCGTCACGTTCACGGACAGAGGTCCGACGCTCACGATCGGCTCCGACACCGGGATCGCCCCGGTGACCGTCACCGAGGTCAGATGAGCCAGCCGCTCGTCAACCCCGCGCTGCTGCCGCCCGGGATCACCGGGCCGGCGGTGCCGACTCAGGGCGCCGTCGCCGCGCCGGCGATCCACGGCCCGGCGTTCGCCGAGCTGCTGGCGCGCACGCCGAACGTGGTCTTCTCCCGTCACGCGCTGGAGCGACTCCAGCGCCGCGGCATCGAGCCGAGCGCGCAGGACCTCGCGCGGCTCGGCGACGGCGTCGACCGCGCCGCGGGCAAGGGCTCGCGCGCGTCGGTCGTGTTCGTCGACGGCACCGCGTTCGTGGTCGCCGTCCCGAAGCGCACCGTCCTCACGGCGGTGGATCCCGAGCACATGCGCGAGCAGGTGTTCACGAACATCGACAGCGCCGTCATCGCGTGACGGGCGAAAGGACGTGATGCCCCGATGATGCGAGGCATGTTCTCCGCGATCAGCGGACTGAAGGTCAACCAGACGATGCTCGACGTGACCGCGAACGACCTCGCGAACGTCAACACGGTCGGCTACAAGGCCGCGCGCGCGACGTTCCAGGACTCGCTCGCGCAGCTCCAGCGCGGGGCGGCCGGCGCCAACCAGAGCAGCGGCGGCTCGAACGCGCTCCAGGTCGGCCTCGGCGTGCAGCTCGGCTCGGTCGACAACATGATGTCCGGCGGCGCGCCGGAGACGACCGGCAACCCGCTCGACGTCTACATCCAGGGACCGGGCTGGCTGCGCGTCGGCCTCGGCGACGGCAGAACCGTCCCGACCGACTTCCAGTACACGCGCGCGGGCAACCTCAACGTCAACGCGTCCGGGCAGCTCGTGACCGCCGACGGCCACTACCTCGTCGGGCTCGGCGCGACCGCCACGCCCGACGGCTCGGGCGGCTTCACCTACGCTCCCAACGCGACCGACTCGTACATCACGATCCCGCCCGGCTCGACCGACACCACGATCGGCCAGGACGGCGGCGTGTCGTACATCGACCAGGACGCGAGATCGGCGACGTTCGGCCAGCGCGTCACCGCCGGCTACCTCGCGCTCGCCAAGTTCCCGAACGAGGGCGGCCTCCAGCGCAGCGGCGGCTCGCTGTGGACCGCGTCCGCCAGCACCGGCGCCGCGACCTTCGGCACGCCGAACACGAGCGGCTTCGGCCAGACCAACGCCGGCATGTTGGAGATGTCGAACGTCGACCTCGCCACCGAGTTCACGACCATGATCACTGCGCAGCGCGGGTTCCAGGCGAACTCCCGGGTCATCTCGACTGCGGACCAGATGCTCCAGGACCTTGTGAACCTGAAGCAGTGATCGTCCGCAGGGCCTGAGCGGGCGGGCGGCGGTTGAGGGACCTGCCGTCCGCCCCGCTCAATCCCTGCTCCTCCAAGGAAGGAGCTCCACGTGATCGTCCTGCACCGCCTCGGCCACGACGCCGAGCCGTTCCACCTCAACCCGGACATGATCCTGACCGTCGAGGCGCTGCCCGACACCGTCGTGACGCTCGCGAGCGGCTCGAAGGTCGTCGTGGTCGAGCATCCCGATCGCGTGATCGACGAGATCCGCGACTGGCGCGCGGAGATCCTCTCCGACGCGCTCAACGGGCGCCGGCCGGCGCTGCGCGCGATTGAAGGTCCGCCGCCGCCGGCCGATCACCCGGGTTGATATGAAAGCTGCGACCGCCATCGGGATCGGCGCGGGTGTCTTCGCGCTGCTGTTCGCCTCCATGATGGAGGGGACGCAGCCGATGGCGTTCTTCAACATCTCGGCGCTGATCATCGTGGTCGGGGGCACCGGCGCGGCGACGCTCTCCAGCGTCGGGATGGACACGATGAAGCGGATCCCGTCGCTGTACAAGCTCGCGTTCGGGCCGCCCGAGCTCGACATGCGCGGGCGGATCGAGCTGATCGTCTCGCTCGCCGAGCAGGCGCGGCGCGAGGGCCTGCTGGCGCTCGACGCGCAGCTCGCGGAGATCGACGACGAGTTCACCCGCAAGGGGTTGCAGCTCGTCGTCGACGGAACGGACCCGGAATTGGTGCGCGAGATCCTCGAGGCCGAGATCGACGGCATGACGACGCGCCACGCGCTCGGCGCGACCGCGTTCGAGAAGGCCGGCGGCTTCGCGCCGACGATGGGGATCATCGGCACGGTGATGGGGCTCGTGCACGTGCTCCAGAACCTCTCCTCGCCGGCCTCGCTCGGCCCCGCGATCTCGACCGCCTTCATCGCGACGCTGCTCGGCGTCGGCTCGGCGAACGTGATCTTCCTGCCGGTCGGCGCGCGGCTGCGCGCGCTCTCCTCGGCCGAGGCGGAGCTGCGCATCCTCACGCTCGAGGGGATCCTCGCCGTGCAGGCGGGCGACAACCCGCGCGTCGTCGGCGACAAGCTGCGCTCGTTCATCGCGCCCGCCGAGCGCGGCGAGGGCGAGGAGGAGGCGACGACCGCCGGCCGCGCCGCCGCCGCTGCCGCGCCCGCGCCCGAGCCCGCCGTGGAGGCCGCCTAGCCATGTCCGCCGCGGCCCCCGCACGCGGACGCCGGCGCCGTCACACCGACGGCGCCGGGCACGAGAACGAGGAGCGCTGGCTGCTCACCTACGCCGACATGATCACGCTGCTGCTGGCGCTGTTCGTCGTGCTGTTCGCGATCAGCTCGGTCAACGTCTCGAAGGTCAAGCTGCTCCAGCAGTCGCTGCGCGACGCCTTCAGCGGGCGCGTGCTCCCGAGCGGCCAGGCGGTCCTCCAGACCGGCAACAGCGTCCCCGTCAGAACGCTCGACACCGCGCCGAGAGTCGCCCCGAGCATCCCGTCGATCGGCACGCCGAGCACCCCCGCGGCGCAGGCCGCGCTCGCCGCGCGGCGCGAGCAGGACGAGCTCCAGCGGCTGAAGGCGCAGCTCGACGCGTTCGCCGCCGCGCACGGCTTCCGCGCGGAGGTCAGCACGGTCGTCACGCAGCGCGGCCTCGTCGTGCGCCTGCTGACGGACAACGTGCTGTTCGACTCCGGGCAGGCGCAGATCAAGTCGCAGGGCCTGCCGCTGCTCGGCGAGGTCGGGACGCTGCTCGGCGTCGACCGCGTCCACCCGATCGTCGTCGAGGGCCACACGGACGACGTGCCGATCGCGACGTCGCGGTTCGCATCCAACTGGGAGCTGTCGACCGCGCGCGCGTCCGCCGTCGTGCGCTGGCTGATCGGCCGCGGCCTGCCGGAGGGCCGCTTCTCCGCCGCCGGCTACGCCGACCTCCGTCCGCTCGCCTCGAACGCGACCGCCGCCGGCCGTGCGCGCAACCGCCGCGTCGAGGTCGTGCTCCAGCGCATCCATCCGCTTCCCCAGCAGGCCCAAGTGTCGCCCGCCATCGCGAAAGGCATCGCCCCGTGAAGCGCAAGAAGATCCTGATCCCGCTGCTCGCCGTGGCGATCGCGGGCATCGCCGCGAAGTTCGTGCTCGCGCAGCCGGCGCCTGTCGTCCACCACAAGATCGACGGCATCGTCTACGTCCTGCAGAAGGACTTCCTCGTGAACCTCAGCGACGGCCGCTACGCGAAGGTCGACGTCGCGCTCGTGCTCGACCCCTCGCAGTCCACGGGGGCGGCGGGCGGCGAGGGCGGCGGCGCGCCGCCGCCGGACGGCTTCGGCACGCTGCCGCAGGAGGCCGCGGTGCGCGACGTGGTGACCGACGTGCTGACCGGCCAGAGCGGCGACACGCTGATCAGCGCGAGCGGCCGCGAGCAGATCAAGGCGGAGATCCTGAGAGGGATCCGCACGCGCACCGACGTGAGAGTGGACGAGATCCTGCTCCCCGACGTCGCCGTCCAATAGGAGCCGAGTGAGATGAGCGAAGCGATGGATCTGCCCACCTTCGAGCGTCCGCTTCCGAGCGTGCCCGCCGCGCCCGTCGCCGCCGCGGCCGACCTCGGTCGCCTGTCCGACGTGCCGGTCGAGCTGGCGGTCGAGATCGGCCGCACGCGCATGACCGTCGGCGCGACGCTGGAGTTGCGCCCCGGCTCGATCGTCGTGCTCGACCGCGTCGCCGGCGAGCCGGTCGACCTGCTCGTGAACGGCACGCCGATCGCGCGCGGCGAGGTCGTCGTGATCGACGAGGAGTTCGCGCTGCGCGTCACCGACGTGCTGGGCGAGCGGACCAACGTGGCCGCCGGGGCTGAGCCCGACGCGGCGGAGGCGCCCTGAGCGCGATGCCGGTCGCCACCGACACCCGCCAGTTCGTCGTCTGCGCGCTCGGTGCCGAGGAGTACGGGCTGCCGATCGGACAGGTGCGCGAGATCGTGCGCTACGTCGAGCCGCGGCCGGTGGCGAGCGAGCTCCCGTGGATGCGCGGCGTGATCGGCCTGCGCGGCCGGCTCGTGCCGGTCCACGACCTCGCCGAGCGGCTGGGGATCGCGGCCGCGGCGGCCGCGCCGGCCGTCCCGCCGGCGAGCGCGAAGCTCGTGATCGTCGAGCACGTCGAGCACGGCGGCGAGCCGGTCGGCCTGCTGGTCGACGACGTGCTCGAGGTGCGCACCGTCGCGGCGGAGCAGATCGAGCCGGTCCCCTCCGGCAGCGGCGAGATCGCGCGCGTCGGCGAGCGCCTCATGCTGCTGCTCGACGCCGGCGAGCTGGGGTGATCGATGCGATGTCCCGCGTCGCCCCGACCCGTCGCGTCGTCCTGATCGCCGCCTCGACCGGAGGACCGCGCGCGCTCGGCGAGCTGGTGCCGGCGCTGCCGGCCCCGCTCGGCGCCGGCACCGTGATCGTGCAGCACCTGCCGAGCGGCTTCACCGCGCCGCTCGCGCGCCGGCTCGACCAAGCAGCGCGCCTGCGCGTGCGCGAGGCCGGCGACGGCGACGTGCTCGACCCGCACGTCGCGCTCGTCGCGCCCGGCGGCTCGCACCTGCGGCTCAGCGCCGCCGGCGTCGCCGCCCTCAGCGACGCGCCCGAGGTCGGCGGACTGCGCCCGCGCGCGGATCTCACGATCGCCGACGCGGCGCACGCGTTCGGCGCGCGGATCGTGCTCGTCGTGCTCACCGGCATGGGCAACGACGGCCTCGAGGGCGCCGAGCTGGTGCGTCGCCGCGGCGGGCGCGTGCTCGTCGAGGCCGAGTCGAGCTGCACCGTCTACGGGATGCCGCGCGCGGTCGAGGAGGCCGACCTCGCGCACGCGGCGCTGCCGCTCGCGGACCTGCCGGCGGCGATCGCCGCGGAGGCGAGCACATGATCGACCAGCACGACCGCTTCGGCGACGGGTCCGACGTGCGCGCCTACCTGCCCGCGTTCGTCGCCGACGCGCGCGAGCACCTCCAGGACCTCGGGCTCGCGATCCTGCGGATCGAGGCCGCGCCCGACGACCGCCTCGCGACCGAGGGGATCTTCCGCGTCGCGCACTCGCTCAAGGGGATGAGCGCGACGATGGGCTTCGAGGCGATCGTCGCGCTCACGCACGCGATGGAGGACGTCTTCGAGCTGCTGCGCCAGCGCGCCGGCGGCCTGCCGCCGCAGGCGATCGACGTCCTGTCGGCGTGCCTCGACGCGCTCGAGGGCGCGGTCGAGTCGATCGCGGCCGGCGGCGGCGAGCGGCTCGACCCGGAGCCGCTCGTCGAGCGCCTGCGCCAGCTCGCGCGCGAGCGCACGCCTTCGCAGGAGCTGGCGCGCGCGGGCGACGTCGCGCTGCCCGACCTGACGCGGACGCTCGCGACCGGCGAGCACCTGCTGCGCGTCGTCGCCGAGCTGGCCGAGGACTGTCAGATGCCCGGCGTGCGCGCGTTCATGGTGTTCGAGGCGCTGCGCGTGCACGGCGAGCTCGTCGGCAGCGTGCCCGCGCCGGACGCGGTCGAGCGCTTCGCCGGGCGGCGCCTGGAGGCGTGGGTCGCGACGCGCGCGGACGCCTCCGCGCTCGAGGAGTGCGCGCGGGCGGTCGGCGAGCTCGCGAGCGTGCGCGCGGAGGAGGCGGAGACGCTGCCGTCCGGTTCCGCGCTCGGGGAGACGACGGCCGTCGCGGCCGGCGCTCGCGCCGGGGCGGCGACGGTGCGCGTCGACGCCGAGCGCCTCGACGAGCTGCTGCATCTGATGGGCGAGCTGGTCCAGCACCGCACGACCGTCGAGGCGCTGGCGGCGGACGCGGACGTGCCCGGCCTCGCGCAGGCGGTGCAGCGGCTCGCGCGCACCTCGCAGGCGCTCCAGGAGACGATCACGCGCGTGCGGATGGTGCCGGTCGAGTCCGTCTTCCTGCGCTTCCCGCGACTCGTGCGCGATCTCGCGACGCGGCTCGGCAAGCAGGTCGAGCTGCGACTCGAGGGCGCCGACACCGAGCTCGACCGCACCGTCGTCGACGCGCTCGGCGACCCGCTCGTGCACCTCGTGCGCAACGCGCTCGACCACGGCCTCGAGACCCCGGACGAGCGCGCCGCCGCCGGCAAGCCGCCGGTCGGCGTGCTCGAGCTCTCGGCGCGCCACGCCGGCGGCCACGTGATCGTCTCGGTACGCGACGACGGCCGCGGGATCGACCCCGCCCTCGTCGGCCGCGCCGCGGTCGAGCGCGGGCTGCTCGGCCCCGAGGACGCCGCCGCGCTCGACGCGGCCGCCGCGGCGGAGCTGCTGTTCGCGCCCGGCTTCTCGACCGCGCGCGCGACGACCGACGTGTCCGGCCGCGGCGTCGGCATGGACGCGGTGCGCGAGCGCGTGCGCGCGCTCGGCGGCGAGGTCGCGATCGAGCCGGCGCCGGACGGCTGCGGAACTGCCGCCCAACTGCGCTTGCCGCTCACGCTCGCCTCGATCGCGGCGCTGCTTGTGACGATCGACGATCTGCCCTACGCGATCCCGCTCGACCGCGTCGTGCGCACCGTGCGGCTCGACGCGGTCGAGATCCGCACCGTCCGCGGCGCGTCGCTGCTGCCGCTCGGCGGGGAGCTGCTGCCGCTGATCCCGCTTTCGCCCTCCGGTCAGCGCGACCGCGGAGCCGCCGACCGCGCGTACGCCGTCGTGCTGACCGCCGCCGCCGGCCGCCGCGTCGCGCTCGCCGTCAGCGCGCTCGCCGGCCAGCGCGAGCTCGTCACCCGCCGTCTTCCCAATGACGTCAGTCCGCACGCCGCCGCCACCGGCGGCGCCGTCCTGCCCGACGGGCAGGTCGCGCTCGTCATCGACTGCGATGCGCTCACTCCCGGCCAACCAGAAGGAGTCCACCCATGAACGTCCGCTACGACGAGCAGCAGCTCGACGCCCTGCGCGAGCTCGCCTCGATCGGCTCCGGCACCGCTGCCACCGCGCTCGCCCAGATGCTCGGGCGCCCGGTCGAGCTGGCCGTCCCGCGCGCGCTCGTGCTGCCGCTCGCCGACGCGCTCGACGCCGTCGGCGAGCCGGACGCGATGGTCGCGAGCGTCGTCATGCCGGTCGCCGGCGACGCCGAGCTCGTCGTGCTGCTGCTGTTCTCCTACCGCTGCGCCGCGACGCTGTGCGAGCTGCTGGGAGTCGAGCCGCGCAGCGAGCTGGGCGACTCCGCGCTCGGCGAGATCGGCAACGTGCTGGGCGCCTCCGCCGTCGGCGCGCTCGCGCAGATGACCGGCCTCGCGCTCGACCCGGAGCCGCCGCACGTGCTCTACGACATGCTCGGCGCGGTCGTCGCGTCCGTGCTCGCCTCGACCGCCGGCGAGCTCGACGTCGCGCTCGTGCTCGATGCCGAGCTCGCGGTCGAAGAGGCCGCCTGCGGGCTGTCGTTCCTGCTGCTGCCGACGGCCCTCGGCGTCGCCGAGGTGCTCGGCCGGATCGGCCTCGACCCTGACCCGAGCGCCCGGTGAGCCGACGGTGAAGGTCGTGCGGATGGGAGAGCTCGCCTTCTCGGCGCAGCCGGACGAGGAGCTCGTGTCGATGGGGCTCGGGTCCTGCGTCGGCGTCGCGCTGCTCGATCGCGAGCGTGCGATCGCCGGCCTCGCGCACGTGATGCTCCCGACCGCGAACGCGGCCTACAGCGCGCCGGCGAAGTTCGCCGACCGCGCGATCCCGGCGCTGCTCGCGTGCGTCGAGCGGATCGGCGCGCGACGCGACGCGATGATCGCCGTGCTCGCGGGCGGCGCGCAGATGTTCGCCGCCGGCTCGGGGGCGCCCGGGCTCGACCTCGGCGCGCGCAACGAGTCGGCGGTGCGCGGCGCGCTCGCCGACGCCGGGATCCCGGTGCGCGCCGCCGCGACCGGCGGCGGCCGCGGTCGCACGGTGCGGGTGCGCGTCGGCGACGTGCACGTGAGCGTCAAGGAGGCCGGCGGCGTCGAGGTTCCGCTGTGGCGTCCGGGCGCTCCTGCCGATGACCTGGTGGAAGCCTCATGAGCGAGCTCCTCACCAACGACCAGGTCGCCGCGCTCGTCGAGGCGGCGCAGCAGGGCGAGCTGCCCGACGACCACGGCGGCGCGAGCCACGCCGCCGCGCGCCGCGGCCGCCGCCTGCGCAGCGTCGACTTCGCGCGCCCGACGAAGTTCACGAGCGAGCACGAGCGCCGCATCGTGCGCGCGCTCGACGCCTTCTGCACGACCGCCGCGACGCGCCTCTCCGCCGAGCTGCGCGTGCCGCTCGAGCTCGAGGTGATCGACACGACGCAGCTCCCGTGGGCGAGCGCGCAGTCGGCGCTGCCGGCCGACTCGGTCGGCGCGGCGCTCGCCGTCGCCCCGGTCGGGACGCGCATGCTGCTGACCGCCGAGCTGCCGCTCGTGCTCCTGACGATCGAGCATCTGCTCGGCGGCGCGCCCGAGCGCCCGCCGAAGGCGCGCAAGCTGAGCGAGATCGACTGGGCGCTGACGAAGCGCCTGTTCGAGATGCTCACGCACCACCTGTCGCTCGTGTGGCAGGACGTCGCCGGCCTGACGCTGGAGGCGCGCGACGTCGACACGCACATGGAGGGCCTCCAGGTGACCGCCGTGTCGGATCCGACGCTCACGCTCACCTTCGAGGCGCGCGTCGATCGCCATTCCTCGACGCTTGCGCTGCTCGTGCCGTGGAGTGCGATCGAGGCCGTCGCCGACGAGCTGGCGGGCCGCGAGGCGCGCGCCGAGGCGGCCGACCCCGGCATCGCCGCCGCGGTGCGGCGCGCAGTCGCCGGCGCCGAGGTCGTGCTGCGCGCCGAGGTCGCCCACGTCGAGCTGGCGATCGACGAGGTGCTCGCGCTCGCGCCCGGCGACCTCGTGCGCCTCGGCGCGCCGGCCGAGGCGGGCGTCGGGATCTACGCCGAGGACGTGCCGATCCACCGCGCCCAGCCCGGGCGCAGCGGCACGCGCCGCGCCGTGCAGGTGAGCGCTCCGGGAGGTGGCGGCGCATGACCCCGCCCGACGCCGGCACGCCCGAGGCGCTGATGCGCCTCGGCGCCTCGACCGCCGAGGCGGTCGCGAAGGCGCTCGACGCGATCTGCCCCGAGCCGGTCGAGCGCGGCGAGGTGAGCGTGGTGCCCGGCGAGGACGGCGCGTTCGACAACTTCCCGTTCGAGCCCGCGACGATCGCCGTGAGCGTCGCCTACGTCGACGGCGTGACGGGCGGCAACGTGCTGCTGATGACCGCCGCTGCCGCGCGCGCGGTCGCAGCCGCGATGGGCGGCGGCGAGCCCGCCGGCGAGCCGGGCGGCCCGCCGACCGAGCTCGAGCTCTCGGCGGTCGCCGAGGCGGCCAACCAGATGTTCGCGGCGGCCGCGAGCGCGACCGGGGTCGTGCTCGGCCAGAGCGTCGAGATCGCTCCGCCGGAGACGCGTCTGCTCGACGGCGTCGCCGCGGCGCGGGAGGCGTTCGACGCGACCCCGTACGCCGTCGTCGCGACGTTCCGCGTCTGCGGCGAGGCTTGCCGGCTCGTGCAGCTCGTCCCGACCGCCTTCGTGGTGCGCATGACGCGCGCGCTCGGCGAGCAGGGGACCGAGCAGCTCAGCGGCGGCGCGGGCCTGGCCGCGCTCGGGATCGCCGGTCGCGCCGAGCCGGGCGAGCAGCGCTCGCTCGACGAGGCGCTGCGCGACATCCGCGTGCGCGTGTGGGCCGAGCTCGGCCGCACCCGCGTCTCGCTCGGCGAGGCGCCCGAGCTGCCGCCGGGCGCGGTGCTGGAGCTGGACCGCAAGGCCGACGACCCCGTCGACCTGTACGTGAACGGCCTGCGCTTCGCGAGCGGCCGGCTCGTCCTCACCGACGAGGGCGAGTGGGCGCTGCGGCTGGAAGAGGTCGCAGGACAAGGCTTTCGCCCGCCGGCGATCGCCAGCGAGTCGCCTCCGGGCGACGTGACAACGGAGGTGGCATAGCAATGGCACGCGTGCTCGTCGTCGACGACGCAGCGTTCATGCGCAAGGTCCTGACCGACGCGCTGCTCGCCGGCGGCCACGAGGTCGTCGGCGAGGCGGGCGACGGCGACGCGGCGCTCGCCGCGTACCGCGAGCTGCGCCCGGACCTCGTGACGCTCGACATCACGATGCCCAACAAGGACGGTCTCGCCGCGCTGCGGGAGCTGATGGAGCTCGACCCGGCCGCGCGCGTCGTGATCTGCTCCGCGCTCGGCCAGGAGACGAAGGTGCTCGGCGCGATCAAGGCGGGCGCGAAGGACTTCGTCGTCAAGCCGTTCGAGCGCGAGAGGCTGCTCGCTGCGGTCGACAAGGCGCTCGGCCAGCCGTCCGCGACGCCGGTGGTCTAAAGCCGCTCGAAGCCGACCCAGAGGACGTTCATCGCGGTCTCGACGACCCGCTCGCGCGTGACGTGGGGGTGCTCGTCCCACCAGATCGCGAGCCCGGCGAGCCCGGCGCGGATCGTCTCGGCCGCCATCTCCAGGCCGTCGGCGTCGCGTGTGGTTTCGCGCGCGCCCGGCTGCTGCCCGAGGATCGCGCTCAGCGCCGCGCGCCCCTGCGCCTGGATCTCGCGGTGCGCGGCGCGCGCCTGCGGGTCGCCGGTCGCCTCGAGGAAGTACATGCGCGAGGCGAAGCGGTTGGACTCGACGTAGCGCGCCCAGGCCTGGAACGAGCGGCGCATGCGCACGTCGGTCGGCTCGTCGCCGGCCAGCTCGCGCACCCACAGCGCGAGCAGCTCGTCGCGCGTACGCTCCAGCAGCCGCGTGAAGAGGTCGAGCTTGGACGCGAAATGGTCGTAGACGACCGGCGCCGAGACCTCCGCGCGCCGCGCGATCGCGTCGATCGACGCCCCCGCGTACCCGCGCTCGGCGAAGACTGCCGTCGCCGCCTGCTCGATCAGCTCGCGCCGCGCGGCGGCGGACAGACGTCTGCGCGCCCGCGTTCTCGCGCGGACCTCGTCCTTCGACAAACCTAACGCTCCCTAGGTAATCTACCTAACGCCAACTAGGTTACGAAAGGCGGCCGACATGAGCGCGAACGCAGACGCCACGATCGTCCACGACCCGGTCCTCAAGCACCGGCTGCGCTTCGAGGACACGACCGACGAGCACGGCGCCCCCGCCGTGCTGTGCGAGATGTGGGTCGACCCGGGCGGCGGCGTCCCCCCGCACGTCCATCCGCGCATGGAGGAGCGCTTCACCGTGCTGGAGGGCCGCGCCGAGTTCCTCGCCGGGCGCAGATGGGTCGCCGCCGGCCCCGGCGAGACGGTCGTCGTGCCGCCCGGCACGCGTCACGCCTACCGCAACCGCGGCGACGTCGTCGCGCACGTGCACTGCATCGCCGCCCCGCCCGACCCCGGCCTCGCCGGCTTCCTTACCGAGGCCGCCGAGATGGCCCAGGCCGGTCGCATCAACAAGTACGGGATCCCCAAGGGAATCGCCGGCTGGCTCCAGGGCATCACGCTGATCGACCGCCACAGAGAGATGGTCGTGATGGGCTTCCCCCCGCTCCCCCCGCCGCCGATCCAGCGCCTCGTCATCCCACCGCTCGCCCGCTTCGCTCGCCGGCGCGGCTACTGAGGCGGCCAGCCTGGCTGAGCACACCTCGCTACAGCGCGAGATGCAGCCGCAGCGCGCGATCGAGCGACGCCATCAGCGACGAGGGAAGGCTCCCGATCCGCTGGCCGATCCGCTCCGCCGCGATCGAGCGCACCTGCTCGGCCTGGGCCTTCGAGTCGCGCGCGAGTCCCCCGGTTCCGGCGGGGAGATGGACCTGGAACGGGTAGATGCGCTCCACGTTCGAGGTGACCGGAACGACTGTCACGACGCCGCGTCTGAGCTGGGCGACGGTGCCGTTGAGCGCGTCGTTGCTGACGACGATCGCGGGCCGGCGCTTGTTCGCCTCGGAGCCTCGAGCGGGATCGAGGTCAACGAGACGGATCTCACCCCGGAGCATCAGAAGCCGTCGCCCGCGGTCGCATCCCAGAGATCCGCCTCGTCGCTCGAAGCCCACTCGTCCAGGGCAGCGCGGTATGCATCGCCCAGCTCTCTGAGTCGGAGTGCGTAGATCGCGTCCTGGACGACGGCAGAACGTGATGGCGACGCGTGCGTGCTGGCGTAGGCGTCGAGGAACTCGACGTCTTCGGCAGGCAGGCTCACACTGAGCTTCATACCAAGCATGCTACCTCTGGTACGACCTCAAGCTCAACCGTGCCGACATAGGCCAAGGCTTCCGAACTGCAAGCGGCCTGTCCACCGCAACGAGCTGTGACTTCAGCGCCCCAGCGTCCGCAGCAGCGCGTGCGCCCTGTCCGGCACCTCGCCCAGGCGCGTGCGGACGTCGGCGATCGCGGCGCGCAGCTCGGTGTCGCCGACCTCGACCGGCAGCAGCGAGTCCTGGAGCTCGGAGAGGATGTCGTCGGCGTGCTCGGCGGCCTCGATCGCCTGCTCGACATAGCCGGCGGCGCCCGCCGAGGGGGCGCCGGGCTGGGCGACGCCGAACGTGCCGGCCGGGAGCCCGCAGCGCGCAGCGAATTCGGCGTGGCCTCTCTTCGCACGCCCGTACGCCGCCTGCACCGGCCCGAACAGCTCGTTCTCCAGGCGCTCCGCCGTGTCGTCGTCGACCAGCTCGTACGCCTCGCCGAGCGCCGCGAGCGCGACGCCGATCGTGTCGGCCGCCTCGGCGGTGGCGTCCAGCAGCTCTCTGCGCCCTTCGTCGCTCGTGTACGACATCGCCCGCGAGCATAGCCCGCTAAAGCTGTCGAGCGCCCTGCCGACTACCCGGGACGACTCATCCCTCGGAGTCGTCCCTCGATGATCAAGGCTTCCCTGCTCACCCGGGCGGCCGCGACGGTCGCTGCCGTCGCGCTGCCGCTCGCCGCGCCCGCGCCCGCATCGGCGCTCGCCGCCGCGAAGGCGGGAGCGCATCGCGCCGGCGCCGGCGAGACCACGCCGGTGGACCTCGCGGGCGCGAGCAAAGGGGGAGCCCACATCGTCGGCGGGGGCGGCGGTTCCATCGTCCGCACGATCGTCGGCCTGGCGATCGTGATCGGCGTCATCTACGGCGTCGCCTGGGTCTTCAGACAGGTCAAGGCCGGGCGGCAGCCGCGCGCGACCGGCGCCGGCCTCGCCGCGCTCGCCAGCGTTCCGCTCGGCTCGGGCCGCAGCGTCCATCTCGTGCGCGCCGGCACCGACCTCGTGCTGCTCGGCGTCGCGGAGCAGGGCGTCGTCCCGATCCGCAGCTACACGCAGGCGGAGGCGCGCGACGCCGGCCTCGTCGACGACGACGGGACACTGCTGCTGCCCGACGCCGACGCGGACGGGCGCGCCGCGATGCCGCGCAAGCTCCCGGCGCTTCCGAAGCTGCCCCGGCTGGCGCTCCCGCAGGCAGCGCGGGCGAGCCGCCTCCAGCTCCAGCTTCCCGCCCCGAGAAGCGCCATCGACCAGTTGCGCGCCTGGACGGTCCGCGGATGATCAGAGGCGCCGATGGCGGCAGCGCCGTCCAGATCCTGCTGCTGATCGGCGGGCTGACGCTGATCCCGGCGCTGCTGTTCTGCGTCACCGGCTTCACGCGCATCCTGATCGTCCTCGGCTTCATCCGCACGGCGATCGGCACGCCGACCGCGCCGCCGAACCAGGTGCTCGTCGGGATCGCGCTGTTCCTCACGCTGTTCGTGATGGCGCCGACCGTCACCGCGATAAAGGACGACGCGTGGGACCCGCTCCAGCACAACAGAATCACCACCCAGCAGGCGATCAAGGCGGCCGAGGAGCCGCTGCGCCAGTTCATGTTCAAGCAGACGCGCGCAAGCGACCTCGCGCTGTTCGTGAAGCTGTCGAGAACGAGAGATCAGCCGAGAACGCGCGCTGACATCCGCACGTCCGTGCTGATCCCCGCCTTCATCGTCAGCGAGCTGAAGACGGCGTTCCAGATCGGCTTCCTGATCTTCCTGCCGTTCCTCGTGATCGACCTGATCGTCTCCAGCACGCTCATGTCGATGGGGATGATCATGCTGCCGCCCGTCTTCATCTCGCTGCCGTTCAAGATCCTCCTCTTCGTCCTGGTCGACGGCTGGGGGCTCATCACCGAGTCCCTCGTCCGGAGCTTCCACTGAGATGAACCAGGACACCGTCGTCCACCTCGCCCAGCAGGCGATGGAGCTCGCGATGAAGGTCGGCGGGCCGCTGCTGCTCGTCGGCCTCGCGATCGGCCTGATCGTCTCCGTCTTCCAGGCGGTCACGCAGATCCAGGAGCAGTCGCTGTCGTTCATCCCGAAGATCGTCGGGATCGCGGCGGTGGTCGTGATCGCCGGTCCGTGGATGCTCGGCCAGCTCCTCGGCTACACGGAGGAGCTGTTCCGCTCGATCCCGTCGCTGGTGGGGAACTAGATGAGCCCGACGCCGCTCACCCAGGTGCTCGCGCAGCTCGGCGGCGTGCAGGCCGCCGGCTTCATCCTCGTGCTCGCGCGCGTGACGCCGCTGTTCGTCGTCGCGCCGCTGTTCAGCTCCAGACAGGTGCCCGTGCGCGTGCGCACGATCGTCGCGTGCGCGCTGGCGGTCGGGCTCGCGCCGGTCGCGCTGCACGGCCAGCGCGTCCCCGACGACGCGCTTGCGCTCGGCGCGCTGATCGTGAAGGAGCTGTTCGTCGGGCTCGCGTTCGCGCTCTCGCTCGGGCTGCTGTTCGCGGCCGTCAGCACGGCCGGCGCGTTCCTCGACATGCTCGTCGGCTTCAGCTTCGGCTCGATCCTCGATCCGCTGACCGGCAACCAGTCGGGCGTCCTGACGCAGCTCTACGGGCTGGTCGCGCTCGCCGTCTTCGTCGCGATCGACGGCGTGAGCTGGATCGTCGCCGGCCTCGCCCGCACGTACGACCTCGTCCCGCTGACCGCGGCGCCGAACGTCAGAGCGCTCGCCGGCGGCGTCCTCCAGACCTTCACGACGATCTTCTCCTCCGCGCTCCAGGTCGCCGCGCCCGTGCTGCTCGCGGTCGTCATCACCGACGTCGCGTTCGGCGTCGTCACGCGCGTCGTGCCGCAGCTCAACGTGTTCGCGGTCGGCTTTCCCGTCAAGGTCGTCGTCGGGATGCTCGTCGTCGCCGCGTCGCTGCCGTTCGTGTCCGGCTGGATCTCCGACCAGCTCCAGATGAGCGTCGCGCAGGCGCTCCAGACGATCAAGCTCGGCTGAGGCGCGCTCGTCATGGCGAACGACAAGACCGAGAAGGCAACGCCGAAGCGCCGCGAGGAGGCGCGCAAGAGAGGCCAGGTCGCCAAGTCGACCGACCTCAACGGCGCGCTCGTGCTGCTCGCCGGATTGCTCTCGCTCTCGCTGCTCGCGCCGCACACGATGCAGACGGCCGCGGACGCGCTGCGCCAAGGGCTCGCGAACGTCGCACACCCGCAGGAGCTGATGTCGGCCGCCGGCCTGCGCGGGCTGTTCAACTCGACGGTGAAGAGCTTCGCGCTCGGCGTCGGGCCGATCGCGGCGGTCTGCCTCGTCACCGGCGTATTGGCGAACGTCGCGCAGACGCGCGGCAAGCCCTCGCCGCGAGCGCTGGTCCCGGACCCGCGCCGGCTCAACCCGGTCTCCGGCTTCAAGAACCTGTTCGGCCCGAGACTCGTCTTCGAGGCGGTCAAGAACCTCGCGAAGGTCGCCGTCGTCGGCGCGATCGTCGCCTCCGCCCTGATCCCGCGCCTCACCCAGTTGAGCGCGACGGTCGGCTCGAACCCCGGCGCGATCGGCGCGATGCTCGCCGCGATGGTGCTCGCGATCGCGCAGCGCGCCGCGGCCGCCTACCTGCTGATCGGGCTGATCGACTACGGCTGGCAGCGCTGGCGCCACGAGAAGGGGCTGCGGATGACGAAGCAGGAGCTGAGAGAGGAGATGAAGCAGCACTCGCTCCCCGCCGAGGTGAAGGGCGCGCTGCGCCGCCGCCAGCTCCAGGCCGCACGCGCCCGCATGATGGCCGCCGTCCCGCAAGCCGACGTCGTCGTCGTCAACCCGACCCACTTCGCCGTCGCGCTCAAGTACGACGGCACGCGCCCGGCGCCCGAGTGCGTCGCCAAGGGACAGGACCTGATCGCGCTCCAGATCCGCAGACTCGCCGAGGAGCACGGCGTGCCGATCGTCGAGGACAGACCGCTCGCGCGCTCGCTGCATGCGGCGATCGAGATCGGCCAGCTCGTGCCGGAGGAGCTCTACCAGGCGGTCGCGCAGGTGCTCGCCTACGTCTACCGCGTCGCCAAGCGGAGGGCCGTCTGATGCGCGCGCCCGCTCGCCGCCCCGCCCCGAGGAGGGCCGTGTAGATGAGCGCGCTCGCCGCCCCCAGAAGCGCTTCCGGAACCGTCGGCGCCATGCGCAAGCTGCTCGCGCACACCGACCTGCTGGCCGCGGTCGGCGTCGTCCTGATCGTGACGATGCTCGTGATCCCGCTGCCCTCGGCGCTGCTGGACCTCTTCATCACGCTCAACATCTCCTGCGGCCTGGCGATCGTCGTCGCGACGCTCTACCTCAACCGCGCGCTCGACTTCGCCGCGTTCCCGTCGCTGCTGCTGCTGACGACGATGTTCCGGCTCGCGATCAACGTCTCGGTCACGCGCCTGATCCTCACGAAGGGCGACGCGGGCAGCGTCGTCGCCGCCTTCGGCCATTTCGTCGTCGGCGGCAACGTCGTGATCGGCCTCGTGATCTTCCTGATCCTGATCGTGATCCAGTTCGTCGTCGTCACGAACGGCGCCGGCCGCGTCGCCGAGGTCGGCGCGCGCTTCACGCTCGACGCGATGCCGGGCAAGCAGATGGCGATCGACGCCGACCTCAACGCCGGCCTGATCACCGACGACGAAGCCCGCAGACGCCGTGCCGAGATCGCGCGCGAGGCGGACTTCTACGGCGCGATGGACGGCGCCTCGAAGTTCGTCAAGGGCGACGCGATGGCGGCCGTCCTGATCACGCTGATCAACCTCGTCGGGGGCATCGTCGTGGGCGTCATGCAGCAGCACCTCCCGTTCTCCCAGGCGATCCAGCACTTCTCCCTGCTGACGGTCGGCGACGGCCTCGCCGCGCAGATCCCGGCGCTGCTGATCTCGGTCGCGACCGGCATCATCGTCACGCGCGCCGCCTCCGACACCGACCTCGGCTCGGACATCGCGAGCCAGATCATCGGTCAGCGCAAGGCGCCGATGGTCGCCGGCGGCGTGATCTGCTGCTTCGCTCTGGTTCCCGGTCTGCCGAAGCTTCCGTTCCTGTTCATCGGCGCCGGCTTCCTCGCGCTCGGCTGGGCGCTGCGCGAGGGCGGCCCGCTCGCGACCGCCGACGCGGCAGCGGCGAGCGCCGCGCTCGCGGACGCCGAGGGGACCGCCGTCGCCGCGCCGCGCGACGCCGCGCTGGAGGCGCTCTCGCTCGACCCGCTCGAGCTGTCGATCGGCTTCGGCCTCGTCGGGCTCGTCGACACGTCGTCGGGCGGCACGCTGCTCTCGCGCGTGTCCGTGATCCGCCGTCAGATCGCGGGCGACCTCGGCATGGTGATCCCGCCGGTGCGGATCCACGACGAGCTGGGGCTCGACTCGCACGAGTACGTGCTGAAGGTGCGCGGCAGCGAGGTCGCGCGCGGGCGGCTGATGCCCGGCCACCAGCTCGCGATGGACCCCGGCGACGCGCTCGGCACGCTGCCCGGCGGCGTGCCGACGACCGAGCCGGCGTTCGGCCTGCCCGCGACCTGGGTCGCCGACTCCCAGCGCGCCGAGGCCGAGGCGCTCGGCTATACGGTCGTCGACGGCGAGTCGGTGATCGTCACGCACCTGACCGAGACGATCCGCGGGCACGCCGCCGACCTGCTCAGCCGCCAGGACGTCAGACAGCTCCTGGAGCAGCTCAAGGAGTCGAACGCGGCCGTCGTGGAGGAGGTCGTCCCCGACGTGCTGACGCTCGGCGAGATCCAGCGCGTGCTCCAGGCGCTGCTCGCCGAGGGCGTCTCGATCCGCGACCTCGGCGCGATCGTGGAGGCGGTCGGCGACAAGGCGCGCGTCACGCGCGACCCGGCGCTGCTGGCCGAGTACGCGCGCCAGGCGCTCGGCCGCACGATCACCGCGCCGCACGTCGACGGCGAGCGGCGGCTGCGCGCGATCGCCCTCGATCCGGCCGTCGAGCAGGAGGTCGCGGCCGCGATCGCGCAGACCTCCGACGGCGAGTACCTGGCGATGGAGCCGAGTCGCGCGCAGGCCTTGGTCAGTGCGCTCCGAATACAAGTCGAACATGGCGTCGCACGTGGAACTCGACCGGTCCTGTTGTGCTCCGCGCGCGTGCGCCGCCACCTGCGGCGGCTCGTGGAGCAGGCGATCCCGCAGCTCGCGGTCTGCTCCTACAACGAGATCGCGCCCGGCATCAGCGTGGAGACGATTGGAGTGATCGACGGATGAGCACGACGAGCATCGACATGGCTGCCCTCGACGCGCAGATCGCCGACGCGCCCGCCGCCGAGCCGGCGCCGGCGCCGGCGGGGGACCCGGACGTCACGACCTTCCGCGGCAGAACGCTGGAGGAGCTGCTGCCCCAGATCCGCGAGCGGCTCGGCGCGGACGCGATCGTGCTCAGGCAGCGCGACGGCCTGATGGGCGGCATCGGCGGCTTCTTCCAGCAGCGCTTCGTCGAGATCGACGCGAAGGCCGGTCACCGGCGCGTCGACGTCTACGACGAAGAGCCGGCCGCGCCGCCGAGCCCCGAGTCGTTCGCCGCCCTGCTCGCCGACGCGGAGGCCGACGCCGACCCGGTCGTCACCGCCGCCGCCTTCGCCCCGCCCGTGCTCGCCGCGCCCGTGCTCGCCGCGCCCGCCGCCGCGCTCCTCGCCGAGCTGACGGCCGCCGGCATGAGCACCTCGTTCGCCGAGCGCCTCGTCGCCGACGCGGAGGCGCACGAGTCGCCGTTCGCGCGCGACCTGCGGGAGGCGGTCCGCCGAGCGCTCGCACGCCGGATTCCGACGTCGCTGCCGCACCGCGCCGGCGGGCTCGCCGTCGCGTTCGCCGGCCCGGGCTCGACCGCCTGCGCCGACGCGCTCGCGAGCGCCTACAAGCGCGCCGGCCGTGACGCGCGCGCGGTCGCGACGCTCGACCAGGCGCGCACGCGGCTCGAGCGCGGCGCGCCCGATCAGGTGCTCGCGCTCGACCTGCCGCCGGTCGCCGCCGAGCGCGCCGAGGTCGCGGCGCTCGCCGAGCGCGTCCGTCAGCTCCACCTGGACGAGCTGCTGCTCGTCCTCCCGGCCGACCTCGATCTGCCGTCCGCGCGCGCGCTGCACGAGCGGCTCGCGCCGCTCGCCCCGACCGCGATCGCGCTCGCCTGCGACCGCGACGCCGGCTGCCTCGGCGCCGCCCTCGAGCTGGTCTGCACGACCCGCATGGCGCTCGCCTACGTGCAGGACGCGCAGTCCGGCATCGCCCCCGCCGATCCCACGACGCTCGCGGAGCGGCTGCTGCCATGAGCGCCGCGCCGAGCCGGACCGCGACCGGAACCGGCAAGCCGCCGCTGCCCAAGCTGCGCCAGGACGTCGTCGTCACGCTGCCCGAGCTCGAGCAGTACCGCGGCCGCGTCGCGCGCGTGACGGGGACGGAGATCGCCGTCGTGCTGATGCTCGACGCGCGCCGGACGCTCGCGCTCGGCGACGCCTCGCCGATGTGGGTCGAGTACCCCGCCGCGCGCGGGCTCGTGCGGCTGGAGGGCAACGGGACCGTCGTCGCGCATGATCTCGTCCACTTCCACCACGCGGGCGCGATCGACGTCGTCCAGCGACGCGAGTTCGTGCGCGTGAGCGCCGTGCGGCCGCTCGAGCTGGCGCGCGTCGGCGCCGACGGCGAGCCGGGCGAGTGGTTCGCCACGCTGACGGTGAACGTCAGCGGCAACGGGCTGCTGGCGGCGGGCTGGGCGGCGTCGGAGACGCTCGACGTCGGCGCGCTCGTCGACTTCCGCCTGCGGCCGGCCGAGGGCGAGCCGCGGATCGCCGGCCGCGGGCGCGTCGTGCGCGTCGGCGACGACGGACAGCGCGGCATCGCGATCGAGCAGATCGAGCGCGAGGCGCGCCGCCGGCTCGTGCGCTTCGTCTTCGAGCAGGAGCGGATCGCGCGCCAGCGCACGCGCGACGGGGAGCTGTGATGGCGAAGGACGCGAAGAAGAAGAAGCAGCAGCAGCCGGCCGCCGGCACGTCCGCCGCCGGCGACCCGAAGCTGCCGAGCGTCGCCAACCACCCGCGCGCGGGCGCGCAGGTCGCGCGCGCGAAGGCGTGGGGCGGCCTCGCCGGCTTCGCGCTCGTCGCGCTGCTGTCGTGGCGCGCCGGCGCGCCGGTCACCGACACGCTGCTGCGCGCGCTCGCCGGCGGCGTCGTCGGCTACGTCGCCGCGTGGGCGGCCGCCGTGCTCGTGTGGCGCCACCTCGTCATCGCCGAGCTGCGCGCCGTGCGCGGCCATCGCGCCGCCGAGGCGTCCCGCCGCGCCGCGCAGCGCGCCGACGGCTAAAGCTTCCCGCCCGGATGCCGATGACGGGGTCAACTGGGTGACATGGAGTCGCCCTGGGACGACATCAAGGAGATGCCTACATGTCCCTTCGCATCAACACGAACGTCGACGCGTTCAACGCCCACCGCAACCTCGAGGCGACGAGCGACGCGGTCGCGAGATCGATGGAGCGCCTCAGCTCCGGTCTGCGCATCAACCGTGCCGCCGACGACGCCGCCGGCCTCGCGATCAGCGAGAAGCTGAAGGGCCAGATCGGCGGTCTCGACCAGGCCGGGCGCAACGTCCAGGACGGCATCTCGCTCGTCCAGACGGCCGAGGGTTCGCTGACCGAGGTGCACTCGATGCTCCAGCGCGTCCGCGAGCTCGCCGTGCAGTACCAGAACGGCACGCTCTCGACGACGGACAGAGCGGCGATCAACTCCGAGGTCTCGCAGCTCACGAGCGAGATCCAGCGGATCGGGACCACCGCCCAGTTCAACAACATTCACCTGCTGGACACGGCGCAGACGATCACGTTCCAGGTCGGCGCCAACGACGGCGAGGTCATCTCCGTCGCGACGGTGAGCCTCGGCGCGGCGGTCGGCACGATCGACCTGACGTCCTCGACGGTCCTCGCCGACGTCGACAGAGCGATCGACGCCGTCTCCACCCAGCGCGCGACGTTCGGCGCGGTGGAGGATCGCCTCTCGCACACCTACAGCAACCTCCAGACCTACGAGGAGAACCTCACCGCTTCGGAGAGCCGCATCACCGACGTCGACATGGCGTCCGAGATGACGAACTTCACGAAGAATCAGATCCTGGTCCAGGCCGGCACGGCGATGCTGTCGCAGGCGAACCAGGAGCCGCAGGCAGTGCTCTCGCTGCTCCACTAAGCAGTGCGAGCCGTCACCGAAGGGTGACGCAGCCCGAGCGGGGCGGGCGGCTTCGGCCGCCCGCCCCGTCCGCTCGGGCATCCGCCGTCCGTCCAGTGGGGTCAAGTCCCGGCTCCTGCGTCCGATGACCGGGAGTGATGTCGCTTGCCCTCGCCCTCGCCCGCGTCGACCAGATCGAGCGAACGCTCGTGCCTCCGGACGTCGCGGCGCTGTCGGCGCTGGTCGGGGGCGCAGCCGCGCCGAGCGACCCGGCGGCCGTCGCCGCGAGCGCCGGGAGCGCGGGCGGGCTCCTCGGCGGAACCGCCTCCAGCTCGTTCGCGAACGTGCTCCAGAGCGCGTTGCCGACCGGCGCGGTCGCCGGCGGCGGCTCGCCGGCGAACGCGATCTGCGCGATCGCCGCCAACGAGGTCGGCGTCGCCGAGCAGCCGCCCGGCTCGAACGACTCGCCGCGGATCGCGCAGTACCGCACGGCGACCGCCGGCAGCGGCGTCGGTCCGTGGTGCGCATACTTCGTCTCGTGGGTCGCGCGCCAGGCGGGCGAGCCGCTCGGCGACGACGGCGGGGGCTTCGGCTCCGTCGACCAGCTCTACGCGTGGGCGCAGCGGACCGGCCGCGCGGTCGCGAACGGGCCGGGCGTCGTGCCGCGGCCGGGCGACCTCGTCGTCTTCCACGAGCACGTCGGGATCGTCGAGCAAGTCCTTCCGGGTGGAAGGATTCAGACGATCGAAGGCAACTACGCCGACAGAGTTTCCCGCAATGTGCACGATTTTTCCGATGCACTGGGTTATGTCCGAATGAGTTGACCAAACAGCGTCGAATGACCACTCCAGTGCCATCGCTCGTCCACCGCGCCGATCCCGCGGACGTCGTCGCCGCGCCCGCGGCGACGACGAGCGTCGTGATCGTGGACCCGCATCCCCCGATGCGCGAAGGCCTCTCCGTGCTGCTCCCGGCCGAGGGCGTCACGGTGCTCGGCGGCGCCTCGACCGGCGCCGGCGGCGAGGCGCTGATCGCGCGTCACGAGCCCGACATCGCGCTCGTCGCCGCCGATCTTCCGGACGTCGACGGGATCGCGCTCGTGCGCCGGCTCGTGGGCCGCGGCCTGCGCAGCGCGGTCGTGCTCTACGCCGACGACGAGAACTGCGAGGACTCGGCCGCCGCCGTCCACGCCGGCGCCGCCGGGCTCGTCGCCAAGCGCCGCTCGATCGCCGAGCTGGCGGAGGCGCTGCGCCTGGTCGCGACCGGCGGCCTGTGGTTCGAGGAGCGCGACGACGACATGCTCGCGCCGGCGCCCGCGCCGGCGCGTCCGCTGCCGTTGCCGCGCGGCCAGCGCCGCACGTCGGCGCTGTCGAGCGCCGAGCTGCGCGTGCTCGCGCTGGTCGCCGAGGGCGGCTCGACCGAGGCCACGGCCGAGGCGCTGTCGCTCAGCCCGCACACCGTCCGCACGCACATGCGCAACGTGATGCGCAAGCTCGAGGCCTCCAGCCGCGCGCACGCGGTCGCGATCGCGATCCGCGAGTCGGCGATCGAGGTCTGACCGGGCTTGCGCGCCGGCGGCCGCGCGAAGCCGGACTCGCGTCCGGCTTCGCGGGAGCCGTCACCCGCTGACAGCGCGCGTCAGCCGGCCAGCTCGTCCTTCGGACGCTGCGGGGTCAGGCCGCGGTCCTCCAGCACGAACGTCCGGTACACGAGCGCCGCGAGCAGCGCGCCGACGAGCGGACCGACGATGTAGAGCCAGAAGTCGTCGAATCTGCCGGACGCGACGGCCGGGCCGAGCCAGCGGGCCGGGTTGAGGCCGGCGCCCGTCGCCGGGCCGAAGACGATCACCGCGACGCCCAGCGCCGCGCCGATGCCGAGGCCGGCGAGCGCCGCCTCGCCGCGCGGGTTGACCGCCAGGCCCATGATCGCCCACATCAGCATGAACGTCCCGAGCGCCTCCGCGATCAGCGCGAGCCAGACCGAGCCGTTGTGGAGGATCTGGCCGTTGATCGCCGTCGCGCCGTAGTTGACCGGGTCGCCGACGTCCTTGAACAGCAGCAGCACGACGAGCGCGCCGAGGATGCCGCCGATGCACTGGCAGATCCAGTAGACGATCGCATTGGGCGTCGAGATTTTTCTGATCGACCACAGCGCGAACGTGACCGCCGGGTTGAAGTGCGCGCCCGACGCGCCGCCGAGCGCGTAGATCAGCACCGCCAGCACGAACGTGTGCGCCAGCGCGAGCCCGGCGAGGTCGAAGCCGCCCGCGTGTGACACCGAGATGAAGCCGCAGATGAAGAAGACGAGCAGGAACGTGCCGATCGTCTCGGCGACGAACGCGGGCATCCCGCGCGGCTCTGGCTCCTCGATGACGACGAACTCCACGCTGCTCATGAACTCCTCCTGAAGTGGTGACGGGGACGCCGGAGCGGGCCTCCAGCTCTCGGGGTACGACGAGCGCACACCTTCTCCTGCGGGCCGGCGGTCCACAACCCCGCCGTTCGGCGGGCGCCTACGCGCGGGCGAGGCCGTGCGCGTCGCCCGCGAGCCCGAGCGTCGGCAGGGCGACGCGGCCGGCGTCGGCCGTGACCGACCCGATCCGCGCGGCCCCTGGATGGCGCGCGCCGAGCAGCGCGGTCGCCGCGCCGGCGGCGTCCGCCGGGACGATCGCGACGAAGCCGCAGCCCATGTTGAAGACCTTCTGCAGCTCGGCCGCGTCGACGCGGCCGCAGCGCGCGATCAGCTCGAACACCGGCGGCACCGGCAGCGGCCGGTCGATCTCGTAGCCCACGCCGGTTCCGAGCCGCAGCAGGTTCAGCACGCCGCCGCCGGTGATGTGCGCGAGCCCGTGCACCGGCACATCGCTGCGCAGCAGCTCCAGCACCGCGCGCACGTAGATGATCGTCGGCTCCAGCAGCACGTCGGCGACCGACGCGCCGCCGAGCTCCCCGGGGCGGTCGTCGAGGCCGAGGCCGCCGTCCTCAAGCAGCGCGCGCCGCGCGAGCGTGAGCCCGTTCGAGTGCACGCCGCTCGACGGCAGGCCGATCAGCGCGTCGCCGGGCGCGATCGCCTCGCCGGTCACGATCGCGTCGAGCGCGACCGTGCCGAAGCAGGCGCCGGTCAGGTCGAAGCCGTTCGGCGACGGGTGGCCCTTGATCAGCTCCGGGAGCTGCGCCAGCTCGCCGCCGGGAATCTCGACGCCGGCGTCCTCGGCGCCCGCCTTCAGGCCGCGCGCGATCGCGCCCAGCACGTCCGGATCCGCCTGCTCGACGGCGAGGTAGTCGAGCACCGCGAGCGGCTCGGCGCCGACGCAGATGACGTCGTTGACGTTCATCGCGATGCAGTCGATCCCGACGGTGTCGTAGCGGCCGGTCTGCTCCGCGACGATCACCTTCGAGCCGACCCCGTCGGCGCACACCGCGATCCCCAGGTTCGGCGCCACGCGCAGCACGTTCGCGTAATGGCCCGACCCGAGCACCGACGCCGACGGCCGCCCGGGGTCGATCGTCCGCAGCACCTCGACGAGCGCGCGCACGCCCGCGTCCGCCTCCGCGATGTCGACGCCGGCGGTTGCGTAGGAGTCGGTCACCCGCGGGATTGTCGCGGATGCTCCGGCGCGGGCGTCGGCTCCTCGTCTTCCGGCAGCGCGTAGTCGGCGAACAGCTCCGCCGGCGACATCTCCAGCGCCTCGATCAGGCGCAGGAGCGTCGTCGCGCGCAGATCCTTGGTGCCCCGCTCGATCGTGCCGACGTGGTTCGGATGCATGCCGGCGCGCTGGCCGACGGCCTCCTGCGACAGGTCGCGGCTGCGCCGCGCCTTGCGCAACGCACGGCCCAACGCGACGAGGCGGGGGTCAGGGTCCGGCATCAGCTCAGGACCCTGCCCAACCGATCGTCGCGATACCAGCCACGATCATGGTGGAAATTCCCACCATTCAGTTGGATTCGCGCGTGTCAGGCGGCCAGCGATCGGGAGCGTCCCGTTGGGACGGCCCCGTCGCGCAGATGCGCGGCGAACGCGGCGAGCGCCGGCGGGTCGGCCGACAGCGTACGCAACGCACGGCGCGTGAGCGCCTCGTGCACGGCCGCGCTGCCCGCGCTCACCGCACCGTCGAGCAGCACCGCGTGGCAGCGGGCGACGAGCCCGTCGACGCGGTCGGGCGCCGGATCGTCGAGCAGCACGTCGGGCAGCGCCGCGGCCGTCCGTCCGCTCGCCTCCAGCGCCGCGAGCGCGGCCGGCGCGAGCGCCTCGCGGCGGCCCTCGGGCGCGACCAGCACGAGCGTCACGTCGTCATCGTCGGCGAGCGTCGCGGCCCACGCTTGCAGCACCGGCTCCCAGGTCCGCGGGCGCTCCCAGGCCGGCGCGTAGAGGACGGCGGTGCCGCGCGCGTCGAGCTGCGGCGGCACGATCGCGCGCGCCCAGCGCGGCGGTCTGCGCCGCGTCAGCTCCTCCAGCCGCCGCGCGGCGACCGCGGCCGCCGCGTCCCAGCTCATCCGCTCCGCGGCGCGGCGGGCGTGGAGGCCGCGCTCGGCCCGCGCGTGCGGGTCGGCGGCCGCGGCCGCGCGCAGCGCGTGCGCCAGCTCGTCGGGATCGACCTCGAGCGCGCACGCCGGGCCGGCGGTCGGTCCCGCGTACGTCTGCGCGTGAAACTCGGTCCGCTGCGCGTGCAACGGCCAGCCGGCGTCCGGCGGGCAGAACTCGCCGGTCGGGCCGGCGGCGGTGTGGATCACCGGCACGCCGCACGCCATCGCCTCAAGCGCCGGCAGGCAGAAGCCCTCGGCGCGGTAGGGCAGCACGACGATGTCGGCCGCGCGGTAGAGGGCGGGCAGCTCGGCGGGCGCAAGGTCCTGCGTCAGGTACGTGACGGGCGCGACGTCGCCGCGCGCGGTGAGCGCGCGCACCTCGCCGCCCGCCGTCTGGCCCGCGTAGGCGCTGTCGACGCCGAAGTCCTTCACGACAAGGCGGACGTCGTCGTGCGGTCCGAACGCCCGCGCCCACGCCGCCAGCAGCACGTCGATCCCCTTGCGCCAGATCGTCCCGCCGACGAACAGGAACGTGCAGCCGGCCGGTCGCTCGCCCGCGGCCTCCAGCAGCGGATGCGCCGGCCCGTCGGGCACGAAGCGCGCGAGATCGACGCCGTTCGGCACCACGTCGACGATCCCCGGCGGCATCCCGCCCGCGACGTAGCCGTCGCGCACGTACGCGCTCGGCACCCACACGCGGTCGACGCGCTCGCGCACCGTCTGCACCCACGCGCGCGGCGGCGCCCCGACCTCCCACGGCAGGATCAAGATCGTCGGCCCCTCGCTGCCGGGCGCGAAGTCCGGCGGCCACGAATGCGAGATCGTCGGACACCCCAGCGGCAACTGCCCGCCCCGCGGCGCACTGCGCACGATCTCGAACCCCCGCCGCTCCAGCGCCGCCCCGAGCCCGTCGTTGACATGCGCAAGCGAGTGCACACCGCCATGCTCGCCGCGGAGAACGAGCTGCGGAGCAGAAGCGCTGTCAGCGACCTGAGCCATCGAGATCACCCGAGGTGATCGGCCAGGACCACGCAGACTTTGAATCAGCCGGGGGCGCGATGTCCTTCGCGAGAGGCTTCCGCGGAACCCGCAGACGCGCGTCCTGGCAGCCGGCTACACGAATAGGCCTCTCGCGAGGGAGCATCGCGCGCTCCGGCGTACCGCCCACGTCGGCGCCACAGCCGAGCACCCACCACCCCCGCCAGCCCGATCCGGTACGCCGCATACGGCGCCAGCGAGCGATCCCGCTCGACCTGCTTGATCAGCCACGTCGAGGCGAGCGTCGAGGCGAACGAGGCACCCGTCCCGAGCGCGAACGCCGCGCGCACGTCGCGCGGCAGCCCGCGCTTCCACAGCCGCACGCCCTTCAGCCCGGTCGCCGCGAGGATCAGCGGCAGCGCGGCATGGCGCGAGAGCACGTTCGCGTCCTCGCGCGTGAAGCGCCGCCAGCGCGCGGCCGCGAGCGTCGCGCCGTTGCGCGAGACGCCCGGCACGAGCGCGCACGCCTGCCCGATCCCGAGCGCGAGCCCGTCGGCCCAGTCGGCCGACTCCCGTCCCCGCTGCTGCGGCATCCGGTCGGCCGCCGCCATCGCGAGCGCGCCGAGCACGAGCCCGGCGGCGGTCGTCGCGGGCGTGCCGAGGTGGCGCTCGATCGGCCGCTCGAAGGCGAACGCGAGCGCGCCCGCGGGCGCGAAAGACAGCACGATCAGCGTCAACCGCCGGCGGTCGAGCCCGCGCGCCGTCTCGCCGACCTCGCCGCGCAGGCCGATCAGCAGCGCCGCCGCGGTGCCCGCGTGCAGCGCGACCTCGAACGCCTTGCGCAGCTCCCCGTCCAGCTCGCGGTAGCGCCAGCCGGCGAGCCACGGCACGAGCGCGACATGGCCCGAAGAGGAGATCGGCAGCAGCTCCGCGGGACCGTGCAGCACGCCCAGCGCGAGCGCCTCGCGCAGCGGCAGCGACCCGCTCGCGCTCGCCGCGCCGGAATCCGGCCCGACCCGCTCCGCGCTCACGCCGTCAGGTCGGCGGCTGGCTCGCGCTCGCCGGACGGCGGCTCGGCGTCGCGATCGCGCCGGCGGCGGACGACCCACGCGACGATCCCGACGACCAGCAGCACGAGCACGACGTAGTCGACGTAGTGCAGCGCGTCCTTCCATCTCGTCCAGTTGTGGCGCGTCTGCTGGCCGGCGTAGACGAGCCCGAGGCACCACGGGATCGAGCCGATCGCGGTGTAGAGCGTGAAGCGCCAGAAGGCCATCCGCGCGACCCCGGCGGGCACCGAGATGAAGGCGCGCACGATCGGCAGCAGGCGCCCGAGCAGCACGGCGATCGCGCCCCAGCGTCTGAACCAGCGCTCGGCGAGCGCGAGTCTCGACGGCGAGATGTGCAGCTTGTTGCCGTGGCGCTCGATCAGCTCGAGCCGCCCGTAGTAGCCGACCGCGTAGGCGATCCACGAGCCGACGACGTTGCCCGCGACGCCCGCGAGCGTGGCCGCGAGCAGCGAGTATCTGCCGAGCGCGACGTTGAAGCCGGCGAACAGCAGCACGACCTCCGACGGGATCGGGATGCACGCGCTGCCGAGCAGCGACAGGACGAACACGCCGGCGAGGCCGAGATCGCCGACGACGTTCGTCGCGAAGTCGGCGAGGGCGCCGGTGACCGAGGCGAGGACGAGCACCGCAGAAGCGTAACGAGGCGCGTTGCTGGCCGTGCCCGTGGCACGTTCGCGCTGCTCAGATCGCGACAGCAGGGAGGGGAACCGCGTGCGGCGGCGAACGCCCGAGTCGTGCCGTCCCGCCGCCGCATCCTGTCCGCGCTCGCGCCCGCTGCCCTCGCGCTGCTGGCGCTGGCGGGATGCGGCGGCGGCGACAAGCCGGCGAGCGCGCAGGTGACGACGCCCACGGTGACGCGGACCGTCACGTCGCCCTCCCCGACCGCGACGACGACCACGCCGGCCGCGACGAGCACTGCGTCCGCCACCGCGCCGAACCCGAGCGCCCCACTTTCGCTGCACGCCGCCGAGCAGGTACTCGCCGCGCACGGGTACAGCACGCTGTCGGAGAGAGACTGGCGCCCGGACCAGCCGCTCAAGGTGGTCGTCGGCGTCGCCGCCGGCGGCGCGGCGGGCACGCGCCGCGAGCTGGCCTTCTTCTTCGTCGGCGCGACGTTCATCGGCACCGACACGAAGGACCCCAGCGGGCAGATCGCGGTGACCGCGCAGAGCGGCGGCAGCGTGACGTTGACCTACGGGCTCTATAGATCGTCCGACTCGATCGACGCGCCGACCGGGGGAAGCGCGGACGTGACGTACCGCTGGACGGGCACGCGGCTCGTCCCACAGGGGCCGATCCCGAGCGCCGCGCCCGCCGCCTCGCCGAGCCGCCGGTGAGCGCCGCCGCCGCGCCCTCGCGCCGCCTCGCCGCGCGCCCTCGTCGCTAGGGTTCGGCGCGCCGTGCGCGTCCCCCTCTTCGACACCGTCTCCCCGGTCGCGCCGCTGCGCGCCGAGCTCGACGCGGCGATCGCGCGGGTGCTCGACGGCGGCGTCTACATCCTCGGCCCGGAGGTCGCGGCGTTCGAGCGCGAGCTGGCGGCGTATCTCGGCGTCAAGCACGTCGTCGGCGTCGCGAACGGGACCGACGCGATCACGATCGCGCTCCAGGCGCTCGGCGTCGGTCCGGGCGACGAGGTCGTCGTGCCGTCGTTCACCTTCTACGCGAGCGCGGAGGCGATCCCGCCGACCGGCGCGACGCCCGTCTTCTGCGACGTCGACCCCGAGACGATGTGCGTCACGGCCGAGACGGTGCGGCCCGCGCTGACGCCGCGCACGAGAGCGGTCGTCGCGGTCGACCTGTTCGGGAACCCGGCGCCGATCCCGGAGATCGCCGCGCTCGGCGTGCCGGTCGTCGAGGACGCGGCGCAGGCCGCGGGCGCACGGCTGGCCGAGCGCGCCGCCGGCTCGCTCGGCACGCTCGCCACCTTCTCGTTCTTCCCCTCGAAGAACCTCGGCTGCTTCGGCGACGGCGGCGCGATCGCGACCGACGACGACGCGCTCGCCGACGCCGCGCGCGTCCTGCGCTTCCACGGCTCGCGCGACAAGCTGTCGTACGAGCGGATCGGCTGGAACTCGCGGCTCGACGAGCTTCAGGCGGCGATCCTGCGCGTGCTGCTGCCGCACCTCGACGCGTGGTCGGACGGCCGCCGCGCGGCGGCAGCGCACTACGCCGACGCGGGGCTCGGCGAGCTGGTCGCGCTGCCGGCGGCCACCGCGGGCGCCATTCCGGCCTGGCATTTGTTCGTCGTGCGCCACGAGCGCGCGTCCGAGCTGGAGCGCTCGCTCGACGCCGCCGGGATCGGTGCGCGCGGCTACTACCGCACGCCGCTGCATCGGCAGGCCGCGCTCGCGCCCTGGGTTCCGGCCGACCTGTCCCTGCCCGCCACCGACGCGCTCGCGCGCACCCACCTGGCGATCCCGATCAATCCGCTGCTCGACCGCGCCGCGGCAGACGCGGTGACCGTCGCGATCCGCGCCGCGCTCGCCGCCTGACCGCCCCTCGCCCCGCCTCCCCGCTCTCGCCCGCCGCTCCGCCCCGCCAATGCGCGTCTGGATCGACCTCACGAACTCGCCCCACGTGCTCGTCATGCGGCCCGTGATCGACGTGCTGCGCGCCGACGGGCACGAGGTTCACGTGACCGCGCGCGACTTCGCGCAGACGCTCGCGCTGTGCGAGCGCTTCGGGATCGACTGCACGGCGATCGGCCATCACCGCGGCGGCCGGCTCGCGGCGAAGGGTTTGGGCCTCGTGCAGCGCTCCGGCGCGCTCGCGCGCTGGGCGCGCCGCCACGGCCCGTTCGACCTCGCGCTCGGCCACGGCTCCAACGACGTGACCGTCGCCGCGGCGCTGCTGCGGATCCCCAGCAGCACGACCTTCGACTACGAGTGGGCGACCGTCCAGCACACCGTCAACTGCCGGCTCGCGCAGGCGGTCGTGGTGCCCGAGGCGATCCCGCCGGAGCGGCTCGCGCGCTACGGCGCGACGCGGAAGCTCCACCGCTATCCCGGGCTGAAGGAGGAGTACTACCTCGCCGACTTCGAGCCCGATCCCGCGGTGCTCGGGGAGCTGGGTCTCGACCCGGCCGAGCCGATCGTCGTCGTGCGCACGCCGCCGGCCGTCTCGCTCTACCACCGCTTCGAGCACGACACGTTCGGCGCGGTGCTCCAGAAGCTGCGCGACGAGGGCGTCCAGGCGGTCGTGCTGCCGCGCACGCCCGAGCAGCGCGCCGAGCTGAGCGCGGCCGGCGGCTTCACGATCCCCGAGCGCGCGATCGACGCCCAATCGCTGATCGCCTACGCCGACCTGGTCATCAGCGCCGGCGGCACGATGAACCGCGAGGCCGTCGCGCTCGGCACGCCCGTCTTCTCGTCCTTCGAGGGCAGGCTCGGCGCGGTCGACGAGCGGCTGATCGCCGAAGGCCGCCTCAAGCTCCTGCGCGACCCGGCCGACGTCGTCGTCGCCAAGCGCTCCGCCGCCGGATCCGGCCCGGCCGCCGACCGCGTCCGCCGCGACCCCCGCGACTTCACGCGGCTGCTGTGCGCCGCGCTCGGCGAAACGACGCCCGCCCCGTAGACTCTGCGCAATGCGCCGGTGGTACCGCTCCGGGGCGATTCCGGTTCACCGCCACTCCCTCGTGCAGTTGCTCGTGGACGGTGGGCTGGTCGCCCTCGCGTACTGGCTCGCGTTCGAGCTGCGCTTCGACAACGGCATCCCCCGCCGCTACGAGCTGCTGCGCGACGACACGATCCTGTGGGTCGTCCCGCTCTGCATCGTCGTGTTCGTCGCGTTCGGGCTCTACCAGCGGCTGTGGACCTACGTCGGCCAGCGCGACTACGAGTCGCTGCTGCGCGCGGTGATCGTCGCCGCGATCCTCGTCGTCGGCGGGATCGCGCTCGTGCATCCGGTCGAGGTGACGGCGCACTCCGGCGACCGGCTCGCGGTCGGGATGCCCGTCGGCGTCGCGGCGATGTGGGTGATGCTGACGCTCTGCTCGACCGCCGGCGTGCGCTTCCTCGCGCACCTGATCTTCGAGGGCCGCGTCGGGCGCGGCCCGCGCATGAAGAAGGGCGCCCGCGCCGTCCTGATCGTCGGGGGCGGCGACGGCGGGCGCCTCGTCGCGCGCGAGCTGGTCCGCAACCCCGACCTCGGCCTGCGCCCGATCGGCTTCCTCGACGACGACCCGCGCAAGCGCGGCATGAAGGACGAGCACCACCTGAGAGTGCTCGGCACCACGAGCGACGACGATCTCGCGCGCGTACTGGAGAAGACGACGCCCGACGAGGTGATCGTCGCGATCCCCTCGGCGCCCGGCACCCTGCGCGGCCGCGTCGTCGCCGCCTGCCGCCCGCGCGGGATCCCGGTGCGGACGCTGCCGACCGTCTTCGAGCTGCTCCAGGACGGCACGACCGGCAACGGCGGCGTCAGAGTCATGCGCCAGCTTCGCGAGCTGCGCGTCGAGGACGTGCTCGGCCGCGAGCCGGTCCGGATGGAGCTCGACCGCGTCGGCGCCTACCTCACGGGCCAGGTCGTGCTCGTCACCGGCGCCGGCGGCTCGATCGGCGGCGAGCTGTGCCGCCAGATCGCGCGCGTCGGTCCGCGCAAGCTCGTGCTCGTCGACCACGCCGAGGACAACCTGTTCGAGATCGTGCGCGAGCTCGAAGAGGAGCGCCACGTCCGCACCGCCGTCCCGGTGCTCGCCGACTGCAAGGAGGAGGAGCGCATGCGGGAGGTGCTCGCCAAGCACCGCCCGGCGATCGTCTTCCACGCCGCCGCGTACAAGCACGTGGGGATGATGGAGCTCAACCCCGTCGAGGCCGTCCGCAACAACGCGCTCGCGACGCGGCTCGTCGCGCGCATCGCGGGCGAGCAGGGCGTCAGGACGTTCGTGCTCGTCTCGACCGACAAGGCCGTCAACCCCGCGACCGTGATGGGCGCCTCGAAGGCGCTCGCCGAGTGGGCGATCGAAGCGGCCGCCGAACGCCACCCGAGCACGCGCTTCGCGACCGTGCGCTTCGGCAACGTGCTCGGCTCCTCCGGCTCCGTGGTCCCGATCTTCCGCAGGCAGATCGCGGCGGGCGGCCCCGTCACCGTCACCGACCCGCGCATGCAGCGCTACTTCATGACGATCCCGGAGGCCGTGCAGCTCATCATCCGCTCCGGCTCGCTGAGCGAGCGCTCGGGCGAAGTGTTCGTGCTGGAGATGGGCGAGCCGGTTCCGATCGTCGACCTCGCCAAGGCGATGATCCGCCTGTCCGGCTTCGAGCCCGACAAGGACATCGCGATCGAGGTCGTCGGCGCGCGTCCGGGCGAAAAGCTGCACGAGGAGCTGTTCAACCCCTACGAGCGGCCGATGCCGACCCCCGCCGAGAAGATCCTGCGCGCAGAGCGCCCGCGGCTCGACCCGGGGTGGGTCGAGCGCACGTTCGGCGAGATCAACCTGTTCGTGCTCGAGGACGACGCCGCCGCGCTGGCCGCGAAGGTCGGAGAGCTGTCGGCGGTGCGGACGACCGTGCCGACGACCGGTGGGACCGGAAGTCCGCCCGTCGGGGTACCCTCACCCGACGCGTGATCGTCCGCCGCGCCTGTAACCGGCATCCCCCTGCGCCGTGATCTTCGCCCTCTCGATCCACAGCTTCGTCACCAGAATCGGCGCCTACGCGGGCTTCGCCGCGGTGATCGGGCTCGCGCTGCTGGCGATCCTGCTGTTCGCGCAGGCGCGCGAGCTGCGCCAGCTGCGCGAGTGGGGCGCGCACGCGCACGACCGCATCGGCGAGCTGGAGAGACGGCTCGCGGCGGCGCTCGAGCTCGCGCGCCGCGCCGGCGCCTCGCAGCGGACGATGGCGCCGGGCGCGCGCGCTGCCGGAGGTCCCGCCCCGCCGCACGTCGGCGCCCCGGCGGCGGGCCGCCGCGCGGGGACGCACCCCGCGGCCCGCGGCCCGGTCGCCGCGCGCACGAGCGCGCCGACGCGCCCGCCGTTGCTGCCGGCCGCGCCGGTCGGCGTCGCCGGCGCCGCCCTCGGCTCCGCGACGATGCTGGTTCCGCCGCCGGAGGGTTCCCCCGGCGTCGCGCCCCCGGCGCCGGGCGCGCCCGCGCCCGCGGCGATGCGCCGCCCGGAGGTGGCGCAGCCGACCGTCGCGGCCCCGGCGCTCGCCGCCGAGGCGGTAGCCGCCGAGTCCGGGCCGGCGCCCGCTCCGGCCAGAGCGCCCGCCCCGGCGCCTGCTCCGCCCGCGCCCGCGACGGCGGCCGCGGCGGCGAGCGTGCCGGCCGCGCCCGCACCGGCGCCCGCCCCCGCCCCGGCCGCCGCGCCGAGCGCGACCAACGGCCACAGCGACACGTTTCCGCCCGTCCCGCCGGTACGGCGCGCGGTCCCTCCGGCGGCGCGCGCGGCCGCCGGCAGACGGCCGCCGGCGCGCGGGCGCCCCGGCGCGCCGGCGGCACGCCCCGGAGCGCGGCCGGCCGCGGCCGCGCCGCTGCGCGCGCGCGGCGTCGCGAGCGCGACACCGCGCGCCGCCGCCGCGGACGGCGCTCGGACCGCGGGCGGTGCGCGTCGCCGCGTGCCGCTGCTCGCCGGCATCGCGGCCGTCGTCGTGCTTGCCGTGATCGCGGTCGTCGTGCTGTCGAGCGGCGGCGGCACGACCGGCGCGCAGTCCGCCTCCTCGACCGGCGCGACCCCGCGCCACGCGGCCGCCACCCACGGCACGGCGCCGCCGGCCGCCGCCCCCGCGCACGACAGAGTCACGGTCGCGGTGCTGAACGGCACGGCCACGCAGGGCCTTGCGAACACGATCGCGACGACGCTGACGAACGCCGGCTTCGTGAGAGGTCCGGTCGGCAACGCCTCCGACCAGCAGCGCTCCGTCACCGTCGTGTCGTACTTCGGCGGGCACGAGGCCGACGCCAAGGAGGTCGCCAAGACGCTCAACGTGCCGGCCGACGCGGTCCAGCCGATCGACGCCGACACCGAGGCGGCCTGCGCGCGGAGCACCGGCTCCTGCGCCGTGCCGGTCGTCGTGACGGCCGGCGCCGACCGGGGTTAGACGGCCCGCCGCACGTGACGCAGCCGTTCCTCGACCTCCCGCAGCGCAGCGCCAAGCCGCGCGAGCGGGGCATCACGCACGTGCTCGACAGCGGCCTGTCGGTCGCCGAGGTCGAGAGCCTGATGGAGGTCGCGGGCGCGGCGGTCGACCTCGTCAAGCTCGGCTGGGGGACGGCCTTGGTGACGGAGAACCTCGCGCGCAAGCTCGCCTGCTACCGCGCCCACGACATCCCGGTCGTGCTCGGCGGCACGCTCACCGAGCTGTCGATCGCGCAGGGGAGAGTCGACCAGCTCGTCGCATGGTTGCGCGACCTCGGCCTCTGTCACGTCGAGATCTCCGACGGCACGATCGCGCTGCCGCACGAGCGCAAGCTCGCGCTGATCGAGCAGCTCGCCGGCGAGGGCTTCGTCGTCCTCTCCGAGGTCGGCTCGAAGGACGCCGCCTTCATCATGGCGCCGTACGTGTGGGTCGAGCAGATCGAGTCCGAGCTCGCCGCCGGCGCGTGGAAGGTGATCGCCGAGGCGCGCGAGACCGGCACCGCCGGCATCTACCGCGCCGATGGCGAGGTGCGCACCGGCTTGATCGACGAGATCGCGCACGAAGTGCCGGTCGAGCGGCTGCTGTTCGAGGCGCCGCGCAAGGAACAGCAGGTCTGGTTCCTCCAGCGCTTCGGCCACGAGGTGAACCTCGGCAACATCGCCCCGCGCGACGTGCTCTCGCTCGAGACGCTGCGGCTCGGGCTGCGGGCGGACACCGTTCCCGAGAGCCCGTCGGCGCCACCGGCATGATCCTGCTCGCCCGCCACGGCGAGACCGACGACAACGTCCCGCCGCTGCGCTTCCAGGGCCAGCGCGACACGCCGCTCAACGAGCGCGGTCGCGCCCAGGCGCGCGAGCTGGCGGAGCGGGTCGCGGCGCTCGACCCGCCGATCGCCGCGCTGTGGTCGAGCGATCTCTCGCGCGCCCGCGAGACGGCGGAGATCGTCGGCGCGCGCCTGGGACTGGCGCCGCGCGAGGACGCCCGCCTGCGCGAGGGCTGGCGCGGCGACTGGGAGGGCTTCCTGTTCGAGCAGATCGAGCGGCGCGAGCCCGAGCGCTACGCCGCCTGGCGCCACCCGAATGCCGAAGAGGGCTTCCGCTTCCCCGGCGGCGAGTCGCTCGCGGAGCAGCAGGCGCGGGTGCTCGCGTGCCTGAGCGACATGGCCGCCGGCCCGCTCCCGGCGCTCGCGGTCTGCCATGGCGGCTCGATCCGCACGGTCCTGTGCGCGGACGACCCGCGCGGCCTGGCGGCCTTCCACACGTTCGAGGTGCCGAACGTCGCGCTCGTGCCGGTCGGGCAGGCGGCGCTGCGGTGACGCGCCTCGCCCGCATCGCGTTCGGCGTGCTCGTGCTCGCGACGCTCGCGGCGTTCGTCGTCACGCAGAAGCTCAAGAGCGCACCGCCGCTCGTCGTGCGCCCTCAGGTCTCGCAGGTCTTCTCGCCGGCGCCGCATGCGCGCGTGACGCGCGCGCGCATCTCGTTCTGGATCCTGCACGGAGACGACGTCAGCGTCTCGATCGTCGACGCCGGCGGCGAGATCGTCCGCCGGCTCGTCGACGGGCGTCACCTGCCGGCGCGCAAGCGCCTGAACCTGTCGTGGAACGGCCGCGGGGACGACGGCCTCGTCGCGCCCGACGGCCTCTACAAGGTGCGCGTCGCGCTGCTCGGCCAGGGCCGCACGATCGACCTCGAACAGGCGATCCAGCTCGACACGCGTCCGCCGCGCCCGCTGGTGACCGACGTCACGCCGCACGCCGGCGAGGGCCCCGCCTTCCTGCCGCAGCCCGGCGTCGCGGCGGTCACGATCCGCGCGCGCGGACTCGAGGGCCGCGGTGCGCGGGTGCTGATCTACCGCACCGACGTCACGCCGCCGCGGCGCGTCGGCGAGTTGGCGATCCCGTTCGGCGGTCGCAGCGCGACATGGGACGGGACGCTCGACGGCGCACCGGCCCCGCCCGGCACCTACCTGATGGGCCTGCTCGTCGCCGATCGTCCCGGCAACGTCGGCACGTTCCCGTCGCCGCTGCCCGACGCGCCCGGCGCCGTCCCCCTCGGCCCGCTCCCCGGCCACGCCGGCGTGACGATCCGCCGCCTCGCGGCCGCGCCGCCGCTGACCCCGGTCGACGCCGGCGGCGTCGCCGTGGTCCTGGTCGACGCGCGCGGCCTGCCGTACGCGTGGGCGCTGCGCCGGCTCGGCGACGCGAAGGTGCTCGCGCACGGCGAGCAGCGCGGCGCGCGCCTGCGGCTGCGGGTGCCGCACGGGGAGTCCGGGCTCGATGCGCTGACGCTCGTGACGCCGCCGCCGGGCGGCGCGACGCGTCGCGGGCGCGGCCACGCCCCTGCCCGCCGCCGGCCCGCGTCGACCCCCGGCCCGCCGTACCGCACGACCGTCCCGATCGTCGTCCGCGCGAGCGCGCCGCGGTCCGTGCTCGTCGTGCTGCCGGCGCTGACCTGGCAGGGGGAGAACCCGGTCGACGACGACGGAGACGGCGTCCCGAACACGCTCGACGCCGGCGGCCCGCGCGCGAGCGCCGCGCTCGATCGCCCGTTCGCCGGCGGCATGCCCGCCGACGTCGCGGCCCAGGAGGAGCCGCTGCTGCGCTTCCTCGACGCGGGCCTGCTGCGCTACGACCTGACGACCGATGCGGCGCTGATGACCAGCGCCGGACCCGCGCTGGGCGCCTACCGCGGGGTCGTCCTCGCCGGCGAGGAGCGCTGGATCGCGCCGCGGCTGCGTGACCAGCTCGGCGCCTACGTGCGCGGCGGCGGCCGCGTCTGGTCGCTCGGGACGGATTCCCTGCGCCGCACCGTCCAGCTCGCCGGCGGCGTGCTGCGCGCGCCCTCGCCGCCGCAGGCGACCGACGCGCTCGACGCGCGCCCGCAGCAGCCGCTCGCGCACGCGAGCGCCGGCGAGACGGCGACGATGACGACCTACCAGGAAGGCAGACTCGGCCTGTTCGTCGGCACGAGCGGCGCGTTCGGCGGCTACGACAGCTACGAGACGCTCGCCGGCGTCGCCCCCGGAGCGACGCTCGACGCCGCCGCCGGTCCGGCCGCGAACGTCCCGGTGATCGCGCTCTGGACGCTCGGCAGAGGCTTCGCGATCCACACCGGCCTACCTCAGCTCCCCGGCCGCGCGCAGGCCGGCGACGCGGACGCGGCCGCGCTCATCCAGCGGATCTGGACGCTGCTCTCCCGCTGAACGACCCGGCGGGCGCCGGTCAGTTCAGCGACGGGTCGAGCGGCATGCGCGCCACGAGCGCAAACGTCCCGCCCTTGCGCGTGAGCACGTTGCTCCAGAGGTCCTCGGGCTCGCTCGCGAACAGCTCGTCGGGACGCGGGGACTCGACGATCCAGTCCTCGCGCTCCATCTCGTCGTCGAGCTGACCCGGACCCCAGCCGGCGTGGCCCGCGAACACGCGCGTGCGGTGCGTCGCGGCGGCGGAGTCGGCGAGGTCGAGCTGTGCCGAGAGGAAGCCGACGTCGTCGCTGATCAGCAGGCCGGCGGCGCCCGGGTCGGTGAAGGCGGCGAGCACGATCACGGCGTTCGGCTGCACCGGCCCGCCGACGAAGATCGGCTCCTCCGCGTCGAGCAGCTCGCCCAGCTCCGGCGCGCTCTCGCCGACGGTCAGCTCCGCCGGCCGGTTCAGCACCAAGCCCATCGCGCCCTCGTCGGTGTGCTCGGCGACAAGCACCACCGTCCGCGCGAAGTTCGGATCCTCCAGCGTCGGCGACGCGAGCAGCAGCTTGCCTTTGAGCGACTCCACATCCTCATTGTGCCAGCGCCCCGCCAGCCGCCACGGCGGAGCCGGCCTCTCAGGCCAGCTCCAACTCGACGTGGCGGGCGATGGCGGTGAAGTCACCGTCGCGCGCAAGGACTGCCGCTCCGCAGCGCAGCGCGACCGCGGCGATCACGCAGTCGCTCAGCTTGCGGATCGTGTCGCCGCCCTTGCGGCAGATGCGATAGATCCGTGCGCCGGCTTCGAAGTCGGAGGGACCGTACGTGCGCAGGTACTCGCGGGCGTACAGCAGGCGCTGAAGCTCCTGGTGGTGCCCCTTGTCACGCGCGCCGCCGAGGACCTCGAGCAGGACGACGTCGGTCGTGGCGACGCGCTCGCCAGCGTGCAGATCGTCACGGAGTCGCAGGTGGGTTTCGCTTCCCGTACCGCGCAGATATTCGATCCACGCGGACGGGTCAGCCAGGATCAGCCGGCCCATGGGTCGTACGGCGCGCGCATCTCGTCGAGGTTCCCACCCCAACCCGTTCCCTGCATCGCGAGCGTCTCCTCGAGCGTCATCGGCGGACCGCCGATCAGCTCGCGCAGCGCGAAGTCGACGGCCTCGCGTTTCGTCTTCAGGCCGTGCGTCTTCATCACGATCCCGATCAGGCGATCGTCGATCTCGATGTTCGTCCGGCTCATCTCTACACCAGCACACACCGCCATGTGTATCTCCGTTCGTGCGACCAGTTGAGCGGCTCGGCAATGGTCGCCCTGGCACGGCGGCGCGTCTACACAGCATGCGTTTGATGAGTACCGTCCCGCCGGCATGCACGGCCTCCTCCAGCGCCTGCTGAAGACGACCGCGGCCTACCAGGTCGGGGACGTCGTCTCGAAGCTGTTCGCGGTCGTGCTGCTGCCCGTCTACACGGGGCACGTCGTGCCCGCGCAGTACGGCGTCGCGGAGCTGCTGATGACGGCGATCGTCCTCGTCAGCATCCTGATCCGCTTCGGCATCGGCGAGGCGTTCGTGCGCTACCACTACGCCGACGAGGACCAGGCTCGCCGCGACGCGCTCGCCCGCCGCGCGACCGGCTTCCTGCTCCTCGCCACGACGCTGGCCGCGATCCCGCTCGCGATCTTCGCCGCGCCGCTCTCGCAGGTCGTGATCGACCAGCGCGACCCCGCCGTCTTCCGCGTCGCGGTGCTCGGCCTGTGGACCTTCACCAACCTCGAGCTGGCGATGTCGCTGCTGCGCGTGGACGAGCGCGTGCGCGCGTACCTCGTCACGACGCTCTGCAACGTGTTCCTGACGATCGCGCTGACGATCGTGCTGGTGGTCGTCAGGCATCAGCAGGCGCGCGGTCTGCTGCTCGGCAACTACGGCGCCTCGACCGTCGTGCTGCTCGGGCTGTGGCTCTCGATGGCGGGTCGCCTGCGACCGCGGCGCGGCGGGGCCGGCCACCCGAGACTCCAGCAGCTCCGGTACATGCTGCGCTTCGGGCTGCCGACCGTCCCCGCCGACGCGTCCGTCTACGCGCTCAACCTCGTCGACCGCTACTACCTGTTCCACGTCTACAGCCCGGCGACCGCCGGCGTCTACTCGGTCGCCGTCAAGCTCGCCGGCGTCACCGCGTTCGTCGCGCGCGCGTTCCAGTACTCCTGGCCGCCGCTCGCCTACTCGATCAGAGACGACACGGAGGCGAGCCGCTTCTACGCGCTCGTCGCGACCTACTACCTGGCGGTGACCGGCTGGCTGGTCGCCGGGCTGCTGCTGCTCGGCCGCTGGTTCACGAGACTGCTCACCCACCCGCAGTATTACCACGCGTACACCGCCCTCCCGTGGCTTGCGCTCGGGTGGGCGCTCTACGGCCTGTTCGTGATCTTCGTCGTGATCGCCGGCCGCGCCGAGGTGACGACGCGCAACTTCGCCGCCGCCGCCGCGGGCCTCGCGCTCAACGTGCTGCTGCTCGTCGTCCTCACCCCGTCGCTGGGGATCGCCGGCGCCGGCCTCGCGCTCGCGGGCGCGTACGTCGGGATGCTGATCGCGATGCGCCTGCTGACCCGCCGCCTCTTCCACGTCGCGTTCGAGTGGCGGCGGATCGCGCAGCTCGCGCTCGTGCTCGGCGGCCTCGCGGGCGCGGGCGAGCTGCTGCTGCCGACCGCGGGCGCGATCGGCTTCGCGGCGCGCGCGCTGCTCGCGCTCGCGCTGCCGCTCGCGCTCGGCCTCACGGGCTTCTTCCGGCCTGAAGAGCGGCAGCTCGTGCGCGCGCTGCTCACCCGCGCGCGCGGCGGCGGCGGCCGGCCCGGCGAGCACGCCGACGCCTCCGGCACGGCTGCGTCGTAGCGCGTCGCGCATGTGAGACGCCACGCGGTTTCCGCGGCGACGAAGTGGGAATCCGCGCATCAGGCCGGCCGCGCCGCTGTGAGAGGCTGACACCATCGCTACCGCAACCGCCCACGCCACGCTCGCCGAGCTGTTCCTGCGCGCCGCCGCGCGCAAGCCGGACGCCGTCGCGCTGACGACGCCGCCGCGCGAGTCGGGTGGCGCGTGGCTGGAGGTCTCCTACGGCGAGCTGGGCCGCGCCGCGCGCGAGCTCGCGCTGGGCCTCGCCGCGCTCGGGATCGAGCCGGGCGACCGCGTCGCGCTGCTCGCGAACACGCGCCCGGAGTGGACGCTGGCCGACGCCGGCATCGTCGCGGCCGGCGCGACCGTCGTGCCGATCTACCACACGAACTCGCCGGAGGAGTGCCGCTACGTGCTGACGCACAGCGGCGCCCGCGCGGTGCTCTGCGAGGACGCGTCCCAGCTCGCGAAGGTCGTCCAGGTGCGCGGGGAGTGTCCCGCGCTCGAGCACGTGGTCGACATGCAGATCGGAGCCCGCCCGCCCGGCGAGGGCGTCCTCGCGCTCGCCGAGCTGCGCGCCCGCGGAGCGGAGCGCGACGAGCGCGAGCTGGACGCGCGCCTCGCGACCGTGCGCCCGGACGATCCCGCGACGATCGTCTACACCTCCGGCACGACCGGGCCGCCGAAGGGCTGCGTGCTGACGCACGCGAACTGGCTCGCGGCGGTCGACATGTACGCGCGCCAGGTGCCGTTCGGCGACGCGCCGATCGTCTTCATGTTCCTGCCGCTCGCGCACTCGCTCGCGCGCGTCGCGCAGCTCGTGACGCTCGACATCGGCGGCACGCTCGGCTTTTGGCGCGGCGACGCGCGGCGCATCATGGACGACGTCCATGCGATCCGCCCGACGCACCTGCCGGTCGTGCCGCGCGTGCTGGAGAAGGTGCACGCCGGCGTGCTGGGCCAGGTCGAGCAGGCCGGCCGGCTCCAGCAGGCGGCCTTTCGCGGGGCGCTCAGCCTCGGCCGCCGCCGCGCGGCAGCGCGCCGCCGCGCCGCCGCCGGCGAGCGCATGCCGCCGGCGCTGATCGCCGCGCACGCGCTCGCCGACCGCGCAGTGCTCGCCAGAGTCCGCGCGGTCTTCGGCGACCGGCTCGAGCAGTTGCTCGTCGGCGCCGCGCCGGTCGGACCCGAGGTGCTCGCGTTCTTCGAGGCGTGCGGCGTCACGGTGCTGGAGGGCTACGGCCTGACGGAGACGTGCGCGGCCGCGACGATCAACGTGCCCGGCGCGACGCGCCTGGGCACCGCGGGCCGTCCGCTGCCGGGCGTCGAGGTGCGGATCGCCGCCGATGGCGAGGTGCTGCTGCGCGGCCCGAACGTCTTCCCCGGCTACTTCCACGACGAGCCGGCGAGCCGCGAGGCGCTCGACGAGGGCGGCTGGCTGCGCACCGGCGACCTCGGCACGCTCGACGAGGGCGGCTACCTGCGCATCACCGGCCGCACGAAGGACCTCATCATCACCTCGTCCGGCAAGAACGTCACCCCGTCGAACCTGGAGGCCGGGCTGCGGGAGATCCGCTGGGTCTCGCAGGCGGTCGCCTACGGCGACCGGCGGCCCTATCTCGTCGCGCTGCTCACGCTCGACGCCGACGAGCTGCCTGCGCTCGCCAAGCACTGCGGCATCGAGAACGCCCGCGATCCGGCCGCCGCCGCGGCCAACCCGCGCGTGCGGGAGCTGCTCGACGCCGAGGTCGCGGCCGTCAACGCGCGCTTCGCGCGGATCGAGCAGATCAAGCGCTTCGCGATCCTCGACCACGACCTCACCCAGGCCGCCGGCGAGCTGACGCCGACGCTGAAGCTCAAGCGCAACGTCGTCTACGACCGCTACGCGGACGACTTCGCGGCGCTGTACGGATAGGGCTTTCGCGCTCCGGTCACCGCAAGCGGCGACCTGCGCGCGACGTCACAGGCGCGTGCCGCCGCGGTTCCAATCCGCCGCGGCCTCGCGCAGCCCCTCGCCGCGGTCGGGGCGCAGCGTCGCGCGCACGTGCTGCCAGTAGCGCGCGGGGTCGTGGCCGGGGAGCGCGCCGGCGGCGAGCGCGCGAACCGCGTAAGCCCACGCCGTGAGCCAGCGCACGATCCATGCCGCAAGGCGCGAGTGGTGCTTGCGCATGTAGCGGTCGCGGTTGCGCGAAAGCTCGACGATCCGCCGTACCGGCACGTTCCCGGTCGAGAGCTGCTCGTGGTGGATCGCCTCCGCCGCCGGGGCGTAGAGCGTCGTCCAGCCGGCGTCGCGCAGGCGCTTGCAGAAGTCGACCTCGTCGGAGTAGACGAAGAAGGCCGGGTCCATCCAGCCGATCCGCTGGGCGGCGTCGCGGCGGACGATCAGCGCCGCCGACTGCGCCCAGTCGACCGCGCGCAGCTCGCGGCCCTTGCTCTCGACCGTCAGCCACCGGTGCAGGAACAGCGCGCCCGCGAGCGCGGTCGCCGGCGTCGGGAAGCGCCACGCCGAGGGCTGCTGGCGGCCGTCGGGGCGCAGCAGCTTCGCGCCCGCGGCGCCGGCGTCGGGGTGCGCGACGAGCGCCGCGTGCAGGGCGGCGGTCGCGCCCGGGAGCAGCTCGGAGTCCTCGTTCAGCAGCAGGCAGTAGCGCCCGCGCGCACGCTGCATCAGCGCGCTGTCGTTCTCCGCCTTGCCGCGCCGCTGCTCGCGGCGGATCAGCTCGGTGACGACCGGGTGCGCTCTCGCCATCCCGACCGAGCCGTCGCGCGAGGCGTTGTCGAGCACGAGCACCTCGCTCTCGAACGGCAGCGCCGCCTGCTCGCGCGCGATCGCGTCGAGGCAGCGCTCGAGCAGCACGCGCTGCTCGGTGTTGACGATGCAGTAGGAGACCTCGACGCTCATGACGGATGGCGGGGTGGGCGGGGCTGGCATCAAGACGGCGGCCGGGTCCGGGATCATGCCGCAGATGCCCGCCTCACCGCTCAGCGTCGAGCTGGTCGACCCGTCCGCCTTCACGCCGCCCTACGACCACGCGCTCGCGGCAGCGCTCGCGCGCGGCGGTCGCGCGCGCGTCGAGCTGGTGACGAGCCGCTTCGCGTACGGCGACGTTCCGCGGCCGGACGGATACGCGGTGCGCGAGGCGTTCTACCGCTGGGCGCCGGACCGGGTGGGTGGGGCAGGGTCCCGCGCGCGGCGGGCGGCCAAGCTCCTCCAGCACGTGCCGGACATGCTGCGCTTCGCCGCCTCGCCGAACGCGCGGCGCGCGGACGTCGTCCACTTCCAGTGGTTGACGGTGCAGCCGCTCGACGTGCACCTGCCGCCGCTCTCGTTGCCGCGCGGCCGCCGCCCCCCGCTCGTGCTGACCGCGCACGACGTGCTGCCGCGCGAGCCGCGGCCGGGCCAGTTGCGCGCGCAGCGCCGCCTCTACGAGCGCGTCGACGCGGTCGTGGTGCACTCCGAGCACGGCGCCGCGCGCCTGCGCGACGAGCTGGCGGTCGACCCGGCCCGCGTGCACGCGATCCCGCACGGTGCGTTCACGCACTTCGCCGCGATCGCGGACCCGGCCCCGCTCCCGCCCGACCTCGCCGCCGTCGAGGGGCCGGTCGTCCTCTGCTTCGGCCTGCTCCGCCCGTACAAGGGGATCGACGTGCTGCTCGAGGCGTGGCGCGGGATCGAGGGCGCCGAGCTGTGGATCGTCGGCCTGCCGAAGCTGGACCTCGCGCCCCTGTGCGCGGCGGCGCCGCCCGGCGTGCGCTTCGTCCCGCGCTTCGTCGCGGACGCCGAGCTGCCCGCGTTCTTCCGCCGTGCGGACCTGGTCGTGCTGCCGTATCGCGAGATCGACCAGTCAGGCGTGCTGTTCACGGCGCTCGGGTTCGGCAAGCCGCTGCTGCTGAGCGCGGTCGGCGGCTTTCCGGAGGTCGCGGCGACCGGCGCGGCGGAGCTGGTGGCGCCCGGCGACGCGGCCGCGCTGCGCGACGCGCTCACACGCCTGCTCGCCGACCCCTCCGCCCGCGAGCGCCTCGCCGTCGCCGCGCGCGAGACCGCGGCGACGACCTACTCGTGGGACGCGATCGCGGCGCGGCACCTCGCGCTCTACGAGACGCTGATCGCGCAGTAGCTCGCGCGGTTCGCCAATTTTCTGCGGCGCTTCTGCGCCAATCGATCCCTTAGCGCACATGTACTCAGTGCATTGGCCTAAAGTCGCCTGACCAAACACATCGCGACGCGGGAGGGCGTCATGAGCGCAACGACGGGACCGGGGACACCTCCGGCCGGATTCGTCCGGCTGACGGGCAGCGAGCGCATGCCGCGCGTCGGCTACCGGGCGGTCGGCCCGGCGCCGGCCGAAGAGCAGGTGCGTGTCGTCGTGAAGGTGCGGCCGCAGGCGCCGCTGGCCGACCCGGCCAGGCTGGCCGCCGTACGGCCGTCCGAGCGCCCGGCGCCGGCGACGCACGCCGAGCACGCCAGCGCGTACGGCGCCGCGCAGGCCGACGTCGACGCCGTCGTCGCGTTCGCGCGCGAGCACGGACTCCAGGTCGAGGAGGCCGACGCGGCCTCGCGGCTGATCGTGCTGACCGCCACGGTGGATCAGATGAGCCGCGCCTTCCACACGACGCTCGAGCGCTACGAGCCGGAGGACCCGCAGGTCCACCGCCACCCGTACCGCGGCCGCGTCGGTCACGTGCACGTGCCGGAGCGCCTCGAGCCGATCATCACCGCGCTGACCGGTCTCGACGACCGTCGGCAGGTGCGCCCGCGTCCGCTGATGGAGCGCGCGGCGGAGCAGATCCGCTACACGCCGAGCGACCTCGCGCAGGTCTACGCCTTCCCGTCCGATCTCGACGGCAGCGGCCAGACGATCGGCCTGCTCGAGTTCGGCGGCGGCTACCGCGCCGAAGACCTCGACACGTTCTTCGAGCAGATGAGACTCCCGCGCCCGCACGTGACCTCCGTCTCGGTCGACGGGACGCGCAACACGCCCGGCAGCGAAGCGGACGGCGAGGTCGTGCTCGACATCGAGGTCGCGGGCGGCGCCGCGCCGGGCGCCGCGATCGTCGTCTACTTCGCGCAGTTCACCGACGCCGGCTGGGTCGAGGCGCTCACGAAGGCGATCCACGACAAGCAGCACCGTCCGTCGGTGATCTCGATCAGTTGGGGCTGGTCGGAGTTCGAGCGCGTCGGCCAGTTCGCCTGGACCAGCCAGGTGCTCGACGAGGTCGACACCGTCCTGAAGGAGGCGGCGAACCTCGGCGTCACGGTGCTCGTCGCCGCCGGCGACGACGGCTCGACCGACGGGATCGAAGACGGGCACGTCCACGTCGACTACCCGGCGTCGAGCCCCTACGTGACCGCGTGCGGCGGCACGACGCTTCAGGTCAGCGGCGGCGTGCGCGAGCGCGAGGTCGTGTGGGGCGACGGCACGCGCGCGCACGGCGGCGGCTCGACCGGCGGCGGCGTCTCCGACTACTTCCCCGTCCCGGCCTGGCAGGCGAGCGCCCACGTCCCGAGATCCGCGTCGACCGGGAACGCCGGCCGGGGCGTGCCGGACGTGGCGGCGGTCGCCGACGCGCGCACCGGCTACGCGCAGTACATGGACGGCCAGTGGTTCACGGACGGCGGCACGAGCGCGGTCGCGCCGCTCTACGCGGGCCTGATCGCGCGCTGCAACCAGCGGCTCGCGGCCAGCGGCAGACGCGTCGGCTACCTCACGCCGCTGCTCTACGGCGGGCTCGGCGCGTCCGATGCGTTCCACGACATCACGAGCGGGAGCAACTCCACGCTGGCGACGCAGCCCGACGCCTACACCGCGCGCCCCGGCTGGGACTGCTGCACCGGCTGGGGGACGCCGAACGGCGCCAGACTGCTCGCGCAGCTCTGACGAGACACATAGCGCGACGCCGCGCGTCCGCCCGCCTCGCGACCGGCGGCGTGCGGCGTCGGTCGCGGCCGGTCAGTCCTCCCAGAAGCCCTCGCGGACCAGCTCGCCGTCTCTCTCCACGTGCGGGCCGAACACGAGGTAGGACATGCCCTCGGGGCCGGCCTCGAACTGGCGCGTGACCTCGGGCGCGAGGCGGACCGCGTCGAGCGCGCGCAGCTCGTGGACCTCGTCGTCGAGCTTCACGCGCCCGCCGCCGGAGATCACGACCGCGATCTCCTCGGCCTGGTCGTGGCGGTGGGCGAACGCCTGCCGTCTGTTCGGGCGCAGCAGGTGGTAGACGACGCCGGTGCGCTCGGCCTCGAGCGCACCGCGGGCAAAGTGCGCCTCGCCGATCTCGGCGAAGCCGAATCTCGGCGCCGAGTCGTCGACCGAGGCGAGGTTCTTGATCGTGTAGCTCATGCGCCCGAGCCTACCCGGCGCCCGCGAGACGACCCGCCCGCCGGTCCGCCAGAATCCACGCGGTGCTCGCCGCCGCGATCGTGTTCTGGGCCTGCGCGGCCCTGATCGTCTACGGGCAGGTCGGCTACGGCCTGCTGCTGGCGCTGCTGGCGCGGGCGCGGCCGGCGCGATCGACCGCTGCCGGCGGCGCGGCGGCGGGCGCGGGCGAGCTGCCGTCGGTCTCGTTCGTCGTCGCCGCGTACAAGGAGGAGGCGGTGATCGCGGAGAAGGTCGCGAACGTGCGCGCGCTCGACTACCCGCCCGATCGCCTCGAGCTGATCGTCGCCTGCGACGGCTCGCCCGACGCGACCCCGCAGCGCGCGCGCGCTGCGGGGGCCGATGTCGTGCTCGAGCTGCCGCGCGGCGGCAAGATCCGCGCGCAGGACGCGGCCGTGCGCGCGGCGCGCGGCGCGCTCGTCGCCTTCTCCGACGCGAACGCGTTCTGGGCGCCCGACGCGCTGCGCCGGCTGGTCGCCCCGTTCGCGACCGACGACCGCGTCGGCTACGTCTGCGGCCAGGTCGCGTTCGTCAACGACGAGGACGGCACGAACCAGGAGGGCCTCTACTGGCGCTATGAGATGGCCCTGCGCGCGCTCGAGTCGCGCCTCGCCTCCGTCACCGGCGGCAACGGCGCGATCTACGCGACGCGCAGAGCGTCCTACATCGAGGTCGACCCGATCATGGGCCACGACCTGTCGTTCCCGTTCAACATGGTCAAGCGCGGCTGGCGCGCGCTTTACGCCCCCGACGCGCGCGCAAGCGAGAAGATGGTCCCCTCGATCGAGGGCGAGTTCGCGCGCAAGCGGCGGATGATGAGCCACGGCTGGCCGATCGTCCTGAAGGGCGGTCTGCTCTCGCCCAGGGGCTACGGGCCGCTCTACGCGCTGATGATCGTCTCGCACCGCGTGCTGCGCTACGCGATGCCGTTCCTGCACCTGCTCGCGCTGCTCGCCAACGCGCTGCTGGTCGCGGCGGGCGAGGGTTGGGTCTACGTCGTCGCGCTCGCGCTCCAAGTCGCGCTGCTGCTCGGCGCGCTCGCCGCCCGCCGGGCCCACGCTCGCGCGCTGCTCGTGGCGCGCTACTACGTCCTCACGCAGGCGGCGCTCGCCGCCGGCCTGTGGGACTGGCTGCGCCACGGCACCGAGGCCGGCTGGGCGCCGGCGGAGGGGACGCGGTGAGCGCCCTCGCCACGCGCGCGCTGGACCTGCTCGTCGGCGGCCTCGGCGCGCTGGTGAGCGCGCCGTTCGTGGCGCTCGCCGCGCTCGCCATCCGGCTCGAGTCGCCCGGCCACCCGATCTACCGCCAGACGCGCGTCGGCAAGGACGGCCGACCGTTCGCGATCTACAAGCTGCGCACGATGGTGAGCGGCGCCGAGTTCACCGGCGCCGGCCTCGCGATCCAGGAAGGCGACGACCGCATCACACGCATCGGCGCGCTCCTGCGCCGCGCCTCGCTCGACGAGCTGCCGAACCTGTGGAACGTCGTGCGCGGCGAGATGTCCGTCGTCGGCCCGCGGCCGACGATCCAGGTGCAGGTTGATCAGTACACCGAGCGCCAGCGCGGGCGGCTCGCGGTCAAGCCGGGCATCACCGGCTGGGCGCAGATCAACGGCCGCGCGTCGCTGCCGTGGTCGGAGCGGATCGAGCTGGACCTCTGGTATGTCGAGCATCGCTCGCTCGCGATCGACCTGAGGATCCTCGCGCGAACGGTGACGATGGTGCTGCGCGGCGAGGGGCTCTACAAGGGCGAGACGGGAGGGTGGGGACGGTGAGCCGTGCGGTCCTGCTCACCGGCGTGGGGAAGCGCTACGACATCGTGTCGGCGTTCGCGCAGCACACGACCGTCGTCGCGGCGGATCCCAACGCCCTCGCGCCGGCCCAGTACGCGTCGCACCACCGCGTCGCGCCGCCGCGGATCGACGATCCGGGGTATGTGCCGTTCTTGGCGGACGTGTGCGCGCGGCATGACGTGGGGGCCGTCGTGCCGCTCACCGACCTTGACATCGAGGTGCTTGCGCGCGCGCGTGCGGACGGGCTGCTGCCCGCGTTTGTGCCCGATCCCGAGATCGCGCGGGCGACGTACGACAAGTACGAGACGCATCTGCTGCTGACGCGGCTGGGGCTGCCGTCGCCGCCGACCGTGCTGCCGGGCGAGCCGGTGGAGTCGTATCCCGTGATGGTGAAGCCGCGGCGCGGCTCGGGCGCGCGCTCGATTCACCTTGCGCACGACGCCGAGGAGGCCGCGTTCTTCGTCCGGTATGTGAAGGAGCCGACGATGGTGCAGCGGGCGATGGACGGCCCCGAGCTCTCGATCGACACGCTCTCCGACCTCGACGGCCGCTGCCTCAACGCGATCCCGCGCACGATGCTCGAGTCGCGCGGTGGGGAGTCGATCAAGGGTGCGCCGCTCGCCGATCCGGAGCTGGTCGAGCTGGGCCGTCGCGTCGTCGAGTCGCTCGGCGTGCGCGGGCCGTGCACCGTGCAGGTCTTCCGCGACCGCGAGATCGGGCTCGGCATCACCGACGTCAACACGCGCTTCGGCGGCGCCTTCCCGGCCCCGATGTACGCCGCGCTGCCGGGCCGCACGTACCCCGAGCTGATCGTGCGGATGGCGAACGGGGAGCGGATCGAGCCGCACGTCGGCGAGTTCGTCGCCGGCCGCCACTTCACGCGCTACTACTGGCAGCTCGAGCTCGACGAGCAGATGCGCCCGACCGGCCGCGACATCGTGGAGCCGCCCGGCCCGCCCGCGCCGCGGGCGTAGCGTCGCGCGCCTCCGTTTCTGTCGCTATCCTGTCGGGTAGAAGCGACACATACCCGACAAGCGGGAAAGGACAGCGCGCATGGCGGCTATCGCGGAGCGCAGCGATCTGGAGCAGTTCAACGAGGTCGTGGACCTCTGGCAGCACCGCGTCAGTCGCGCGCTCGAGCAGGTTCCCGTCGCGGACGGCGAGGTGTGGGACCGCTGGGCCGACACGGTGCGCCAACTGTCGGAGGCGATCGATCGCGCCGTCCCGCCGAGCCTCGACGCTGAGGCCGTCGCCGAGATCCGCGGCGATCTGCTCGCGATCACGCAGAGCGTGCTCGCACACGACCCAAAGCGGCCGCTCGACTCCTACGAGCAGGCGCTGCTGCGCCTGGAGGCGATCCGCCACGTGATCCGTGACGCGCTCGACCAGCACCTGCCCGGGGAGCACGACGCCCGCGCGCTCGTCGCCGGCCTGCAGGAGGCGCTTCCGCGCGTCGGGCGCAGAGAGCTCGCGCGGCTGCTCGGCACCTCGGACCGTTCGTTGCAGCGGATCCTCGCGAGCAGACGAGCGCTCGAGCCGTCCCGCCGGCTCCTGCTGATCGCGCGGCTCGTCGACGTGCTGCGCCGGGCCTGGACGCCCGAGGGAGTCGTCGCATGGTTCGAGCGGCCGCGCCCCGCGCTCGACGGCGGCCGCCCGCTCGACGCGATCGACGATCCCGCGCGCGAGCAGGACGTGCTGGCGCTCGCTCGCGCCGGACTCGCCCAGCATGGCTCGTAGCGCGCCGCGGCCGCGCGCCATTGCGGTCGACCAGGTCGTCTACCGCTGGTCGCGCTACGACACGCCGCTGTGGGCGCGGCCCAACTCCGACGGGCAGCGCTGGAACCGCGCGCGCGAGGCGCCGACGCAGTACCTGAGCCTCAGCTCCGAGGGCGCGTGGGCGGAGCTGATCCGCGCCGAGGACCTCACCACCGCGGCCGAAGTCGACCCGGTGCGGATGCCGCTGTGGGCGCTCCAGGTGCGCGAGACGCGCGTCGCGGACTACGGCAGCTTCGAGAAGGCGGAAGCGGCGGGCTTCCCGCCCGAGGTGCTCGTCGAGGACGATCACGAGCGCTGTCGCGCCGAAGGAGCGCGCCTGCGCGAGCACGGCTTTCGCGGCGTGCTGGCGCCGTCGGCAGCGCTCCCGGACGCGGTCAACCTCACCCTGTTCGGCGCGCGGCTCGCGGTCGAGTGGGACTGCCCGGAGCAGCGCCGGCTGGGCGCCTTCGTGCCCGCGCGACAGCTCGCGGTCGGCCGCCCGCCCGACGACCTGCTGCCACGCGTGCGCCGGCACGGGGCCTCGCACGCCGGGCTCACGGCGTTTCGCGAGCGACGTCGACGCTCCCGCGCCCGGCGCCCGTAGCCTCAGCGTCTCAGCACGCGCACGAGCAGCGGCGGCGAGCTGCCGGCAACGTTGAGCGCGTCGGCGGGCGTGACGGCGAGCACGCGGTAGAGGCCGGGGCGGGTGAGGCGGATGGCGGCGGAGAAGGCGCCGGCGTTCGTCGTCGCAACGACGCGTCGCGGGCGTCCGTACGCGCCGCTTGCCGCGCGGCGCGCGACCAGCACGACCACGTCCGCCTTGGCCGGCGTCGTCGCGCCCGTGAGCGGCAGCGTGCCGCCGGCGCGCAGGTGCGTCGTCGCGACGCGCAGCCGCACGCTCGCCTGCACGAGCGCTTGCACAGCCGGCGAGGCGATCGGACCCGTCGCGACCGCGCGCAGCGAGCCGCTCGTCGACAACGCCGGGCTCGCGCTCCAGACGCCGTCGGCGCCGGTGCGCGTCGTCGCGACCGCATGCCACGCTCCGTCCAGGACCCGCTGCTGGACGATCACCGCGACGCCGGCCGGCCGCCGGCCGCTCGCCAGCGAGAGGCGGCCGGTGAGCGGCAGCGGCGCGTGGTCGACCGGCGCGCCGACCGGTGAGAGCGTGAGCTGGTCGCGCGGCGCCGGCATCAGCGCCGCTACCGCCAGGCGGACCCGCGGCAGCAGCGCGTAGAGGGCGTTCCCCGGGCAGTCGGTGAGGTCGGCGTCGCGATGCCCGGCGATCCGCTGGAAGCGCACGAGCGCGCCGCGCGGCCAGCGGTTGTCGGCCGGGTCCGAGCCGGTCGAGCGCTCGACCACGCTGCCGAGCGCCGGCACGCCCGCGAGCGACAGCTTCCACGCGAGCGCGCGCTCGAGTGAGCCCATGGCGACCCGGGACGGCGGCGAGACGCCGTAGCTGCCGATCATCGCCACGCCGGTCGAGACCGCGTTCCAGCCGCCCGCCTGTGCGCCCGCCACCGGCTGCTCGGCACCGCCCGCACGTCCGTCGAAGATCGTCCCGTAGCGGTCGACGAGCAGGTCGTAGCCGATGTCGTTCCAGCGGTTGCCGTCGCGGTGGAAGAGGCAGATGCCGAGCACGATCGCCGCGGACTCCCGCGGCGTGTAGAAGCTCAGCGACTCGGTGTGGTGCACGATCGCGAAGTCGACGCGCCCGTAGCGCGCGGGCGCGCGCGGACGACAGCTTTCATGCGGATCCCATGCGCTGCGCGGCACGATCGGCGGTCCGCCGCCGCCCGCCGCCGCGACCGCGCGCGGCACGTCCGCGGGCGCCGCGGCGCCGACCGACACGAACCGCAGCCGCAGCCCGCCGGGCAGCGGGCTCGCGCCGCGCAGTTGCACCGCGTCCGCCCAGCCGCTCCAGACCGGATCGCCGGCGTCGGTCGACGCCCAGCGGGTCCAGCGGCCGCGCGCGAGGCGCGCGCGCAGCTCGACGCTGCCGCGCCCGCCGCGCCACGAGGCGCCGACGAGCTGGAAGGCGCGGCGCGCGGGCAGCGGCGGCGTCCGCCAGCCCGCGCCGGCGCTCATCCGCGCCGGCAGCGCGCGCTCGAACGCGCGCGGTGCGTCCGCTGCGCGCGCCGCGGGCGCGAGCGCGGCGAGCGCGGCGAGCGCGGCGAGCGCAGCGAGCGCAGCGAGCGCGATGACGAGGATGCGCCCCATGCGCATCCGAACACCGTACGAGCTCAGATCATGCGGTGGCGGTCCGCCGCGGCGCGCGTCTGCGCGTCGGTCGTCTGCGCGCCGGGGTCGCCGCCCCGGTCGACCAGCAGGTGTCCACGAAGGCGGCGATCTCGCGCGTCAGCCGCTCCGGCCGCGTGCGCAGCTCGACGATCGAGTTGGCGTTCAGGAGGCGACCGTTCGGCAGCTCGGCGGCGAGCATGTCGGCGTCGGAGAAGGGGTGGATCGGGTCGCGCTGGTGGCCGATCACGAGCGCCGGCGCCTCGAACGTGCGCCGCTCGCTGCGGTGCGGCGCGATCTCCCCGAAGTAGATGCCCTGAATCACCGCGGCGCTCGGGCCGGGGTCCTGCGAGACCCAGTCGACCATGATCTCGGCGACGAGCGGCAGCGGCCGGCGGGGCACCCGGCGCGCGACCCGCTGGACGAGCTTCATGACCGGCTCGCCGAACGTCAGGGCGACGAGCAGCGGCGTGAACGACAGCGCGCTGCCGAGCAGCCCGTTGTCGAGCACCGGCATCTCCAGCACCATCCCGCGCACGCGCTCCGGCGCGAGCGCGGCGACCTCGAGCGTGACGTCCGCCCCGAGCGACGTGCCGCCGATCACCGCCTGCTCGATCTCGAGGGCGTCGAGCAGCGCGATCACCTCGCGCGCGAACGTGCTCATCGAGTAGCGCCACATGTCGCGCGGGCGGTCCGATCTGCCGTGCCCGAGCGGCTCCATCAGCACCACTCTCTCGCCGCGCGCCGCGAGCGCCTGGGCGAGCGGCTCCTGCATCCGCTGCGAGAGCAGCAGTCCCGGAAGCAGGATCGTGACACGCGGCCCCTCCCCGTAGACGGAGTAGGAGATGCGCTGGTTCTCGTGCGTGAAGAACGCCATCGTCTCCGAGGGTACCGGCGGCCGGCGCGCCGCTCGCCGGATCTGTCAAGCCCCGGCTCCTCCCGGCCGCCGCTCCCACCCCTCCTCTCCAATGAAGCCAGACGTACGCATCGGCTCCCGCGCACGATCGACGCCATCGGACCTATGCCCGTGTTGAGCGGCACGGGCGCGCGCCGCGGTCGCCGGCTGAGCGGCAGGGCCGCCCTATGCGGCGGCGCCGGGCTTCGAGCCGGCCACGACGAATCCGAGGATCGCCGCGAAGAAGCGCCCGCGCGCGTGCGCGGCGTCGATCGCGTCCCACCAGCCGATCAGCTCATCGGGCGTGAAGGAGCCGGCGGCGATGGCCGCGTCGAGGTGGCCGGACAGCACCCAGCCGAAGAAGTCGAAGGGGATCTCGACCGCGTGCGGGATCGTCGTCACGTCGACGAGGCCCACGTCGCGCAGCAGCCGCGGCAGCGTGCGGCCGACGCCGCCGTTCGCCACCCCGTCTGAGTAGCTGAGCACGATCCGCCGCGTCAGGCGCCGGTCGGCGCCGTCGATCGCGAGCGTGTCCCAGTCGAGCTCGAACGCGACGAGCCGGCCGCCCGGTCGCAGCACGCGCGTCATCTCGTCCACCATCGTCGCCGGCTCCGCGGCCACGTGCATCAGCAGCCGCTCGGCGCGGCAGCGGTCGACTGCCGCGTCGGGCAGCTCGATTCCGAGCGCGTCGCCGACGCGGAACTCGACCGGCAGGTTGCGCCCCTCCGAGCGCCGCCTCGCCTCCGCGACGGCGAGCGGGGAGCTGTCGATCCCGAGCACCTGACCGCTGGGGCCGACGCGCCGTGCGATCGTTCGCACGTCGTCGCCCGCGCCGCAACCGACCTCCAGCACGCGCTGGCCGCGGTGCAGCCGCAGCTGGTCGAGCATCACCGGCTTGACCGCGCGGATGCCGGGAAGCTGGTTGCCGGCGTCGAAGAAGCGCAGCGCGAAGCCGGGGTCGGTCGCGACGCGCGTGCTCATGCGAGCCACTCCGCGATCAGGCGGCCGATCAGCGGCCCCTGGTCCTCCTGGAGGAAGTGGCCGGCGTCCGGGATCGCGTGCGCGACCTGCGTCCCGATCGCCGCGGCGAAGCGCTCGCCGGTTCTGAGCGGGATGATCGGGTCCTGCTCGGCCCACAGCACGAGCTTCGGGCGCGCGTCGGTCGCGAGCGCGTCGAGCACGCGTTGCCCGGTGGCCGCGCCGGGAGCGTCGGGGGTCAAGGGAATCATCAGCGGGAAGGCGCGCGCGCCCGCCTTCGAGGAGCCGTCGGCGAACGGCGCCTCGTAGGCGGCGATCACCTCGTCGCCGGGGTCTCTGTGGCAGCCGCCGCGCACGAGCATGCCGATCGGCAGGTCCTCGGTGCGCTCGACGAAGTCGCGGAACATGTTCCAGGCGTCGCTCATTCTCTGATGGCCGGTGAAGAGTCCGGTGTCCATCACGACGATGCGATCGATCCGCTCCGGCTGCTCGACCGCCACGCGCAGCCCGATCGGCCCGCCCCAGTCGTGCACGACGATCGTCGCGCCGCGCAGGTCGAGCCGCTCGACGAGGTCGTTCAGCAGCGCGGTGTGGCGGTCGTAGGAGTACCAGTCGAGGTCGGCCGGCTTGTCGGAGCGGCCGAAGCCGGCGTGGTCGGGCGCGACGCAGCGCAGGCCGGCGTCGCGCAGCGGCGGGATCAGGTGGCGCCACAGATACGACCAGGTCGGCTCGCCGTGCACGAGCAGCACCGGCGCGCCCTCGCCCTCGTCGACGTGCGCGAGCCGCAGGCCGTCGACGTCGCGGTAGTGCGGCTCGTATGGGAAGTCCGGCAGATTCGCGAAGCGCTCCTCGGGCACCCGCAGCGCGTCCGTCATTCTTCAGCCCCTCTCGTGACGCTGTACGGCGACTGTAGCGCCAGACTGGCTGGCGCGCCAGTCAAACGCTCGCCGGGTGTTTCGCGGGGGCGGCGCCGGGCACTCTCGCCCTCCCGCCGCCGATGACGCGGGCCAGCGCGGATAACCTGCGTGCTCCCGTCCCGCGACCAACGAGCGCCATGGCAACGACAGAGTCCCAGACCGGCACGCAGGTCGACCGCGAAGGCCTCGCGATCGACACGATCCGCACCCTTGCGATGGACGCGGTGCAGCAGGCCAACAGCGGCCACCCCGGCATGCCGATGGGGATGGCGCCGGTCGCCTACCTGCTCTTCACCGAGGTCATGCGGCACAACCCGCGCGATCCGCACTGGCAGGACCGCGACCGCTTCGTGCTCAGCGCCGGCCACGGCTCGATGCTGCTCTACGCGGCGCTGCACCTCTCGGGCTACGACGTCACGCTCGACGACATCAAGGCGTTCCGCCAGTGGGAGTCGCGCACGCCGGGCCACCCCGAGGTCCACCACACGCCGGGCGTCGAGACCACGACCGGCCCGCTCGGGCAGGGCTTCGGCAACGCGGTCGGGATGGCGATCGCCGAGCGCTTCCTGCGCGAGCGCTTCGGCGCCGAGGTGATGGACCACCGCATCTTCGGGATCTGCTCCGACGGCGACCTGATGGAGGGGGTCGCGTCCGAAGCCGCCTCGATCGCCGGCCATCTCGGGCTCGGCCACCTGATCTTCCTCTACGACGACAACCACATCTCGATCGACGGCGACACCGCGCTGTCGTTCGACACCGAGGACGTCGAGCTGCGCTTTCGCGCCTACGGGTGGCACACGCAGCACGTCGAGGACGCGAACGACCTCGGTGCGCTGCGCGCCGCGATCGCGGCCGCCGTGGCGGAGGACGAACGCCCCTCGCTGATCCGCGTGCGCTCGACGATCGCGTACGGCGCGCCGACCAAGGCCGGCACCGCCGCCGCCCACGGCGCGGCGCTCGGCGAGGACGAGGTGCGCGCGACGAAGGAGGCGTTCGGCTGGGATCCCGACAAGCACTTCTACGTCCCCGACGGCGTCTACGAGCACTTCAGCGCGATCGACAGAGGCGCCGAGGCGCAGCGCGAGTGGGATCGCCGCTTCCGCGCCTGGCAGGACGCGAACCCGGCGCTCGCGAAGGAGTGGGACGCCGCCTGGGCCGGCCGTCCGCTGCCCGGGCTCGGCGCGGCGCTGCCGGGCTGGGAGCCGGGCGAGAAGCTCGCGACGCGCGCCGCCTCCGGCGCCGTGCTTCAGGCGATCGCGCCGCACCTGCCGACGATGGTCGGCGGCTCGGCCGACCTCAACGAGTCGGTCAAGACCGGCATCAAGGCCGACGGCGCCTACAGCCGCGAGCAGGCGTGCCGCAACGTCTTCTGGGGGATCCGCGAGCACGCGATGGGGTCCGCCGTCAACGGCATGTGCCTGCACGGCGGGATCGTCAAGCCCTACGGCGCGACGTTCCTCCAGTTCGCCGACTACATGCGCCCGGCGATCCGCCTCTCGGCGCTGATGAACATCCCGGTGCTGTGGATCTACTCGCACGACTCGGTCGCGCTCGGCGAGGACGGCCCGACGCACCAGCCGGTCGAGCACCTCGCGGCGCTGCGCGCGATCCCGGGCCTGACGGTGATCCGCCCGAGCGACGCGAACGAGACGGCCGTCGCGTGGCGCGTGATGGTCGAGGAGATCGACGGGCCGTGCGTGCTCGTGCTGAGCCGTCAGAACCTGCCCGTGCTCGACCGCTCCGGCGACGGGGCCGGCGCGGCGGAGGACCTGGTCCGCGGCGCCTACGTGCTCGCCGACGCGGCCGACGCCGCCGCGACGCTCGTCGCCACCGGCTCGGAGGTCGCGCTCGCGCTGGAGGCGCGCGAGCTGCTCGCCGGCGAGGGCGTCGCCGCGCGCGTCGTCGCGATGCCGAGCTGGGAGCTGTTCGCCGCCCAGGACCAGGCCTACCGCGAAGCCGTGCTGCCGCCCGGGCAGCCGAAGGTCTCCGTCGAGGCCGGCATCGCGATGGGCTGGTCGCAGTGGGTCGACGCGTCCGTCTCGATCGAGCGCTTCGGCGCCTCCGCGCCCGGCGAGATCGTCATGCGCGAGTTGGGGATGACGCCGGAGCACGTGGCCGAGGTCGTGCGCGGCCTGCTGTAGCTCGCGCTCAGTGCAGCGTCTGGCCGTCGGCGAGCATGGCGGTGAAGCTGGCGATCCGTCTCGCGCGCGTCTCGGGGCGCTTCGCCTCCTGCACGCGGTAGAGGATCCCGTAGCGGTTGGCGCCTCTGAGCGTCGCGAAGAAGGCGGCGGCGGCCGGGTTCGCGTCGAGCGCGGCTTGGAGGTCCGGCGGGACGGCGGCGCTCCGCTGGCCGTCGTAGGCGGCTTCCCAGCGCCCGTCGGCTCTCGCGGCCTCGACCTGAACCAGTCCGGCCGGGCGCATGCGACCCGCCGCGATCAGCCGCTCGACGTGGCCGACGTTGATCTTCGACCAGCGGCTGCCGCGCTTGCGCGGCGTGAAGCGCTGGAGGAACCAGGTCGCGTCGAAGCCGCGCTTCTGCCCGTCGATCCAGCCGAAGCAGAGCGCGACGTCGAGCGCCTGCGCGTACGTGACGGTCGCGATGCCGGAGTCGCGCTTCGCGATCTTCAGCCACACGCCGTCGGCGCGCGCGTGCTCCGCGTCGAGCCATGCCTCCCACGCGGCCGCGGAGGCGAACGGCAGCATCGGCAGCTCGTCGGGCATCGTCATGAGTGAAGCACGCGCTCGCCCGGCGCCGGCGGGAGCGGGGACGCCCGCGGGGACCCGGCCGCTCGACCCGGCGACGGATCGCACGGCTGGAGTAGGTAGGTCCGCGCTGCCGTCCGCCGAGCGAGCGCGGGCGGCACGCTAACCCTGCCGGCTCCGGCGGCGCGCCGGTTGCCCTGTCCAGGCTCGTTCGCCGCGACGCCCGCCGGAGCGGTAGGCTGGCGCCGTGAGTCCTGCGGGGGGCCCATCCGGCACCGAACCCGGGGATCAACCGCCCGGCGCGGTCGCCACGGGTAGCACCGGTCCTCACCCGCCCGAGGCGCCGCTCGAGCGCATGCGCGAGCTCGCCGCGCTCGAGCAGACGATCGCCGCCGCGGCTGCCGGCGAGGGAGGCGTCGTGCTGCTGGAAGGCGCCGGCGGGATCGGCAAGACGCTGCTGCTCGCCCACGTGGCACAGCGCGCGCAGGCGAGCGAGATGACCGTGCTGCGTGCGCGCGGGGGCGAGCTCGAGCGCCAGTTTCCGTTCGGCGTGGCGCTCCAGTTGTTCGAGCCGTACGTATCGTCCGCCTCGCCGCGCGAGCGCAAGCGCGTGCTCGCGGGCGCCGCCGCGCACGCGGCGCCGCTGCTGACCGGCGACGTCGCCAACCGCGAGACCGGCGCGCTGGAGTTCCCGCTGCTGCACGGCCTCCACTGGGTCGCGGCGAACATCGCCGAGCGCCGGCCGCTGCTGATCGCGGTCGACGACGCGCACAGCGCCGACGACGCCTCGCTGCGCGCGCTGCTGTTCCTCGCGCAGCGGATCGAGGATCTGCCGCTGGCGCTGGTGCTCACGGCGCGTCCCCGCCCGGCGGCGAGCGCCGGCAGCGGCGATGCGCTGAGCGCGCTCGCCACCCACCCGCTCGGACGGCGCTTCGAGCTGCTGCCGCTCAGCGAGGAGGGGATCGCGACGATCGTGCGCCGCCGCATGCCGGACGCCGACGACGCCTTCTGCGCCGCCTGCGCGCGCGTCACGAACGGCAACCCGTTCTTCCTGCGCGAGCTGCTGTCGGAGCTGGACGCGACCGGAAGCGAGGCGCTCGTCGACGCCGGCGGCGGCCGCCGGCCCGACGTGGAGGCGCTCGGCCCGCTCACGATCGCGCGCGCGGTCGACGCGCGCATCCGCCGCCTCTCGCCGGGCGCGCCGGCGCTCGCGCACGCGGTTGCGGTGCTCGGCGACGGCGTTCCACTCGCGCAGGCGGCCGCGATCGTCGGCCTGGAGCTGGCGGACGCCGCCACGGCCGCCGACGAGCTGGCGGGAGCCGACGTGCTGTACCCGGCGCCCGAGCTGGGCTTCGTCCATCCGATCGTGCGACAGGCGGTCTACCTGGAGATCCCGGCCGCCGAGCGCGGCCGGCTCCATCTCGCCGCGGCCGACCTGGTGCGCGCGGGCGGCGGCGCCGACGCCGACGAACGCGCCGCGGCGCATCTCGTGCAGACGCTCCCGGTCGGTGCGCCGTGGGTCGTCGCCTGCCTGCACGCGGCGGCCAGACGCGCGGTCGCGGGCGGCGCGCCCGACACCGCCGCCAGCTACCTGCTGCGCGCGCTCGACGAGTCGCCGCCGCAGGCCGAGCGCGCCGAGCTGCTCGTCGACCTCGGACGCGCCGAGGCGCTCGCCGGACTGCCGAGCGCGATCGAGCGGCTGCGGACCGCCGTCGCCCTGCTCGAGCAGCCGGAGGCGCGCGCGAACGCGCTCGCGCAGCTCGGCCAGGCGCTGTACACGGCCGGCGACAACGCCGCCGCCGCGAGCGCGTTCGACGAGGGCCTGCGCGTGCTCGACGGCGCCGATCCCGTGCTGGAGGAGCAGTTGACCGCCGGCTACCTCGGCGCCGCGCGGCTCGACTTCCGCACGCGCGAGACGGCGCAGGCGCGCTTCCGCGAGCTGCTCGTGGGCTCCACCGACGCCTCGACGCCGGCGCAGCGCGAGCTGCTGGCCCAGCGCGCGCTCGAGCACGCGATGCAGGGCAACGCGCCCCACGACGAGGTCATCGCCCTGATCCGCCACGCGCACGCCGGCGGCGAGCTGCTGCGCGAGGCCACCGCGGATGGCGTCGCGTGGGCCGGCTCGGTCGCGGCGCTGCTGTTCTGCGACGCGCTCGCGGACGTCGAGGCGACGACGAGCGCGGGGCTGGAGGACGCCCGCCGGCGCGGCTCGGTGATCGGCTTCGCCGTCATGTCGACGGTGCGCGGCGCGGCGCGCTACCTGCGCGGCGATCTGACGGGCGCGCTCGGCGACCTCGAAGGCGGGCTCGAGCGCGTTCCGCTGATGGTGCTCGTGCGACCGTTCGCGCACGGCTGGATGGCGCTCGCGCACATCGACCGCGGCGAGCACCAGCAGGCGCACGCGCTCGTCGGCGTGCCCGAAGAGGGCCAAGACGCGCACTTCACCTACAACTGGTCGCTGTTCGCGCGCGGGCGGCTCGCGCTCGCGCAGGACGCGCCCGAGCGGGCGCTCGAGGACCTGCTCGAGTGCGGCCGCCGTCAGCTCGCGGTGCCGGCGCCGAACCCGGGCGTGCTGGCGTGGCGCTCGGAGGCGGCGATCGCGGCGCGCCGGCTCGGGCGGCTCGAGCAGGCGCGCGAGCTGGCCGAGGAGGAGCTGGCGCTGGCGCGCGCGTTCGGCTCGGCGCGCGCGCTCGGCGTCGCGCTGCGGGCGGCCGGGCTGGTCGCGGACGGCTTCGACCGCGTCGCGCTGCTGTGCGACGCGGTCGCGGCGCTCGAGCGCTCGCCGGCGCAGCTCGAGCTGGCGCGCGCGCTCGTCGACCTGGGAGCCGCGCAGCACGAGGACGGACAGCGCACCGCCGCGCGGGAGGCGCTGCGGATGGGCCTCGACATCGCCCACCACGCGGGCGCCGGCGCGCTGGCGGCGGCGGCGCGCGCGGAGCTGGTCGCAGCGGGCGCGCGGCCGCGCCGCCCGGCGGTGCGCGGCACCGACGCGCTGACGCCGAGCGAGCGGCGCGTCGCCGAGCTGGCCGCGCAGGGGCTGACGAACCGCGAGATCGCGCAGGCGCTCTTCATCTCGACGAAGACGGTCGAGTTCCACCTGCGCAACGCGTACTTCAAGCTGCGGATCGGCTCGCGCGCCGAGCTGTCGGGCGCGCTGCGCGTCTCGCGCGGCGGCGTCCCGCGCGAGCCCGATCCGAAGGACCTGCCCGCGGACGAGCCGACGCGCGCGGCGCGTCAGGCGCGGCCGTAGACGGGGATCGCCGCGCCGCTCGTGGCGGCGCCGTCGTCCGAGCACAAAAAGGCGATCGTCGCCGCGATCTGCGCCGGCGCGACCCATTTCGTGAAGTCGGCGCCCGGCATCGCGGCGCGGTTGGCGGGCGTGTCGATCACGCTCGGCAGCAGCACGTTGGAGCGTACGCCGTCGTCGCGGTACTCGACCGCGACCGCCTGCGCGAACGCGATCACGCCCGCCTTCGCGGTGACGTACCCGACGGCGCCCGGGAACGGCTGGAGCGCCGCGCGCGTGCCGACGCAGACGATCGAGCCGCCGCCGGCCGCGACCAGATGGGGGAGCGCCGCCTGCGTGACGAGGTAGGTCGGTCGCAGGTTGAGGCGGAGCTGCGCCTCGAACTGCTCGATCGGCGCGTCGGCGATGCGCGGCCCCTGCGCGAAGCCGCCGACGAGGTTCACGACCGCCCGCAGCGGCGCGTCGGCGTGGCCGGCCGCCTGGAGCACGGCCGTCTCGACCGCCGCCTGCTCGAACAGGTCCGCCTGGACCAGCTCGAGCCCGTCGCGCCGCTCGACGCGCTCGAGCTCGCGCTCGGCGATCCACGGCACCACCACGCGCCAGCCGTCGTCGAGCAGCCGCTCCGTGACCGCGGCGCCGAGGCCGCCCGTCCCACCCGTGACGAGTGCGCTGCGCTCGGTCGCCATGGCGTCCAACCTACCGTATGCAAAGCCCGCAAATTGCGAGCGCTCGACGAACACGCGGCAGGGCGGAGAAGGCCCGCTGACTAAGGTGTCCCCTCCCCCTATGGCGAAGGACACCGAGAAGCTCATCCGTCAGCTCTCGCTCATCAGCTACCTGATGGCCGAGCGGCGCCCCGTCACCGCGCCCGAGATCCGCCGCGACGTCGAGGGCTACAGCGCGATGAACGAGGACGCCTTCGCGCGCCGCTTCTACGCCGACCGCTCGGAGCTGGAAGCGCTCGGCATCCAGCTCTCGGTCGACAAGCCGGTCGAGGGACTGGCCGAGCAGGAGAACTACTCGCTGCCGCCGGAGAACTTCCACCTGCCGGCGATCGAGTTCAGCGACGCCGAGCTGGCCGGCCTCCAGACGGCGCTGTCGCTGCTCGACGGCGAGTTCGCCTACGCCGAGCCGCTGCGGCTCGCGCTCCAGCAAATCTCGTGGGGGCGCTCGAATCCGCTCCAGGCGCCCGAGCAGCGCTCGATCGCGCTCGGCATCACCGCCTCGGCCGGCGGCCACGACCTCTCGCAGCGGCTGGCGAAGATCGAGACGGCGATCTTCCGCCGCAAGACGATCGTCTTCGACTACTACACGATGCAGCGCGACGAGCTCGGCTCGCGCAAGGTGGACCCCTACCAACTGCTGTTCCAGGGCGGCCAGTTCTACCTCGTCGGCCGCGCGCACGAGCGTGACGCGATCCGGGTCTTCCGCCTCTCGCGCATCCGCGGCAAGGTCGCCTACGCGTCGAAGGCCGAGCACGACTTCCAGCGCCCGGAGGACTTCGACCCGCGCGCCTACGCGAACCGCATCCAGTGGCAGTTCGGCGAGCCGGTCGGCGTCGCCGAGGTACGCGTCGGCGAGACGATCGCCTGGCAGATCGAGCGCCACTTCGGCCGCTACGGCGAGATGCGCGCGGGCGAGGACGGGAGCGGGGACCGCGTCTTCGCGACCGAGTACGCCGACGCGCGCCAGCTTGTCGCGTGGGTGCTCGGGCTCGGCGAGCACGCGCGCCTGGTCGGCCCGCCGGAGCTGGCCGAAGAGCTGGAGAAGCGCCTGTCGCTGCTGGTCGAGCGCCACCGCGGCGAGCTGGAGCTGGCGGCGCCGGCGAGGGTCGGCGGCGGCGGAGAGGCGGGTACGGCCGAGGCGGAGGCGAACGGGAACGGCCGCGGGCGCGAGAGCGCCGCGATCCGCCCGGAGCGCTTCGCGCGGCTCGTCACGCTCGCCTCGATCCTGATCCAGCACGGCCGCGAGGGCCTGCGCATCCCAGCCGCCGAGGTGCGCGAGGCGCTCCAGATATCCGAGCAGGAGCTGGAGGAGGACATCGGCGTGCTCAACGTCGTCAACTTCGGCGCCGGCTCCTACGTCCTCTACGCCGAGGTGCAGGAGGACGGCATGATCGAGGTCGACCCGGAGGCGTACGGCGACTCGTTCGCCCGCCCCGCGCGGCTGCTGCCGGTCGAGGCGAAGGCGCTCGTGGCGGCGATCGACCTGATCGGGGAGCACATCCCGGAGGGGTCGCTGTCGTCAGTGCGCGAGAAGGTCGTCGCGGCGCTCGGCGAGGACCCGATCCGCGAGGGGCTCCAGGTCGCGACCGCGGGCGGCGACGACTCGCAGGTCGCTGCGATCGTCTCGCGCGCGATCGCCGAGCAGCGGCTGCTGGCGATCGAGTACTTCAAGGAGAACGAGGGCGAGTTCTCCTCGCGCACGGTCGAGCCGTACGCGCTGATCAACGGGCGCGAGGGCTGGTACGTCGCCTCGTTCGATCCGGGCAAGGAGGCGGTGCGGCATTTCCGGTTGGACCGCATCAAGTCGGCGACGGTGACCGACGAGCGCTTCGAGCCGCGGCCCGAGGTCGATCCGGCCGCCGACGTCGACGGCTGGCCGCGCACCGGCGAGGTGCCCGCCTCGCGCCGCGCGCGGCTGTGGATCTCGCCCGAGCGCGCGCGCTGGGCGCGCGAGGAGCGCACCGTCGTCGAAGAGCTGTCCGACGGGTCGGTCGTCGTCGAGCTGAGCTTCGCCGGCGTCGCCTGGCTCGTGCGCGAGGTCTTGAAGGAGGCGGGCGACGCGGCCGTGCTCGAGCCCGAGGACGCCCGCGCCGCCGTGCTCGAGGCGGCCGCGCACCTCGCGGCGGCCTGATCCGACCGGCGCGCGTCCGCGTCCGCTCGCTCTACCGTCCCCGCGGTGAGCCGCCGCGACCAGATCCGCATGAGCGCGGCCGAGCTGGCCGCGTTCCTCGAAGAGCGGCGCACGGTGATCGTCGCGACGAACGGGCGCGACGGCTGGCCGCATCTGATGCCGCTCTGGTATGTCGTGCGCGAGGGCGAGCTGTGGTCGTGGACGTACGCGAGATCGCAGAAGGTCCGCAACCTCGAGCGCGATCCGCGCGTGACGTGGCAGGTCGAGGCGGGCACGTCCTACGAGGAGCTGCGCGGCGCGATGATGAAGGCGCGCGTCGTGCTGCACCGCGACGCGGAGACGGTCTCCGCCTTCGGCGTGGAGCTGTTCGAGCGCTACACCGGCACGAGACCGCTGCCCGAGCCGGTCGCCGCGATGGTTCGCGCGCAGGCGCCGAAGCGAGTGGCGATGCGGTTCGTTGCGGTTGAGCCCGCGGTGACGTGGGATCACTCGAAGCTCGGCGGGACGTACTGAGCGTTCCCGCGCTTTGCGCCGCCGCTCCTGGCGCCCGCCACGTTCGCCGGTTGGCTGGGGAGGGGGTGAGCAGGTGCGGTTGCGCCGCCGTTCGCTGCGCCTTGCGGTCGGCTGTGTGCCAGCGAAGCGCGCTTTGCGTCAGTCGTCCGGCGAATTGCGCAAACCGTGACGCTCCGTTTTTACGTGTGTCCATTTGGGTCCCTATACGACACCCAAATGGACACACGTCGGTTCAGGGGGGTCGGTTGGGCTGGTGGCTGCGCAGGAAGGGACGCGAAACGTCACAGAAGCGCGCGCGAGCGCCTGAGGCACTGCACCCTCCCCCTCCCCTGGCCGACCGGCGGCGTGACGAGCCCGGGCGGCGCCTGAACGGAGCGTATTCCCTACGCGGCTGCCCCCTCCCGCCGCCACACCCGGCCGGTCCGCTCATACTCCACCCCCCGCGCCACCGCGTCAGCGAAGTCGCGGCCGCGCTCGCGCTCGACGAGCCACAGCGCGAGGTCGATTCCGGCGGTGACGCCCTGCGCGGTCAGCACGTCGCCGTCGTCGACGACGCGCTCGTCCACGACCTCGGCGCCGGTCTCGCGCAGGCGATCCAGCGCGCGCCGGTTCGTCGTCGCGGGGCGACCGGTCAGCAGCCCGGCCGCTCCGAGCAGCAGTGCGCCGGTGCAGACCGACGCGACGGCGGCGCCGGCGCCGTGCAGGCGCGCGAGCGCGGCCGGGATCGCGCCGCGCTCGATCTCGGCGTGCACGCCGGCGGGGGCGCCGTCGAGCAGTCCGCCGCCGGGCACGAGCACGAGGTCCGGCCGCTCGCCGAGCGCGCGGTCAGGGATCACGGTCGTGCCGAGCGCGGTGACGACGCGCTCGGCGCCGTCGAGCGTCGTGAGCGCGACCTCGAACGGCGCGCCGGCGCGCGCGGCGTGGCGCAGCAGCTCGTTCGGGCCGAGCGCGTCGAGGTCGTCGAAGCCGTCGAAGACAAGGATGTCGATCTGCATGGCGGGCTCCTGTCGCGGTCGCGTGCCAAGCGATGCTCGCGCGCCGCGTCCGAGCGCGCCAGTGGCAGGAATGACAATGTGCATATGATTTCTGCCATGTCGCACCGCGTCGCGGTCCTCGCACTGCCCGATGTCGTCGCGTTCGACCTCGCGACGCCGTTCCAGCTCCTGCGCCGCCACTACGAGCTGGCGCTGTGCGGCGTCGAGCCCGGCGAGATCCCCACCACCAGCGGCTTCTCCCTCGTTGTCCAAGCTGGGATCGACGCGCTCGCCGAGGCCGAGACCGTCGTCGTCCCCGGCTTCGACCCGCGCCCCCGCGGTTGGCCGCCGGCCGCCACGGCGCTGCAAGCGCTCCAGGCGGCCCACGCCCGCGGCGCCCGCATCGCGTCGATCTGCACCGGCGCGTTCGCGCTCGGCGCCGCCGGCCTGCTCGACGGCCGCCGCGTCACGACGCACTGGCGCGCGGCGCGGCGGCTGGCGGAGCTGTACCCGCGCGCGATCGTCGATCCCGACGTGCTCTACGTCGACGACGGCGATCTGCTCACCTCCGCGGGCGTCGCCGCCGGCATCGACCTCTGCCTCCATTTGATCCGCAAGGACCACGGCGCCGAGGCCGCCAACCAGGCCGCGCGCCAGACGGTCGTCGCACCGCACCGCGCTGGCGGGCAGGCGCAGTTCATCGAGCGCGCCGTCCCGCCGCGCGACGACGGCAGCCTGGAGGCGACGCGCGCCTACGCGCTCGCGCGACTCGAGCGGCCGCTCACCGTCACGCAGCTCGCCCGCCACGCCCACACCTCCGAGCGCACCTTCGCGCGCCGCTTCCGCGAGGAGACCGGCACCACCCCGCTCAGATGGCTGCACGCGCAGCGGATCGACCACGCGCGCCGCCTGCTGGAGACAAGCGACCTGCCGATCGAGACCGTCGCGCGGCGCTGCGGCTTCGGCTCCGCCGCGATCCTGCGCCAGCACTTCCGCCGCGCGACCGCGACGACGCCCAGCGGCTACCGGCGCACCTTCGCCGGGAGCGTCGGCAGCAGCAGCCCGCGGCCCCCGGTACGCTGAGCGCCATGGAGCAGCTCCGGGGACTGATCCTCTCTGGGGGCAAGGGCACGCGCCTGCGCCCGATCACGCACACGAGCGCCAAGCAGCTCGTGCCGGTCGCGAACAAGCCGGTGCTCTTCTACGGCATCGAGGCGATGGCCGCGGCCGGCATCCGGGAGATCGGCATCATCATCGCGCCCGAGACCGGCGAGGAGATCAGGGCGGTCGCGGGCGACGGCTCGCGGTTCGGCGTCGAGATCACCTACATCCTTCAGGACGAGCCGCTCGGGCTCGCGCACGCGGTCATCACCGCGCGGGGATTCCTGAGAGACGCCTCGTTCGTCATGTACCTCGGCGACAACCTGCTGCAGGGCGGGATAACCGAACTGGTCGAGGCGTTCCGCACGAGCGAGCCGGAAGCGCTGATCCTGCTCACGGAGGTGCCCGATCCGGAGAACTACGGCGTCGCCGAGCTGAACGGCCACAACACCGTCAAGCGGCTGGTCGAGAAGCCGCAGGAGCCGGTGAGCAACCTCGCGTTGGTCGGCGTCTACATGTTCACGCCCGCGATCCACGAGGCGGCGGACGCGATCAGACCGTCCGCGCGCAACGAGCTCGAGATCACCGACGCGATCCAGCACCTCGTCGACAACGGCTCCCGTGTCGAGCCGCACCACGTGCGCGGCTGGTGGAAGGACACCGGCAGAGTGGAAGACATGCTTGAGGCCAACCGGCTGGTGCTCGAGGCGATCGAGCAGCGGATCGAGGGCGAGTTGATCGACTCCCACGTCGAGGGCCGCGTGATCCTCGAAGCGGGTGCCCGGCTCGAGCGCTCGACCGTGCGAGGGCCGGCGATAATCGGCGCGGGCGCCCAACTGACGGACTGCTACATCGGCCCGTACACGTCGATCGCCGAGAACTGCGTCATCGAGCACGCCGAGGTCGAGCACTCGATCCTGCTCGCCGGCGCCTCCGTCAGACACCTCGACGGCCGCATGGAGTCGTCGCTGCTGGGCCGCGACGTCGCGATCGTCCGGGACGGCCGCCAGCCGCGCGCGTACCGCTTCGTGGTCGGCGACAACAGCGAGATCGGCATCCTCTAGCGCGATGCGGATCCTCGTGACGGGCGCCGGCGGCATGCTCGGCCAGGACGTCGTTCGCGCCGCGCGCGCGGCCGGCGACGACACGATCGCGCTCGCGCGGGCGGACCTGGACGTCGCCGATCGCGACGCGGTCGAGCGCGCGCTCTCCGACGCGCGAGTGGGCGGAGGCGACGTCGTCGTCAACTGCGCCGCCTGGACCGACGTCGACGGCGCCGAGTCCGACCGCCCCGGCGCCTTCCGCGTCAACGCGATCGGCGCAGCGACCGTCGCGGGGGCCGCCGCCGGCGTCGGCGCGCGCCTGGTGCACGTCTCAACCGACTACGTCTTCGACGGCGACCGCCCGCCGGACGCGCGGCCGTACGTCGAGTCCGACGCGACCGGTCCGCGCAGCGTCTACGGTGCCTCCAAGCTCGAGGGGGAGAAGCTCGTCGCCAAGTGCGGCGGCTCGTACGCGATCGCGCGCTCCTCCTGGCTGTTCGGCGTCGGCGGCCACAACTTCGCCGCGACGATGCTGCGGCTCGCGGCCGAGCGCGACGAGCTCACCGTCGTCGAGGACCAGATCGGCTGCCCGACCGCGACCGCGCACCTCGCGCCGGCGCTGCTGGAGCTGGCGCGCTCGGACGCCCAGGGGGTCTTCCACGTCGCGGGCGGTGGGACGCCGGTCTCCTGGAACGCCTTCGCCGCGGAGATTTTCCGCCAGGCCGGCGTCGGCACGCGCGTGCTGCCCTGCGCCACCGCCGAGATGCCGCGCCCCGCGCCGCGACCCGCATTCAGCGCGCTCGCCAGCGAGCGGCCGGAGGCGCCGGTCCTGCCGCCCTGGCAGGATGGCCTCGCCGACTACCTGACCGCACGAAAGGTGACCGCATGAAGCTCTTGGTCTGTGGGGGAGCCGGCTTCATCGGCTCGAACTTCGTCCGGATCCGTGTCCGTGACCACGGGGACGACGTTGTGGTGCTCGACAAGCTCACGTACGCCGGGCGCAAGGAGAACCTGCACGACACGTTCGAGCAGATCCGCTTCGTGCACGGCGCGATCGAGGACCCGGACGCCGTCGCCGGCGCGATCGAGGGCGTCGACGCGGTCGTCAACTTCGCCGCCGAGACGCACGTCGACCGCTCGATCGCCGACCCCGACGCGTTCCTGCGCACGAACGCGATCGGCACCTACGTGCTGCTGGAGGCCGCGCGCGCCGCGGGCGTGCGCTTCCTCCAGGTCTCGACCGACGAGGTCTACGGCTCGATCGAGGAAGGCTCGTTCACGGAGGAGTCGCCGCTCAAGCCCTCCTCGCCCTACTCCGCTACGAAGACGGGCGCAGACCTGCTCGTCCTCTCCTACTTCCACACGTACGGGCTCGAGACGCTGATCTGCCGCGGCTCGAACAACTACGGGCCGTACCAGTACCCCGAGAAGCTGATCCCGCTGATGGTCCTCAACGCCCTGCACGGCGACAAGCTGCCGGTCTACGGGGACGGGATGCAGGTGCGCAACTGGCTCTACGTCGAGGACTTCGGGCGGGGGATCGGGCACGCGCTCGCGCACGGCGCGCCCGGCGAGGTCTACAACTGCGGCGGCCCCGACGAGTGCCCGAACATCGAGGTCGTCAAGCGGATCATCGAGCTGACCGGCAACGACGACTCGCTGATCGAGTACGTCACCGACCGCCCCGGCCACGACCGCCGCTACTCGCTCGCCTCCGAGAAGCTGCGTGCGCTCGGCTGGGAGGCGCAGGTGCACTTCGCCGAGGGGCTCGAGCAGACGGTCGCCTGGTATCGCGAGAACGCCTGGTGGTGGGAGCCGATCCGCTCCGGCGACTACCGCGAGTACTACGAGCGCCAGTACGGCCGCGCGCTCGGCTGAGACGCACCGCGTCGCGCGCAGGGAAGGCGCCCGGAACCTGTGCACTTGCGCACCGTGCGGGTGACGGGATCGCCGGTGCGGGGCAACACTGGCGTATGCGCGTTCGACACACGGCCCCCAAGCGATCCGCCACCGCGCGCTGGCGCGAGGCGTGCATGGACGGCGTACTGCACGTCGCCTACGCGGCGGCCGAGCGTGCCGAAGCGGCCGCGGGGCGCTGCGTCGGCGGCACCTGGCGCCCGCGCGGTGCCCGCAGGCGCAGGAACCGCCGCGGGTTCCGCGGCCGCTGACACCTCACCCGGCATTCACCACACAGCAGATTCACCGCTCCGGAGTTACACTCGCGTTTGATCGCGCGATGGCCAGCCCCGATCGCACCCCCACCCGCCCGACGGTACCGCGCGGCCGTCACGCCCCGCCGCTCGAGGTCCGCCTCGCGCAGCAGCGCGAGCGCCTGTTCGAGGCGGCAGCGTCCGTGTTCGCGACGACGGGCTTCGCCGACGCGAGCGCCGAATCGATCAGCCGCGCAGCCGGCATGTCGAAGGCGACGTTCTACGAGCACTTCTCCAACAAGGAAGAGTGCATCCTCGCGCTGTTCGACGCCGCCTACGAGGTGCTGCTCAGCCGCATCCTCGGCGCGGTCGCCGAAGCGGGCGAGGACCCGGTCGCGCGCATGCGCGAAGGGATGCGCGCCTTCCTCGTCGTGATCGACGAGTTCCCGAACGAGGCGCAGACGCTGCTGGTCGAGATAATCGGCGCCGGTCCCGCCGCGATGCGCCGTCGCGACGAGATCGTCGCGAGCTTGGCGCAGGTGCTCGACCGCGAGAACGAGGCGCATTCCGAGGAGGGCGTGATGCCCCGCTTCAGAGGCTCGCTCGACGCGTTCGCGATCGTCGGCGCGATCGCCGAGCTGGTCTCGCGCCAGCTCCGCCTCGGGGAGCCCGAGCACTCAGCCGATCTCCAACCCGTGATCGAGCGCTTCGCGTTCGGACTGCTGGGCCTCGAGCCGCCGCCGCTCCCGTCCGCCGAATAACTGCCGGCCGCCCCGCTCGCGTGCCGTCCGACGCCGCCGCTCTCGCGCAGCTCGACGCCGAGGTCGTCGCCTGCCGCAGATGCCCGCGGCTGGTCGACTGGCGCGAGCGCGTCGCCGCCGAGAAGCGCGCCGCGTACACGGACGAGGCGTACTGGGGCCGGCCGGTCCCCGGCTTCGGCGATCCGGCGGCGCGGATCTTCGTGCTCGGGCTCGCGCCGGCGGCGCACGGAGGCAACCGCACCGGGCGCGTCTTCACCGGCGACCGCTCCGGCGATTGGCTCTACGCGGCGATGTGGCGAGCCGGGCTCGCGAATCAGCCGGGCTCGCGCTCGCGCGAGGACGGACTCGAGCTGCGCGGCGCCTACGTCGCCGCCGCCGTGCGCTGCGCGCCGCCGGCGAACAAGCCGCTGCCGGCCGAGCGTGACGCCTGCTTCCCGTATCTCGTGCGTGAGCTGGAGCTGCTGCGCGAGCTGCGCGCGATCGTGTGCCTCGGCGCGTTCGCGTGGGATGCGGCGCTGCGCGCCCGCGCGGCGCTGGGGGAGCCGGTCCCGCGGCCCAAGCCGCGCTTCGGCCACGGCGCCGAGCTTGGCTCGACCGGCCGCCTGACGCTGATCGGCAGCTATCACCCGAGCCAGCAGAACACGTTCACCGGCCGGCTGACGGAGCCGATGCTCGACGCCGTCTTCGCGCGGGCGCGCGCGCTGGTCGGCATCTGACGGCGCGCGGGCGCCTCAGAGCCGCGACGGATCGCCCGCGGCGCGCAGCCGCTCGGCGAGTCTGCGCATCCCGAGCGCCTCGGCGGCGTCGGCGCCGGCGTCGAGATCGGTCGCGCGGTCCGGCGGCGGCGCCACCGCGACGCGTCTGAGCGTCGCGATCGCGAGGAAGTCGCGCAGCTCGTCGGCCTGGTCGCGCAGCGCGCCCTGCACGCGCGGGGTCTCGCCGATCGGTCTCGCCAGCGCCGCCTCGAGCGAGCCGTGGCGCTGGAGCAGGTCGGCGGCCGTCTTCTCGCCGATCCCCCGCGCGCCCGGCAGGCCGTCGGACGGGTCGCCGCGCAGCGCGATGAAGTCCGGTACCAGCTCGGGCGGCACGCCATAGCGCTTGCGCACCTCGCGCGGACCCATCGCCTCGAAGCCTCTGACGCCCGTCTTGAGGTAGAGCACCGTCACCTCCGGCGCGGCGCACTGGAACATGTCGCGGTCGCCCGTCATCAGCAGCGCCGACCCGCCCCCCTCGACCTCGGCGAGCGCGAACGAGTGGAGCAGGTCGTCCGCCTCGAGCTCCTCGGTCCCCGCGAGCGTCCAGCCGAGCGCCTCGAACAGGCGCGGCGAGGCCGCGATCTGCCACGCGAGCCCCTCCGGCACGGGCGGTCGGTCGGCGTGGTAGCCGGCGAACAGCTCGACCCGATAGCGCGCGGCCTCGGCGCCCGAGCAGACCACGACCGCGCGCGGTCCCCGGTCCGCGACGACGCGTAGGATCGCGTTCGTCGCGCCGAGCAGCGCGTTGACGGAATGGCCGTCGCCGTCGGTGATCGAGTCCGGTAGCGCGAACCACGCGCGGTAGAGCAGCGACGGCGCGTCGACGGCGAGAAGCGGCGCTGGCATGGCCGGCAGCCTAGTACGGTCGCCGCATGATCACGCTCAACGGCATCGACGACATCAAGGCGCGCATCGGCGAGGAGCTCGGCGTCAGCGACTGGCACCTCGTCACGCAGGAGGACATCAACGCGTTCGCCGACGCGACGGGGGACCATCAGTGGATCCACGTCGACGTCGAGAGAGCGAAGGACACGCCGTTCGGCGGCACGATCGCGCACGGCTACTACACGCTCTCACTCGCGCCGAAGTTCAGCTACGAGCTGTTCGGCGTCGAGGGCTTCGCCTTCGGCCTCAACTACGGCGTCAACAAGGTCCGCTTCCCCGCGCCGCTGCGCGTCGGCGCGAGGGTGCGCATGCGCGCGTCGATCGCGTCCGTCGAGGACATTCCGGGCGGCATTCAGATGGCGACGACGTGCACATTCGAGACCGAGGGCGGCGAGAAGCCGGTCTGCGTCGCCGAGACGCTCGCGCGGCTGTACAGCGGCGGCTGAGCGCGCCGCCGCTGTAGTTTGCGCCAGGCGAGGCGCTACGCTGCGCTCCCACGCGCGATTCTGCGCAGGTCGAGCGCCTCGGCGAGCACCGACTCCTCGACGCCGGCCTCGAGCGCGACCTCGCGCAGGGTGCGGCCGGAGGCGGTCGCCTCCTTGACGATCTCCGTCGCCTTGTCGTAGCCGATGAACGGGTTGAGCGCGGTCGCGACGGCGAGCGTCGACTCGGCCGAGCGCTCGCAGCCGGCGAGGTTCGGCTCGATTCCGTCGACGCACTTCTCGGCGAACAGGCGCGCCGTGCTCGCCAGCAGCGCGATCGACTGGAGCAGGTTGCGCGCGATCAGCGGGATGCGCACGTTCAGCTCGAACTGGCCCTGGAGGCCGCCGACCGTGATCGCGGTGTCGTTGCCGATCACCTGCGCGCTCACCTGGAGGACGACCTCGGGCATCACCGGGTTGACCTTCCCGGGCATGATCGAGGAGCCCTTCTGGAGCTCAGGCAGGAACAGCTCGCCGATGCCGGCGCGCGGGCCGGAGCCCATCAGCGCGAGGTCGTTCGCGATCTTCGTCAGCGACACCGCGACCACCTTGAGCGCGCCCGACAGCTCGACGAGCGCGTCGCGGTTCGCCTGCGCCTCGAACGGATCCTCCGGCGGCGCGATCGACAGGCCGCTCGCCTCGGAGAGCTTCGCGCGCACGCGCGCCGCGAACTCGGGATGGGTGTTCAAGCCCGTGCCGGTTGCGGTGCCGCCGAGCGGGATCTGCGCGACCTGCGGCAGGGCGTTGCGCACGCGCCGCTGCGCGAGCCGCAGCTGCGCCGCATAGCCCGCAAACTCCTGTCCGAGCGTCACCGGCACCGCGTCCATCAGGTGCGTCCGACCCGACTTGACGATGTCCGCGAAGGCGTCGGCCTTCGCCGCGAACGACGCCTCGAGCCGCGCCAGCGCCGGCAGCAGGTCGTTCGTCGCCTCGTCCAGGGCGGCGAGGTGGACCGCGCTCGGGAACACGTCGTTCGACGACTGGCCCATGTTCACGTGGTCGTTCGCGTGCGCGCCCTCGCCGGCGAGCGTCGCGATCACCTCGTTCGCGTTCATGTTCGAGGAGGTGCCGGAGCCGGTCTGGAAGACGTCGATCGGGAACTGCGCGTCGTGGCGGCCCGCGGCGACCTCGTCGGCGGCGGCGCCGATGCGCTCCGCGAGCGTCGTGTCGAGCAAGCCGAGGTCGCCGTTCACGCGCGCCGCCGCGCCCTTGATGCGGCCGAGCCAGCGCACGACCGGCACCGGCACGCGCTCGCCCGACACCGGGAAGTTCGCGACCGCCTTCGTCGTCTCACCGCCCCACAACTGCTGCTCCGTCTCCTGCACGCCCATCGCGCCCTCCGGTCTCAAAGTCGTCACGAAGTCAAAAAGCTCAGCCACAGAAGGAAATCAACTCTCGCGCCAGGCCGACGGGATCGTCGTAGGCGAGCAGGAAGCCGGCGCGGTCGAGCACGCGCAGCTGCGCGTCGGGCAGCAGGTCGAGCGCCTGTCGCGCCACGGCGAGCGGGTAGATCGGGTCCTCGTCGGCCCACAGCAGCAGCGTCGAGACGGTCACGTGGCGGTAGGCGTCGAACAGGTCGCGCTGCGGCTCGCTCGGCCAGTTGCGCGCGAACTTCGCCCACGAGCGCGCACGGCCGGGATTGCCGGGCACGTCGGCGAGCGCGTGGCGGATCAGGTCGCGCGCCGCCGGGTTGTGCTGGACCGACAGCTTCTCGCCGAGCGACGGCCGCAGCACGAGCGGCGCGGCGCGCGCGAGCGCGCGGTCGAGCCCTGGGACGGCGGCGGCCATCGCGGCGGCGCGCCACAGCGAGCGGCCCGTGCGGTGCTGGGCGCGGCGGTGCAGGCGGTTGGGCATCAGCACGAGCCGGCGCGGGGTGAGGCGCCCGTCGAGCACCGCCCGCAGCAGCAGCTCGGCGCCGACGTCGTGGCCGCCGACGAGCGGCCGCGGTCCGAGCACCTCCGCGCAGAAGCCGGCGATCACCTCGGCGAGCCAGTCGGGCGTGTAGGGGTGACGGGGACGGTCCTCGCTGTCGCCGTGCAGCGGCAGGTCGGGCAGCACGACGCGGAAGCGCTGCGAGAGCGGCTCGACGACCGGCTCCCACTCGCGGTGCGAGAGCCCGAGCGAGTGCAGCAGCGCGAGCGCCGGCCCGGCGCCGACCTCGCGGTAGGCGACCCGGGCGCCGTCGCCGTGGTGGTAGAGCCGCAGCCTCATCCGGCCCGCAATCCTGCCGCACGCCCGCGCATCAGCGCGGCGCGGCGCGGTCCGCCGTCGAGCCCGGCCGAGCCGGCGACGCGGCGCGCGAGGTCGTCCTGGAGGCCGGCGGCCTGCGCCGCCCCGCGCGCGGTCGCGCCGATCAGGAAGCCGAGCTGGTAGGCGGCGGCCTCGCTCGTGCGCATCCGCTGGGCGAGCGCGTCGGCCGCCTGCGTGAGCGCCGCGCCGAGCGCCTGGAGGCGCACGTCGTCGACCGTGTGCCGCACGCACTGCGACAGCGGCGTGCCGTCGTCGAGCGCCACGCGGTCAGGCGCATGCGTCAAGGCGCGCAGCACGTCGCGCGACTGTGCTTGGATACATGCCTGCGGCGCGGAGACGCGTCCGCCGCAGCCCGCGACGGCAAGCAACGCGAGTACGCACGCGACGCCGGTCCGTCCCACATGGGGATCCTCGCAGCCCGCACAACTCCCGTCACGTTCGGCGCGGGAGGTTGTGCAAAATCTCCCGCGATCTTCACAGAAGGGCGCAAACGCTGCCTAATGACGTCCATGCCTTTGCAGATGCACGGGATGAATGCGCGGCCGTTGGGGCTCTCCACCTCGCAGGCGGCCCGCGAGCTTGGCGTCTCGCTCGGCACCGTCCGCCGCTGGTCCGACATGGGCTACCTCCAGTCCTACCGGACGCCCGGCGGGCAGCGTCGCTTCAGCGTCGAGCACATCGAACAGTTCGTGCGCTCGCTCCAGCAGAGCAGCTTCACGGTGCAGCAGCAGCGTGAGGACTCGTTCCTGCAGCGCGCCACCGGCTGATCCCCCCGACAATTCCTGCCGATCGCAGAGCGCGCCACACGTGGCGCGCTTCGGCGTGATCGCGCGATCCTGACCGCGAGCCGCTCCGCTCAGCCGCCGACGGCGGCCTCATTGATGCGCCGTTCCAGATCCAACTCGCTGCCGAAGTCGGCGGCGTCGGCGTGGCGGTATCTCGCGTCGCTGCCCGCGAGCACGTTCGCGAGCGCCTCGACGTAGCCGGCGTCGAGCTGTGAGCCGGCGACGCGGCGCAGCTCGGTCAGCGCCTGGAACGAGCTGACCGGCGTGCGGTAGGTGTCGTGCGCGGTGAGCGTGTCGTAGACCTCGGCGACCGCGATGATCTTCGCGATCTCCGGGATCTGGTCGCCCTTCAGGCGATCGGGGTAGCCGCGCCCGTCGACGCGCTCGTGATGGGCGCGCACGATCTCCGCGACCGGGCCGTAGAGGCCGAGGTCGCGCAGCATCTCGGCGCCGAGCGCCGGGTGCTGGCGAATCGCGTCCCAGTCTTCGTCCGTCAGCACGCGCCCGCGTTCGAAGACGCGGTCGGACAGCGCGAAGTTGCCGATGTCATGCAGCAGGCCGGCGGTGTGCGCGAGCTCCCGCTCCTCCGGCGACATGCCCGCCTCGCCGGCGATGTCGCGCGCGAAGGCGGCGACCGCCGCCGCGTGACGGGCGGCGCGCGGGTCGCGGATGTCGAGCGTGCGCAGCAGACCGGAGAGGACGCCCCAGGAGAGCGAGGCGTACTGCTTGCTGCGGTGCCGCGCGGTCGCGACGAGGCGCGCCATGTAGCTGAACGCGATCAGCGTGAAGGCCGCGAACGCGGTCCCGCCGAGCCCCAGCTTGAGGCACAGGCCGGTCGCCGCGAGCGCGAGCGCCACGTTGATCGCGATCGACGCGAGGAACGGCCAGAACGCGGTCGAGATGATCCCCCAGAAGGAGACGCCGTCGAGCATCGACGTGATCCCCGCGACGATCAGCAGGTTGAGCGGAAACACGAGCGCCGCGGCCAGCGCGAGCGCGAGGTAGAAGCCGGTCGAGCCGCTCTGCGCCGGCTCCAGCGCCTCGAACAGCGTGCCGGCGATCAGCACCGGCAGGCCGCTGCCGACGATGTTCATCGCCATGCGCTCGGTGCGGTAGCGCTCGACGCCCCACGCGATCAGCTCGGAGGCGACGACGACGAAGAACGCCCACGCCGGTCCGAACAGGGCGAGCAGGACGATCGCGGCCAGCGCGGAGCTGGAGATGAATACGGCCTGCGCCCCGGTGCCCGTGCCGAACAGGTCGGCGCCGACGACACCGAGGGCAAGCACGCCAAAAAGCCAGGACAGCCGACCAGGATCGGCGGCAACCATCGCCCACGCGACACAACCGAGTATGCCGACGAGGGTGATCCCCCTCGCGAGGCTGTCCCTTCTCGGCCACGCGTGGATGACACGCATGCCCGGAAGGTAACGGTCCGAACGGACCATTCAAAGCAAGGGAATCGACTACTTGCCCTTGTAGAACATTCCGAGCCTCCAGTTGGTTGCGCTGCACGAACGGCCCGCGCGCGCTTCCGAGGGCGCTGCGGACCCGCTGCCCTTCGCGCCGAACTGTAGCCGGTCGATGGAGGTTTTGCATCCTTTTCGGTCCCAAAGTTGTGCAAATGCGCGCAGATCGCGGACACGGGGCGGGGAAACGCCGACCTTTCCTGTGATGCGCTACCTGAAGACCAGCGAGGCGGCGGCTCTGCTCAATGTCAGCCCCAATACCTTGCGCGCGTGGGAGCGTCGTTTCGGCTTCCCGCGTCCGCAGCGCTCGCCTGGTCGTCATCGCCTGTACACGCACGGGGAGATCGCTGCCCTCCGCGATGCGCTGCTCGACGGGCTGTCCATCTCGTCCGCGGTTTCACGCGCGCGAGAAGGGCTGGGAGCGGACACGAACGCGCTCGTCGGGGCGCTGAACGCGTTCGATCAGGCGCGCGCGGACAATGCGATCGAGGGAGCCCTTGCGCTGCGCTCTCTCGACCGCACGGTCCAGGAGGTCCTGCTCAACTCGCTCGACGAGGTCGCTCGCCGTCACGGAACCGAGTCCGTGCAGTGGGCGTTCGCCGCGCGGTGGGGCAATAGCTGGCTGCGCCGTGCGCAGCGGCTCGTGACGCCGGGGATGCAGTCCTCGGCGACGATCGTGCTCGGCGACGCGACGCGCGACGAGCTCGATCCGGACGCGGCCTACGCGCGTGCGCTCGAGCTGCTCGCGATGCGGGCGGGCGGGCGCGTGCTCGGGCTCTCGGTCCGCGGCATCGCGAACATGTCTGAGGCGCTTGCGGCCCATCGACCGGACGTCGTGGTGATCGCGGGCGGGGCGCTGTCGGACGACGCGGTCGCCCGTTGGGCGTACGCGGTGCGGCTCGCGGCCGGCGCGCTGCCGGTCGCGGTCTATCGCCGCGGACCGCAGCGGACCCGCGTGCGCACGACGGGCGCTATGATCCTCGCGGGCACGCCAGGAGAGGCAGCCCGCCAGACCATCGAGCTCGCGAGCCACCAGGCAGTGAGCATGACGACAGGGATGTCGCCCGCGCGGCTTGTCGCCGACGGGGCGTAATCACGGAAGACGGCACGGAAGCAGAGGGGATCATGGCAATCGACTTCACGGGACGCGCCGCGCTGCGCCTGGTTCCGTCGACCGCTGAGGAGGCGTGCCCCTCCCAGTGGTTCTGCGGACATTGCGGCGCGCCGCCGCCGAACAACGAGACGCCGGCGCCGCCGGCGCGCGTGTGCGGCGAGTGCGGCCTCGGGCTGCTGCTGGAGGCGCGCGCCGACGTCGCCCCGAAGCTGGAGGACCCGTTCGTGATCGTCGACGGCTCGCTGCACGTGTGCGCGATGTCGTCCGCCAGCGAATCGCTGCTCGCCGTCGCCGAGACGGACGTGATCAACCGGCCGATCACCGAGCTGCTCACACCGGCCGACGCGGAGGCCTCCGGCCCCGAGTCGCTCGCCGGCGCGATCATGCACGCGGCCGGCGGCGAGGACGAGCTGCGGCGCCTGTTCGTGCGCCCGGCGAACGTCTTCGGCGTGCGCATGCCGCTGCGCGTCGGCGCCTGCGGGCCGCCGCGCGCCGCGCTGCTCGTGCTCGAGGACTGAGCCGGCGCGGGCCGAGCCCCCCGCCCGCCCCGATCGCCGCGTCGCCGTCCCGCTCCGGGCTCCTTTCGCTGCACGCGCGCTTGCGCGGTGCAGCTTGCGTTGCACGCGTTGCGCGACCGGGCGCCAGCGGGGAGAGTGCGCTTGCGATGAGTGGGATCCGGACGAACGCGGCCGCCGTGATGCTCGGCGTCAGCCCGAACACGCTGCGCTCCTGGGAGCGGCGCTTCGGCTACCCCGCGCCGGGGCGCACCTCCGGCGGGCACCGCCAGTACGAGCTCGCCGACGTCGAGGCGCTCAAGCAGGCGTTCGAAGAGACACAGAATGTGTCGTCAGCGATCGCGATCGCGCGCCAGCGCGGAGCGGGGCCGCCGTCGTCGAACCGCCTCGGGCTCGCGCTCGCGCGCTTCGAGGAGGACAAGGCCGCGCGCCTGCTGGAGGAGAGCCTCGCCATCCGCTCGCTCGAGCGCACGATCGGCGAGGTCCTGCTGCCGGCCGTCGCCGAGCTGCACGCCGAGGAGCCCGGCAGCCCGGAGCACAGCTTCGCGTGGCGCTTCGCGACCGACTGGATCTCCGCGCTGCGTCGCGTCGCGGCGCCGGCGACCCGCCGGGAGGGCGTGCTGATCTCCGACGCGACGGCGCCCGGCGACCTCGCCGCGCTCCAGGTCCAGGCGCTCGAGCTGCTGCTGCGGCGCGCCGGCCTGCGCACGCTCACGCTGACGGCCGCGACCGAGCCCGCACGGCTCGGGCGGGCGCTGCGCGCGCTCCAGCCCGACGCGCTCGTGCTCGGCGGCACGCGCGCCTCGCTCGACGCGATCGGCCGCCTTGTCTACGCCGTGCGCAGCGCGCGCGAGGGCATCGCCGTGCTCGCCTTCGGCGGCGCGCTGCCGGACACCGGCGCCAGCACGGTGCGCCGCCTCGGCGACGAGCCGCTCGCCGCCCGCGACGCGCTGCTCGGGCTGCTCGGCGCGGGGGCGTCCGCCCCGCCCGCGCCGACGCTTCCGCCCCCCGCCGACGGCGAGATCGTCGTCGCGCGGCGCCACACCGCCGCGCTGCCGTTCTGAGCGGTCGGCCGGGCGCCGATCCCTCCTAGAATCAGGCGCTCATGACCGCGCCGCACCAGCCCGTCGATCCGCAGCAGTCCTTCCCTGCGCTGGAGGAGGCGGTGCTTGCGCGCTGGAAGGACGAAGACGTCTTCCACGAGACGGTCCGGCGCCGCAGGGGACGGCCGCCGTGGATCTTCTACGAGGGGCCGCCGACGGCGAACGGGCGGCCGGGCACGCACCACGTGCTCGCGCGCATCTTCAAGGACATCTTCCCGCGCTACCGCACGATGTGCGGCTACTACGTCGAGCGCAAGGGCGGCTGGGACTGCCACGGGCTGCCGGTCGAGCTGGCCGTCGAGGAGGAGCTCGGCTTCACCTCGAAGGAGGACATCGAGCGCTACGGCATCGCCGAGTTCAACGCGAAGTGCCGCGAGAGCGTCTTCACCTACGTCGAGGAGTGGGGACGGCTGACCGAGCGGATCGCCTACTGGGTCGACCTCGACGAGGCCTACCGCACGCTGGACGACTCCTACATCGAGTCGGTCTGGTGGGCGCTGCGCACGATCTGGGACAAGGGCCTGCTGTACGAGGGCCACAAGGTCGTCCCGTACTGCCCGCGCTGCGGCACTGCGCTCTCTTCGCACGAGCTTGGCCAGCCGGGCGCGTATCGCGACGTGATCGACCCGTCGGCGTACGTGCGCCTGCCGGTGACGCGGCCGGTCGGTCCGCTCGCGCGGGGCGACGAGCTGCTCGTGTGGACGACGACGCCGTGGACCTTGCCGTCGAACGCGGCGGTCGCGGTGGATCCCGACCTGACGTACGTGCGTGCGAGAACGGACGACGGCGCGGTCTTCGTGCTCGCCGAGGCGCTCGTGGAGCGTGTGCTGGACAGAGACGGCGTCGACCTGCTCGACCGCTTCGCGGGCGGCGACATCGTCGGCGCGGCGTACGAGCCGCCGTTCCCGTTCATCCCGGGGGCGGCCTACGGCGAGAAGGGTCATACCGTGCTGCCGGGCGACTTCGTCACCGCCGAGGACGGCACCGGTCTCGTGCACACCGCGCTGGCGTTCGGCGAGGACGACTACCGCCTCGGCGAGCAGCACGAAATGACGGTGGTCAACCCGGTGCGCCCGGATGGGACCTACGACGAGCGGATCGGCCCCTACGCCGGCCGTGCCGTGCGCGAGGCGAACGACGATCTCGTGGAGGACCTGCGCGCGCGCGGGCGGCTGCTGCGCGCGGAAGCGTACGAGCACGCCTACCCGCACTGCTGGCGCTGCGGGACGCCGCTGCTCTACTACGCGAAGCCGTCCTGGTACATCCGCACCTCGGCGATCCGCGATCGGCTGCTGGCCGCGAACGAGACGGTCGAATGGCATCCGCCGCACGTCAAGCACGGGCGCTTCGGCAACTGGCTGGAGGGCAACGTCGACTGGGCCTTGTCGCGCGAGCGCTACTGGGGCACGCCGCTGCCGATCTGGCGCTGCGAGAACGGCCACGTGCATTGCGTCGGCGGGTTCGACGAGCTGGAGGAGCTGAGCGGGGTGCGGCTGGCGGACGCGCACCGACCCTATGTGGACGAGGTCGGCTTCCCGTGCGTCGAGTGCGGGAGACGGATGCAGCGCGTGCCCGAGGTGATCGACGTGTGGTTCGACTCGGGCGCGATGCCGTTCGCGCAGTGGCACGCACCGCACGAGAACGCGGAGCACTTCAGAGCGCGCTTTCCGGCCGACTACGTCTGCGAGGCGCTCGACCAGACGCGCGGCTGGTTCTACTCGCTGCTCGCCGTCTCGACGCTGCTGTTCGACTGCTCCTCGTACAAGAACGTCGTCTGCCTCGGACTGATCCTCGACGGCGAAGGCCAGAAGATGTCGAAGTCGCGCGGCAACGTCGTCGTGCCGTGGGACGTGTTGGACCGCTATGGAGCCGACGCGCTGCGCTGGTACTTCTTCACCTCCAAGCAGCCGTGGGACGGCTACCGCTTCTCGTTGGAGACGATCGGCGAGGCGGTGCGGCAGTTCCTCCTGCAGCTCTGGAACACCTACGGCTTCTACGTCCTGTACGCGAACGCGAACGGGATGGCGCCGAGCGCTCTGCCGGACCCGGCGGAGTCCTCGCACGAGCTGGACCGCTGGGCGCTGTCGCGCCTGAGCGCCACGGTCGAGGTCGCGCGCGAGCGGATGGACGACTACGACGCGACGAGCGCCGGCCGCGCGATCCAGGCGTTCGTCGACGATCTCTCGAACTGGTACGTGCGCCGCTCCCGCAGGCGCTTCTGGGACGGCGACGCCGCCGCCTTTGCGACGCTGCGCCACTGCCTCGTGAACGTCGTGCGGCTGCTCGCGCCGTTCACGCCGTTCGTGGCGGACGAGATGTATCGCAACCTCGATCCCGGCGGCGAGGCGTCGGTGCACCTGTGCGACTACCCGGTGGCGGCGCCTCGCGACGTCGCGCTCGAGGAGGCGATGGAGGTCGCGCGCGAGGCCGTGCGGCTCGGGCTCGCGGCGCGCGGGCAGTCGAAGATCAAGCTGCGCCAGCCGCTGCACGCGGCCGCGATCGTCGCGACGGGGCGCGAGCGCGAGGCGATCGAGCGGCTCGCGGACGTCGTGCGCGAGGAGCTGAACGTGAAGGAGCTGCGCTTCGTCTCGGCGGCTGATGAGCTGGGCCAGCTCGAGGTCAAGCCGAACTACCGCGCGCTGGGACCGCGCTTCGGCAAGCAGATGCCGCTGGCGGCGGAGGCGGTCGCGGGGCTCGATCCAGTGCACGTCGCGGCGGCGCTGCGCGAAGGGCGGACGGTCGGCGTCGTGGTCGACGGCCACGACCATGAGCTGCGCGCCGAGGATCTCGTCGTGGCGATGCAGCCGCTCGATGGCTACCAGCTCGAGCGCGAGGGCTCGCACGCGGTTGCGCTGGAGCTGGCGCTGGACGACGAGCTGCGCCGCGAGGGGCTCGCGCGCGAGGTCGTCCACGCGGTGCAGGCGGCGCGCAAGGCGGCCGGGCTCGACGTGTCCGATCGCATCGCGCTCACGCTCGGCGGCGACGAAGCGCTGCTCGCCGCGGCCCGCGAGCACGAGCCGTACGTGACCGGCGAGACGCTAACGACCGCGATCGACTACGACGGCGCGGCGGTGGCGAACGGCGACGCGCACGCGGTCGAGATCGACGGCCTCGCGCTCAAGATCGCCGTCGCGCGGGCTTAGCGGACGGCGCCCGAGGGCGTGACGAGCGTGAACGCGTGGTCGAAGGCGCCGCGTCGCTGACCGATCGCGACCCACAGGATCACGAGCGACTCCAGCTCGCGGGAGCGCTCGATCCCGCCGACGTCGAAGGCGTTCCAGCCGAAGTCGGCGAGGAGGTCGGCGACGGTGGCCTTCGCCGTGTCGTCGTTCCCCGCGATGAACATCGGGTGGGGGGCGCCGGGGAGCTGCGGGTCGACCATCAGACCGGCGTTGACGGTGTTGAACGCCTTCACGACGCGGGCGGCGGGGAGCGCGCGCTGGACGATCTCGCCGGCGGAGTCGGTATGGCCGACGGCGAGCGCCGGACCGCCGCCGCTGAAGTCCAGCGGGTTGGTCGCGTCGATCACGAGCTTGTCGGCGAAGCGCTGTCGGCCGGCGGTCTGGATCGCCTCCTCGACGGCGGTGCCTCTCGTCGCGAGCACGACGATCTCGCCGGCCTCGGCGGCCGCGGCGAACGTCCCGATCGCGACGTCGTCGTGCTGCGCCGCCCATGCCTGGAGATCGTCATTCGCTTCAGGATCGCGGGTGCCGATCGTGACCTCGTGCCCGTGGGCGGCGAAGCCGGCCGCGAGCGCGCGGCCGACCTGCCCGCTGCCGATGACGCCTACGCGCGTCGGCTCCATGAGGGTTGCGTACCCGGCCGGCGCGCTGCTCAGGCAGCGAGCGCGGGCTCGAGCTCGGCCTCGAGCTTGCGCTTCGGGTAGGCGCCGACGACCTTCTTCGCGATCTGGCCGTTCTTGAAGAGGATCAGCGTCGGGATCGAGAGGACCTCGTAGGTCATCGCCGTCTGCTGGTTCTCGTCGACGTTGAGCTTGACGATCTTCAGCGTCTCGCCCTTCTCGCCGGCGATCTCCTCCAGCACGGGAGCGACCATCCGGCACGGGCCGCACCAGGGCGCCCAGAAGTCGACGAGCACGGGCGTCTCGGACTCGATCACCTCGGCCTGGAAGTTGTGGTCGCTGACCTCGCTGATGGTGCCTGCCATGAGGGCTCCTTGGACGGATTCGTCGTCGTTACTTCACAAAGTATAGTACGCCTCCAGAACTGCCATGCGGAGGCGCCGGTCCGCCTAAAGACGAAAGGCCGGCGATGCGGCGGCGACCTCTCAGGGGCGTTCACCGCAGCAGCGCCGCGAGCAGATGGGGGGAGACGTAGACCTCGATCAGGGCGGCGAGGATGAGGGCGGGGATCGCGATCGCGACGGTGACGACGGTCGCGGCGAGCAGCTCGTCCCAGCGGCCGCGACGGCTCGCGATCAGCCAGGCGGCGAGCGGCAGGAACAGCGCCCACAGCTCGAGCAACGCATGCGGCAGCAGGGCGACCAGCAACTTGCCGGACGAGATGCCGAGCTGTGCGGAGACGGTGGAGGCGGTGCTGCCGATCACGTAGGCCTGCGTCGTGAGCGAGAACAGCGTCGCCGCGCTCACGAACGCGATCGCGAGCGGTCCGGCGGTGTCGTGGATGCGGCGCCAGACGCCGCGCCGCCGAGCCGCCTCGCGCGGCAGCGAGCTGCCGGCGATGTAGCCGGCCACGCACGCGAACGCGTGCAGCGCGAGCACGAGCGCGTTGCCATGCAGGATCTCGGCCACGTCGCCGAGGCTCGGCGGCTCGGTGATGCCGATCACCGGGACCGGCGTGGGGTCGGCCGGCGCGGCGAGCGCGACGAGCCAGGTCGCGAGCAGCAGCAGCGCCGCGACCGCCAGGCTTCCGAGCGACCACGCCCACAGCACGCGACCCGGCCTGGCGTTCCAGCGCGAGAGCGTGCCGCGCGTCGGCCCGAGGCCGCGCACGAGCGCGAGGTCGTTCACGTGCATGCCGGTCAGGGTGACACAGGCCGCGCTGCGCGACGGCCGCTGGCTGGACGGCGTCTGGACGCGGCCGCGCCGCTCGCGTGCCTACGCTTGCGGGGCGAGCCATGCCCGACTTCACGAACAGCGAGATCGCCGCGAGGCTCGACGAGCTCGGCGATCTGTACGAGCTCGACGGCGCGATCGTGCACCGTGTCGTCGCCTACCGCAACGCGGCGAAGGCGGTGCGCGACGCGTCCACGTCGATCGCGGCGCTCACCCGCGCCGGCCGCGTGACCGAGCTGCCGGGAATCGGCGCGACGTTGGAGACAAAGCTCCAGGCGCTGCTGGAGCAGGGCGACATCCCGCAGGCGGTCGCGCTGCGCGAGCGCTTCCCCGCCGGTCTGCTGGAGATGACGCGGCTGCCCGGTCTCGGCCCCAAGCGCGCGCGGCGCCTCTACGAGGAGATGGGGATCGACTCGCTCGAAGCGCTCGCGACCGCCGCGCGCCAGCAGCGCATCCGCGACCTCAGAGGGTTCGGCGCGAGAGCCGAGGAGAAGCTGCTGGACGCCGTCGAGCGCGCCGTCGCCGAGGACGGCGGCATCGCGGCCGGCACCAACCACCGCACCGTGCTCGGCCGTGCGCGCGCGATCGGCGGCGCGATCGTCGACGAGCTGCGGACGCATCCAGCGGCCGTGCGCGTCGAGCTGGCCGGCTCCGCCCGCCGCTGGACCGACTCGGTCAAGGACCTCGACGTCGTCGCCGCCTCCGACGATCCGCCGGCGCTGATCGGCGCGTTCGCGCGGCTCGAGCAGATCGAGACCGTCACCGCCAGCGGCGAGGCCGGCGCGCGCGCTCGCACGCACACCGGCATGGCCGTCGACCTGAAGGTCGTGGCGCCCGACCAGTTCGGAAACCTGCTCCAGCACTTCACCGGCAGCCAGCGCCACAACGTGATGCTGCGCGAGGCAGCGGTGAGGCGCGGGTTGCATGTCTCCGAGTACGGGATCCTCGACGACGCGAGCGGCGAGACGCTGCGCTGCGCGACCGAGGATGACGTGTACGCGGCGCTCGGCTACGCGTACATCGAGCCGGAGCTGCGCGAGGGGCGCGGCGAGCTGGCGGCGGCCGCGCTTGAAGGTGACAGCGGCCTGCCGAGGCTGATCACGGCCGGTGACCTCAAGGGCGAGCTGCATTGCCACACGACCGCCTCCGACGGCAAGGCCGAGATCGAGGACATGGCCTACGCCGCGCTCGACCTGGGCTACGAGTACCTCGCGATCACCGACCACTCGGCCACGCACGGCTTCGGCGACGAGGTCTCGCCCGATCAGCTCGAACGGCAGATCGAGCGGATCCACGCCGCGAACCTCGCGCTCGACGGGATCGAGCTGCTCGCCGGCAGCGAGGTGAACATCCTCCCGGACGGTCGCCTCGACTACAGCGACGAGCTGCTCGCGCAGCTCGACTGGGCGATCGCGAGCGTCCACACCTCGTTCGCGCTCGACGAGCGCGCGATGACCGAGCGCATCCTCGCCGCGATCGAGCACCCGTCCATCGATGCGATCGGCCACCTGACCGGCCGCAAGATCGAGGCGCGGGCACCCTACGCGCTCGACGTCGAGCGCGTCATCGAGGCGTGCGCGCGCACCGGCACGATGCTGGAGATCAACGGCAGCGTCGACCGCCGCGACATCAACGACGTCCACGCGCGCGCGGCGGCGGCCGCCGGCGTGCGGATCCTCGTCACGACCGACGCGCACCGCGTCGCCACGCTCTCGAGCACGCGCCCCTACGGCATCGCGACCGCGCGACGAGCGTGGCTGACCGCTGAGCAGGTCGCGAACACGCGTCCGTGGAGCGAGTTCGCTCCGCTGCGCAAACGGGCACACGGCCGGTAGCTGGGCGGCGCCATCGACCGGAGGCGTCCGATGCCAGACGAGGACGTGCGGCGGACGCGGCGATGGCGTAGCGCTCGCGCGCGTTCTCAGAGCAGAGCTGGCAGCACCCGCTCGCGCACCGTCGTCTCGAACGCGGCGCGGCCGTAGGGCGCGAGCAGCCGCGCCGCGCGCTCGGCGTAATCGTCGGGCGGCGCGTCGAGCGCGGTGCGGATCGCGGCGGCGAGGTCGTCGGAGACGAGCCGGGAGTCGAGCGCGCGCGCGATCGCGAGCGCCGGGTACGGCCCGCTCGCGGGAGCGGTGACGAGCCGGCAGCCGTCGGCGAGCGCCTCGAGCTGCGCGATGCCGTGGTCCTCGCGGCGCGGCGCGGCGACGAACGCGCGCGCGCGGCGCAGCAGCGCGCGGTAGTCGTCCGGCGCGAGCAGGCCCGTTCCCTCGGCGCCGTCGCCGAGCGGGCCGGCCGGCTGGCCGGCGACGAGCAGCGTCTCGTCCGGCCGGCGGGCCTGCGCCCACGCGGCGAGGATGCGCGCCAGGCCCTTCTTGCGCGCGTCGGCGGCGTAGGCGAGCGCGGCGAGGTCGCGGGCGGGGGGCGCGGCGGGTGTGGCCGCGGCGGACGCTCCGGCGGCAGCCGGCGGCGCGTCGGGCACGTCGGGCGGAGCGCTCGGCTCGACGGGCACCGGCAGCACGAGCGTCGGCGTGCGCGGGAGTGGATGGAGCGCGCGCAGGCCGCCCTCGCTCATCGGCAGCAGCAGCGGCGCGCGCGCCATCCGCCGCCGTTCGATCGGGCGCTGCCAGATTCCGTGGCGGCCCGGGCGGTTCTCGGCCGCTGGCGAGTCGAACCAGATCGCGCCAGGGCGCGGACCGAGCAGGGCCGCGGTCGTCGAGGCGTAGATCAGCGCGCGCGGGCGGTGCGCCGCGATCCCGGCCAGCGCCGCCGCGCGCGCGCCGCGCGCCTGCACGAGGTCGGTCAGCGCGAACGTGCGCACCACGCGCGTCGGCGCCGCCTCCGCCACCGCGACGGTCGCGCCGGCGGCCTCGATCGCGCTCGCGAGCGCTGGCACGGCGCCGCGCCAGCCGGCCGTCGTCGGCAGCGCGACGATCAGCACGTCCGTGCGTCCGCTCACACGCGACCGCGCGGGACCGGCGCCGGCTCGACGTCTTCGAACGTCCACATGTTCGCCTTGAAGCCGGGCGTCCGCAGGAGCTGGATCGGCTTCAGCGGCGAGGTGCGCTCGACCCAGTAGCGCACGCCGTCGCGCTCCTCGATCGCCGCGACGGCGCCGTCCTGACGGCGCCACGACAGCGACCAGATGAGCGCGAAGCCGGTCGCGATCGCTGCGATCTGCGGCAGCAGCAGCGCGAGGCCGCCGGCGAGGACCGTCGACAGCAGCAGCGGCCACAGGCGGTTGAGCAGGATCCGGCTCGGGTGGACCTCCGGCAGGCCTTTCGTCGTTCTGGCGGCGGCGAGGAGCTTTGCGATCGGCGGCGAGGTCTCGGCGCGGCGCCCGAGCAGCGTCCCGACGAACGCCGCGATCACCCACCAGCCGGCCGCGAACGGGACGAGCAGCGGGTCGTTGTGCGAGCTGGCGGCGGCGACCGTGATCGCGGCCAGCAGCGTCGCGGCCGCCGCGCTCGTCATCACCGTCGCCTTGAGGAAGTCCGTGAAGCGCATCGCAGCTCGGCGGCGGTCGGCGGCGCGCCCCGCTCAGCCTTCGTCGGTCGTGAGCAGGGTCTCCAGCAGCGCGCGCACGCCGTCGGGTCCGTCGACGACGAGGTCCGCCTCCTGCGCCAGCTCCGAAGGCCCCTCGTCGGAGCCGACGCACACCCGCACGACGTGTCTGAGGCGCCCTTCGGCAAGCAACTCGGCGAGCCCGTGGAACGCGTCGACGTCGGTCGCGTCGTCGCCGACGTAGAGCGCGGCGTCAAGCTTCATGTCGGACAGGAACGCGACGATCCCCGCGCCCTTGTCCATCCGTACCGGCGGGCGCACCTCGAGCACCTTGCGCCCCCAGTGCGTGCGCAGGCCGGCCTGCTCGGCGCGCGCGGCGATCGCTTCGATCGCGGCGCGCGCGGCCTGCTCGTCGGGCGCGGCGCGCCAGTGGAAGGCGACGATCGAGCCCTTGTCCTCGATCCGCACGCGCAGGCGATGCAGCTCCGGGCCGTCGGCCTCGCGCCCGAACGCCTGGATGCGACGGCTCCAGTCGCGCACGTTCGGGTCGAGCGTCGGCTCCGTCCAGCCGGCGCGCAGGAGCTCCGTGCCGTGGCTGCCGAGATAGGAGATCGTCCCGATCGCGACGATCCGGCGCGCGTCGGACGCGCGCCGGCCGCTCACGCACGCGACGACCGCGTAGCGGCGCGCGAGCTCGATCAGCAGGCCGCGCGTCGACTCCGGCACGTGCGCCTCCTCCGCGTAGCGCACGATCGGCGCGAGCGTGCCGTCGACGTCGAGCAGGATCGCGCTGCGACTCGGGTCGGATCGCAGCGGGCTCAGCGCGTCGGCGAGTCGGACGTCCGAGGCGCCCGCCGTGGGTCGGGCGGGGGTCACGCCCCCCAGTATTGCGCACCGAACGCCGACCGCAGGGGCGGGCGGCGCGGTCGCGTGCGGATGCGGACGGGGGAGGTTTCGGCCGGCGCGGACGGCCGGCGTACGGCTACAGCGCCAGCGCGCCCAGCACCTCCTCCCACCAGGAGCGCTCGGCCTCGCTGGAGGCGGCGCGGGCTCTGCGGCGGACCCATTCGCTCAGCAGCCGCTCGCGGCCGATCGCGAGCAGCGGTCCAGTCACCGCGAGGTAGCCGTCGTCGAGCCGCACGAGCGCGCCGGGCGTGTCGCGGCGCGTGCGCAGGCGGTCGACGACCCCGCGGCCGGCGACGCGCTCGGCGCTCGCCGGGTCGCCGTCGGCCGGGTCCCAGCGGCGCACGCTGAAGACGGGCGCGTGGCCCTCGGGGATCCGCGGCGTGCGCGGCCGCGGGCCGACCGGCCCCTCGCGCCAGCGCTCCAGCAGCCGGCGCATCGTTCCCATCTCCTCGCGGCGGATCAGCACGTGGAGGCGGTCGCCGGCCTCGATCCGCGTCGAGCCGCGCGGCGGGATCGCCTGGCCGTCGCGCACGATCACGTTGACGATCGCGGCTCGCGGCAGGCCGAGGTCGCGGATCCGGTGACCGACGAGCGCGTCGCCCGGCGCCGCGGCGACCTCGATCGCGTCGGCGCCGAGCTGGCGGATCGTGCCCGTCTCCGTCAGTCCGCTGCTCGCCAGCGGCATCGACCGCGTCGTCGCCCCCAACCAGCGCGCGACCGGCTCGATCGTCGCCCCTTGCAGGACAGTGGACACCAGCACCGCGAAGAAGACGATGTTGAAGAACTCGCGGCTGTCGTGGATGCCCGCGATCACCGGGAAGGTCGCGAGCACGACCGGCACCGCGCCGCGCAGGCCGGCCCAGCCGAGCATCGCGCGGTCGCGCAGGTCGAACGGCCCGATCGTCGCGACGAGCGCGGCGACCGGGCGCGCCACCAGCGCCAGCACGAGCGCCAGCACGGTTCCCTCGACGGCGATGTCGCCGAACTGGCTGGGGAAGACGAGCAGGCCGAGCACGAGGAACATCGCGAGCTGGGCGATCCACGCCATCCCCTGATGGAACGTCGTGATCGTGTGCCGCGCCGGAATCGTCGCGCTGCCGAGCACGAGGCCCGCCAGGTAGACGGCGAGGAAGCCCGAGCCGTGCAGCGTGTCGGCGGCGCCGAACGCGAGCGCCGCGGTCGCGATCGAGGCGACCGGATACAGGCCGGGCGTCGCGAGCTGCACGCGCTTGAACGCCATCGCGGCGCCGCTGCCGATCGCGTAGCCGACGACGGCGCCGATCCCGACCTCGCGCACGAACAGCCACAGCATGTCGGCGACGCCGTAGCCCGGCTGCTCGATCCAGTCGATGAAGCCGACGACGAGCAGCACCGCGACCGGGTCGTTCATGCCCGCCTCGCCCTCCAGCGTGCGCGCGAGCGGCCGCTTGAGCGAGGAGCCGCGCAGCATCGCGAAGATCGCCGCGCCGTCGGTCGAGGAGACGATCGCGCCGAGCAGCAGGCCCTCCAGCAGCGTGAAGCCGAACAGCCACGTGGCCGCCAGGCCGCAGATCGCCGCCGTGATCAGCGTGCCGAGGAAGGCGAGGCTGACGACCGGCTTGAGCACCGGGCGGATCTCGCCGAAGCCGGCGTTGAGGCCGCCCTCGAACAGGATCAGCGCGAGCGCGACGATGCCGACATCGCGCGCCAGCCGGTAGTTGCTGAAGTCGACCCAGCCGAGACCGTCGCTGCCGACCGCCATCCCGACGCCCAGGAACAGCACGAGGCTCGGCAGCCGCAGGCGCCCGGCCAGCAGCGAGGCCGCCAGGCCCGCGGTGAGCAGCGCGCCCGCGACGAGGACGAGATGGCCGTCCGCCATGGCGGAACCATGTCAGGCGGCGCTATTCGACGGCTGTGCGGTCGAGCGCGTCGAGTACGCGCTCGACGGCCACGTCGACCTCCAGCAGGCACAGCTCGACGTCGGGGTCGAGCGGCGGCTCGTACGGGTCGTCGACGCCGGTGAAGCCCCGCAGCTCGCCCGCGTGGGCACGCGCGTAGAGCCCCTTGGGATCGCGCGCTTCGCAGACCTCGATGGGCGTGTTGACGAACACCTCGACGAAGCGCAGCCCTTCGTGCTCGTGCAGCTCGCGCGCGAACGCGCGCGCCGCCGCATACGGCGAGACGACCGACACGATCGCGATCACGCCGGCGTCGGCGAACAGGCGCGCGACCTCGGCGGTGCGGCGCACGTTGCGGTCGCGATCCTCGGCCGAGAAGCCGAGGTCGCCGCAGACGCCGTGGCGCAGGTTGTCGCCGTCGAGCCGGTAGGCCGGGCGGCCGGCCTGGACGAGCCGCGCCTCGACGGCCGCGGAGATGGTCGACTTGCCGGAGGCCGGCAGCCCCGTGAACCAGAGCGTCGCCCCCCGCTGCCCGATCGACTCCCACCGTTGCGTGCGCTCGACGACCCCCTCGTGCCAGGTCACGTTGGCGCTCGTGGTCATTGCGGATGATGCTCCCACAGTCGCGCGCGTCGTGTGACAGGTGTCCGCTCGCGCCTGGACGCTCGGGGCGGCGCCGTGGACGGCCGATATGCTCGCGCGCGGTGAGCGCCCCGACCTACGACCTCCAGTCGCACTCGCTCCACTCCGACGGCGCGCTGGCGCCGGCGGAGGTCGTCGCCAACGCTGCCGCCGCGGGCGTCGAGCTGCTCGCGCTGACCGACCACGACACGGTCGACGGGGTCGACGAGGCGCTCGCCGCCGGCGCGCGGCACGGCGTCGCGATCGTCCCCGCGACCGAGATATCGACCGTCCACGGGCGCTACGAGGACCTCCATTTGCTCGGCTACGGGATCGACCACCGCGACCCGCTGCTGGGCGAGCGGCTGCGCGCCGCGCGCGCCGACCGCGAGCTGCGCGCCGCGCGGATGGCGGAGAAGCTGCGCGAGCTCGGCTGGGCGGTCGACGACAGCCCGCTCGCGGCGCGCCGCGCGGCCGGCAAGCCGATCGGCCGTCCGCACCTCTCGCAGGCGGTGCTCGCCCACCCGGCGAACGCCGAGCGGCTCGCCGCCGAGGGCTACGACGACGTCTCGTCGTTCCTGCCGGCGTTCCTGATCCCCGGCAAGCCCGCCTACCTCGCGCGCACGCATCCGACCGTCGCCGAGGCGATCGGCTGGATCCACGACGCCGGCGGCGTCGCCGTGTGGGCGCACCCGTTCTGGGACCTCGACGCCGACGCCGAGGTGCTGGCGGCGATCGACGGCTTCCGCGCCGACGGGCTCGACGGCGTCGAGTGCTTCTACGTCACGCACACGCCGCAGCAGACGCGCCTGCTCGCCGAGCGCTGCGAGCAGCTCGGCCTGCTGAGGACCGGCTCGTCCGACTACCACGGACCCGAGCACCGCCTCTTCTCGCGCTTCCGCGCGTTCGACCCGCAGGGCTACGCGGCCGACCTCGACGCGCTGCGCGGAACGGCGGCGCCGCCCGCGTGAGCGCCGCGCGCCGCACGCAGCCGCGCGCCGACCGTCGCGAGCTGGCCGCGATCTTCGCCGGCGGCACGATCGGGGGGCTCGCGCGCGTCGGGGTCGCGCAGGGCTTCCCGCACGCGGCGAGCGCCTGGCCGTGGCCGACCTTCGCCGTGAACCTGTTCGGCGCGTGGCTGCTCGGCTGGAGCGTCACGCGGCTGTCGTCGCACGGCTATGCGCGCCCGTTCGTCGGGATCGGCGTGTGCGGCGCGCTGACGACGTTCGCGACGCTCCAGCTCGAGCTGCTGCGGATGCTCGACGCCGGCCGCTGGGCGCTCGCGCTCGCCTATGCGGCGACGTCGCTGGTCGCCGGCCTCGGCGCGGTGCGGCTCGGCATCGCGCTCGCGCGGCGGGGACGCGTGCGGCCATGAGCGCGCTGCTGCTGTGGGTCGGCGTCGCGCTGCTCGGCGGCGTGGGGGCCGTCGCGCGCTTCCTGCTGAGCACGGCGGTCGCGCGGCGCAGCGAGGGGTGGTTCCCGTCCGGCACGCTGGCGGTCAACCTGTCGGGCACGGCGCTGCTCGGCCTGCTCGCCGGCGCCGCCCTGCACGGCGATGCGCTCACGCTCGTCGGCGGCGGCCTGATCGGCTCCTACACGACCTTCTCGACCTGGATGCTCGACAGCGAGCGGCTCGCCGAGCACCACAGCGACCGCGCGCTGCTCGTCAACCTCGCCGGCAGCCTGCTGCTCGGCCTCGCCGCCGTCGCGCTCGGGCGCGCGCTCGGCGGCGCGCTCTGACGCGGGCTACGCGACCGCGGGATCGCGGCGCGCGGCCTCCCACTCTTCGTCGCTCGCGCCCTCGTCGCGCTTCGGAGCGGCCGCGGCGGCGATCTGCGAGAGCGTGATCGGCTGACGCGAGGCCAGCTTCACCCCGCCGGCCTCGGCGGCCAGCACGCCCTCGCGCTTGAGCTTCGAGACGGTCGAGGCGACGGTCGGCTTCGCGATCTTGGTGACCGCGGCGATCTCGGCGACCGACACGCCCGGGCGCTCCTCGACGATCGCGAGGATCGCCATCTGGTTGGGTCCGCGCGGCGCGCGCTCGCCCTCGCTCTCCTCCTCCGAGCGTGTCGGCGCCGCCGCGACGCTGCCGTTGCGCGGCTCGGACGCGGTGCCGTTGCGGACGTGCGCGGCGCGCATGCTCTGCCGGCGGGCGGCGTGCTCCGCGGCCGCCTCGGCGAGCATCGCTTCCTTGGCGGCCTCGAGCCGTTCGGCTTCCGCCACCACGGGTCGCAGCTCGGCGAGACGCGCCTCGATCTCGCGCTTCAGGCGGGGGATCAGCGGCTCGAGCATGGGACGACCTCCGGCGGCAGTCGAGGGAACGGGGAACCATCGATGTTAACCAACGACGGGCGTGGATTAGGAGCCCGGCGTCAGTCGGCGTCAGGACAGCAGCGTGCGCACGTCGTGAGCGAGGCCGCTCGTGTCGAACGGACGCCCCGCCGAGACGTTCCCGACGAGCCGGCCGCGCGCGTCGACGATCCACACGATCGCGGTGTGCGCGCTCTGCGGGTCGCCGGGAATCTGCGGCGCCGCGTACCACGCTCTCCAGACCGGCGCGAGCGTCCGCTGCGAGCCGATCAGGTAGTGGAACTGCGCCGGCTCGCGCTCGCGCTTCAGCCACGCCCGCACGTTCGCCGGCGTGTCGCCGCGCGGGTCGACGCTGACCGCGACGACGCCGATGCGCCGCGCGTCTGCGCCGAGCCGGTCGAGCGTGTCGCGCAGCTCCGCGCCGATCAGCGGGCAGACGTCCGGGCAGTTCGCGTACAGGAACGTCACGAGGTACGGCTTGCCGGCGAGCGAGCGCGTGTCGAACGTCCCGCCCCGCGCATCGGCGAGCTGGATGTCGGGCGCCGCTCTGCCGGCCAACCCCGCCGGCAGCGTCTGAGCGACCCTGAAGCGACTCGCGCCGCCGGCGGCCGTCGCCGCGCCGCCGCCGGAGCCTGAGCCGCCGCAGCCGGCGAGCAGCGCGCCGCCTAGCACGAGGGCGACCAACAGGACCGTCGGCCTAGACAGGTTCGCCCTCCGGGTCGCCCAGCGGCGCGCGGTCCCGTTCGGCGGTCGTCTCGGCGTAGCCGTCGCCTGGCGCGCGCAGCACGCGGATCGTCGCGAGCACGGCCAGCGACGTCATCACGATCGCGCTGCCGACGCACCACTGGCAGATCGCGTGGATGCGGAACAGCTCCAGCGAGGTCAGGTAGACGCTGAAGGCGAAGCCGCCGATCGTCATCACGGCGGTCGCGAGCCGCGCGAGCTCGCCGCGGATCAGCAGCGAGACGAAGATCGCCAGGTAGCCGATCAGGCCGATGAGGGGGACCGGAACGCCGCCGACCTTCGCGTATCTCGACGACTGGACCTTCTCGCAGCCCTGGTTGAGCGCGCAGATCGGCGAGAGGCCCTTGTAGTGGACGTAGGTGAGATACGACGCGATGCCGATCCCGACGAGCGTCAGGATCAGCATCGCGCGGTGCAGCGTACGGTCCCCCCGCATGGCGTCAGCCGCTCGCTCTCGATGGGCTCGCGAGCGCCTTTTCGATCGCCGAGGCGAACTCCGACGGTCCGAGCGACGTGACGTTGACGGCTTCGAGTCTGCCACCCGTCGGTCCGATCAGGAACGAGGGCGTGCCGCTGAAGCCGTTCGCCGTCCACTGCCTCTGCGCTTCGTCGAGCTGTCTCTGGATCTGCGGCAGGTTGCGGTCGCTCATCGCTCTCGCGACGTTGAGGTCTCTCACGCCGCCGGCGACTCTGCGCAGGAAGGAGTCGGTGACGTAGTTCGAGTTCTCCTCCTGCTGGTTGGTGTAGAAGAGGTCGATGAACGTCCACAGCTTGTTCTGCATCGCCACCGCGGCTGCCATCTTCGCTGCGGTCTGCGAGTCCGGCCCGATGAACGCGACGTTGCGGAAGATCATCTTCACCTTGCCCGTGCGCACGTAGTTCGTCACGAGCGTCGAGAGCGACTGCTCGGTGTATTCGCGGCAGTAGGGGCACTGAAGGTCCGCGAACTCGACCATCGTGACGGGCGCTCTCGGTTCGCCGAGCGTGATTCCGTTCTGCGGGATGCCGGCGAACAGCGCGTTCGACTCGATCTGACCGGGGATCGTCTCGCCGGCCCGCGCTCTCGGCTTGCTGCTGCCGCCGCCGCTGGCGATCGCGATCGCGGCGACGACGACGACGGCGATCGCGAGCGCCCCGCCGATCACCCACAGCCGCTGGCGCTGACTGGCGCGCGCGGCCGCGGCGGCGCGATCCCGCTCCGCTCGCGCGCTCGCGCGGCGTTCCTTGCGTGTCTCCGTGGTGTCCGCCATCGCTGCTCGTCGTCCTCCTCGTCGGTGCATCCCCGGCCCGCGCCGGCCGATCGCCCCCCGGACGCGAATGCGCCCTCGCAGGCCACGCGAGATCGTCTCGATAGTAACTGCTCCTGAAATGGTCGCCCGCCACCTTTACGGCAGCTCAACGCGGCGCCCACGTCCCGTGCGCACGGGCCATGCATACTCGGCGGTGCGATGCGCGCGACGCTCCCTTCGATCGCCCTGACGCTCGCCGCCGCCGCGGCGCTCGCCGGCCCGCTGTCGGGTTGCGGCGGCGACGCGTCGAGCGCGGGCGCCGCAACCCCCGCGCCCGGCCCGGCGGTGAGCGCTCCCCAGGCCGCCGACCGGCTCGTGCACCATCCGCGCGCGGTCGATCCGTCGGCCGGGGTCCCGGTCGGCGCGAGCGGCGTCGTCGCCGACGCCGCGGCCGGGACGGACGCGGGCGGTGGCGGCGCGCTGCCGCGCCCGGTCTCGGACGCGGAGGTCCGCCGCGAGCTGGCCGCCAGCGGGATTCCCGCGGGGAATCGCGCGGCCTTGACGTCCGACGGGCTCGCGGTCGCGCCGCTCGGCGCGCCGCCGGCCGTGCAGGCGGTGATCCAGGCCGCCAACCAGATTGCGCGGCTGCCGTACCGCTACGGCGGCGGCCACGCGACCTGGATCGACACGGCCTACGACTGCTCGGCCTCGATCAGCTTCGCGTTCGCCGCCGCCGGGTTGATCTCGGCGCCGATGGTCTCGGGGCAGCTCGCGCAGTGGGGGGACCCGGGACCAGGCAGATGGATCACCGTGTTCGCGAACGGCGGCCACACGTTCATGTACGTCGCGGGCCTGCGCTTCGACACCGGCGGCCTCGTCGCGACCGGCTCCCGCTGGCAGGCGACGGCGCGTTCGACGGCGAGCTTCGCCGAGCGGCACCCGCCGGGGCTTTAGGCGGCCGCGGCGATCGTCGCGTCGTCGCCGTCGTCGGTCGCCTCGAGCAGCAGCCGCACCACGCGGTCCGAGTGCTCGATCTGCGGCGAGTGGCCGCAGTGCTCGATCAGCTCCAGGCGCGCGCTCGCGACTTCGGCGAGCAGGCGCTTCGCGCCGCGGTGGAACACGAGCCGGTCGCTGTCGCCCCACACGAGCACCACGTTGCAACGGATCGCGGCCAAGTTGAACGGGTCGTGCAGCTCCGGCAGCAGGCGCCGGGCCGCCGCGAGCATCCGCCCGAGGGCCGCGCGGTCGGGATGGTGGCTAGCGAACGTGCGCGCGATCTCCGGGTCGACCGCGTCGGGGTCGGCGAACGCGAGCGAGCGGTAGACGCGCGCGACGGCGCTCTGCACGACGCGGCCCGGCAGCGGGACGGGCACCGACGCGAGCGCGCGCAGCACCTGGTCGTGCTCGATCAGGGTGAGCCAGCGCGCCATGTCGAGCCCGGCCGGCGCGAGCGCCACGACGCGCTCGACGCGCTCGGGCACGCGCTCGGCGAGCCGCAGGGCGAGGCAGCCGCCGAGCGAGTTGCCGACCGCGACCGCGCGCGTCGCGCGCCGTCGGCCGGTGCGCCTGGCGCCGCTGCCGGCGTAGGCGAGCGCCGCGGCCCCGAACTCGTCGAGCTGCGGCAGCATCGGGCCGTCGGCGAGCGGGTCGGCCGTGCCGAAGCCCGGCAGGTCGACCGCGACGGCGCGGCGCCCTGCGCGACCGAGCCGCGCCAGCACGCAGCGCCACGTGTCGGCGCTGTCGGACCAGCCGTGGAAGAGCACGAGCGGATCCCCGCTCCCCTCCAGCTCCAAGACGCGCGTCTCGTAGCCGGCGAACTCCATCCGGTGTTCGAACAACGGCTCCATGACCTCTCCGTTCCCCGCGCTTCTTGTAGCAAACGACACACATCTGACGCGCCGGTTGCTGAACAGGAACGTTCGCATGGTGACGCCGGGTGCGGACGTCCTACGACACGTCGCCCTCGATCAGCGGCACGAAGCGCACCGGATCGAGCGTCCGGCGGGTCAGCTCCTGCGCGTGCGCGCCGGAGCCGCGCTCCACGAGCACGAGCTGCTGGCCGCTGGCGCCGACCGGCGCCACGAGCCGCCCGCCGGGCGCGAGCTGGCGCTCGAGCGCCGGCGGGATCTCGGGCCACGCCGCCGCCGCCACGTTGATCGCGTCGAACGGCGCCGAGTCCGGCAGGCCGCGCGAGCCGTCGCCGACGATCGTCGTGACGTTCTCGGCCCCGGCGGCGCGCAATTGCGCGGCCGCCTGCTCGCTCAGCGCCCGGTGGCGCTCGATCGTCCACACGTGCGCGGCGAGCCGCGCGAGCACCGCGGCGTGATAGCCGGAGCCGGTGCCGACGTCGAGCACGCGGTCGGCCGGCCGCAGGCACAGCAGCTCGGTCATGCGCGCGACGATCAGCGGCTGGGAGATCGTCTGCCCGCGGCCGATCGGCAGCGCGACGTTCTCGTACGCGCGGGCGCGCAGCGCGCGCGGGACGAACGCCTCGCGCGGCACCGCGCGCATGGCGGCGAGCACGCGCTCGTCGGCGATCGCGACGCGCAGCTCGTCGATCAGGCGGTCGACCGGGGCCATGTCGGAGAGCATGCCCGCCGACCGCGCTGAGCGTGCCGGCGCTCGGGGGTGAAGCGCCGGCGCGCTCGGGGCGGCGCGGTTCGCTCAGCCGATCACCGCGCGCACGAGCGGCTCATAGCCGCTCCTGTGGCCGGTTCTGTTCGGGTGGTAGCTTTCTTCGACCGGGTTGGAGAGGCCGTTCAGCCACTCGGATTCGGAGCAGATCGCGTGGCCGACGAACGGCGGGATCGCGTCCTCGAACCTGAACGCGTGCGCGTTCGCGCGTTCCTGCATGACCGTCTTCATCAGGTCCGCGATGTGGTTCATGCGGCTCATCTCCGTGCTGCTGAAGAACGTGGCGAGGTTGCAGTTCACGCCCATCCACAGGCGCGGATAGTCGAGCACGACCACGGTCGCGTTCGGCGCGTCTGTGTGGATCCTGCCGTAGAGCGTTTCGAGCCGGCCCGGCAGCGTGTTCGTGACGAACCTTTCGGCTTCGGTCAGTTCGCCTTCGCACGACCACGGCCACGGTAGCGCGCAGGACGTGATGATCCTGGAGAAGCCGGCGTCGTTGCCGCCGACGGTGATCGTGACTATGTTCGTCGAGCTGTTGAGCGAGCCGAGCTGTTCGCTCGTGACGCTGCTCGTCGTCGCGCCCGAGCAGGCTCTGAACGTGAGGCTCGTGCCGGCGCGTTCCCTCGCGACCAGCTCCGGATACGCGTATAGGCTGCGCTTGCACGTTTCTTCGAAGAATTCACGCGTGCCGACGCCGGACGAGTACGAATCGCCGAGCGCGACGTAGTTGTCGGCGATCGCGCTCGCCGCGGCAAGCAGCAGCGCGAGCACGGCGAGGCCGGCCGCGAGCGCGGCCGTGCGCGAGGCATTCATGGCTCTCCCCCTACCTGAATTGACGGAGAAGTCAGCTTAATCCATTTCCCGCGGCCTGCGGGAAATCTTTTGGCTGGCGGGCCAGCTCAGTGCCTGCCGGCCGCGCGCGCCCAGGCGATGAAGAGCGCCTGGAGCGGCAGGCGCGCGTACAGCGCGCGCCGCCCGCCGGGAACGCGGAAGCGCTCGGGATGGAGCGCCATGTGGACGTTCGCGGGGAAGACGGCGAGCAGCGTCGCGACGCTCCAACGGCTGCCGGCGCGCCGCGTGCGCGGATGCAGGAGCGCAAGGCCGCCCGCGATCTCCGCGACCCCGCTGGCGTAGACGACGGCGCGTCTGTCGCCCGGCAGCCAGTCGGGCACGATCGCCGCGTATGTGCGCGGGATGACGAAGTGCATGATCCCGGCGAAGACGAAGAACGGGCCGAACAGGCGGCGCATCGTCCGCAATCTACTCTTCGGCGGTAAGTCGCCGTCGCGCCTGCTTGCGCTCGGCCTGCTGGCGCTTCGCGTCCGCGCGGCGCGCTCTCGACGCCGCCGTCGGGCGCGTCGCCCGGCGCGGGCGGGGCGTCGCGAGCGCGGCCGCGAGTCGCTCCGCCAGCCGGGCGAGCGCCAGCTCGCGATTGCGCGCCTGGCTGCGCGCGTCCTGCGCGACCGCCGTCACGCGCGGTCCGGCGCGCTCGATCACGCGCGCCTTCTGCGCCTCGCTGAGCGCGCTCGATGCCGCAACGTCGAAGACCGCCTCGACGCGCGAGGCGGTCACGTTCGCGTGCTGGCCGCCGGGACCGGACGAGCGGCTCGTGCGCAGCACGACCTCCTCCAGCGGCAGCGCGAGCCCGCGCGCGATCTCCGGCGGATCGTCCATGACGGGTCCATGATGGCGTGTATCGTCCCGCGCGCCGAATCGACCCGAAGGAGGCGTGATGGCCGTCAAGCTGCACCGCTGCTCCGTCATGTGGATCAGAGGGCCGCATCCCTGCTGGAGAGTCCAGAAGGCGCTCGACGAGGCCGGGGTCGAGTACGAGCTCGTCCAGCATCCGCCGCGGCGCGGCAAGCGCGACGCGCTCGAGGCGAAGAGCGGCCAGCGCAAGCTGCCCGTGATCGAGCTCGAGGACGGGACGACGATCCGCGAGGAGTCGAAGGACCTCGCCGCGAGAGTGCGCGCCGGCGAGCTGCCGCCGCGCTAACGTCCGCTGCATGACGCGCCTCGATCCGCAGGCGCTCGTGACGCATCTCGACCGCCTCTACCGCGTGGCGTGGGCGCTGTGCGGCTCGCGCGAGGAGGCGGAGGACCTGGTCCAGGAGACGGCGGCGCGCGTGCTCGCGAAGCCGCGCCACCTGCGCGGACAGGACGAGCTCGCCTACCTCGTGCAGGCGCTGCGCAACACGTTCCTGCTCTCGCGCCGCACCGCCTCGCGCCGGCCGCGCGAGGTCGCGCCGCTCGAGCAGACGGAGCCGGCCGACGTGCGCGGGGCGGGCGGCGGCGGGATCGGCATGCCGGAGGCGGCGCTCGCGGCGCGCGAGCTGTTCACGGCGATCGCGGGGCTGCCGGAGGAGTTCCGCCTCGCGCTGGTCGCGGTCGACGTCGCCGGCCTGTCCTACCGCGAGGCGGCGGATCTGCTCGACACGCGCGAGGCGACGATCGCCTCGCGCCTGTTCCGCGCGCGCGAGCGCGTGGTGCGGGCGCTTACCACCGATGCCGATCCTGGGGAAGCCAGCGCCGCTTCCCGGAGTCTCAGATGATGGACGAGCACGACATGAGCCACGAGCGCCCCGACGATCCACTCCCCGATCCTGGTCCCCCGCCCGCCGCGCTGAGCGCGCTCGACGACGTCGCCGCGCCCGACCGGCTGCGAATGGCGGTCGCCGAGCTGGTCGCCGACGCCCGCGGCGCGCGGGCTCCCCGCCGCGCCGCGCGCCGCTCGCGGCCGCGGCTCGCGGGCCTGCTCGCGGCGGCCGGCGCCGTCGCGGTCGTGCTGGCGCTCGTGCTGACGATCGGGGGCGGCGCGTCGTCGCCGAGCGTCCGCGACGTGGCGGCCGTCGCGCTGCGCCCGGCGGCGGCCCCCGCGCCGGCGGCCCAGCCCGGCGGCGAGCTGCTGCGCGCGCATGCCGGCCCGATCGCCTTCCCGACCTGGACGCGCGTCGGCTGGCGTGCGGTCGGGGCGCGTACCGACACGGTCGGCGGCCACGAGCTGCGCACGGTCTTCTACGCGGATGCCGCAGGCCGGCGGATCGGCTACGCGATCGCGGATACCCAGCTCCCGGTCAGCGGCGGCCAGGTCGTGACGCGGCGCGGCGCGCGGCTGCGCGTGCTCGACCGCGGCGCGACCGCGGTCGTCACCTGGCGGAGAGACGGGCGCACCTGCATCCTCGCCGGCAGAGGCGTGCCGGTCGGGCGGCTGCTGACGCTCGCCAGCTACGCGGCGTGAGCCCGAGGAGTGGCCGGCGCCGCCGCGGCGGCGCGCGCCGCTACGCCGTCAGCTCGCGGTAGACGAGCAGCGCGCGCCCGAGCACGATCACGTCGCCGTCGCGCAGCTCCTGCTCGAAGATGCGGCGGCCGTTGACCCAGGTGCCGTTCGCGCTGCGGTCGTCGAGGATCCGCACGCTGCCGCGCCGCTGGACGACGATCGCGTGGCGGCGCGAGACGCCGAGGTCCTCGAGCTGGAGCGTCGCGCCGAAGCCGCGGCCGAGGTGGACGATCGACCGCGTGAGCGCGAACGCGCGCTGCGCGCTGCCCTGCTCGACGATCAGCCAGCGGCCGGTGACGGCCGGCGCCTCCTGCGTGCCGGTGTCGCCGAGCGGGCGGTCGACCGCCTCGACCGCGTCGGTCCGGGCGTGCGCCGCGGTGCGGGGGTCGATCGGGGCGGCGGGCAGCGTCATGGCCCGTGACGGTAGGGGCTGAAGCTGTGCGCGAGATGAAGATCCGGTGAAGGGCGGCGCAGAGATGGTCGCGCGATAGGCTCCGGCGGCGTGACCGAGTTCGAGACCCCCTACGTGCTCTACGGCGCGTTCCGCGTGCGCGCGCCCGGCGGCGGCGCGAGCGCCGACGCGGCGGCCGCGGAGGCGGCGCTGACGGGCGGGGGCGCGACGCTGCGCGGCGCCTACTCGCTCGCCGGCTTCAAGGCCGACGCCGACCTGCTGCTGTGGCTCGTCGGGCCGAGCGCGGACGCGCTCCAGGACGCGACCGTCGCGTTCCGCCGCACCGACCTCGGGCGCCGGCTCGACCCGGTCTGGACGAGCATCGGCGTGCACCGCGACGCCGAGTTCAACAAGGCGCACATCCCCGCCTTCCTCCAGGGCGAGCAGCCGCGGAAGTACCTCTGCGTCTATCCCTTCGTGCGCTCCTACGAGTGGTACCTGCTGCCGCCGCAGGAGCGCTCCGACCTGCTGCGCGAGCACGGCATGATGGCGCGCGACTTCGCCGACGTGCGCGCGAACACCGTCAGCGCGTTCGCGCTCGGCGACTACGAGTGGCTGCTCGCGTTCGAGGCCGACGAGCTGACGCGCATCGTCGACCTGATGCGCCATCTGCGCGGCGCCGCCGCGCGCCGCCACACGCGCGAGGAGCTGCCGTTCTACACGGGCATCCGCAAGCCGCTCGCGGAGGTCGTCGCGGACCTGCCCTGAGGGCCGTCAACGGCGCGCGAAGAGGCTGCGCACCCCGCCGCGCCGGCGTGCGCGCCGCGGCGGCGGCGGGAGCGTCTCGCCGGCGAGGATCGCGGCCGGCGCCTCCTCGCCGAGCAGCGGCGCGAGGTCGCCGAGGCCGGCGGCCGCCAGCGGCTCCGCGATCCCCGGCGGCCGGCGCAGCGCGTCGTGGGCGTCGGAGGCGACGCTGTGGACGAGCCCGGCCTCCAGCATCCGCTCGGCGTAGTCGCGCACCGTGCGGCCGAAGCTGCCCGCGAACGAGCTGGCCGTCACCTGCGTGGCGGCCCCGGCGCGCACGAGCTCGCGCAGCGTGTCGGGATCGTCCTGGAGCGCCGGCGAGCGCTCGGGATGCGCGATCAGCACGCGGTGGCCGCGCGACTGGAGCGCGCGCGCGATCGGCGCGAACCCGACGCCCTTGCGCAGCGGCGCCTCCAGCAGCAGCCACGGACCGCCGTCGAGCGCCAGCGCGCGCAACTGCTCGTCGGAGAGGTTGATCGCCTGGTGCACGTCGATCTCGGCGCCGCGCACGACCTCCAGCGGGATCTGCGCGGCCGCCAGCGCCGCGCGCACGTCGGCGAGCCGCAGCTCGATCGCGGCCGCCTCGGTCGGCATGTCCCAGCTCACGTGCGGCGTCGCCGCGACGGTCCGCACGCCGGCGCGCACGTGGAGCTGCGCCATCGCGAGCGTGCCGCCGAGGTCGTCCGGGCCGTCGTCGATCCCGGGCAGCAGATGGCAGTGCAGGTCGATCACGCTGCGCGCATGATCCCGCGCGGAGCGGCGCGGCGCTCAGACGCGCCGGCCGGCGCGCTCGGCGGCCTCGCGCAGCGTGTCCTCCCAGACGTCCGCGTTCGCTTCGAGCGTCTGCCTCGCGGCCCACTTGGCGCCGCGCTTCGCGAGCTTCCTGCGGGCGCGGCCGTCGACCACGAGCGACTCGACCTCCTCGAACCAGCGGTCGTCCGGCACGAGCCGGCCGCCCTCGTCCTGACCGAGCCGCTCGTACGGTCCTATCGGCGAGGCGAGCCACGGCACGCCCATCGCGGCGTACTCCTTCAGCTTCACGTTCGAGCGGCTGCGGTTGAAGGCGCTGTCGGCGATCGGCGCGAGCCCGATGTCGAACTGCCGCACGTAGGCGCGCAGTTCCTCGAACACGACGCCCCTGATGAACTGGTAGCGATCGCTCTGGATTCCCAGCGAGCAGCCGATCGTGACGATCTCCACGTGCGGATGGCGCTCGAGCAGGCGCTCCATCGCGGCGCGCAGGCCGAGCCGCTCGACGTCGGCCTGATGCTCCCTGTTGGCGACCCAGCCGACGACGATCCGCTGCGGCTTGGACGGGGTGAAGCGGGGGTCGATCGGCGCGACGAAGTTCTCGACCACGCGCACGTCGGTCTCCACCTGCTCGCGATACGTCGCCGCCAGGCCGGCGCTCGGGGTGGTGACGATGTTCGCGAGTCTCATCAGCGCGTGCATGTCGGCGAGCATTCTGCGCCCTCTGAAGCTCCTGAAGAACGCGCTCTGCTTGTTCGCCCCCGCCTCGAGCTCGAGGAAGTTGTCGTCGTTGTCCCACACCAGGCCGATCCTGCGCTCGCCCATCGCGCGGGCGAGCCGGCTGAAGAACTCGTCGTGCATGCGCCAGCCGAGCACCACGTCGAAGTCGAGCAGCGCGTTCGGTTCCTTCATGTCGGTGAACACGGTGGCGAGCACCCGGTGTCCGCGCGCGCCCAGCGCGGAAGCCGGGCCGAAGACGCGATAGCGGGCGTTGGGGCCTTCCCCCGAGGCGATCAACGCGATTCTCATCCGTGCGCAGCATCTCTGACCCACCGCTTTGTTGCAACTCGCAGCGCCGCCGATCCGGGGTAGAGACTTCGAGATGGCAAACCGCGACGGGTGAAGGAGCAGCCGCGATGCAACTCGGGATGATCGGCCTCGGCCGGATGGGCGCGAACATGGTCCGGCGGCTGATCCGCCATGGGCACGACGCGGTCGTGTTCGACATGAGTCCCGAGGCCGTCGCGCGACTCGTCGGCGAGGGCGCGAGCGGCGGCGACTCGCTCGAGGACTTCGTCGCGAAGCTGTCGAAGCCGCGGGCGGTGTGGCTGATGGTCCCGGCGGCGGTCGTCGACGAGACGCTCGACGCGCTGCTGCCGCTGCTCGCCGCCGACGACGTCGTGGTCGACGGCGGCAACTCGCACTACCGCGACGACCAGCGCCGGGCGCGGCGTGCGGCCGAGCTTGGCGTCCACTACGTCGACTGCGGCACGAGCGGCGGCGTGTGGGGGCTGGAGCGGGGCTACGCGCAGATGATCGGCGGCGAGGAGGTCGCGGTCCGGCGGCTCGCGCCGATCTTCGGCGCGCTCGCGCCCGGCGTCGCGGCGGCGCCGCGCACGCCCGGCCGCGACGGCGCGATCCAGGCGGGCGAGGAGGGCTGGCTGCACTGCGGGCCGCCCGGCGCCGGCCACTTCGTGAAGATGGTCCACAACGGGATCGAGTACGGGATGATGGCCGCCTACGCGGAGGGGCTGAACATCCTCAAGCACGCGAACGCCGGCGCGCGCCAGCGTGAGGCCGACGCGGAGACGGCACCGCTCGCCGACCCCGAGGCGTACATGTACGAGCTCGACCTGCCCGCGGTCGCGGAGGTCTGGCGGCGCGGCAGCGTGATCGCGTCGTGGCTGCTCGACTTGACCGCCGCCGCGCTCGTCGCCTCCCCCCAGCTCGACGAGTTCTCCGGCCGCGTGTCCGACTCGGGCGAGGGGCGCTGGACCGCGCTCGCGGCGATCGAGGAGGGTGTCCCGGCGCCGATCCTGACGGGCGCGCTGTTCGAGCGCTTCGCCTCGCAGGGATCGGACGCGTTCGCCAACAAGGTGATGTCGGCGATGCGCGCGGAGTTCGGCGGGCACGCGGAGAAGGCGAGCTGATGGCGGGCGCGAACGGCACGGTCCACTCCGATGCGCTCGTCTTCTTCGGCGCGACCGGCGATCTCGCCTACAAGCAGGTCTTCCCGGCGCTCCAGGCGCTCGTCAGAAGCGGCAAGCTCGACATGCCGGTCGTCGGCGTCGCGAAGTCCGGCTGGGGGGTTGAGCAGCTCCGCGAGCGCGCGCGCAGATCGCTCGAGGAGCACGGCGGCGTCGACGAGGACGCGTTCGCGCGGCTCGTCGCGCAGCTCAGATACATCGACGGCGACTACGGCGACCCGGCGACGTTCGACCAGCTTCGCGGCGAGCTCGGCGACGCGCGCCATCCGCTCCACTACCTCGCGATCCCGCCGAGCCTGTTCGCGGACGTCGTCGAGCAGCTCGGCCGCTCCGGCAGCGCCGAGGGCGCGCGCGTCGTCGTCGAGAAGCCGTTCGGGCGCGACCTGGCCTCGGCACGCGCGCTGAACGCGACGCTGACGTCGGTCTTTCCCGAGCGCTCGATCTTCCGCATCGACCACTACCTCGGCAAGGAGGCGGTCGAGAACCTCATCTACTTCCGCTTCGCGAACTCGTTCCTGGAGCCGATCTGGAATCGCGTGCAGGTCAAACGCGTCCAGATCACGATGGCGGAGGCGTTCGGCGTCGCCGGCCGCGGCAAGTTCTACGACGAAGCGGGCGCGATCCGCGACGTGATCCAGAACCACATGCTCCAGGTGCTCGCGCTGCTGACGATGGACGCGCCGGCCGAGCGCTCGCCGGAGGCGCTGCGCGACGAGAAGGCGCGGCTGCTGAAGTCGATCGCGCCGCTCGCGCCCGCCGACGTCGTGCGCGGGCAGTTCCGCGGCTACCGCGACGAGGCCGGCGTCGCGGCCGACTCGACGGTCGAGACGTTCGCGGCCGTCAAGCTGCACATCGATAGCTGGCGCTGGGCGCGCGTGCCGTTCCTGATCCGCGCCGGCAAGTGCCTGCCGGTGACCGCAACCGAGGTGCTGGTCGAGCTGCACCACCCGCCCCAGACCGTCTTCGACACGCCCGACGACAGCGCGCCGAACTCGTTCCGCTTCCTGCTCGGCCCGGCCGTCCAGCTCGCGCTGCGGGCGCGCGCGAAGTCGCCCGGCGAGGTGATGGTCGGCGAGGAGGTGGAGCTGATGGCCCAGCACCAGCACCCGGGCGATATGCCGCCCTACGAGCGGCTGCTCGGCGACGCGATGCGCGGCGATCCGACGCTGTTCGCGCGCGAGGACGCAGTCGAGGCGGCGTGGGCGGTCGTCGAGCCGATCCTCGGCGACGCGGCGCCCGTCCATTCATACGAGCCCGGTACGTGGGGTCCCGCCGAGGCCGATCGCCTGATCGAGGACGGTGGCGCCTGGCACGCCCCGAGCGGCGTCCGAGGTGACGATCCGGCGTAGCCGAACGACCGCGTTTTGCCCCGCCGGCCCTCAGTGCTTTGAAATACGGTTCGTATGCGGACGTGGCACGTGTCCATCCATACATCCACGTTCGCGTTCCCCAGGGGAACGGTGATTATGCTCACCCTATGCCGAACCGAGCGACCGGAGCTCCGTGGGACCGCGTGCGCGAGCCGCTGCTCGAGCCCGACCTCATCGGCGCGCAGCCGCGGACCGGACTGACCACGCAGGCGATCGTCGACACCGCGATCGCGATCGCCGACGTCGACGGGCTCGACGCCGTCTCGATCCGCCGCGTCGCGGCGATCCTCGAGGTGCGGCCGATGAGCCTCTACACGCACATCGTCAGCAAGGACGAGCTGCTCGCCCTGATGGCGAACGAGCTGGTCGGCGCGTTGCTCCTCGACGGACCGCTGCCCGAGGACTGGCGCGAGGCGCTCACGATGATCGCGCGGCGCTCGTTCCGGATGTTCTCGTCGCATCCGTGGCTCCTCGCCCTGTTCGCGCGTCGCCCGCGGCACGGTCCGAACGCCGCGCGGCAGGCGATGCAGCTCGCGCAGGCTGTCGAGAGCCTGAGACTGCCGGCCGAGGAGATGTGGGAGATGCTCAGCATCGTCAACGACTACATCCTCGGCCACGCGATGCGCCTTGCGACGACCGGCAGCACGAGAGACCTCGTGGAGGGGCTGGCGGAGGGCGGCGCGACCGCGGTTCCGGAGGCGGACGCGCTCGCTCGCACCGAGGAGACGCGTCTCGCCGGCGACGTCTTCGAGCGCGGTCTCGAGGCGGTGCTCGACGGCGTCGAGCACCGCTTCGTCATCGGCCGGCGCTGACCGCCGCCACCGCGGCGCGTCCGTTCGCCGTCGGGGCGTGCGAGTAGAACTGCTCGGTCCAGCGACGGTACGCGGCGATCGGCCCGTCTCCCTTCGCCAGCTTCGGCTGCTCGACGTAGGCCTTGTGCTCCCACACCGGGAAGTCCTGCCTCAGGTCGCGCCGGAACGCGGGACCGAGCCCGCTCGTGAGCGCCCGCGACAGCAGCCGCGCTCCCGCGCTCGCGGGATCGGTTCCGACGCGCAGGGCGACGCTGAAGCGGATCTCGACCCGCAGCGGATCGAGCGGCGTCGTCATCGCCTGGAACATGGCCGCTGCGCGCAGCCGCGGGATGCGCGCGTCGACCCAGATGTGGCCGAGGCCGTGCACGACGATGTCGAAGACGACCTCGACGGGGCCGACGACCGGGAACATGCGCTGGCCGGCGGCGCCGACGGTGAAGGAGGGTCCATCCGCCTCGAACGGATGTCGCACGCGCGGGTTGCGGTACCCGTGCAGGGGGCCGATGTGGCCGATGTCGATCGCGTTCTCGACGACGTCCTGCGGATGGTCGACGAGCCGCGAGACCTGGCGGTACGGCGCCGGGAAGTCCCGCATCGACTGCCGCGCGACCTCCCACGTGGGCGGCTCGCCGGCGGCGTGGCGCCAGATCAGGATGGCGCCGTTGACCTCGCGCGCCTCGCGCTGCGCCAGCCGCGCGGCCGGCGGTCTCGTCCCGTAGCCGGTGCGCACGCACCTGCCGTCGGCGCCGAACGCGAAGTGGTGGAACGGGCAGACGATGTCCTCGCCGTCGACCCGGCCGCCGTAGCCGAGGTGCGCGCCGAGGTGCGGGCAGTACGGCTCCACGACCCGCACGACGCCGGCGCGCGTGCGGTAGACGACGAGGTCCTCGCCCATGAAGCGGCGGCGCAGCACGCGCCCCGGCGGCAGCTCGTCCGCGAACGCGACGGCGAACCAGCCGTCGGGATACGGCAGGCGGGGTCGCTGCTCGGCGAGCGGCGGCGGCTCGGGCCGCCGGCGGTCGCGCAGCAGGTGGGCGACGTCGTGGACGCGGATCATGTGAGCTCCTCCCACCACCAGGCGATCGAGGGGTGCGGCAGCGGCGCGAGGCTGCCGTCGGTCGGGGCGTCCGCCCAGCCGGGGAACGCCTGCAACGGCGGCGCGGCAGGGTCGCCGCCGGTCACGTAGCGGGGCGCGCTGAAGCCCCAGTCGAGGATCCCGCGCCAGGTGCAGGCCAGGCTCGCGAGGAACCGCGCCATCGCGTCGTCGCCGTCCGCCCGCGCGCGCGCCAGCAGTCGCTCGCGCAGCGCGAGGAACAGCGTCGCGATGCGGTCGGCGAGCGCCTGCGCCGCCGGGACCGCCTCGGCGTGCGCGCAGCCGCGCTCGCGCGCGATCACGTCGACGACGTTGCTGGAGCTGTCGGCGTTGCGCCGCTCCTTCGCGAACGACATCAGGTCGTTGAGCAGCAGGCAGAAGGTCGACCATGCCTCGACGAGTGCGCGCACCGGTCCGGACGCCGCCTGCGCGGGCGTCAGCTCGACGCCGTTGGCGATGTTGAGCGTCACCGCCCAGCTCGCCAGCCCGCCCGTGTGCATGCGCATCGCGAGGTAGTCGTTGAGCGAGGGCGACGCCCCGCGCTCGGCGTTCGCGACGTCCCACGCCATCCCGAAGAACCACCCGCGGGCGGTGTGCGCCCACTCGATCCGCTGGCTCGGCGTGGCGTGGCGCAGGATCGCCTCCGTCAGGTCGCGCAGCGCGTCGGTGTAGGGCAGCTCGAACGCGAAGCCGGCGCGCGGCTCTTCGCACACGCGCACGAGCGGCGCGCCGAGCGCGAGGAAGGCGGCGGCATGCCTGCTCGTCGGGCCGTTGTCGTAGTAGAGGTCGTCGGTCGCGAAGCCCCAGTAGAGCCACTTCGCCACGTCGGCGACGCGCTCGGGGTCGGCGTCCGGCAGCGCGCGCGCGTAAATCTCGGCCGCGCGCGTGCCGAGCAGCCGCTCGCGCTGCGCGGCGCCGCCGTAGAGCCCGAAGCGGTCGACCCAGGCGACGCAGTGCGCCTCGATCTCGCGCACGCGCGGGTTGATCGTGGCGGGGAACGGGCAGTGGAACGGCAGCAGCCCGATCGGCGTGAGCGGCTGCTCGCGCATCGCGGTCATGCGACGGCCCTGACGGCTGTGACGGTTGTGCGTCGGTGGAAGCGGACGCGCACGGGACCCTCGGGCCGCATCGAGATCAGCGGCGACAGCGGCAGCGTCGCGTCCAGCGACTCCAGCCGGAAGCCGCGCAGCAGCGCGCGCACCATGATCGTCGCCTCGAGCATCGCCAGGTGACGGCCGATGCAGGCGCGCCCGCCGCCGCTGAACGGCACGTAGGCGTAGGCGGGTCGGTCGTGCTCGCCGACGAAGCGCAGCGGGTCGTAGCGCTCGGGCTCCGGCCACCAGCGCGGGTCGCGATGCGTCGCCCACGGGACGATCAGCACGAGCGTGCCGGCGGGCAGGGCGTACCCGCCCAGCTCGGCGTCCGCCGCCACCCCCCGGCTGAGCGCGTAGGTGGGCGGGTGCAGGCGCATCGCCTCCTGCACCGCGGCGCGCACGAGGTCCTCGGGGCCTTCCCGGGCGTCGCGCGCCGCGGACGCCGCGACCTGCTCCTGGACCTCGGGGTGGCGCCCGAGCAGGTGCAGCGTGGAGATCAGCACGTCGGCGGTGGTGGTCGAGCCGGCGAGCATGAACATCAGCGCCTCGTCGCGCACCTCGCGCGGCGTCAGCGCGGCCCCGTCGTCCGGGTCGCGCGCGTCGCGCAGGCGGCTCAGGAGGTCGTCGCCGCGCCCGCCGTCGCCTTCGCGCTCGCGGCGCGCGACGACGCGCTCGATCGTCTCGCGCAGCTCGGCGCGCAGCTCGAGGAAGCGCCGGTTGCGCGGCGTCGGCCAGCGCAGCGGCGGGCGCACCACCTGGCCGACGCGGGTGACGACCTGATCGCCGACCCGCGGCACGAGGCGCTCGAGCGCGGCGACGGTGTCGGCGTCGATGCCGTCGTCCTCCGCGAAGATCGTCTGGCCCAGCACGCGCAGCGCGTACTCCTCCATCGCCCGCGCGACGTCGACCGCCTGGCCGGCGAGGTCCTGCCAGCGCGCGACGACACGGTCCGCCTCCGTCTCGAGCAGGCCGGCGTACCGCGCGACGTGCCGGCGCGTGAAGAGCGGCTGGAGGATCCGCTTCTGCCTCCGCCAACGGGCGTGCTCCAGCGTCGGCAGCGTCTCGCCGAACAGCTCGCGCAGCACCGCGTAGGCCGGCGTTCGGCGGACGAACAGATCGGTCTCGAGCAGGACCCGGCGCAGGTCCTCGGGGTGCCGGACGGCGACGACGAGCTGGTGCAGGCGTCGCGGCCCGCGCGCCGGCCCGACGCGCAGCGCGACCACGTCGCCGTGGCGCGCGAACGCCTCCGTCAGCGTGCCGAGCACGTCGCTCCGCAGCGCGCGCGCCATGCCGAGCAACGGGTGCCCGACCGGCCCGGGGATCTCCGTCGCCGGGCGCGCGGACGCGCCGGTGCGTGTGCGCGCCGCGGTCATGCGGCGTCGGCCTCCGGGCCGACGCCGACAGTGTCGTGCGCGCGCGCGGCGTCCGGGAGCCCGAGCCGCTCGAGCGGGTGGAGCACCAGCTCGCCGATCGCGATCAGCAGCCGCGCGCCGTGGGGGCGCAGCCCGGGATCGCCGAGGTGCGTGAAGGCGACGTGCAGATGGTCGAGCGCGAGCGCGACCGCACGCCGGTCCGCGCCGGCCGCCCGCACCCGCCGTGCGACCTCGCGGACGCCCGCCTCGTCGATCCCCTCGACGAGCAGCTCGACGAGCGCGGGATCGCGCTGGAGCGCCATCAGCACCGGCAAGGTGAAGACGCCCTCGCGCAGGTCGCTGCCGACCGGCTTGCCGATCGCGCGGCTCTCGGCGTAGAGGTCGAGCACGTCGTCGACGATCTGGAACGCTACGCCGAGCTCCATCCCGAAGCAGGCGAGCGCGTCCGCCGCGTGCGGCGGGGCTCCGGCCGTCACCGCCCCGAGCCAGCAGGACGTCGAGAGCAGCATCGCCGTCTTTCCGCGGATCGACGTCTGGTACTCGGCGATGGCGCGCCTGGAGTCGAACTGCGTCGCGCTCTCGGCGAGCTGCCCCGAGCAGAGCGCGGTGAGCGTCTGAGCCAGCCGCCTCAGCTCCGCCGGCCCGAGGCTGGCGGCGACGCGATACGCGTGCGACAGCAGCACATCGCCGCCGAGGACCGCGGCGTGGTTGCCCCACAGGGCGTTCGCGCTGGGCCGCTCGCGCCGCAGCTCCGCCGAGTCGAGCACGTCGTCGTGATAGAGCGACGCGAGGTGCAGCAGCTCGACGGCGGCGGCCGCGTCGATCACGCGCTCGCTGACCGCCTCGGCGCCGCCGACGGCGATCGCCGAGCACACGACAAGCGCCGGGCGCAGGCGCTTGCCGCCCGCCTCGATCCCGTGGAGCGCGAGCTCGGCGACACGCTCCCCCGGCTCCGCGGCGACCGCGCGCAGACGCGACTCGACGCGTCCCAACTGATCCGCGGTCTCCACCGATGGCTGGAAGCCGATCGTTGTGGCAGCGCCGGCATCGCGACCACCACCCGCGCGGCGCTGCGCTCCGCCAAACAAGCGCATGCAATTGGTTGTAATCAGTTTTGCAGCGAAACGCAAGTTGGAGCTGCGAGGCGCAAACATTCGAACTACCCTCCACACGACCGCTCAAGTCTGTTACGGTGTACGGCGACGGTCTGTTTGGCCGTCGGGACGGGCATTGGGGTACGGAAACGCCACCGGGAGGGTGGCGTTTCCGCCTGGTCGACGCGTGCCCGCGCGCCAACTCTCTGGGCCTGCCTCACGCTGCCTGAATTCAGTCAGCTTTGAGGCCAGCCTGTGCAATCGACCGCACAGTCAATCGCCCCTGCCATTTTTTAAGTTACGGACGCGGTAGCGTCCCCTCGGTCAGTTAACGAGGCTTGAACGGGAGGAGTACCGCAAGCCGCGAAACATGGCGCCTCGGCGTCCTGGTCGAGGCAGCGTCGCCGGGGGGTGCGCTTCCGCTGCGCCGGGCCGGCACGCTGGCGCAGCGCCGGGCCGGCGCCGCCGCAACATGGCACCCCAAGGAGGGCAGCGGCCTGGAGCGCCTCACGCGCCTGTTGATGGACCTCGGCGTGACGCACCCGCTGCCGGTGCGCCGGACGCACGAGCTGATGCGGTGGGTGCGCGGCGGCGACTACGACCGCATCGTCGGCGGCGACTACGTCCGCCGCGGCGAGCCGGCCGACCCCCGCGCGGAGGGCGGCGAGGCCGCCGCCTTCTACCCCGAGCGCTTCCGCAGAGCCTTTCGCGAGGCCGGCGACGCCGTCGGCTCGATGGGCGATCAGCTCGCCGGCTGGCTGCGCCGCGACGGTGACGACGACGAGCCCGGCGCGTAGCCGCTCAGACTCGCGCGTCAGCCGGCGGCGAGCGCCTCGGCCGGCGTGATCGCATGCCTCGGCTTGACGAGATCGCGATGGTCGCCGCTCACGAGCGTCCAGCCGTTCATCTCGGCGGCCGCGACGTAAGCGGCGTCGTAGGCGGACAAACCGTGTTGGTCCGCGAGAGCGACCGTGAGCTCGAAGAGGCCGGTGTCCACCCGCACGATTGTCTCCGGGCAGGTACGCAGCATGAGGGTCCACAACGAGTGCGCGTCCGCCGGTGAGCCCCACGAGGCGCCGACCACGTTCGCCACCTCGTAGAACGTTAGATCGAGTGTGGCGAACCGCTGGCCTCCCGCCACGGTGTTGAGCAGCTTCGAGGTGGCGTCGTGGTGTTCGTCGGTGGTGTCGAGCGACGCGACCCAGACGCTTGCGTCGAGCAACAGGGGCTTCATCGCGCTCGCCGCATTTCTCGGATGAACTGGACGTTGTTGCCGCCGTGGGGCGCGGCCGTCGCGAGGATCTTGCGGACATCGTCCGCGAGCGCTGCGTCCGCGGTCGCGAGTGCGCGCTCGGCGACCTCGCGCAGGAATCTGCTGCGACTCGTTCTGTGGGCCTGCACGTGGGCGTCGATGCGCTCGAGGAGGCTGTCGGGGAGGCTGATCATCACCTTTGCCATGGAAGCAGGATATACCGGTATTGATCAACCGCAAAGACCTGGAGAAACCTAAGGATTCGGGTCGTTGGGGCGGGGCTGAGCGGAGGGGCGAGGGGGTCGCGGTAGCGCTGCCAAGTCCGCCATCTGACCGAGAGCGTTCATCTGACTGGCATATAAATTTATATCGGGGTAACGTCGTCATCGAATGGCGACACATGCTTCGATGTCAGGTGCCCAGCGGACGCGGCTGCCGCGCGCGGAGCGCGAGCGGCTGATCCTCGACGTCGCGCACGCGCGCTTCGCCGAGCACGGCTTCGGCGCGGTCACGATGGACGACCTCGCGGCCGACGCCGGCGTGACGAAACCGTTGCTCTACGCGTACTTCGGCAACAAGGAGCGGCTCTACCTCGCGTGCATGGAGCGCGCCGGCGAGGCGATGCTCGCGACCGTCGGCGCGGCCGTCTCGCACGCGACCGGTCCGGCCGACGCGCTGCGCCGCGGCCTGCACGCCTTCTTCGCCTTCGTCGACAGGGACCGCGACGCCTGGCGCGTGCTGTTCGACGAGACGCTCCCGGGCGGCGGCGAGCTCGCCGAGCGCGTCGCCGAGTACCGCGAGCGCCTGCTCGCGGTCGTCTCCCGGACGAACCTCGCGCGCCTGCCCGAGCAGCGGCGAGCGCGCCACGCGGACGAGATCGAGGCGATCTCCGTCGCGCTGCTGGGCGCCGCCGAGGCGCTCGCGCGCTGGTGGCTGCGCACGGGCGCGATGCCCGCGGCCGCCGCCGCCGAGCTCTTGATCGCGACCGTCGAGCCGGGCCTGGAGGCCCAGACCCGGCCCGCCCGTCCCCGCTCACGCATCCCCGAGGCGCCCGCGGGCGTGTCGGGCACCGAACCGGCGGATGCCTCCGCGGCGCCTGCCGGACCTGAATCCGAAGGAGCCAGATGACCCCCGCCAGTCCCCGTCGCGCGGTCGTGCTCGGCGGCAACCGCATCCCCTTCGCCCGCTCCGACAGCGCGTACGCGAAGGCCACCAACCAGGACATGCTGACCGCGGCGCTCGACGGGCTCGTCGACCGTTTCGAGCTGGCCGGCGAGCGGCTCGGCGAGGTCGTGGCCGGCGCGGTGCTCAAGCACAGCCGCGACTTCAACCTCACGCGCGAGTGCGTGCTCGGCAGCCGGCTCGCGCCCGAGACGCCGAGCTACGACATCGGCCAGGCGTGCGGCACCGGCCTGGAGGCCGCGATCCTCGTCGCGAGCAAGATCGCGCTCGGGCAGATCGAGGTCGGCGTCGCCGGCGGCGTCGACACCACCTCCGACGCGCCGCTCGGCGTCAACGAGCAGCTCCGCGCGATCCTGCTCGACGCGAACCGCGAGAAGTCCACGGCCGGTCGGCTGAGGCACCTCCTGCGCGTCCGTCCCCAGCACCTCGCGCCGGCGATCCCGCGCAACGAGGAGCCGCGCACCGGCCTTTCGATGGGCGAGCACCAGGCGCGGACCGCCGCCGAATGGGGCATCGCGCGCGAAGCGCAGGACGAGCTGGCGATGCGCTCGCACGTCAACCTCGCCGCCGCCTACGAGCGCGGCTTCCTCGACGACCTCGTCACGCCGTACCTGGGCCTGGAGCGCGACCAGAACCTGCGCCCGGACTCTTCGATGGAGAAGCTCGCGAAGCTCAAGCCGGTCTTCGGCGGGGCGGAGGGGACGATGACCGCCGGCAACTCGACGCCGCTGTCCGACGGCGCGGCGGTCGCGCTGCTGGCCAGCGAGGAGTGGGCGAAGGCGCGCGGCCTCACGCCGCTGGCCACCTTCGTGGACGCGGAGACCGCGGCCGTGGACTACGTCAACGGCCGCGAGGGACTGCTGATGGCGCCGGCCTACGCGGTGCCGCGCCTGCTGGAGCGCAACGGCCTCAGCCTCCAGGACTTCGACCTCTACGAGATCCACGAGGCGTTCGCCGCGCAGGTGCTTTCGACGCTCGCCGCCTGGGAGGACCCGGTCTTCTGCACGCAGCGGCTCGGACGCAAGGACCCGCTCGGCGCGATCGACCGCGCCAAGCTCAACGTCAACGGCAGCTCGCTCGCCGCCGGCCACCCGTTCGCCGCGACCGGCGGCCGCATCGTCGCCGGCCTCGCCAAGGCGCTGCACGAGCGCGGCGGCGGGCGCGGCCTGATCTCGATCTGCGCGGCCGGCGGCCAGGGCGTCGTCGCGATCTTGGAGGCCTAAGTCATGGACAGGTACACGCAGCTCGTCAACACCCCGGTCGGGAAGAAGCTCGCCAAGCAGGTCGGCCTGCCGAAGCCGGTGCCGCTGAAGCGGTGGGTGCCCGGGGCGAAGGTCGTCGAGGGGAAGGTGCTGGTGGGCGGCGCTCCCGCGGGCCGCCTGGCGGCTCCGCTGATGCGGGTGCTCGCGGACGTCGGCGCGGACGTCGCGACGCCGCTGCGCGCCGACCTGCGCGAGGCCGCCGCCGAGGCCGGCCTCGACGCCTCGCCGTGGACGCCGCAGGCGTCGGTCGACCACCGCTACGGCGCGCTCGTGTTCGACGCGACCGGCATCACGGAATCGGCGCGGCTGGAGGAGCTGCACGCCTTCTTCCACCCGACGATCCGGCAGGTCAGGACCTGCGGGCGCGCGATCGTGCTCGGCACGACGCCGGCGGCGGCGAAGACGCCGGGCGAGCGCGTCGCGCAGCGCGCGCTGGAGGGCCTCACGCGCGCGATGGGCAAGGAGATCGGCCGCGGCGCGACCGTCCAGCTCCTCTACGTCGAGCCGGGGGCCGAGGACCGGATCGCCGGCACGCTGCGCTTCTTCCTCTCGCCGCGCTCGGCGTTCGTGTCGGGGCAGGTCGTGCGGATCGGTGGGGGCGGCGGCCCGTCGGACGGCTTCGACTGGGAGCAGCCGCTCGCCGGCAAGGTCGCGCTCGTGACGGGCGCCTCGCGCGGCATCGGCGCCGCGATCGCCGCGACGCTCGCGCGCGACGGCGCGCACGTCGTCGGCCTCGACGTGCCGGCGCTGGAGGACGACCTCAAGGCGGTCGCCGACGGCATCGGCGGCTCGGCGCTCGCGCTCGACATCACCGACCCCGACGCGCCGAAGGCGATCGCCGACTATCTGAGGAAGGAGCACAGAGGGGTCGACGTCGTCGTCCACAACGCCGGCATCACGCGCGACCGCACGCTCGGCCGCATGGACGCCGAGCGCTGGAACGCGGTCATCGCGGTCAACCTGAGCGCGATCGAGCGGATCACCGGCGCGCTGATCGCCGGCGGCTCGAAGGCGGTGCTGAACGAGGGCGGCCGCGTCGTGTGCGTCTCTTCGATCAGCGGCATCGCCGGCAACGCCGGGCAGACCAACTACGCCACCTCGAAGGCCGGCGTGATCGGCGTCGTCGACGCCTACGCGCCGCTGGTCGCGCAGCGCGGCGCGACGATCAACGCGGTCGCGCCCGGTTTCATCGAGACGCAGATGACGGCGAAGGTCCCGCTGCCGATCCGCGAGGCCGGCCGCCGGATGTCCTCGCTCTCGCAGGGCGGGCTGCCGGTCGACGTGGCTGAGGCGATCGCGTGGTTCGCCTCGCCGGCGTGCGGCGGGCTCAACGGCAACGTCGTGCGCGTCTGCGGGCAGAGCCTGCTGGGGGCGTGATGGCGGCGCTGATCACATACGGCCGCGCCGTCCTGCCGCTCGTCCCCGGCGCGTCGCTGCTGCCGTTCGTGGCCGGGCGCGGCAAGGAGATGCCGGCGCTGGAGCGCTCGCTGACGGGCGTCACCGTCGACCCGAAGCAGCTTGCCGACTACGCCCGCGTGTGCGGCTTCACGCTGCGCGACGAGCTGCCGGCGACGTATCTGCACATCGAGGCGTTCCCGCTGCACATGGCGATGATGGTGGACGGGAGGTTCCCGTTCCCGGCGGTCGGGCTCGTGCACCTGAGCAACCGCATCACGGTGCACCGGCCGGCGCGCGTGTTGGAGGTCTTCGACCTCACCGTCCGCGCGACCCCGATCGAGGCCCATCCGAAGGGTCGGACGTTCGCGTTGGTGTCCGAGGCCCGCGTGGACGGCGAGCTGGTGTGGGAGGACGTCTCGACGATGCTCCGCCGCGGCGGCGGCACGGGCAGCGAGGGGGTCGGGTCCGGGGAGGCCCGGCAGTCTGATCTCCCTGGGCGAGACGAGAGTGCCGGGGCTCCGGTGGAGTGGAAGCTGCCCGGCGACCTCGGGCGGCGGTATGGGGCCGTGTCGGGGGACCGGAACCCGATCCACCTGCATGCGCTGACCGCGCGTGCGTTCGGGTTCCCGCAGGCGATCGCGCATGGGATGTGGACGAAGGCGCGCTGCCTGGCGGCGCTCGAAGGGAAGCTGCCGGCGGCGTACACGGTCGACGTCGCGTTCCGCAAGCCCATTCCCCTCCCGAGCCGCGTGACGTTCGCGGCAGAGAACGAGCGCTTCGTGGTGCGAAGCGCGAAGAACCCCGACACGATTCACCTCGAAGGGACGGTGACGCCATGAGCATGGCGGAGCGCAGCATGGGTCTGAGCCTGCGAGCGCTTGGGCGCCTCGCCGGCTCGGACGTCGTCGACCGTCTCGGCATGCGCAAGCCCGCCGAGAGAATCCTCTACCGCGCCACGCGCGACGGCTTCAGAGCGGTCGGCGCGGCCGGGCGCACGTTCAAGGCGATCAACGGCAACGGCAAGCCGAAGCGCCTGCCCAACGCCGCCGGCACCGGTCTCTTCGACCTCAATCCGACCGAGGAGCAGCAGATGCTCCAGGAGTCGTTCAAGGCGTTCGGGGCCGACCAGCTCCGTCCGGCCGCGCTGAGAGCCGACACGGCCGCCGCCGCGCCGGACGAGCTGCTCGCGGCCGGCGGGGAGCTGGGCCTCACGATGCTCGGCGTACCGGAGGAGCTCGGCGGCGCCGTGTCCGAACGCTCGTCGGTGACGGCGGTGCTGGCGGCCGAGGCGCTCGCGCAGGGCGACATGGGGCTCGCCGTCGCGCTGCTGGCGCCCGCGGGCGTCGCGAGCGCGCTGGCGCTGTGGGGCGACGGCGACCAGCAGGCGACCTACCTGCCGGCGTTCGTCGAGACCGAGACCCCGGCCGCCGCAGCGCTGGCGATCCAGGAGCCGCGGGCGCTGTTCGACCCGTTCGACCTCAGGACCACGGCTCGCCGCGAGCGCGACGAGTTCGTGCTCGACGGCGTCAAGTCGCTCGTCCCGCTCGCCGAGCGCGCCGACCTGCTGGTGGTGGGCGCGCGATTGGAGGGTCATGGACCCGTCCTGTTCCTCGTCGAGACGAAGACGAGCGGCGTGCTGGTGAAGCCCGCGCCGGCGATGGGCGTGCGCGCCGCCGCGACCGGCGACGTGCTGCTGGAGAGCGTGCGGCTGCCCGCCGGCGCGCTGTTGGGCGACGGCGATCCGGCCGTCTACGCGGAAGCGGTGCGCCGCGCACGCCTCGCCTGGTGCGCGCTCGCGTGCGGCACCGCGCGCGCCGTGCTCGACTACGTGATCCCGCACGTCAACGAGCGCGTCGCGTTCGGCGAGCCGATCTCCAACCGCCAGTCGGTCGCGTTCACGGTCTCCGACATCGGCATCGAGCTGGAGGGCATGCGGCTCGCGACGCTGCGCGCGGCAGCTCGCCTCGACGCTGGCAAGGACGCCGCGCGCGAGATCGCGATCGCGCGCACGCTCTGCTCCGAGAAGGGCGCGTGGATCGGCTCCAGCGGCGTGCAGCTCCTCGGCGGCCACGGCTACGTCAAGGAGCACCCGGTCGAGCGCTGGTACCGCGACCTGCGAGCGGTGGGCGTCGCCGAGGGCGCCCTGCTCGTCTAGAGAGGAACGACTCCGATGATCAACCTTGAGATCCCCAAGAAGTTCGTCCCGCTCGTCGGGCAGGCGCATCAGGTCGCGGAGGAGGTCTTCCGGCCGATCTCGCGCAAGTACGACGCCGACGAGCACGCGTATCCGAAGGAGCTGGACATGCTCGCCGCGCTCATCGACGGGATGAACGAGGGCTCCGGCAGCGGCGCCGGCGCGGCCGGCGTGCGCCGCACCGACAACGGCGACGGGGGCGTCCGCAACGGCTCCAACATGTCGACCGTGCTCGGCATCATCGAGCTGTGCTGGGGCGACGTCGGGCTGCTGCTGTCGATGCCGCGTCAGGGACTCGGCAACTCCGCGATCGCCTCGGTGGCGAACGACGAACAGCTCGAGCGCTTCAGAGGCAAGTGGGCGGCGATGGCGATCACCGAGCCGGAGGCCGGCTCGGACTCGGCCGCGATCCGCACGACCGCCGTCTACGACGAGGAAAACGACGAGTACGTCCTCAACGGCGAGAAAATCTACGTGACGTCGGGCGAGCGCGCCGACCTCGTCGTCGTGTGGGCGACGCTCGACCGCGCGCAGGGCCGCGCGGCGATCAAGTCGTTCGTCGTCGAGCGGAGCAATCCGGGCCTGAAGCTGGACCGGTTGGAGCACAAGCTCGGCATCCGCGCGTCCGATACGGCGGCGTTCATCCTCGACGACTGCCGCGTGCCGAGAGAGAACCTGCTCGGCTCGCCGGAGATCAACTCGACCAAGAGCTTCGCCGGCGTCATGCAGACGTTCGACAACACGCGGCCTTTGGTCGCCGGGATGGCGGTCGGCCTCACGCGGGCGTGCTTGGAGCTGACGCAGAGACTGCTGCGCGACGCCGGCGTCGAGGTCGACTACGACCGGCCGGCGGCGACGCAGTCCGCGGCCGCCGCGGAGTACCTCGCGATGGAGTCCGACTTCGAGGCCGCGCGGCTGCTCACGCTCGAGGCCGCGTGGATGGCCGACAACTCGAAGCCGAACTCGCTCCAGGCCTCGATGGCGAAGGCGAAGGCCGGCCGCACCTGCGTCGACGTCGCGCTGCGCTGCGTGCGCCTCTGCGGTTCGCTCGGCTTCGGCGAGGAGCTGCTGCTGGAGAAGTGGGCGCGCGACGCGAAGATCCTCGACCTGTTCGAGGGCACGCAGCAGATCCAGCTCCTGATCATCGCGCGCCTGCTGCTGGGGAAGACCTCGGCGGAGCTGAAGTAGGCGGCGACAGCCGGCGCCGGGGCTACGCCTCGGCGCCGTCGTCCGTCGGCTGGATCAGCACGGCACGTCGCCCGCGCAGCGACACGGGCAGCGTCTTGATCAGGATCTCGAGATCGAGGAACAGCGACCAGCGCTGAACGTAGTAGAGGTCGAGGCGCACCATGTCCGCGTAGTCCGTGTCATGTCGTCCGGATATCTGCCAGAGGCCCGTGATGCCCGGCTGGACGTAGAAGCGGCGGTACTCCCACTCGGCGAGCCGGTCGATGTCCTTGGCGCTGATCGGACGCGGCCCGACGAGCGACATGTGTCCGCGCAGGACCGTGAGGAGCTGCGGTAGCTCGTCGATCGCGTAGCGGTCGAGCTGCCGGCCGATCGACGTCTGGTAGGTCCCTCTGACCCCGGCCGCGCGCTGGTGCGTCGTGCGGAACTTCCGCACCGGGATCGCCTTGCCGCCATAGCCCAGCAACGAGACCCGCTGGAACAGCGGGCCGCGCGACGTGGTCTTGATCAGGATCGCCGCCGGGATCCACACGACCGCGCTCACGACCAGCAGCGCACTGCCGGCGACGAGGTCGAAGATGCGCTTGAGCGCCCATTGCGTCGGGTCGAACTCCGGAAGGCGCAACTGCTCCAGGGGCAGCGGCTCACCCGGGACATAGCGGCTCGCTCCCACGAGGAAGCTCTTGCTCTGACTCAGCGCGCGCACCTGCGCCCCCTCGATCCAGGCCGTGTCGACGATGCGCTCGACCTGCTCGTCCGACAGCGTCGTGCCGCAGATCACGAGGTCGTCGAGGTCGTGCTCGACGACGAGCGCCTTGAGCGCATCGATCGTGCCGAGCCGCGTCAACTCGGGAACGGCGCCGGCGGCCTGCCCGACGTCGATCCAGCCGACGAGCGCGTGGCTGCGACGGCGCGCGCCGAGCGTCGCGTGCGCATGCGCCACGTCGGCCGCGGTCCCGACCAGCGCCTGCTGCGGCGGCTGACCCCACGCGCGCACGTAGATCCAGCGGGCCAACAGCATGTGCAGCACTCGGCCCGTCCCCACGAACCCCCAGGCGAACGGGAGCGCGAGCAGGATCACGCCGGCGGGGGCGATCCGGCCGCCCGCGAACGCCCGCACGAGCAGGAAGGCGAACGTCGCTCCCGTCAGGCCGGCGAGCAGCAGGGCGTAGTTCGCGCGCCGGCTGCGCGCGCGATAGAGGCCGCCGAGCACGAACAGGAGCACTACGAGCAGCACGACGATCGCAATCCGCAGGTCGACCTGTCTGCGGAAGTACGCGAGGCTCGTGTCGGCGACGGCGTCACCCGGGGAGTGCGTGATCGCGTACTGCACGACGTAGGCGAGCAGCAGCGCCGCCCACAGGCCGACGACGTCGATCGCGAGCAGCGAGAGGACGCGAATCGATGCCTTCGAGACGATCCCGTTGTCGATCGCGGCCAGCAAATTGCCCGGTCGCCGGCGGCGGCGGCCGGCGGCGTCCCGGCGACGCTTGGTCGAACGCGCCGCGGCGGCGGCCTCCGGGCTCGCCGGCGCTCCGCGCTCGGCGGCCAGGTCGAGCGGCGTGGCCGGCCCCGCCGCCACATGCCGGGTGCCGCGCACCGCCTCGAACAGCATGCGCGCCCGCTCGTGGAGCTTGGCGTCGGACGGCACGTCCATCACGCTGCTGGCCGCCCGTTCGGCGATCGCGAGGCGACCGTCGTGGTACGCCGCGACGCCGAGCGCGAGTCTGTCGTCCGGCCACACGAGCTGGTCGAGCAGGAGCTCCCAGGTCGCGACCGGCAAGGGGCCGTCCTCGTGCGCGAAGTGTTCGACCGCGACGGGATCGACGACGTACTCCGGCGGGTCGTCCTTGACGCGGCGCAGGAGCGGACGCACGGCGGTCGTGCGCGCGGCCGCCCACGCGACGCCCTTGGCGAACATCGCCTGCATGTCGGTGCCGGGCGGCACGTTGTCGACCCGCGCCGCGAACAGCGCCAGCAGCGTCTGCTCCGGGATCGGGGATTCGAGGCCCGCGCGCCGCCAGGCGACCGCGGAGCGCAGCACGATCGCTCCCTCCGGACAGGCCTCCTCCGCGTCCTGGCAGCGCTCGCGCAGCGCCGGGACCGACGACAGGTGGACCGACAGCTCGGCGAGCTGCTCCTCCGTGGCGCGCGGGTAGCTGGCGCGCGCGCGTTTGCGCTCGCTGGCGCTCCAGGCGGTTTTCAGGCGTTCTCTGTGTCCGGCGCTGACGATTCCGCGCGCGCGTACGCCGGCGGCGCCGGCCGCGGTCGTGTACCGCTGTTGATCCCCCGAGCGGATCGTCGCGATGATCCGGCGCTTGGGATGCCCGTCCAGCCAGGCCTGCAGCAGCGCCGGCTCCACGCTGCTGCCCGTCAGGTAGGCGCCGAGGTCGTCGAGCCAGAGCAGGCAGCCCTGGCGCGCCCACAACGGCGGAAGACGTGCGCGCAGCAGCTCCTGGAGCGGCTCCTCGGCAGCGGTTCCGTCGGCGTTGAGCACCGGCTTGCGCGGCACCAGGACGATCGCGGACCCGTGGCGCTCGACGGCGCGCTGGTACGCCGTGCGCGTCTTGCCGCTGCCCTCGTTGCCGACGAGCAGGAAGCAGCGCTGCTCGGGGTCGTCGATCAGCCGTCTCAGCTCGGGGTCGACGTCGCGCTCGACGTACGGGGGCAGCAGGCGCCGCTGTCTCTCGGGGACGAGCTCGGCGGCGACGCCGGAGCGCTCAACGCCGAGCAGCTCGCGCCGAATGCGGCAGATCGGCTCGGGCGTGACGAGCAGCAGGCCGGTGAGGTGGCGCCAACGTTGACGCATCTGCACCGCGGCGACCAGCGCTCCGATGGCGACGATCACCGCCACCTGCCAGACGAGCTGGTGAATCCCGATCTGCTCGAAGCCTCTGAAGGTCTCGCCCAGCGCGCCGATGACCCCTGCGATCGCGGGGCCGAGGGCGATCCAGGGATCGGTCGAGCGTGGTGTTCTCGTCGGCGGCATGGGTGGGCAGGCTCGTGCAGCGCAGCAAACGCACAAGTTTACTGAGCGTTGAGGACCCCGCCGGCCTCCGCGCGGCGGTGGCCGCGGGAGCGAGCACCGCTCGCTCAGCGCAGCAGAATCGTGTCCTCGTGCGCGTAGGGCGGCACGCACGAGCAGAGCGCGGCTGCCTCAGCGCCGCATCGCCCGGCGCAGCTCGCGCAGCTCGCGAATCGCGTCGGGGACCGGGCGCTCGGCGAGGCGGCCGGGCGCGGCGCCGAGCAGCTCGGGCTCGATCCGGTGGCGGACCAGCTCCGCCCCGACCGCGTCGGCGCGCAGCGCCGCGGCCCCGGGCCGCGACGACACGACCCGCACCATGCGCGTGCCGCGGAACAGCAGGCCGACGCCGTCGTCGGCCGCCCAGCCGCCGGGCAGCTCGCCGCTCCGCACGGCGGCGAGCCACACCGGCAGCCGTTCGGGCTCGCCGTCCGCGTGGACGCTGAACGATCCGGGCAGCAGTCCGAGCCCGGCGATCGTCTCGAGCGGGCCGCTCGAGCGCGTCACGCCCCCGGCGAACCAGCACATCGCGCCGGCGGACAGGCCCACCAGCACGATCCCCCGCCGCCACGCCTCCGCGAGCAGCTCGTCGAGCGCGTGCGCGCGCCAGATCGCGAGCAGGTTGCGCATCGAGCCGCCGCCGACGTAGACGATGTCCTGCTCCAGGACGATGTCGGCGAGCGAGCGCGCCGAGCCGTGGCGGCGGAAGAGCGAGAGGTGCGTCGCCGAGGCGCGGCGCGCGTAGCGGGCGTAGAAGGCGGTGATCTGTGCGGTCGGGTCGCCCGAGGCGGTCGGCAGGAAGAGGATCCGCGGCTCGGGCCGGCCGACGAGCGTCAGCGCGAAGTCGTCGAGCGCCGGGTTGTCCGGCTCCATCGTGAAGCCGCCGCCGCCCATCGCGAGGATCTGCGGATCGCGGAGGACGTCGCGGATGCTCATGCGACCGCCGAGAGGTCCCGCTCGCTGTCGCCGAGGTAGCTGACCGCCAGCGGCTGCTCGACCACCTCGCCGTCGCGCGGCGCGACGTGGAACGCGCGGGCGTGGCGCCGCGAGCTGACGACGCGGCGCAGGTCGCGCCCGACGAAGTGCAGCGCGGCGCCGTCGTCGGCCGCGTAGCCGGCCGTGACGCCGTCGCCGACGAAGCGGCGGTACTCCTCGCGCCGCTCCGGCTCGCCGTCGTAATGGACGCAGTTGGAGTGCGGCAGCAGCCCGAGCCCGCGCACGACCGTCGGCGCGCCGTGGAACGCGGTCACGGCTTCCTGGAACCAGCACAGCGAGCCGGCGGACAGGCCGCAGAGGATCACGCCGCGCCGCCACGCGCCCTTCAGCACGCGGTCGAGCCCGTGCGCGCGCCACGCGCCGAGCAGCGACACCACGCTGCCGCCGCCGACGTAGATCACGTCGCGCGTGAGCAGGTGCGCCTCGAGGTCGCCCTCGACCGCGCCGTCGCCGCGGTCGCGGCGGAACAGCGAGACGTGCGAGGTCTCGCAGCGCGCCGCGAACGTGCGGTAGAAGCGCACGACGTAGTGGTCGGCGTCGCCGGAGGCGGTCGGCACGAAGCAGACCCTCGGCCGCTCGCGCTCGGCGAGCCCGAGCACGTAGTCGTCCAGCAGCGGGTTGCCGGCCTCCATCGAGAAGCCGCCGCCGCCGAACGCGACGATCTGCGGTGGGCGCGTTGCGTGCATGCGAGCGAGTGTCGCAACGCGCGGGGCGCCCGTCGTTGCCCCGATGTCCAAGCTTGGTGCGCCGTACGGCTAACTATGCGCGCGGCAGCGCGACGGCCGCAGACGGGCGGTCCGCGACGCGCCACGCGATCGCGCCGACGGCGAGCGCGACGAGCAGCACCGCCGGCCACGCGCCGATCGCGTGGCCGAGCGGATGCGCGAACGCGAAGCCGGCGAGGAAGACGCCGACGAGCGCGAGCGCGCGGCGCAGGCCCAGCAGCACGCGCCAGCGCAGGCCGCACGCAAGGCCGCCGATGAACAGCATGACGCCGCCGAGCGGGCGCGAGCCGCTCGCGACCGCGACGGCGAAGCCGAGCACGAGCGCGCCAGCGGCGATCGGCCAGGTGGGAAACGGGCGCGCTCGCATCGTCATCAGGGTAACGCCGAGCATGCATAGCCCCCACGGCGCTCGCCCGGGCCTGGGATGATCCATATTTCGGATAGCTATGACATGGCGAGGCGCGCGGAGCGCAGGGGACGCCCTCGGTCATGCTCACCCTGGAAAAAGGATCGAGTTGTCGAGTCATGACGGTCGAAACGGCGCGCGCTCGCCGGAGCACCGACACCTCGGCGCCGCGGTCGCGGAGCTGCGCGAGCTGCGCGGCCGCTCGCAGGCCGAGGTCGCCGACAGAGCCGAGCTGCGCCGCAGCCATCTAGCCGCGATCGAGCGCGGCGAGGTCGACCCCACGTTCGTCACGCTCGTGCGCATCGTGCGCGCGATCCCGGCGTCGCTGGCGGAGCTGTTCGAGCTGTTCGAGCGGCGCCGGGACGCGGCGGAAAGCTGAGGCGCGGGTGCGAAGATGAGGCGGTGAGCACCACTGCCTCCGAGCAGCCCGCCCGCCGCTTCTCCGCGGTGCTGCGCGACGGCGAGCGGGTCACGCCGCTCGAGCTGTTCTTCGACCTCGTGTTCGTGCTCGCGATCACGCGCTGCACGACGCTGATGGCGGCGACGCCGACGTGGAAAGGGCTCGCGCAGGGGCTGCTCGTGCTCGGCGTGCTGTGGTGGTCGTGGTGCGGCTACGCGTGGCTGACGAGCGTCGTGGACCCGGAGGAGGGCGCGGTCCGGCTCGTGATGTTCCTCGCGATGGCCGCGTTCCTGATCTGCGCGCTGTGCGTGCCGGAGACGTTCGGCGCCGAGGGCCTGCTGTTCGCGCTCGCCTACGGCGTCGTGCGCGTCGCGCACATCCTGCTGTTCCTGCTGGCGAGCCGCGAGGACCCCGAGCTGCGCCGCGCGACGCTCGGCCTCGCGGTCTCGACCGCGATCGGCGTCGGCATCCTGCTGGTGGCCTCCGCCGCCGACGGCGGCGTGCGGATCGGCCTGTGGGCGCTCGCGCTGGCGCTCGACATGGGCGGGCCATTGCTGATCGACCCGGCCGGCTGGCGGCTCGTGCCCGGCCACTTCGCCGAGCGCCACGGGCTGATCGTGATCATCGCGCTCGGCGAGTCGATCGTCGCGATCGGGACCGCCGCGGGCGATCGCGTCGACGGCGGCATCGTGGCTGCGGCCGTGCTGGGGATCGTCGTCGCGGCCGGGCTGTGGTGGCTGTACTTCGACGTCGTCGCGCCCGTCTCGACCCGCCGCCTGATCGCGGCGGCGGAGGGCGCCGAGCGCAATCGCATGGCGCGCGACTCGTTCTCGTACCTGCACTTTCCGATGGTCGCGGGGATCGTGCTCGTGGCGCTGGGGATGAAGGAGACGATCGCGCACGTCTCCGATCCGCTCGAGCTCGTGCCGACGTTCGCGCTGCTCGGCGGGGCCGCCTGCTACCTGCTCGCGCACGTCGCCTTCCGCCTGCGCAACGTCCACACGCTCAACCGACGCCGGCTCGGGCTGGCGATCGTGCTGCTCGCGCTCGCGCCGGCGCTCCAGCACGCGCCGGCGCTCGTCCCGCTCGCGCTGCTGGCGGTCGCGCTCGTGCTGCTGATCGCCTATGAGACGCGCGTGTACGGGGAGGCGCGCCAGCGCGTGCGCCATCCGGACGCGGCGGGCTGAGCGCGTCATCATGCCGACCGGCGACCGGCGCCGATCAACGTCTGGGCGCCACTTTCCTGTCAGATCCTGCACAAAATGGTGCACCGGTGCTGTCCGCGGCCGCCGCGGTCGATGATGCCGGCGTGCCAGGTACGTTCGACGCCCGCCGGCGGGCGCGTGTCGCGCTCGCCGCCGCGGTCCTCTTCGGGGCGGTCTTTACGGCGCTCGAACTGGACCAGAACGCCGGCAGCGGCCTCTCGATCCTGTATCTGCTCCCGGTGGTGCTCGTCGGCGTCGAGCTCGGCCGCCGGGCGGGGGTGCTCGCCGGACTGATCGCGTTCGGCCTGTTCGTCGTGTGGTCGCCGTCCTCGGGCGTCGCGCTTGCGCCGTCCGCATTCGCGACCCGCGCGCTCGTGTCCGTGCTGATCGGCGCGGTCGCCGGCCAGCTCGCCGATCGGCTGCGCGTCGCCGCGGCCGAGGCCGACGCGAGCGCGCGCCACTTCGAGCTGACGCGCGACCTGCTCTGCACGGCCACGTTCGACGGCTGCTTCGTCCATCTCAACGGCGCGTGGGAGCACTGCCTGGGCTGGACGCGCGCGGAGCTGATGGCGAGGCCGTTCCTCGACTTCGTCCATCCCGACGACCGCGCGCGGACCGCGGCGGAAGCGGCGCGTGCGTTCGACGGCGAGGGCAGCGTGCGCTTCACGAACCGCTACGCGACGAAAAACGGACGGTGGCGCGCGATCGAATGGCACTCGTGGATCGACTCCGAGCGCGAGCTGATCCACGCCGCCGCGCGCGACGTGACCGAGCAGCGCGCGGCGGAGGCCGCGCAGCGCGAGGCCGAGGAGCGCTTCCGCCGCGCGTTCGACGACTCCGCCACCGGCATGGCCGTCGTCGGCGTCGCCGGCGAGGAGCGCGACGTGCTGCTCGACGCGAACGAGTCGCTCGGTCGGATCCTCGGCTGCCCGCGCGAAGCGCTGATCGGCACCCGCGCGCTGACGGCGGCGGTCGACCCGCGCGACGCGCCCGCGCTCGCGCACGGGATGGAGGAGCTGCTGCGCGGCGCCGTCCACCGCGGCGAGTACCGCGCCGCGCGGGAGGACGGGCTGAACGTGTGGCTCGACCTCAGCGCCTCGCTCGTGCGCGACGTCGACGGCAGCCCGCGCTACCGGCTCGTGCAGTTGCTCGACGTGACCGAGCGCAAGACGGCGGAGGAGCGGCTGCGCTTCCTCGCCGACCACGATCCGCTCAGCGGGCTGTTCAACCGCCGCCGCTTCGAAACCGAGCTGCGGCGCGAGCTCGACCTGTCGGCGAGCCGGCCGCGCCGCGGCGTCCTGCTGCTGCTCGACGTCGACCGCTTCAAGGCGATCAACGACACGCTCGGCCACGCGACCGGCGACGCGGTGATCGAGCGGCTCGGCGACACGCTGCGCAGCCGCCTGCGCTCGGCCGACGTCGTCGCGCGGCTCGGCGGCGACGAGTTCGCGGCGATCCTGCGGCGCGTCGAGCTGCCGGCGGCGCGGGAAGTCGTGCGCGAGCTTCAGGAGATCGCGGCGCGCCGGCTCGCGAGCGTCGTCGGCGACGCGCACGGACCGGTCACGCTCAGCGCCGGCCTCGTCGTGCTCGACGGCGAGACGAGCGCGGACGAGCTGCTGCGCCAGGCCGATCGCGCGCTGTACGCGGCGAAGGCCGCCGGGCGCGACCGCGTCGTGGCGGACGGCGAGGAGCTGCTCGCGAGCTGAGCCGGGCCGGCCGCGCGCGCGGTGGCGCGGCCGGATGGCTGGCGCGTTGGCCGGATGGCTGGCGCGTTGCCCGCATCGCGCGGGGCTACGCTGGCTGTCGCGATGCCGCTGCTGCTGCTCGCGTTCGAGGCCGCGCTGTATCCGACGCTGCTGGCGGCGGTCGTGATCCTGCTGACGCTGGAGCGCCCGGCGCGGCTGATCGCGGCGTATCTCGCCGGCGGCCTGACGATCAGCATCGGCCTCGGCTGCCTGATCGTGTTCGCGCTCGACAGCTCGAACGCCGTCGAGAACCAGCAGTCGCTGCTGAGCTGGACGGCCGACCTCGCGATCGGCGGGCTCGCGCTGCTGGCCGCGGTCGCGCTCTCGACCCACCAGGACGAGCGCTGGAGAGCGCGGCGCCGGGCGCGACGCGCGCGGCAGGGCCGGACGCCCGAGATCGCCCGCGAGGAGGCGGCCGCGGCGGACAAGCGGGAGCCGTGGTCGCAGCGGATCCTCGCGCGCGGCTCGCTGCCGATCGTGTTCGTCGCGGCGCTGTTCGTGAACGTCCCCGGCGCCGCCTACCTGATCGCGCTGAAGGACATCGCCGCCGAAAACCACTCGACCGCGACGAGCGTCGGGCTGATCGTCGTCTTCAACCTGATCATGTTCCTGCTCGCCGAGATCCCGCTCGTCGGCCTGCTCGTCGCGCCCGAGCGCACCGGCGTGCTCGTCGACAGCATGAACCGCTGGCTGAACGAGCACAGCCGCCAGCTCGCGATCGTCATCTGCCTGGTGTTCGGCGGGTTCCTGGTCGTGCGCGGGCTGGTGAACGGGACCTGAGCGCGGAGCCTCAGCCGGCTCGGCCCGCCTGCGCGATCGCTCTGCGGATCTGCTTGGCGCTCACGCGCGCGCCGCCCGGCGCCGGCGCGAACTGCGCGGCGCGCAGCTCCTCCAGCAGCCAGCGGACCTCGTAGAGCTCGACCGGCTTCGGCACGCCCGCCGGCCAGTCCGCGAGCCGGCCCGCGTACGCCGCCTCCAGCTCGTGCAGCGTGCGCATGCGGTCGCGGTCGCTGCCGGCGTGGTCGGGCAGGCGGTCGAGCCGGGCGGCGGCGGCGCGCAGCCAGCGCTCCAGGTCGGGCAGGCGCGCGGCGCCCGCCGCGGCGGCGCAGCCGGGATGCACGAGCCGGCCGAGCTGGCGCGCGACGTCGAGGCGGATCTGCTCCAGCGCGGGCGCGACCGGCAGCGCGTCGAGCCGGCGCTCGACCTCGCGGCGCGCGTCGAGCACGGCGACGAGCGCGCGAGCCGCTGCGAGCGTCTCCTCCGCGAGCGCGCCGGCGACGTGCGCGCGCAGCCGCTCCCACGCCGCCGCGTCCCACGCCGGGCCGCCGCCGGAGGCGATCAGCTCGTCGAGCGCCGCGGTCAGCGCGTCGTCGAGCGCGGCGCCGACGCTGCCGTGCGGCGCCGTCATCAGCGCGAGCTTGTCGGCGGTGCTGAGGCGGTCGACGACCCAGGGGATCGGCGAGCGGACCGTGAGCCGCAGCAGCCGGCGGGCGCCGGCGTGCATCGAGCTCGCCTGCTCCGCTACGGTCTCGAACAGCTTGACGCCGACCGTCTCGCCCTCGTCGACGAGCGCGGGGAAGGCGCGCAGGCTGCCGCCCGCGGATGGCGCCAGGTCGCGCGGCAGCGCGCCGAACTCCCAGGCGCGCGCGCCCGTGCGCTCCAGCGACGGCGTCGCCGCCGCGAGCCGCGCGCGCAGCGCCGGCTTGACCGCCTCGCGCAGCGCGTCGAGGTCCTCGCCCTCGGCGACCGCCTCGCCCCGCTCGTCCTCGACGCGGAAGCGCATCCGCAGGTGCGGCGGCAGCCGCTCGAGCGCCCACGCCTCGCGCGGGACCTGCACGCCGCGCCGCCCCAGCTCGCGCGCGAGCGCGTCGAGCAGCGGCTCGCGGCCGGGGCGCAGTTGCGCGAGCACGGCCGCGGCCACGTCGGGGACCGGCACGAGCGAGCGCCGCAGCTCCTTCGGCAGCGAGCGGATCAGCGCGGTCACCAGCTCCAGTCGCAGCGCGGGGACGAGCCACGTGAACTCGTCGGCGCGCAATTCGCCGACCAGCTCCAGCGGCACGTGCACGGTCACGCCGTCCTCGGGCGCGCCGGGCGCGAACTTGTAACTGAGGGGCAGCGACAGGGGGCCGTCGCGCCACTCGGTCGGCGCTTCCGCGACGTCGGCCTCGGCCGCGCGCAGCAGCTCGCGCGGCAGCGTCAGCAGCTCCGGCTCTCCCCGCCGCGCCTCGCGCCACCAGCGCTGGAACTCCGTCCCGGAGACGACCTCGGCAGGCACGCGCGCGTCGAAGAAGCGCAAGCGGGTCTCCTCGCCGGCGAGCAGGTCGCGGCGGCGGGCGCGGTCCTCGAGCGCCTCGACCTCGGCGATCCGCCGCGCGTTCTCGGCGAGGAAGTCGTGGCGCGCGTCCCACTCGCCTGCGACGAGCGCGCGACGCAGGAACAGCTCGCGCGCGCCGGCCGGATCGACGCGGGCGTAAGGCACCGGACGGCCCGCGACGATCGCCAGCCCGTAGAGCGTCACGCGCTCGTCGGCGACGGCCGCGCCGCGGCGCGCGTCCCAGCGCGGCTCGCCGTAGGCGCGGCGCAGCAGGTGCCGCGGCGCGACCGGCTCGATCCAGCGCGGGTCGACCCGCGCCGCCGTGTGGCCCCACAGCCGCGTCGTCTCGACCAGCTCGGCGACCATCGCCCAGTCCGGCGGCTTCCTCGCCAGCCCGCTGCCGGGCGAGAGCGCGAAGCGCGCCCCGCGCGCGCCCGTGTATTCGGTGAGCGGGCGGCTCCGGCGGCCGCGCCCGTCGCCGCCGCGCGCGGACCCGGTCCCGCCCGCCCCCGCGTCGCGCACGCCGACGTGCGAGAGCAGTCCGGCGAGCAGCGCGCGGTGGATCTCGTCCGGCCGCGCCGGCGCCGCGTTGACCGCCACGCCGGCCGCCTTCGCCGCCTGGCGGAGCTGGCCGACGAGGTCCTGCCACTCGCGGATCCGCAGGAAGTGCAGGAACTCGGCCTTGCAGCGCCTGCGGAACTGCGAGCCGGAGAGCGCCTTCTGCTCGGCGCGCACGTAGCGCCACAGGCGCAGGAACGCGAGGAAGTCGGAGCGCTCGCCGCCGTACGGGTCGGCGGGATCGTCGGCGCGATCGAAGCGCGCGTGCTGCTCCTGCGCTGCCGCGCGCGCCTCGGCCGGCGACTCGCGCGGGTCCTGGATCGAGAGCCCGGCCGCGATCACGATCGCCTCCTCCGCGCAGCCGAGCTTGTCGGCCTCCAGCACCATGCGACCGAAGCGCGGGTCGACCGGGAGCTGGGCGAGCTTGCGTCCGAGCGGCGTGAGGCGGTTTCTCGCGCCGCCGGCCTCGCTGACCGGCTCGAGCGCGCCCAGCTCGCGCAGCAGCGCGACGCCGTCGCGCACCTGTCGCGCGTCGGGCGGATCGAGGAACGGGAACTCCTCCACGTCGCCCAGCTCGAGCGCGGCCATCTGGAGGATCACCGACGCGAGGCTCGTGCGCAGGATCTCCGGATCGGTGAAGCGCGGGCGCGCGCCGTAGTCGTCGGCGTCGTAGAGGCGGATGCAGATGCCGTCGGAGGTGCGCCCGCAGCGGCCCGCGCGCTGGTCGGCGGACGCCTGCGAGATCGGCTCGATCGGCAGCCGCTGGACCTTCAGCCGGGCGGAGTAGCGGCTGATGCGAGCCGTCCCCGGGTCGACGACGGCGCCGATCCCGGGCACGGTCAGCGAGGTCTCCGCGACGTTCGTCGCGAGCACGACGCGCCGGCGCGCGTGCTGCTGGAAGACCTTCTGCTGCTCGGCGTGCGAGAGGCGTGCGTAGAGCGGCAGGATCTCGACGTCGTCGCGCAGCCGCCCGCTCAGCAGCTCGGCGGTGTCGCGGATCTCGCGCTCGCCGGAGAGGAACACGAGCACGTCGCCGGGACCGTCGCGCAGCAGCTCCTTGACGGCGTCGGGGATCGCGTCGAGCCGCTCGTGCTCGGCGTCCGGCACCGGCCGGTAGCGCACCTCGACCGGGTAGGTGCGCCCGCTCACCTCGACCACCGGCGCGCCGTCGAAGTGCTCGGACAGGCGCTCGACGTCAATGGTGGCGGAGGTGACGATCAGCTTCAGCTCCGGCCGCCGCGGCAGGATCCGCTTCAGCACGCCGAGCAGGAAGTCGACGTTGAGCGAGCGCTCGTGCGCCTCGTCGACGACGATCGTGTCGTAGCGGCGCAGCAGCCGGTCGTGCTGGATCTCGGCGAGCAGCAGGCCGTCGGTCATCAGCCGCACGAGCGTCCGCTCGCTCGATCTGTCGGCGAAGCGGACCGCGTAGCCGACCGGTCCGCCGAGCGGCACGCGCAGCTCCTCCGCGACGCGCTCGGCGATCGTGCGCGCGGCGAGCCGGCGCGGCTGCGTGTGCGCGATCGTCCCGCGCACGCCGCGGCCCAGCTCGAGGCAGAGCTTGGGAAGCTGGGTCGACTTGCCCGAGCCGGTCTCGCCGGCGACGATCGTGACCTGGTGCTCGCGGATCGCCGCGAGCAGGTCCTCGCGCCGCGCGCTGACCGGCAGGTCCGCCGGGTAGTCGATCCTCGCGGGCACCGCCGCGCGCCGCCGCGCGATCCGCTGCTCGGCGGCCGCGACCTCGTCGGCGAGGCGCGCGAGCGGACGGCCGCCGCGCGCGCCGCGCAGCCGCTCGAGCCGGCGACCGAGCCGGTGCGCGTCGTCGATCGTGAGGTCGTTCAGGCGCTCGCGCAGCGCGCGCAGCTCGGCGCGCGCGTCGGCCCGCTCGGGCGTCGTGGACACCGGATGAGGATAGGCGGCCATTGCACTCCTCTTTCCTGACTAATAGGGTCTCGCGCCATGTCGAAGAGAGATGAGAGAAGAAACGGGTCCGACGACGAACCATCGGACTCCGCGGGCGGGCTGAGCGGCTTCCTCCGTGACCTCTGGGACGCGGTCAGCGCAGCCCCGAGCTCGGCCAGGAGCGAGCGCGAGCAGGTCGCGAGAGAGATCGAGCGGGCGTACCGTGCCGAGCCGCCGCCGACGATCGCGCTGTTCGGCGAGGCCGGCGTCGGCAAGAGCACTACGATCAACAACCTCTTCGGGGCAGGCCAGAGAATCGGCCACACGCGCGCGACCACCGCCAGGCCCCAGACATGGGAGGTCGGCACCGCGCTGGTGAGAGGCGCGAAGGGACTGTTGCGCGTGATCGACATGCCGGGGGTCGGCGACGACGTCCGGACATACGCCTCCTACCGGGAGATGTACCTGCGGGCGATGGCTCAGGCGGATGTCGTCCTGTGGATCCATCCCGCGTCCGATCGCGCTGTCGCCTACGTCCAGCGGACAATCGAGGATCTGTTCGGCGCGCTGGACGCCAAGCATCCTCCCGGGCTCGTGTTCGGCCTCAACAGAGCCGACGAGATCTTCCCGGGAGACTGGCATCCGATCACGAACACGCCGTCTGAGGAGCAACTGCGCAATCTGCGCGAGCGCGAGGAGGTATTCGCGGAGTCGATGCGCCGCTATGCCCCGCCGCGCACCGCACGCCCGATCAGCTACGCCGCGCTGCGCCGCTACCGCCTCGCGCCGCTGTTCGGAGCGATGATGGACGCGGTTCGCAAGGAGCGCCGCTGGGTGCTGGAGAGACGCATGGCGCTCGCCGATCTGGAGGAGGTCGTGCACCGGGGAGCGCTCGATCTCGCACGCAGAATCGCGGCGCAGCCAGAGCCCGAGCCGAAGCCGGGCCGCCACGCCGATGCACCCGCCACCGCGTCGTCCACGGCCGATGCCGCGGAGTTGTCGCACGTCGCCAAGCGGCTGCTGAGCCTGCCGCGCGATCAGTACGAGCGTCTCACGTCCGACCCGGCGCGGCTCGCACGATGGATCGCGGAGAACGCATGATGGAGATCGAGCCCGGCGGCGGGTCGTTCGCCGACTCACTGGAGCGCCTCGCCGAGATCCTGCACGAGGAGTCCACGGAGCTCCAGCGCATCGAGCAGCTCTCGTATCAGTCGTTTCGTGAATGGCTCGACCGGGTGGTCAGCCGGGTCTCGGCGACGCTCGGGATCACGCTCGCTCGCGCTCGCGCCCTCGTCGACGATTACGTGACGATCGCCGCGAACGCGCGCTCGACCTTCTGGGAGCACTACCACGCGACGCGCGGCGCGTCTCGGCGCGTGAGACGGAACGACTGATCATGGCCTGGATCCCGTTCGCGTTCCCGCGCTGTCCGAACTGCGAGCAGGCGTGGACGACGAGCTACCACCGTAACTGTCACGAGGGCGGCCAGCTCGAGCTGGACCCTGACGCGAGAGCGGTTCGCTGCGACGGTTGTGGGGGCGAGTGGTCCATCTGGGACTCTCGCTTCTTCTGCGTATGCGAGCACGAGTTCTCCGCGCAGGACGTGCGGGGCGCGCTCCGGGACCTGATCGAGGCCGCGAGCCGACTCGCGCGGATCTTCGAGGAGAACCGGCATGAGCTGGCACGCATCCGACAGTCTGGGGACGCGTCGCTCCGCGCATGGCTGAACCGCTTCGCGCAGGGCCTCGCTGGCAGCCTGGGAACCGCGGTCGGGCATCTCATCAACACGCTGTTCGGCGGTCGCTGACGATCGCTCAGCAGGCGGCGTGCGCGCCCGGAAGGCGCGGACGCACGCCCACGCCGAAGCGCGCGGAGGCGTCGAGCGTCGCGCGCAGCGTCACGGTGACGCGGCGGCCGTCGGCGGCGTGGAAGCGCAGCGTCAGCACGACCGGCAGGCGGAAGCCCGAGGCCGCGCGCAGCGCGCGCAGCGCCGCGTCGTTCAGCCGCAGCGTCAGCGTCGTGCGGCGGCCGGCGGGGAAGCCGGCGCTGCGGATGCTCGCGAGCGTGAGCGCGCGGATGCGCCCGCGGCGCGGGCGCACGAGCGAGACGCCGCCGGTCAGGCGCACGCGGTTGAGGTTGCGGACGAGCAGCTTCAGCGTGCGGCTGCCGTGGCCGAGCACCAGCACGCCGTTGCGCAGGCCGCCGACGCGGGGTCGCAGGAGCGCGGCGGGCTTCGGCGGCGGCTTCACGCCGCCGGTCGCGCCGCCGCCGCTCGACGGCGGCGCCGCGATCGTCACCTGCCGCGTCGCCTGCGTCGCGTTCCCCAGGCTGTCGGTCGCGGTGACCGTCACCGTGTAGACGCCGGGCTGCGCGTAGGCGTGGCCGGCGCTCGCGCCGGTCGCGGGCGCGGAGGCGTCGCCGAAGTCCCACGCCGTCTGCGCGACCGTCGCGAACGTCGACAGCGCGTGCACCGAGAAGTCGACCGTCGCGCCGGGGGCTCCGCTCGCCGGCACGCTGAGGTCGCTCAGCTTCGGACCGGTTGCCTGGAACGCGGCGGCGGAGATCGAGCGCGAGCCGCCGCCGTCGGTCGCCGCCCAGCTCGCGAGCGCGTCGCCGGCGGCGTCGGTCGCGACGCCGGTGTCCTCGAGCTCGGTGCCGGCGGGCGCGGCGGCGAGCAGATCGGCCGGTCTGCTCCAGGTGCCGTCGTCCTGGCGCCGGCTCGCCAGCACGCTGTCGGTCCCGCTGACCGGATCGTTCGCGACGAAGACGACGATGCCGTGGTCGATCGCCGGGTCGGACGCGGTCTCCGTGCTCGTCGGCGAGTCGGGGAAGACCGGCACGCGCGCGCCCCACCCGCCGCTCGTCAGCCGCACGGTGTCGATCCCCATGCTCGACGCGGGCTCCCATGCGACGGTCGCGCCGCCGCCGGCGTCGGCGCCGAGCCCGGGCACCGGCTCGCAGGCGTTCGGGGCATCGGCGCTGACCGGCTCGACGGTCCAGGTCCCACCGCTGCGCAGCGCTCCGAGCAGCGTCGTGGCCGGCGTCGTGTCGGTCTCGAACCAGGCCGCGGCGACGTCGCCGCCGTCGAGGCCGACAAGCCGCAGCGGCCAGCGCACGTTGCCGTCGCCGGTGACCACGTCGGTCGGTCTCGCCGCCCAGGCGCCGTCGCTCAGCGTGCTCGTCTGCACGGGCTGGTCGGTCGCGTCGGCGTTGCGCTGCGCGATCCAGCCGACGAGCGGGCCGCCGCTCGCGTCGGGCGCGATCTGCGGCGCGGCGTCGGCGGCCGACGCGTCGGACGGGTCCGACAACGTGGCCGCGCCGCCCCACGTTCCGGTGGCGGCCGAGTAGACCGCCGCGCGCACCGACGCGACGGCGGTGCCGGTGTCGTGCTCGTTCCAGGCGGCGATCACGTCGCCGGCCGCGTCGGCGCGCACCTGCGTCTCCGGGTCGACGACGGCGGTCGGGTCGCTTGCCGGAAAGTCGTGCGGTGCGCTCCAGGCGCCTGTGAGCGCGTCGCGGCGTGCGGCGCGCGCGACGTACGTGACGCCGTCGGCGCTCTCGACCCACAGGACGGTCGCGTCGCCGGCGGCGTCGAGCGTCACCGCCGGCGCGTCGACGACGCTCGCGCCCGCGTCCGAGAGCGTGACCGGCGCGCTCCAGGATCCCCCGGCGGGGCGGCTGGTCACCAGCAGCGATGGCGTGCCGGCGCCGGCGTCGGTCCACGCAGCGATCGCGTCGCCGGCCGGATCGACCGCGACGGCCGCGCCGCTCAGCCCGTTCGCCGTCCCCGCGAGCGACGCCGCCGGCAGCACCCAGCCGGCGCCGACGGCCGCCGGCGCCCCCGCGCCGAGCGCGCCCGCACACGCGACCACGACTCCAAGCGACACCCAGATCCGGCGGACCCGAAGACGGCACATCGACGGAACGCTACGGGATCGCGCATCCCGCTTCTGCCGCCATGGACGCATATGGTCGTCGCGCGCACCGCGCACGGACGACCGCGCCTCCTACTTCGCAAGCTCCTCCAAGACGGCGCGCTCCTCCTCCATCATCCGCTTGATGCGCGCCTGGAACGCTCTGTCCTTCCGGCGCGCCTCGATGCGGTCCTGGATGGCCGCGCGCACGGCCTCGGACACGCTGACCCCGTCAGCGCGCGCGACTGCCTCGATCTGGGCCGCCTGCTTGGCGGGGAGGCGCAGTGTGAGTGCACGCGTGTCCATGCGGCTCCTTCTGGCACGAAAGTAGGAATAGTAGCACCAGTAGTATAGCATTAAAAGTACTGGTATCTTTCGTACATGTAGCCGACGTAGCCGGCACCGCCCGACGCTGCGGCGGCGCATGCGGCAACATCGGCGCCGATGGCGGTGAACTCCCCCGACACGACGGCCCGCGGCGGCGCGGGCGACGCGACGATCCGCGTGCGCGGGGTGGTCAAGCGCTTCGGCGCGGTGCGGGCGCTCGACGGCGTCGACCTGGAGGCCGAGACGGGCAGCGTGCTCGGGCTGCTCGGCCCCAACGGCGCCGGCAAGACGACGGCCGTGCGCGTGATGACGACGCTGCTGAAGCCCGACGCCGGCGAGATCCGCGTCGCCGGGCTCGACGCCGTCCGCCAGGCGGCCGAGCTGCGCGAGCGGATCGGGCTCGCCGGCCAGTACGCGGCCGTCGACGAGAACCTCACCGGCGCGGAGAACCTGACGATGGTCGGCCGCCTCTACGGAATGCCGCGTGCGGCCGCGAAGGCGCGCGCCGCCGAGCTGCTCGAGCGCTTCGACCTGACGGAGGCCGGCGGGCGGCCGGCGAGAGGCTACTCGGGCGGCATGCGCCGCCGGCTCGACCTCGCGGCGGCGCTCGTCGCCCGCCCGCCGGTGCTGTTCCTGGACGAGCCGACGAGCGGCCTGGACCCACGCTCGCGCCTGGCGCTGTGGGAGACGATCGAGCAGCTCGTCGCCGAGGGCACGACCGTCCTGCTGACGACGCAGTACCTTGACGAGGCCGACCGGCTCGCCGACCGCATCGCCGTGATCGACCGCGGCGCCGTGATCGCCGACGGCACCTCCGACGAGCTCAAGGACCGCGTCGGCGGCGAGCGGCTGGAGATCCACCTGAGCGACCCGGCGCAGGCGGGCGCGGTCGGCGACGCACTCGCGCCGATGGCGGCCGAGGCGCCGTTCAGCGAGGACGGCGTCGTGAAGCTGGCGGTCAAGCAGCGCGCCGGCGCGATCGTCGAGGCGGTGCGGCGGCTGGACGATGCGGGCGTCGGCGTGGACGACGTCGGCCTCAAGCGCCCGACGCTCGACGACGTCTTTCTCGCGCTCACCGGGCACGCCGCCGAGAAGCGCACCGGCGACGACGCGAACGAGGACGGCCGATGAGGCGCCTCGTCTCCGACACGCTCGTGATCGCCGAGCGCAACCTCGTGCGGCTGCCGCGCTCGCCCGACCTCCTGCTGGCGTTCACCGTGCAGCCGATCATGTTCGTGCTGCTGTTCGTCTATGTCTTCGGCGGCGCGATCAGCACGCCCGGCTACGACTACGTCGACTTCCTGATCCCGGGCATCATCGTCCAGAACATCGCGTTCGGCGGGTTTGTCACCGCGCTCGGCCTCAACGAGGACCTGCACAAGGGCCTGATCGACCGCTTCCGCTCGCTGCCGATGGCGCGGCCCGCGGTGCTGGCGGGGCGCACGCTCGCCGACGTCGTGACGAACACGCTGTCGGTCTGCGTGCTGGTCGTCACCGGGCTGATCATCGGCTTCAGCTTCGGCACGAGCGCGGGCGAGATCGTCGCCGGCTTCGGGATCCTGCTGCTGTTCGGCTACGCCTTCTCGTGGGTCTTCGCGCTGCTCGGGCTGCTCGTCAACTCGCCCGAGTCGGCCAACTCGCTCGGCTTCATCGCCGTCTTCCCGCTCACGTTCATCAGCTCGGCGTTCGTGCCGGTCGCCTCGATGCCCGCAGCGCTCCAGTGGTTCGCCAACATCAACCCGTTCACGGTCGTCGTCGACGCGATGCGCGCGCTGTGGCTCGGCGCGCCCGCCGGCAACAACGTGTGGGGCGCGGTCGCCTGGTCGCTCGGGATCCTCGCCGTCTTCGCGCCGCTCGCCGTCGCGCGCTACCGCCGCGCGGCCGGCGGACGCTGACCGCCGCGCCGATCCCGCTACGCCGCCAGCTCGAACACGACCGGCCGCGCGACCGACGCGCGGCCGGGATTCGGCCCGCAGTGGCGCACGTCCAGATGCCGGACGAGCCCGCTCGCGCGCTCCACGCCGATCCCGGAGAAGACCCGCAGCGCGTGCACCGCCTCGACCGTCATCACCGGCTCGACGTCGGCGGCGGTGCCATGCAGGTGCTGCGATCCGCGGATCCCGCCGTGGGCGCGGTTCCAGCGCGCGTCGCGGTGCCCGCTCAGCACCGCCACCGGCGCGGCGAGCTCCGCGCGGTAGGCCTCGAGCGCTCGCGCGAGCGCGCGGTCGAGCTTGATCCAGCCGCTGCCGGGCGAGCGGAAGTCGCGGAAGGTGAAGTGCGGCGAGCAGCGTCCGGCGCGGCGGATCGCCGTGCGCAGCGCCTCGCGCGTGCGCAGGCCGGGATCGCCGCTGGCGACGAGCGTCGAGAACGCGTAGCCGCGCTGGAAGTCGCGCACCGCCTCCGCCGTCTGCGCGCCCAGGACGCCGTCGACGCGGATCGGCCAGCCGAGCAGACGCAGCGTCCGCTGGAGCTCCGTCGTCGTTGCGATGCTGCGGCGGCGAGCAGGAGGCACGACGAGGGAATATCACACTACTTTTTGGTGCGAAATGCATCGTCATCGGCCGGCCGCGCGGCGGCCGTGTTTGCGCCCTCGGCGCTTGGGAACCCTGGAGGTCTGGCACCCACCACGCTCCGAGCTGAGGAGGGCTTCATGACGACCGCCCAGGACAAGATCGCCCAGTACCTCACCGAGGCGCATGCGATGGAGCTCGCGCTCGCCCGTACGCTCCAGGCGCATAGCGCGATGACACCGCGCGGCTCCTACCGCAGCGCGCTCGACAGGCACCTGCGCGAGACGCGCGGCCACGCCGACTCGATCGAGCGGCGGCTGCGCCAGCTCGACCGCTTCCCCAGCCTCACCGAGCGCGGCTACGGGCTCGCGCAGCGGCTGATCGGCCAGATGCTCGCGCTCGGGATGGCGCCGCTCGACCTCCTGCGCGGCGCGAGCCCCGAGGAGAAGCTGCTCAAGAACGCGAAGGACGAATGCGCGAGCGAGGCGCAGGAGATCGCGACCTACGAGGCGCTCGAGGCGTTCGCGCAGCAGGTCGGCGACGAGCCGACCGCCAAGCTCGCGGCCGACATCCGCGCCGACGAGGAGCGCATGCTGGACAGACTGCGCGGGGAGCTGTCGGGGCTGACCGCGGCGGTGACGGAAGCCGAGCTGCGCGGCGAATCGAGCTTCGACATCGGCAGCACCGGCGCGGCGCAGGCGCTGCGCGACACGCGCCGCGCGGCCGGCGACGCGGCGGAGGGCGCGGCCGGCGCGGCTCGGCGGGCGGTCGGCGGGGCGGCGCGGAGCGCGGCCGAGGCGATCGGGCCGAGCAGAACGCAGGAGCGCGAGGAGCACCGCCAGCCGCTGCCGAGATACGACGACCTGACGGTGGAGGAGGTCACGAGACGGCTGGGCAGACTGACGCCGGCCCAGCTCCGGCATGTCGCCACGTACGAGCGCGCGCACAAGGACCGCCGCGGCATCCTCGAGGCGGTCGAGCGCGAGCAGGAGGAGCGCGAGCACGCGCACGCGTGAGGTCCTACGCGTCGATCGACGACATGTCCGGGTAGCGCTCGCCGGCGGCCGCGCCGACGGGGATCGCCTCGTCGAGCGCGCGCAGGTCCTCGTCGGTCAGCTCGACCTGCGTCGCGCCGACGTTCTCCTCCAGGTAGCCGACGCGCTTCGTGCCGGGGATCGGGACGACGTCCTCGCCGCGGTGCATCGTCCACGCCAGCGCGAGCTGCGCGGCCGTCGTGTCCTTCGCGTCCGCCAGCTCGCGCACGCGCTCGACGAGCGCCATGTTGCGCGCGAAGTTCTCGCCCTGGAAGCGCGGGCTGTGCTTGCGGAAGTCGCCGTCGGGGATCTGCTCCGGCGAGGACCAGCGGCCGGACAGGAAGCCGCGCCCGAGCGGCGAGTAGGCGACGAAGCCGATCCCCAGCTCGCGCACCGTCGGCAGGATCTTGCGTTCGACGTCGCGCGTCCACAGCGAGTACTCGGTCTGGAGCGCGGAGATCGGATGGACCGCGTGCGCGCGGCGGATCGTCTCCGGCGACGCCTCCGAGAGGCCGAGGTAGCGGACCTTGCCGGCCGCGACCAGCTCCGCCATCGCGCCGACCGTCTCCTCGATCGGCACGGTCTGGTCGACGCGATGCTGGTAGTAGAGGTCGATCGTCTCGACGCCGAGCCGCTGGAGCGAGGCGTCGCACGCCTCGCGGACGTACTGCGCGTCGCCGCGGATCCCGAGCCGCTCGCCGTGCTCCCCGCGCACGTTGCCGAACTTCGTCGCGAGCACGACCTGGTCGCGGCGGCCGGCGATCGCGCGGCCGACGAGCCGCTCGTTCGTGAACGGCCCGTACATGTCGGCGGTGTCGAGCAGCGTCACGCCGAGCTCGAGCGCGCGCTCGATCGTCGCGAGCGCCTCAGTTTCGTCGGCCCCGCCGTAGAACTCGGACATCCCCATGCACCCGAGCCCCATCCGCGAGACCTCAAGTCCCTGGCTGCCGAGCCTGCGCGTCTCCATGCCGTCTCCCGTCGTCGCCCTCTGCGGTCGCGTCCCGTTCTAGCGCGTCATGCCCGCGATGCGCGGGCGCACACGTCGCATGGACGCTCCTCAGGCGGCGCGCCGCGCGCGGAAGACGGTCATCCCCCGCTCGGGGCTGACGCGCACGTCCTCCATTCCCGCGTCGGCGAGCGCGGTGCGCAGCTCCTCGGCCGTCAGCAGCCGTCCGGTCAGGCCGGTGCGCATGCCGCCGCCGAGCAGCGTGCGGTGCCGCCAGGTTCCCTGCCGCAGCAGCGTCGAGCCGATCAGCTCGCCGCCCGGCTTCACGCAGCGCGCCATCTGCCCGATCGCGGCCAGCGGGTCGCCGACCATGTGCAGCCCGCTGTAGCTGACGCACAGGTCGGCGGTGGCGTCTGGCAGGGAGAGCGCCTGCATGTCGTCCTCGAGCAGCTCGACCGACCCCGGGTCGAGCCCGCGCTCGCGCGCCCGGCGCCCGCAGCGCTCCAGCATCGCCGGATCGAGGTCGACCGCGATCCAGCGCACCTGCTGACCCGGCCGCAGCGCCCGCAGCGCGACACCGCCGCCGCACGGGACGTCGAGCACGGTCGCGCCGTCGGGCAGCTCCGCGATCGCCGTCATGCTCGCGTAGAGCGGCGCGAGGTCGATCCCCCAGATCACCCGCCCGACGAGCTGCGCGATCCCCGGTCGCTCGATCCCGAAGTCGTAGACGCGGCCGTACGGTCCGGAGCAGATGTTCATGACCCGCGGCATCGCACCGGATTCTGCCGCAAATTCCCAGCCACGGCGCGCTCGAGCAGGTCGGGCTGCCGCCGGCGCTTGAAGCGGTCTGAGCGCCGCGCGTCGACCGTCACAGACGGATGTCGAAGCCGACCTCGTAGGTCTCGACCGCCGAGCGGGTTCCCATCGAGACCGGCGGGCTCATCTCGTTGAGCTTGGCGTCGCCCGTGCGCAGGTCCTCCTCGGTCGCGAACAGGGAGATCGCGATCACGCGGCCGGCGTCCGGGTCGACCAGGAACGTGAAGCCGGTCGAGGGGACCCCCTCCGGCGGTCCTGACGCCGCGTCGTTTCTGATCTGCTCGACCGACTCGCGGATCGCGGCGGCGTCGCCGCCTTCCCATCGCACCACGCGTGCATACATCGTTTGCCTCCTCGGATCGGGGGCGCCGACGCTACGCCCGCACAGCGGTGCGGTCAACCGCGCGCCCGCGGGACCGCCGCTGCGCCGCGGCCGCGCTCGGTCGTGCCCTACCTTCCATGGTGCTGTGCCGATCGGATCCGTGGTCGCGTCCCGCCTCGCCCGCACCGTGCCTGTGCTCGGCGTGGCTTCCTCCGGCGTGGTCCACCACCCCATGCTGCACGGCTCGCCGGTCGACCTCGTCGGCGTCGCGCTTGCGGCGGCGGCGAGCTGGATCGGCGTGCCGGGACCGGGCGAGCCGGTCCTGATCGCCGGCGGCGTGTACGCGGCACGCGGGAAGCTCGACCTCGCCGAGCTGCTCGTGGTCGCGTGGGCCGCCGCCACGGCCGGCGGCGTCGCCGGCTGGCTGCTCGGCCGCAAGGGCGGGCGCGCGCTGTGGACCGCGCACGGCCCGCTCCAGCGCTGGCGATGCAACTCGCTCGCGCGCGGAGAGCGCTTCTTCGAGCGCTACGGCCTGCTCGCGATCTATCTCGCACCCTCGTGGGTCGCGGGGATCCACGGCGTGCGCCCCGCGCGCTACCTGCCGGCGAACGCGTTCTCGGCCGTGATCTGGACGCTGCTCGTCGGCTGGGGCGCCTACCTCGTCGGGCCGCCGATCGAGGACGTCGTCAGCGACGTCGGGCTCGGCGCCACCGCGCTGCTCGTCGTGCTCGTGGCGCTGTTCGTGCTCGGCGAGCGCTGGCGCCGCCGCCGCCGGCGCGTGACGCGGCCGCTGTAGGCAGGTCGCCGCGCCGACGTGCCTCCCGCCAGCGGCGGGGTGACAGCTTCGGGAAGGATCGCCGGCGGCCGGTGTCCTGGATGGGGACGCCAGTCATCGACGATTGGAGGACTCTCGATGCGCATGCGCAGGCTTCTGGCCATTGCCGCGACGATCGCCGCGCTCGTCCTGCTGAGCGCCGCCGGAGCGCTCGCCGCGCGCAACCCGGTCGGCACGGGACAGCCGGGCACCGCGAACCCCAACGGCGCGTCCTGCGGCAGCCCCGGCTCGACCGCGATGCCCGCCGGCTTCGAAACCGCCGGCTTCATTCACGCGACGAGCGTGTATGCCGGCAGCGAAGGGACGCCGTCGGCCGAACACGGCAACACGCAGCACGCGATCTCCGAGTACGACATCGCCTGCTACCAGCAGACCCAGAATCACGGCTAAGGGCTCGCCTCAAACGCCCGGGCGCGCGGCGGCGGTCGCGCGCCCGGTAGCGTCCGCCGCATGACGCCGCTCACCACGAGCAGCTTCCTCGACGACCTCGGGCTCGAGACGCCGGTCGTGCAGGCGGGGATGGCCGGCGGCGTGGCGCGCGGGGAGCTGGCCGGCGCGGTGTCGGCGGCCGGCGGGCTGGGGACGGTCGGGATGATGGCGCCGCGCGCCTTCGCCGCCGCGCTCGCGCAGGCGCGCCGCCGGGCGCCCGGCCGCCCGGTCGCGGCGAACCTGCTCGTGCCGTTCATCCGCACCGAGCACGTGCGCGCGTGCGCCGAGGCCGGGGTTGCGGTCGTCGTGCTGCACGGCGGGCTCTCGCGCCGCTGGGTCGAGCGGCTGCGCGCGTGCGGCCTGCGCGTGCTCGTGACCGTCGGCACGCCGCGCGAGGCGGTCCGGGCGCTGGCGGCGGGCGCGAGCGGGCTCGTCGTGCAGGGGAGCGAGGCGGGCGGACACCTGGTCGGCGTCGAACCGCTGGAGCGCGCGCTGCCGCAGGTGCGCGCGGCGGCCGGCGACGCCCCGCTCCTCGCGGCCGGCGGCGTCGCGGCGGCCGCCGACGTTCGCCGCGTGCTCGCGCTCGGCGCGACCGCCGCGGTCGCCGGCACGCGCTTCCTGCTGACCGAGGAGTCGCACGCGCACCCCGAGTACCAGCGCCGCGTGCTCGGTGCGGAGCGGACGCTCGACACCGAGCTGTTCGGGCTCGGCTGGCCGTTGCGCCACCGCGTGATTCCGAACGCCGCGACCGACCGCTGGTGCCGCGCGGACGAGCGCGGTCCCGCGTTCGTGCGCGCCGCCGCCCGCCTCAGCGCTCCGCTCGGCCGTCTCGCCCCGCTCGACGCGATGGGCCGCCTCGCCGCGCTCCAGCGCCCGGCGATCCCCTGCTTCAGCCCCGCGCTGCCGCTCGCCGGGATGCCGGCCGACTCCGTCGACCGCTGCGCCCTCTACGCCGGCGAGACCGCCCGCCGTCTCCACGACGTGATCCCCGCCGCGCAGGCGGTCGCGCGGTTGGCGCCTTGAGCGCAGGAGCGGTCAATCACGTCCGACGTTAGAGGCAATTGACTCTACAAACGTCGGACGTCCTGCCCACATCGCTACGTCCCGACCGTCGACCCCTCCTGCCGCGCCGCCAGCGCCAGCGCGCGCTCGACCGACGCCACGTCGCGCACCGCGCCGGTGTCGGCCGAGGTCGCCATCGCGGCGTACGCGCGCAGCGCGGGCGAGACCGTGCGCTCGCGCGCGAGCGGCTTGTAGCCGCCGGCGGCCTCCAAGGCGCGGCGCCGTGCGGCCAGCTCGTCCTCGTCGACCTCCAGCGCGATCGAGCGGGCCGGGATGTCGATCGCGATCGTGTCGCCGTTCTCGACCAGCGCGATCGCGCCGCCGGCCGCCGCCTCGGGCGAGACGTGGCCGATCGACAGTCCGGACGTGCCGCCGGAGAAGCGGCCGTCGGTGACCAGCGCGCACGCTCTGCCCAGCCCGCGGCCCTTCAGGTAGGACGTCGGGTAGAGCATCTCCTGCATGCCCGGGCCGCCGCGCGGTCCCTCGTAGCGGATCACGACCACGTCGCCCTCCTTGACGCCGTCGCCGAGGATCGTGTCGACCGCGTCGTCCTGCGACTCGACCACGACGGCCGGGCCGCTGAAGCGCAGGATCGACTCGTCCACGCCCGCCGTCTTCACGACGCAGCCGCGCTCGGCGAGATTGCCGTAGAGGATCGCGAGCCCGCCGTCGGCCGAGTACGCGTGCTCGACGTCCCGGATGCAGCCCTCCGCGGGATCCACGTCGAGCGACTCCCACCGCTCGGACTGCGAGAACGCCTGCGCGCTGCGCACGCAGCCCGGCGCCGCGTGGAACAGCTCGACCGCACGCTCGCTCGGCCGGCCGCCGCGCACGTCCCACTCGCCGAGCCACTCGTCCAGCGTGCGCGCATGCACGGTCGTCACGCCCTCGTCGAGCAGCCCGCCGCGGCGCAGCTCGCCGAGGATCGCGGGGATCCCGCCCGCGCGGTGGACGTCCTCCATCAGGTAGGAGCCGTTCGGCGCAACCTTGCACACGCACGGCACGCGACGCGAGAGCGCGTCGATGTCGGCCATCGCGAAGTCGACCTCGGCCTCCTGCGCGGCGGCGAGCAGGTGCAGGACCGTGTTCGTCGAGCCGCCCATCGCGACGTCGAGCGTCATCGCGTTCTCGAACGCCGCACGCGTGGCGATCGAGCGCGGGAGCGCGGAGGCGTCGTCCTGCTCGTAGAAGCGGGTGGCCAGCTCGACGGCCGCGCGGCCGGCGTCCTCGTAGAGCTGGCGGCGCGCGGTGTGCGTCGCGAGCGTCGAGCCGTTGCCCGGCAGCGCCAGCCCGAGCGCCTCGGTCAGGCAGTTCATCGAGTTGGCGGTGAACATGCCGCTGCACGAGCCGCACGTCGGACAGGCCGCCTCCTCGATCAGTGCGATGTCCTCGTCGCTGACGCTCGGCGAGACGGCCTCCGCCATCGCGGTGATCAGGTTCAGCCCCTTGCGCACTGTGCCGTCCACGAGCGTCGCGGTCCCGCCCTCCATCGGGCCGCCGGAGACGAACACGGTCGGGATGTTCAGCCGCAGCGCGGCGTTCAGCATCCCCGGCGTGATCTTGTCGCAGTTGGAGATGCACACGAGCGCGTCGGCGCAGTGCGCGTTGACCATGTACTCGACGCTGTCGGCGATCAGGTCGCGCGAGGGGAGCGAGTAGAGCATCCCGCCGTGGCCCATCGCGATCCCGTCATCGACCGCGATCGTGTTGAACTCGCGCGGCACGCCGCCGGCCGCCTGAACCGCCGCGGCGACGATCTCCCCGACCGGCTTCAGGTGGGTGTGGCCGGGGACGAACTGCGTGTAGGAGTTCGCGACCGCGACGATCGGCTTGCCGAAGTCCTCGCGCGCGACGCCGGCGGCGCGCAGCAGCGCACGCGCGCCGGCCATGTTGCGGCCGTGGGTGACGGTGCGGGACCTCAGCGGTGCCATCGGTGGGCGCTCCTCGTGCGTGATGGGCTTGTCGTCGGACCGCCGCGGCGGTCCTCCGATCTACGCTAGCGGAACGGCTGTCGCATCGCCGACGCGCTCGTACCGGGTAGCGTCGATCGCACGCGGCGAGCGCCGAGAGGGCAGTCCTACGCGCACGAGCGGCTGAGCCCGATGCGACCGCCGCAGGTGCAATGCTCCATATTCCATGAAATCACCGCACCGCGCGCATATGGGGCTCGCGCTGCTTCTGACCGCGGTTCTCATCTGCACCGCCGCCGACTCAGCCGCCGCGGCGGGCAATTACTGTGCGGCGCCCGACACGAATCCTTGGAGCAACGGCACGCCCTGCAGTCTGACGACCACACCACTTGCGAACGGTGTCGAGTACTACATCTCGGCGCCGGTAGTGGACCGGGCGACCTTTTCATATCCGACCGTCTCGTTTCATCCCGGTGACCAGATCACCGTGCGGGCTGGCGGATGCGTCCAGACCGGCGGAAGCGGGGCGACGTGGAAGCGCTACGTAGATCCGTCCGGGGCCGATAGCGGACCTGAGGACCCCGGGCTCTACCACGGTACGATCACCATTCCGGGTGGCTTTGCCGAGGGCTCCGCGCTTGGCGTCCTTGACTGGTCGATTCAGCATGCCATTCGCGTCACGCAGGCGTCTCCGATCGTCGTCGCCTCGCCCGCAGGCGGCGGGCCTCCACCCAGCTCCACGCTCACGCTTGGCTATCGCGACGATGGCTACGACGACAACGGTTATTACGCACACGACGATGGCAATAACGGTCAGTGCGCCTACGGCAACGACGGCGGAAGCGCCTACGTCGTCATCGACGTCGTTCACGGGCCGCCAGCGGCTCCGCCATCGCTCGCGCCCGCAAAGGCTTTCGACGTGGCGCCGACGGGATACGACAACAACTGGTTTCCCCAGGATCCCATGTGGGGATGGCAAGTACCCGGCGTCTCCACCAAGGCGACCCGCCAGGGCTATTACCTCGCCGAGTGCGATGCCCCGCCGCTCTTTCCCGCACCGCCGACGTGCACCACCCAGGCGACGCAATACAACCCGGCGCCAGACCCGTCCTTCCTGAGCGATCCGTGGCGGCACGTCAAGGATGCGTTTGGACTGTGCCGCTATCCACTGACCGTAGTGACGTCCAATGGCAACATCTACTCGGGAGGCAACGGCGGTCACCTCAACTGGAGCCCGGTGACCTATCAAGATGGTCGCATCTATTGGGCCAAGTGGGATACGCCGCTGCGCGGCGATGATGACTACAACCTTTCGTTGACCACACCCAGCGCCGGAGACCACTACAGCGGTGTTACGCCTCCCACAGATTCGATACCCGCCGAGTCGCCGATGGCGCTCGAGTTCGACTCAGACGAGACCATCGATCATTTGGGCAGGGTCTATTGGTGGCAGCAGTTCCACGATGCGGTCTATGAAAACCCAGGATCGGACCAAGGGCGGAGCGGTTCGGGCGCGGCATGGTTGCGGCGCAACATCGACGGGCACGAGGCGGTGGCGGGCGGCGTCCTCGGGCTCGACAACGTCCACGGACCTGACGCGGGCAGCGAGATTCATCCCGTGCAGATGCTTGCGATCCGCGGCGCCACGCCAAGCGCGGTCGACCCAGGTAACGACCAGTGGGACTTCTTTGTCCGCAACTGGGGCGATGAGGGAGAGTGCAGCTCCGAGCAGGAGTATCTGACTCTCCAGCAGGTTACCTTGCGCTTGCCGCCGCCGGCGTCGCTTACGGCATCCGGGGGCTCGACGCCGCAAGCCCTCGCCGCCGACATTTCGAGCCAGGACGTGTGGGGCTTCGGGATCGATGCCGCGCCTTCGTTGTGGGTGGATGGAACGGGTGCCTATGTCACGGTGCATCTGCCGGCCGCGAGCGCCGGGGGGATGCTGTTCGGCGACGTACACTTGAAATGGCGTGTCGTCTCGCCGACGGCCCGTGTCGGTCGGCAATCCTCCGGAGCAGGGCGGGCGGGTAACGGTCACGGCGCGTCGCACGGAACGTCAGAGCTTGCCTCGCCCGCCGCGTCCTCCGTCCCCGGCGAGGACGGCCAGCCTGAGGCGGAACTCGCAGCCGCCGTCGCGCACCTCGCCGGAGCTCAGCGCAAGAGGTATGACGCCGCGGTCTATCCCTACGTCGCGTCGCTGCCGGTCGGCGCGCCCACCAAGCTCGCCCTCGTGTCGGCGTCAGTCGCGCCAAGACGGCCCGCCGCGCCGCCAGTTGAGACCCTGACATATGACGCTCGCCACGTACGGAACGTCATCAGCCGGTGGTATGCGCTCTGCCGGGTGACAGACGGACAGCCGTTTGGCCTGGCCGGGGCCTGTCCGAGCGAAGGCGCTCTGAAGTCGCTTCCCCCGCCACGTGTGCTCCTCGCCCCGGGGGCGCCGCAGGGCTACGTGTTGGCCGGCAAGACGCTTCCCGTCGATCGGGAGACGAATGGCAGAGGCTTCTGGCACGCGGCGGTGGTCGTTGCGATCGGGATCGTCGCACTCGCAGCAGGCGTGCTTGCGCTGTTGATCCTCGTCGCTCAGGCGCTCTGGAAGAAGCGGCGGCGGGGTGACGCGTGAGCCCCGTCCGCGAGGCTTCCATAGCAAAGGTTCGATCGTGGGCGATCGCGGTCGGGCGGCGCCTGGACATCGCCGGACTCGCCGGGTGCATCCTGCTTGCGTTCCTCGGCACGATCGTCGCGCTGCTGGTCGTCGGGTTCGTGCCGATCCTCAGTTCGGCAAATCGCGCCGTCGCCATCGGGGACGTGTTCGGGGCAGGCATCTTTCTCCTGGCGTTCATCGCCGCGGGGGTCTCCCTGGTCGCGTACGCCCAGTCCTCACGCCGGCCGGAGACCGAGACGACCTGGACCTTTCGGTCGCTACGCGATGGGGCGGAACTCGGTCGAGAGCATGCGAGGGTTCCACGAGATGCGGGGGTTCGGCCGCCGTTCAGCGGTCCATCGTCTTTTCTTTACGACGCTGCCCAGCTCATCCCGCTCGAGCCCGTGATGCTCGACGTCACAATCAAGAATTCCGGCGAAATCTCCGGACGGTACGTCACAGTCGTGTTCTTCTTGAAGGGAATCTATTTCGATCCTATGCCCATTCCGGATCCAGGATCTAATTGGAGGTTCATTCGCAAGAATCTGGGAACGCAACTTCAATGGGAAGGTGGACTGAACAGCATCGTGTATCGAGGCATACCGCGAACACCATCCGTCGAGCTGACAGGAATGTGGGCGCTGGCGCAGATGGCGGACACCGACTGGGGCCGGGTGATCACGGTGGCTGATGAGATGAAGAAGCGCGAAGACTACCTGCTGAGGATCGATCCCGATTCGCCCTGATCGCGTCAACAGAACCGCATCTGCAAGGTCCGGCCCTGGGTCTATCGTCGGAAGCGCGCATGGAGCAGACGTTCGACGAGACCTTGGTGGCCGAGCTGGCGGCCGCCGAGAAGCAGGTGCAGCAGAGCTACCGCCCGATCATCGCGGTCCACAAGTGGTTCGCGCGTCGGCCCGGCACGCTCTTCCGCGGTCTCGCGCTCGCCGAGTTGGACGACCGGCCCCTCGCCGACCACTACTTCGACGGTCACGACATCGACGGCGTCGTCCTCGACCCGTTCATGGGCGGCGGCACGACGCTGTTCGAGGCGAACCGGCTGGGCCTCTCCGTCGTCGGCTACGACACGAACCCGATGTCCCGGTGGCTCGTGGAGCGCGAGCTCGAAGCTCTCGACGTGGACGCATTCGAGCGGGTCGGAGAGGAGGTCGCTTCCGACGTTGAGGCGCAGCTCCGCGAGCTCTACTCGACGCGGTGCGAGGAGTGCGGCGACGAGGCGCCGGTCAAGAGCTTCCTGTGGGTCAAGACCCACGTGTGCGGCAACGGCCACGAGACGCTCCTGTTCCCCGGACCGCTGGTCGCCGGTCGGAAGATGGGTCGGCACACACACGACGTCCTCGTCTGCGGTCAGTGCCGCAGCGTCGAGCAGTACCTGCCCGACGAGGCTCCGGCCCGGTGCCCGCACTGCCAAACGCCCTATGCCGACACCGCGGTGCCGTCGAAGTCGCGTTGTCACTGCGGCGAAACGTTCGCCGTCGGCAAGCCGACCCCAAGCGAGCCGCCGCGGCACACGCTGTTCGCGCTCGAATACCACTGCGCTCCCTGCAAGGAGCGCGCGGGCCGCCGGGGCCGCTTCTTCAAGGGCGCCGACCGCGCGGACCACGCGCGGTTCGAGCGCGCCCGGGCGCGGTTCGCTGCGATCGAGTCGCCCTTCTGGCCCGATGACGTCATCCCGCTCGGCGACGAGACGAACCGCCTGCTCCGCTGGGGCTACAAGCGGTTCCGCGAGCTGCACAACGAGCGGCAGCTCCTCGGCTTGGCCCTGCTCGCCGAACGCATCCGGCAGGCGCCCGCGGAGCTCCAGCCGGCGCTGGCCACCGTCTACTCCGACTTCATCCGGTACCAGAACATGATCTGCCGCTACGACGCGGCGGCCCTGAAGGTGCTCGACGTGTTCTCGGTCCACGGCTTCCCCGTGCACCGCGTCCAGTGCGAGGCGGCGCTCATCGGCGTCCCGCGCGTCGGCTCGGGCGGGTACCGCCACTTCATCGCCAAGTATGCCGCGGCGAAGCGCTATTGCGTCAAGCCGTTCGAGACGCGGAAGGTGAACGGAAAGACGCACAAGGTCGCCGTGCCAGGCGAGCGGATCGCCGCGGACTTTGTCGAGGACGCCACTGACCTCGGCAACCCCCGGGCGGCGCTCCTTCGCTGCGCCTCCATCGGGGTACATGGCCTGCCCGAGAGCTCCGTTGACCTCGTCCTCACAGACCCACCGTACTTCGCGAACGTCCAGTACTCCGAGCTGATGGATTTCCTCTATGCGTGGCTGCGGAGGCTGATGCCCGACACGCCGTACTTCGCGCAAGCGACCTCGAAGTCCGACGACGAAGTCACTGGCAACGTCACAGGCGGTATTGGCATCGCCGCGTTCGCCGAGCGGATGTCGGGCGTGTACTGCGCCGCCGCTCACGCGTTGAAGCCCGGCCGGCCATTTGCCTTCACTTACCACCACAACGACCTGCAGTCCTACGCCGCGCTGATCGTCGCAGTACTCGATGCCGGCCTCATCCCGGTGACGACCATCGCTTGTCCCTCGGAGATGCGCGGGTCCATCCACATCAACACCGCGGATAGCAGCCGCGTGGACACCGTCTTCCTCTTCCGCAAGCCGCCGGCCGAGGTCGTCGGCGACCGTGAGACGCCGATTAACGAGCGGCTGACCGAGCACGTGCAGAACCTCGTGGACGCCGGCCTCACCGTGACCAGCGGGGACCGTCGGTGCATCCGGCACGGCCTCGTAGCGGAGGAGGCGATGCGGCTGCTCGCCCCCAGATGGGACGCGAGTCTCGACATCGAGGAGCGAATGCGCCTGGCTCGCGAGCAGCTCGCGGCGCTCGCTGACGGCTGGGGCGCCGAGTCGCCGCTGGTGAAGATCGCTGCGACGGCCTAGTTCAAGCGCTACGCGCTCTTCCTTGTGCCGATGAACGGCGTCAGCGGCCCGTCCGGCGCGACGAGCAGCGGCAGCTCTTCCAGCGTGTAGACGTGGCCGTCGGTGGCTTCCATCAGTCGCCGAAGGTCCGCCATCCGATGCCCGAAGCCGCGGCCGTCCACGACCGCGACGATCAGGGCGCGCTCTTGCTCCGGCTTCGCGTCCTCGTACGCGCGCAGCGTCTGGACACGAGCGACCTTGTCGCGTGCGGTGCCGTCGTCCTCGGTGAGCTTGGCCTCGATGATGACCTTCGGCTTCACGCTCGGGACGCGGCAGTCCGGCGCCTGCTCAAAGCCCTCAACCTTCTCGCGCGCCTTGGTCATCGTCCCGTCAATCTGGTGCTCGTCGAGCAGGCCCCGAATGGCGTTCTCGATGAGATCGCCGACGATTCCCGAGACGCTGTCGCGATGCGACGCGTACGGACGACCAAGCATTCGTTCGTAGAGAAGCTCCGAGTACGACACGCCCTCGCGGAAGGCGCGCAGCAGGGACGTTTGACCTTCGGCGGTGTCCACCTTGTCGAGCCGATGGACCTTGCCGTCCTCCGGCGCCGCGTGCTCCTCGGTGAGCACCTGCCCGAGCAGCGGGACAAGTCGGCGCAGGAGGTCGTCGCCGTCCCGCTGGTTCTTGCGAGGCGCGCGCTCGTCGAAGAGGAGTTGCTCGCCCCTCTTGGCGCGCGCGTCCAGCTCGCGCATCGGCGTCTGGTCCACCGTGAGGATGTCGCCGTTCGCGGCGGCCGCTTCCACGGCGAGGTACGCGGCCTCACCGGGCGACATGCCGAGGATGCACCGCAGGACCAGCCAGGCGCGCGGCTCCTCGGCGATGGCGGAGAGGAGCACCGCGCCGCTTAGGTCCTCTCCGTCCTTCGTCGCGCTGCGGAACACCTCGTAGCCCCGCCTGAAGTCCTCTCGCTCACAGAAGGAGGAGCCGCGCGGCATCGTGAGGAAGAACGACTGCAAGCTGTCGAGGACAGCGCTAGCACGGTCGAGATACTGGGAAGGGAAGTCGGACAGTCGGTTCTGAGGCATAGCGCAGAGGGGTCAGGTGCGAAGGTGCGGAGGTCCACCACGACCTTGGAATCGGTTCCGCGGGATCCACTGCACCCTTCGCTTCGGCTTTCCATCGACCTGCCGCGACCTATGCTCCTTGGGGTATGACGCTTCAGCGGATGGACAACGTTCTCATCGTTGTCGAGGACCTCGAGGCTGCCAAAGCGTTCTTCGCCGAGCTCGGTATGGAGCTGGAAGGCGAGACGACGGTCGAGGGGCCTTGGGCGGATAGCGTCGTCGGGCTCAATGACGTCCGTGCCGACATCGCCATGCTGCGGGTCCCGGACGGCCACGGCCGGGTTGAGCTGACCCGGTTCCATACGCCGCCGGCGGTCAGAGCCGAGCCGGAAAGCGCGCCGGCGAACACGCTGGGCATACGCCGCATCATGTTCGCTGTCGAGGACATCGACGATGTCGTTGCCCGCCTGCGCCGCCACGGTGCCGAGCTCGTCGGCGAGATCGCGCAGTACGAGGACATCTACCGGGTCTGCTTCCTGCGCGGCCCTGAGGGCATCATCATCGGACTGGCCGAGCAGCTGCGCTGAAACTCCATCAGCGCGGCCTCCCAAGAGGCGCGTCAACAGGCGCGCAGGGATCCTGCCGATTACCGGCTCCGTCCTCGCCCGTTCGCTGCCCCTCGTGCTCGTCCGCGAGGACGCCGAGCACGACGAGATCGTCGTGCGCCGCACCCCTGAGCGCGCCGTCGCGGCGCCGGCGCGCGACTTGATCGCGGTCATCGACGCTCACCTGGCGAGCGCCACGCGTCATCCGGCTGGGACCGCCGATCGTCTGCTCGCAGCCGATCGGGACCGGCCCTACTGCCGTCCGCTATCGCGCCGCGTTGCGTCACTCCCCATGTCGGGGTGTCGAGCCCTGAGCGCGTGGATCACGCGCGAGGTGCAGCGCAGCAGCATCCGCTTGAAGTCGCGCAGCTTCTTCGAGAAGCGGTAACAGGCGAAGACGCTCGGGACCTCGCCATCGCCGGCGATCGTCTCGCGCAGCGCCTGGTGCTCCTCGACGAGCGCGACCACTCTCGTCCAGGTCGGCAGTGCGTGGAGGCTCTTCGCGAGCGCCATGCCGACCATCGATCGGATCGGTAGCCGGGGCGGCCGGTCCAGCGGGTGCTCTCCGGCTCCGCGATCAGCCCGGTGATCTCAGGCGAATCCAGCATTTTTTCGGTGGCGTGCCCACCAGCTACCGGGGCGTGCGTCGAGCTTTGCTGCGATCAGCCACAGAAGCCCGCCGAATACGCAGCCAGCGAGCAGCCAGCCCCAGCGCCCCTTCAAGCCAGTGACGACTGCGGCCGTAAAGAACACGAGCATCCACACGAGCATCACGAGCAGACCGACGCTCGGCTCGACAAAGAAGTCGCCGCTGGAGGCAATGACCATCATTCCGGAGCGTACACGCGATCGGCACGGCCGATCCACCGGAGGGCTAAAGCCCGAACACGTCTTCGAGGATCGCTTGCGCCTCGACGCTCGTCTGCGGTGGCTGGCCGCTGTCCTCGCAGCACGGAGGCTTGGACGATCGGCGTCGTCCGGTAGCGGAGAGACCGGGGAAGACCTCAGCCAGCGCTTCATGCGGATTGCTGCCCGCCGTGTGCTGCGCAACGGACACGATCACGATCGTGTCGGCATTGGGGAACGCGAGGTGCATGCGCCACTGGCCGTAGAAGTAGCGGCAGCACAGCGGGTAGCTCGTTCCGTCGTTGCCCAGCAGGCGGTAGCCGCCAGCAGCGCAGCCACGCCCGCGTAGCTCCTCGACGGCGGAGTCGTAGCGACGCCGCGCCTGCCTGTCGAGGCGGTCGACCGCGCGTCCGGCGGAGCGCGTGCGAAGGACGTTCACCGTCGCAGCTTAAGCAGGCTCAAGGTCGCCGCGGGCCAGGTCGTCCAGGCCCGTTCGGACGCTCTCGCTGCGACGATCGCTCACGTCGTGCAGGTAATCGACGAGGGTGGCCAACCAGTCGCGATCTTGGCCGCGCGAACGCAGCTCGCCAAGCGCACGGTGAACCCGTCGCACGCTGTCGCGGTCGATCTGCATCGGCTTGCTGCCTGGCTTGCGCTCCAGCACGCCGCGCTGCGTCCACGCGCGCACCGTGGGGGCCGAGACGTCGAGGTACTGTGCGGCAGCTTCCACGCTCAGGCCGGTCCCCCGCGCCACCTCGGCTTCCAACCGGGCGACGGCTTCGGAGATGTCCTCGACGGCACGGAGCATCTCCGCGCGGGGGCGTTGTGTGCCCCGGGGTTCGGCCAGCTCGCTGAGCCGCTCCCGCACGTCGTCAAGCGCGACCAAGACCTCTGCTGTCGCTCGCTGCTCGCGCGTCGCCACAGGCACACGGTATCAGCCGCATTTCCAAAAACAAGGCTGAAATCAAAAGCATGTTCCCGCGACCCCCGACCTCGCGCCTGCCGTCGGCACGACTCGCACGCACCCCAATTTGTGACCGTAAAAGCAGCGCAGACCAGATGCACTGTTGCAATGTGTGACACCAACCGAGCCGGTGCCGGCGACGCCTCGCGGCACGTCAGCTACTGCTGTTCGCGGCGCAGGGACTCGAAGTCGTCGATGAGCTTCGAGAGCGGCACGTCGAGGCCGCGCGTGAGCTTGAGCATGACCCGGAAAGTCGGGTTGATCTCGCCGCGCTCGATCGCGCCAACGTAGTTGCGGTGCAGCCCGGCGCGCTCGCCCAAGACCTCCTGCGACAGCTCGCGGCGCGCGCGAAGGAACCGCGCGGCGCGGCCGAGGTTCCGAAGCTCTGGCACCTGCTCGTTGGCCGCCTTCATGGGCATGATGCTACTCATAAGTCTGTAGACCGTCAAGTAGCAGCCCGACAGGCTTCCGCGCCATGGAGGGCGACCTTCAGAAGACGGTCGGGCGCAACCTCCGCGTCTACCGCCAAGCGCGCGGACTCAGCCAGGAGGCGTTCGCCGACCTCGTCGGTGTGCACCGCACCTACATGGGTGGCCTTGAGCGTGGGGAGCGAAACCTGACGCTGCGCAGCGTCGAGCGCATCGCCGGACAGATCGGCGTCGACCCGCTCGTGCTGATGGATTCCAAGGGCGAGAAGCGACTGCGTCGATAGCGGGCCTTCGGGCGACTCCGCAGAACAAACTGGAGCCAGCGTTACGGAGCCGCGATCTCCTCTTGGCTGACTACTTCGAACTCGGCGTCCGGTCTGCTGTTGCTCGGAAAGACCACCAGGTTGGTTGAACTTGACCGCGCAGACGGCACAAAGATGCCGTCGACTTCAAGCCACTCGGCGGCGCCGCCAACCTGCTGGCAGGCGTGCATGTCAGGCGCGCCCAGCTCGTCGTTGCCAATGCCCAACTCCGCGAGCAGATCCGGATCAGTGAGGTCAAGCGTGGCGGCAAGCGTGATGCGAACTTCGTAGACCGTGCGGCGCGCACGCGGCCGCACCGGCTGCATCGCGATCTGATGTTCGGCCTCGGCAAGGACCCCATCGCGATCACAGCTGGTGTAGATCGCTGGTACGTCTCGGGGGTTCCAACGCGCGCCGTGGGTGTTCTCACGGTCGGGTGGGTAGTCGCCCCACATGTGTCGGAAGACTGTTCCAGCCCAGGCTTGAGGCTCGACTGCCTGGAGGCAGTCGAGCACCTCTGGTGAATGGATCACAAGCCTGGCTGGTTAGACAAAAGCTCCGTCGCGGAGCTGCATGATGAGCGCCTGGACATCCTCTATCTGACCCTGCTGAATGCGGTCAGCGGGTCGATCGCCTCCCAGCAGGCGATGTGGAGAAAAGAGCCAGAGGCGGGCCTCGTCTGGTTGGTAGAACTCGGCAAGCTCACCGACCAACCACTCCAAGATGAGCAGTCGATGCAAGCGGTCGCTTTGCGGCTCGACCTTCCCAGTCGTCCACCGCGACACGGTCTGCGGTGTCGTGTCCAGCAGTTGCGCCACCTCGCGCGACTTGATGCCGCCGCGCTCGCGAATGCTGTTCAGTCGTGTTGCTACTGCGCCAGCCATGGCGTACTCCTCACTATCCCAATCCCATATTTCATGGTGTTACCCCTCACGCCCCCATCTGCTTGCGAGGGCGAATCCGCTTGCCCTCGGGCACGACCGCGACCGTCGTGGGAGGGCCCTGTCGATGCAGGGCGCCAAGCGTATTACGCCATCCCTCGAGACGCCGCTGAGTCGGCTCGAGCGCAGGAAGGACACGCGCTGCGCGGAGCGCGAGGTCGGTGGCGGGGCGCAGAAACTCCTCGAGATACAGGCCCGGGCGCAGAGGCTCGGGCGGAGCGCCATATGAGCTGACCTCGCTCGTGCGCCGCAGGAGGAAGTGACGTCGCGGATCGGCGTTCATCCCGCGTATCCCGTTTCGGCAACACCCGGCCACACGACACCCGAACAGCGCTGCCATCCGACGGTGCTCGAACAGCTCATTGGCTTGTGCTCGCGCGAGAAACGCGCCGATCGAAGGGATGTACACGCGCGGCGGAGGGGAGAAGGGGGTGCCCGAGGACGGCCCCTTGAGCAAGCCCTGGACGTCGTATCGCTCTCCGAGCGTCACGCCGCTCTCGATACCGCCCACGGCACCGAACGCGAGAAGCGCCAACCCGACTGTGCCGGTGCGCTCGCCCACGAGTGGGATGCCAAGGCGATGCAGATCCCGGCACGCTTCGATGTAACGCCGGAGCGAGAGCGGTCCGCTGCTGGTCGTACCGAAGCCCTGGACGCGCAACCAGAGCGCGTCGATCGGGAGCGTCGTCAGGGTGTCGATGAGCCGCGCTCGGTGCTCGGGGATGCGAAGCAGGGCGCTGGGTACGGACAGCGGGTAGTAGATACACACGTCCTGGCCGTCGGCGGCATCAAGCGCGCGACGCAACGCGTGGACAAGTTCCTGGTCTACGGCGAGCCATGGGTCACGAACGTTCGCGATGTAGTGCGTCATCGCCAGCACGGCGCTGTATCTGTTCGCAACGACGTGCCGAGCAAGGCGCTCGGCAACCGCAATGGCATGGGCGCCACCGAGGTGCTCGGGCGAATGCGGCAGATGCTCCCCGGCCCACGGGAGTTGCGCGACTCCCCCAAGGGCGATGCCACCGGGGGTTGCCAGCTCCACGCTTCGCGGATCCAACACGGTCTCCAGACCGTGTCGTTGTGCCTCCGTTCGAAGCTCGGCGTGACGAGCCTCCGACGAAGCGCTAAGCACCAGGCCCGACATATCGGTGTGGCCCTCGGCGAGCAAAGCGAGAAACGCCGTGTGGTCATTGCGGCCAGGGCGAAAGTAGAGGCCGAGGGGAGGTCCCACCGGTCGCAAGAGGCGGGGCATGGGCTGCGCGAGCGCGCTCACGGGAAGCTCCTTGAAATGAACACAGAAATGAACATCTGCGTGAACCTTATCATTGCCACAGACGTGAACGCAAGGTTGGACACACGCGCGCGCAGTCACATGCGCAGCTCGCGTGTACAAGCGGATCTGTGGAAGCAGCGTGTCGCCGACGCAGTCAGGGCCTTGGGTGTTTGGTACCCACCCGCGGTACCCACAGCGCCCAACCGGCCGCCCGCGCCGACCCCCAAAACAACAGAAGCCCCGCCTAAGCAGGGCTTCCGTCCGATGGAGCTAGGGGGACTCGAACCCCCGACCTCCTGGGTGCGATCCAGGCGCTCTCCCAACTGAGCTATAGCCCCGTGTGCGCGGCCGTGTCGTGGACGCGGACGCGCCGGTACGGGAAGTGTACTCGTGGGCGCGGGAGCTTGGGTGTCGGCTGCGCCACCCTGACGACGCCACCACAACGTGCCGCCACCCACCACTCGTCCACGCCTGGCGCCCCCCGTCGGCGGCCGGGGTAGGCTGCACGGCGGGTGGTGAGTCGGGGATGAGCTTCCGCGTTCGGCTGACGCTGTTCTTCGTGCTGATCGTCGTCGTGCCGATGATCGCGCTGGGCGTTGTCGTCGCTCGTCTGCTCTCGACCAGCGAGCACGCGCAGGTCGTTGCGCAGGACCGCGCGAGTGCCGCCGTAGTGCTCGCCGACTATCGCCGTCTCGTCGGATCGGGTACCCGCGATGCGCGGGCGCTCGCGCAAGACGCCGCACTCGCGGCGGCGCTCCGAACGCCCACGACGCAGGACGATCGCGCACAGGCCAGGGCGCTCGCCGCCCGCCTCCATCTCGCGCGCGTCCGCCTCACGACCGCGAGCGGCGCCGTCCTTGCCGACGTCGGCGCTCCGACGGCGATCGCGCGCGGAGCCGTGCGGGTTCGTGCGTACGGTGAAACCCGGAAGCCTCCGCGCCCCACCCTCGTCACGATCGAAGCCGCCCCCACCACGGCCTCGGCCTTCGCTCGCATCGCCGCTTCCGCCCCAGACGTCCACGCCGTCGTCGAGCGCGGCCGCGCCGTCCTCGCCAGCACGCTCCCGCGCCCGCTCACCGCCGCCCAGGCCGCCCAGCTCCCGACTCGCGGCGACCCGCACATCGTCACGCTCGCGCACACCACCTACGCTGCAACCGCCTTTACCGCCCCGGACCTCAGAGGCGGCCGCATCACCGTCGCGATCCTCACCGACACGAGCGCGGCCGCCGGCGCCGCCACGCGCGGCCGCACGCTGGCTTTCGTCCTGCTCGCGCTCTTCCTGCTGCTCGCGTTCGCCGGCGCGCTGCTCGTCTCCCGTCAGCTCCACGGGCAGGTCGCGCGCTTTCTCGCCGCCGCCAAGCGCATCGGCGGCGGCGACTTCTCCGCCACGGTTCCGGTCGAAGGACGCGACGAGTTCGCGCAGCTCGGACACGAGTTCAACGCCGTGTCCGCGGAGTTGGAGCAGCGCCTCGGCGAGCTCGCCGGCGAGCGCGCCCGCCTGCGCGAGTCGATCCACCGCGTCGGCGCCACGTTCGCCGCCAACCTCGACCGCACCGCGCTGCTCGAGATCGCTACGCAGACGATCGCCGACGCGGTCGACGCCGACTGCGGGCGCGCCACGATCCGCGCGAGCGACGCTGGCCCGCCGCTGAAGGTCGCCCGGGTCGGCGACGTCGCCCAGGCCGAGCCGGCGATCGCGGCGGCCGAGGCGCAGGTGCGCGAGCACGGCCGACCGGCCACGGGTCTCGCCGACGAGCAAACCGCCCTCGCCGCGCCGATCGCGTCCCGCGCCGGCGCGCACGATTCCGCAAACCTCCCACGCGGCATCGTCGCGGTCGCCCGCCGCGGCCGTCCCTTCACCGACGCGGAGCGGGAGCTGGTCGCCTCGCTCGCGCGCCAGACCGGCATCTCGCTCGAGAACGTCGACCTGCACGAGCAGGTCAAGCGCCAGGCCGTCACCGACGGGCTCACCGGCCTCTCGAACCGCGCCCGCTTCCAGCAGGTGATCGCCGCCGAGGCCGCCGCCTCCCGCCGCTTCGACCAGCCGCTCGGTCTACTGATGCTCGACATCGACAACTTCAAGCGCGTCAACGACACCTACGGCCACCAGCAGGGGGATCTCGTCCTGCGCGAGGTCGCGGCGGCGCTGCGCGGCTGCGCGCGCGAGGTGGACGAACCGGCGCGCTACGGGGGTGAGGAGCTGGCGGTCGCCCTCCAGCAGACCGACGTCACCGGCGCTGAGTCGATCGCCGAGCGCGTGCGGACCGCCGTCGAGGCGCTCGAGCTGCCGCGCCTCGACGGCGGCGGGGTCATGCGTGTGACCGTGAGCTGTGGCGTAGCCGCGTCCGCCGACGGCGATCCGGTCGCCCTCGTCGCGGCCGCCGACGCGGCGCTCTACGCCGCCAAACACGCGGGAAAGAACCGCACCGCGCGCGCGGACGAGGCCGTACTGGCGGTCGCGCCCGCCGACGACGCCGCGCGCTGAGCGGATCCTTGCACGGCCCCGCGCGCTCGCGGAGGCCAGTAGGATTGCCCCCGAATGGGTCTGCTGGACGACGCGATCCGCGAGCATCTGGACCTCAAGCGCCGCCGTGGCGCCGACCCCGCAGAGGTCGCCCGCTTGGAGCAGGAGGCGCTCGGGCCGGTGCGCCGCGAGCCGGCGCCGGCCGAGGCCGCGCATCCCGCGCATGACGCCGACGCGCCCGAGCCGGCGGACGCGCCCGAGCCGCGCGACGCGCCAACCGCGATCGAGCAGCCCGACGATCGTCCCCAGTCGGTCGAGGAGCACGGGCACGGCCCCGCCGACGCCCCGCACGCGCCCGCGCCCGAGGAGCGCCACGACCCGCCGCACGGCGATCCGTTGTTCGAGCACCACGACGATCCCGTCCTCCAGCCGACGACCGAGTACCGCGTCGAGGACCACGACGACGACATGCTCGAGGAGACGCCCGACTTCTTGCAGGAGACGCCCGAGCACGACCGGCTCTGGTTCGAGCAGCGTCCCCCGCGCGACTTCGACTTCGACGGCTGACCGCGCGGGAGGGGGACCGCAGGGGTGGGGGATCATCGCTACACGCTGCTCGACGTCTTCACGGCGACGCCGCTGGAGGGCAACGGCCTCGCGGTCGTCCACGACGCCGACGAGCTGGACGCCGCCGCGATGCTCGCGCTCGCGCGCGAGACGCGCCTGTCCGAGACGACGTTCGTGCAGCGCGCCGAGGTCGCCGGCGCCGACTACCGCAACCGCATCTGGACCGTCGAGCTGGAGCTGCCGTTCGCGGGCCATCCCTCGCTCGGGACCGCGGTCGCCGTGGCGCGGGCGGAGCACGGCGCTCCGGGTCCGGCCGTCGCCACGCCGCGCGAGCTGCGCTACGTCCAGCAGACCGGCGCCGGCCTCCAACCGATCGACGTGCGCCTCGACGCGCCCGACGCCGCCTATGCCTCGATGCTCCAGGAGCCCGCGCGGCTCGGCGCCGAGCTGCCGCGCGCGGAGGCCACGCATCCGCTCGGCCTCACGCCTGAGCACGCCGATCGCGCGCTGCCGCCCCAGCTCGCCGGCAGCGGCCTCACGCAGCTCATCGTCCCGCTGCGCGACCTCGACGCGCTCGCCCGCGCACGCCCCGACTGGCCCGCGGTCGAGCGGCTGCTCGCCGCCCACGGCGCGACCGTCCTCTACGCCGCTGTCTGCGACCCGGCCGCCGCGCATGCGCGCACGCGCGGGTTCGTGAGCGCGGCCGTCGGCGAGGATCCCGCCACCGGCTCGGCTGCCGGACCGCTGTGCGCGTACCTCGCCGCGCGCGCCGGCTGCGCGGCGCTGACGATCGAGCAGGGGATCGAGCTGGGCCGCCCGAGCCGGATCGAGGCCGCGATGGAGGGCGAGCGCCCGCGGGTCGGCGGCCGCGTCGTCGCGGTGGCCGACGGCACGCTCCATCTCTGACGCGCCGCCGCTCCGGCGATCGGGCAGAAGACAGTGGGGGCGCCCCCGGCCAGAGGCGCCCCCACCGAGCATCCGTGCAGTTCGCGACGAACCGTCCCGGCCAGAGTCGGTCCGCCGGCGTCCTTGCCGTCCAAGTGGGCCGTCCTTGCACCCACCGGCCCTCGCGGAATCGGCGGCGAAGCGGCGGCGTCTGAGCGCTCGCGCGCCAACTGGACGATCGTTGGGCCGGCGAAAGGCGCGGATCGGGCGGCCGGCGCGTGACGCGCGAGCAGCTCGCCCCGCGCCGCGTCGAGCGCGCCCGCCGTCAACGCGAGCGCATCCGCGCCGGGTTGTGCGATCTCACGCACGCGTTGGGGGAACAACCGCGTGTAGCCGGCGACGGTCTCCGCCACCGCGTCCGCGCCGTCGTGGACGACGATGAGCTCCAGCCGCTCCGCCGGGTAGTCCTGCGCGAGGACGCTCTCGAGCGAGGCCCCGAGCTGCTCGGCCGCCCGCGCGCGGTCAGGAGCACGCTCACGAGCGGCAGGTCTGTCATATGGGGCTGATCGGCGCGGCGCCGACAACACTTGAGGACCGGACACGGTGTTGTGTACGGTTGCGTTCGACGCGACGTCGGGGGAAAACGGCCGTCGCGCATTCCATTCAAGACGTCGTCAGGGGGACGGCGATCAGCTCGACGCTGCATGAACCGACGCTCTTCTCGGTGCGCAAGCGCACCGACGAGACGCCGCGCGCGCACCAAGAGCCGGCGTACGCTTTCCTCGACCGCGCCGGCGGCGCGCGCTGGGAGCGCGTGCGCGCCGAGCTCGACGGCTGGTTCGCGCGCCTGCCCGCCGCCGCCCGTGCCGACCTGCGCAACCGCTTCGCGCAGCATGCGGAGCTCGACCACGCCGGCGCCTTCTGGGAGCTGTGGGTGCACGAGGCGCACCGCCGCCGCGGCTTCGAGGTGACCGTCAACATCGGCTGCGAAGCGGGCGAGCGCCGACAGGACTTCGTGCTCGCGAGCGGGCGCGAGCACTGCTGGCTGGAGGCGACCGTCGTCGGCGGCGACTCGCCGCTCTCCTTCACGGAGCATCGCCTCGACGACCAGTTGCGCGACATCGTCGCGACGGTGCGCGCGCCGCGCTTCTCGCTTGCGCTGGAGGTCGTCCGGTACGGCGCCTGCTCGCCAGGGCGGCGCCACGTCGTGCCGCCGCTCGAGCGCTGGCTCGGCGCGCTGGATCCGCGCGAGCTGCACGCGCCCGCCGTGAAGCGGCTCGCGTTCGACGGCTTCGTGGTCGACGTCGAAGCGATAGCACTGCCGGCAGCGGAGGCACGGCCGTGCGGATGCGCGCAGCTCGTGCCGCGCGGCGCCGGCGCCGGCCGCGCGTCGGTCAACGACGTGCGACCGCTGCGGCGCAAGATCAAGAAGAAGGCCGCACGCTACGGCCAGCTCGACCGGCCGTACCTGCTCGCCGTGCTCGCGCTCGGCGACCGCGTCTGCGAGCGCGACGTCGAGCACGCGCTGCTCGGCGCCGCGCCGCGCGACCATGCCGTCTGGCACGGTCCGGGCGGTCCATGCAACACGCGCCTGTCGGGCGTGCTCGTGGGGCGCGGCCTGCGCTCCACGGACCCCGTCGCCGCCGCAGCCGCTACGCCGGCGTTGTGGCGCAACCCGTGGGCGTCACGGCCGCTCGGCCTCGCGCTCCCGTGGCGTGACGTCGCCGACGTGCCGGTCGCCGCCTGAGACGACGACCGCCTGCGGCAGCCGTCTGCGCATGATCTCGATCGCGTCCGGGTTGGAGTCCACCAGCACGTAGCGCCGGCCGAGCTGGGCGGCGACCGCGCCGAGCGTCCCGCTGCCGCCGAAGCAGTCGAGGCACCAGTCGCCCGGTCTCGTCGACGCCTGCACCATCCGCCGCACGATCCCCTCCGGCTTCTGCGTCGGGTAGCCGGTCTTCTCGCGTCCGTTCGTGGGGACGATCGTGTGCCACCAGACGTCGGTCGGCAGCTTCCCGCGCGCCGCCTTCTCGGCCGTCACGAGCCCGGGCGCCATGTACGGCTCGCGGTCGACCTGGTCGGCGTCGAACCAGTACGACGCGACGTCCTTCACGTACACGAGGATCGTGTCGTGCTTGGCGGGCCAGCGGCGTCTGGAGCGCGCGCCGTAGTCGTAGGCCCAGATCAGCTCGTTGAGGAACTGCTCGCGGCCGAACAGCTCGTCGAGCAGCAGCTTGCAGTAGTGCGCCTCGCGGTAGTCGATGTGGAAGTAGAGCGTGCCGGTCTCGTGCAGCAGGCGGCGCGCCTCCCGCAGCCGCGGCTCCAGGAACGCGAGGTAGTCCTCGAACGTGTCGCGGTAGCGCGACTCGGCCAGCACCCGCGTGCGGTAGCGGACGCCCTTGAAGCCGGTGCGGTCGCCGTCCTCGGCGGGGACCATCGCGAGCGTCCGCCGCGACTGCGTCTCCCCGGTGTTGAACGGCGGGTCGATGTAGATGAGCTGGAACGCCTCGTCCGGCAGCGCGGGGAGGACGTCCATGTTGTCGGCGTGGTGGATCGTGTCGCGCTCGGCGGGGGCGGAGGACATGCCCGCGGGAACGTAGCGCAGCGGTGCCGAGGCGGCGTCTCCTGGCCAGCCAGCCAGTACCATCGGCCGACCCGTCCGCGCGCGAACCTGGAGGTCCCGATGACAGCGACCGGCCGCGATCTCAGAGACGTCCTCGTCGGCGATCCCCAGCACTGGGAGGACGGCCCGCCGTACGAGCTGTTCAAGCGGCTGCGGGCCGAGTGCCCGCTCCACTGGACGTCGAGAATCACCGACTTCCCGGACGAGGCCGGCTACTGGTCGGTCACGAAGGCCGAGGACGTGCATACGGTCAGCCGCGACTGGCAGACGTACTCCTCCGAGCTCGGCGGGATCACCGCGCTGACCAACTCGATCCTGCCGCTCGAGCTCTCGCGCGCGATGTTCATCGGGATGGACCCGCCGAAGCACGACCGCCTCAAGGCGCTCTTCCAGGCCGGCTTCACGCCGCGCCGGATCGCCGAGCACGAGGAGGCGATCCGAGAGATCGCCGCCGGCGTGCTCGGCGGTCTCGCCGGCCGCGAGGCGTGCGACCTCGTGATCGACGTCGCCCAGCCGGTCGTCTCGCGTGTGATCGGCTCGTTCATGGGGATCCCGCCCGAGGACGACGCGATCTGGGCGCGGCTGATGAACACGACGCTCGGCGCCGGCGACCCCGAGGTCAATCCCGAGGGTCCCGAGAGCGTGATGGCGCGCGACGTGCCGGAGATTTTCGAGCGCTGCCGCGCGCTGATCGCGGAGCGCCGCGCGCGCCCGACCGACGACCTGACGAGCGTCCTGGTCGACGCGGAGGTCGACGGCGAGCGGCTCGAGGAGCACGAGATCGTCATGGGCTTCTTCCTGCTGATGGCGGCCGGCAACGACAGCACGAAGGCGACGTACGCGAGCGGGATGCGCGCGCTGCTGGAGGACCGCTCGCAGCTCGAGCTGGTGCTCGACGACCCCTCGCTGGTCCCGAGCCTCGTCGAGGAGTCGCTGCGGATGTTCCCCGCCTTCGCGCACTTCCGCCGCACGGCGACGAGAGACGTGGAGTTGGGCGGCCAGCAGATCAGAGCGGGCGAGAAGGTCGTCATGTGGTACGTGTCCTCCAACCGCGACGAGACGCGCTACGAGGACGCCGACCGCTTCGACGTCACACGCAACCCCGAGCACCAGGCGTTCGGCGCCGGGGGGCGCCACTTCTGCCTCGGCACCGCGCTCGCGCGGCTGGAGCTGCGCGTCCTGTTCGAGGAGACGCTCGCGCGCTATCCGCGGATGGAGCTGGCCGGGAGACCGGAGTACGTGCTGTCCGGCTTCGTCAATCAGCTCCGCACGCTGCCGGTGCGGCTGGGTCCGCGGGCGTGACCGACGTCGCCGGCGGCGGCTCGGGCTAGGATCCGGGCCGGTGGCGTCGCTGTTCCTCAACCGACTCAACGCCGAGCAGCGCGCGGAGCTCGTCGCGCGACTGCACGAAGCCCAAGGTGGCGTCTGCTTCATCTGCGAGCGGCCGATCGATCTCGCCGTCCACGCCGACTCGCTCGACATCGACCACGTCGAGCCGCTCACCGCCGGAGGCAAGGACGACGAGACGAACTTCGCGATCACGCACGACAGTTGCAACCGGTCCAAGCAGGCGTCCGACCTCCGAGTGGCTCGGGTGCTCGCGACGTTCGCCGCGATCCAGGAAGCGGCGGTCGCCGAGCACGAGCGGGGCGCGAACCTGTCCGACATCCTCCGCCGCTACGGCGGCGCCGAGCACAAGCTTCGCTTCCGCATCGAGCAGGACCGGTTCGTCTACAGCCACCCCGAGCGCGGCGACAACACCCTCAGGACGGTCCCGCTCTGGACCGATCCGCTCAGCAGGCTGAGGTACTTCTTCGCGCTGCTGCCGATCGAGTACCTCCACCACGACGATCGCATCAACCCGCGCAACATCGGGTCGAACCTCTCGAAGCTGCTGACCGAGTTTCACCGCGGCCGTCCCCAGCTCCACGTCTCGCTGGCCTGGATCGCGAGCGGCGACGGAGCGCACGAGGTGAAGGTGTTCGACGGGCAGCACAAGGCCACCGCCCAGGTCCTGCTCGGCGCCAGGGAGCTGCCGGTGCGCGTCTTCGTGGACCCCGATCCCGACCTGCTGCTCGTGGCGAACACGAACGCGGGCACGACGCTGCGTCAGGTCGCGTTCGACAAGTCGGTCCAGCGGCGGCTGGGCGGATCGCTGTTCCGCGATCGGCTGGAGCGCTATCGACGCGAGCGCGGCCTTCCGGAGACCGCCGAGAGCTTCTCGGAGGTGGACCTCTACAACCATTTCAAGGGCGAGGCCCGCGAGATCAAGCGCTACATCATCGACAACCAGCGCGACCGCATCACGAGCCACCCCGACAACCAGCTCGTCGAGTTCATGGACTACGCGGGCAAGGGCGCGGACAAGCCGCTGTCCTACTCCACGATCGAGAAGACCTTCTACAGCTTCTTCATCTATCCGAACCTGCTCGAGACCCCGCTCGACTACGGCGAGAACGTCGGCGAGAACCCGCGCGAGCTCGAGGTCGCGCAGATCGTCGGGCTCATGAACATCGTCGCCGAGGAGGTGTACGACGACAAGTTCGACCCGGTCCTCGGCGCCGGGCGCATCGAGAGCAAGGTCCAGAAGGGCGAGGACCTCCCGGACGCCCACCTGCGCGCCTTTCGGATGGGCAAGGAGGAGGTGCTCTACTCCTGGCTCAAGTACGTGCCCCAGATCGTCATACGGCACTTCGTGGCCGTCGGGAAGCCGGTCGACGAGCAGCGGCTCTTCCAGTACAGCTTCTCGGAGGTCCTCTGGCAGCAGCTCCGCGCCTACGTCGACAACCTCGCCGGCTTGCCGCTGTGGGTCAACCACGGCCTGTCCGCGACCGTGTTCGGCGGGAAGCAGACGAGCGACTTCTGGCGCACGATCTGGGAGACGGGGAGATCGCCTCAGGGCACGTCCGTCCTCGCGGCGCCGATCAACCTCACGGCGCTCACGAAGGTCGGCGAGCCGGCGCTCACGGCATAGGCGGCGGAGCGCCGGGTGGTGGCGCCTCGCCGCCGTCGCTCATCGGACGCCGCTCTCGCCGGCGCGCCGGCGCAGGAGCCAGCGGCGCAGCTCGTCGGCGCCCCAGACGATGAAGGGGAACGGCGCGGCGAGCAGCAGCATCGGCGCGGTCAGCGGCGCGGTGCCGAGCAGCGCCTGGAACGGCGGGGTGTAGATGAAGATGGCGGCCAGCGCGAGCTCGAAGGCGATGCCCCACAGCAGCAGCGGGTTGGTGAGGACGCCGACGGAGCGCAGCGAGGCGTGCTCGGTGCGGGCGGCGAACGCGGTGCCGATCTGGCCGGCGAGCATGCCGAAGAAGGTCATCGTCGTCGCCTGACGGTAGGCGTGGTGGAGCGGGTGGCCGGCGCCGGTGGGGTCGCCGGGGCTCCAGCCGGCGTGGGCCAGGACGGCGAAGAAGCCGCCCATCGCAAGGGCCGCGGCGATCAGGCCGAGGAACAGCCAGGCGCGCAGCAGCATCGGCGGCTGGATGACGCTCTCCGAGCGGGGCCGGGGCGGGCGCTGCATGAGGCCGGGCTCGGCCGGCTCGCGGCCGAGTGCGAGCGCCGGCAGCGTCTCGGTGCCGACGTCGAAGGCGAGGAGCTGCATGACGGTCAGCGGCAGCGGGATCGCGCCGCCGCCAAGCGCGAAGACGAGGAAGGGCGCGACCTCGGGGGTGGCGTGGGCGAAGATGTAGAGGATGAACTTGCGGATGTTGTCGTAGACGCGGCGGCCGGCCGTAATCGCGTCGACGATCGTGGCGAAGTTGTCGTCGGTGAGGATCATCGTCGAGGCCTCGCGGGCGACGTCGGTGCCGGAGCGGCCCATCGCGACGCCGATGTCCGCGCGGCGCAGGGCGGGGGCGTCGTTGACGCCGTCGCCGGTCATCGCCACGACGTGCTGCTCGGCGCGCAGCGCGTCGGCGATCCGCAGCTTGGCCTCCGGTGAGCTGCGCGCGAAGATCAGCTCGCGGCCGGTGTGCAGCAGGCGCTGGAGCGCGGCGTCGCTCATGCGCTCCAGCTCGTCGCCGGCGACGATCGTCGGCTGCTCGCCGGCGATGCCGACGCGGTGCGCGATCGCGGCTGCGGTCAGGCCGTTGTCGCCGGTGATCACCACGATGCGCACGCCGGCCCGATGGCAGGCGGCAACGGCGCCGGCGACCTCGGGGCGCGGCGGGTCCAGCAGCGCGACGAGGCCGATCAGGCAGAGGTCGCGCTCGGCGTCCTCGCGCCGCCCCGGCGGCTCCGCCCCTTCCGGCAGCTCGCGCTGCGCGACGGCGAGCACGCGCAGCCCCTGGCTCGCGTAGCGCTCCATCAGCCGGCGCAGCGCCTCGCGGCCGGACGAGTCGAGCGGGCGCGCCTCGCCGGCGGCGTCGAGCGCGTGCGTGCAGCGCGGCAGGAGCGCCTCGGGGGCGCCTTTCGCGTCGATCCACAGGCGTCCGTCGCGCTCGTCGATCGTCGACATCAGCTTGAGCACGGGGTCGAAGTGGAAGAGCCGCCGCCGCGCGCGCTCGCGCGCGCCCTCGCTGGCCTCGACGCCGAGCCGTCCGGCGGCCGCGAGCAGCGCGACCTCGGTCGCGTCGCCCGTCGCGGCCCCGCTCCCGTTGGCGAGCTGGGCGGTGTTGCATGCGGCGATCGCCTGCGCGACGCGCGCGACCGCATCGCCCGCGGGCGCTCCGTCCTCGGTGGCGGTCTCGAGGTCGCGCGTCTCCGGTGCGGTCCAGATCGTCGTGACGCGCATGCGGTTCTCGGTCAGCGTGCCGGTCTTGTCGGTGCAGATGATGTCGGTCGATCCCAGCGTCTCGACCGCGCTGAGCCGCTTGACGACCGCGCCCCGCCGCACCAGCTCGCGCACGCCGATCGCGAGCGAGAGGGTGATCACCGGCAGCAGCCCCTCGGGCACGTTGCCGACGAGCAGCCCGACCGCGAATACGACCGCGTCGGCGAGCGAGAGGCCCGCGCCGAAGACGCCGATCGGCACGAACGCGATCCCCAGCAACAGCGCGATCAGCGCGATCAGCCACGCGACCCGCCGCACCTGCGCCTCCAACGGGCTCTCCTCGCGCTCGACGCGCTGCGAGAGCGCCGCGATCCGCCCCAGCTCGGTGCGCATCCCGGTCGCGAACACCACCGCGCGCGCCTCGCCCTCCGTGCACGCGGTCCCCGAGAACACGAGGTCGCGCGACTGCAACAGCGGCACGCCGGCGTCGAGCAGATCCGCGGCGCGGAAGACCGGCGCCGACTCGCCGCTGAGCGTCGAGAGGTCGACCTCGAGGCCGCCGCTCAACAGCCGCGCGTCAGCCGAGATGCGATCGCCCTCGTGGATCGCCACGACGTCGCCGGGCACCAGCCGCGAGGCGTCGATCACCTGCTCGCGCCCGTCGCGCAGGACGCTCGCGTGCGGGGGCAGGTAGCGGGCGAGCGCCTCGACCGAGCGCTCGGCCTGCTGCTCCTGCGCGAACGCGAACGCCGCGTTGAGGAGGATCACGACGACGACCGCGACCGCGACCGCCGCGATCCCGGCCGCCCACGCCAGCGCCGCCGCCGCCCACAGCAGCAGCGCGAGCGGGTGCGTGAACTGCCGCGCGAGCTCGCGCGGCCAGCGCCGGCCGCGGCGCCGCGTCAGGACGTTCGCGCCGTGCTGGAGCAGGCGCCGCTCCGCCTCGAGCGAGCTCAGGCCCGCGGGCGAGGTACGCAGCTCGCGCAGCAGCAGCTCGAGGCGCTCGGTCGGATCCACCACGGTCTCGGGCATCGCGGTCGCTCGGTCGGCTCGGCGGACAGGTCCCTCAGCCGGAGACGAACCGGGGGATGTCGGCGGGCAGCACGGCGCTCACGTCGGCCATCTCATGTTCGGGCGGAGCTCGCTGATCGTGACGTTTGCTGTCGGCATGGCGGATCTCCCGTTCGCTCGCTGGGCGTCGAATCGGGATGCTGGCGCGCCGGCGCGGGGCGGTCATCCGTCCGCCCTCGGCATCGCGCCTCCGTATTCGTCCGCAGCAAGCCGCGATCTCGGTGCGGATGTCCGGGCCGCGGCGACGTGGCCTACGGCCGTGCTGCTGGGGCGGGACCGTATATCTCCGCGAGCGGAGCGGGGCGGCGCGCGGATGCGTCAGCCGGCGGGGACGGCATAGCGTGGACGCGACAGGCGAGTCCATCTGAGTCCTCTGAGGGAGATGTCCATGTCGAGCAAGATCGTGGCCGGAGTCGATGGTCGCTCTGGCGGTGCCGACGCCGCCGCGCTGGCGCCGCCGCGGGAGCCCATGGAGCCTCGTGATGCCTGCCGCCAAGCTGCGTCTCCTCGCGGCGACTGTCGTCATCGCCACGGCGCTCGAGGCCGCCGCCGCGCGCTTCAGCGCCTCGTGACGGCGTGACGGATGGCTGTGTCCGCCAGAGCCCCGCTTGTCGACCGGCTCGCGGAGAGCCTGCCCGGACCGGTCGAGCTGCGTGAGACGCACGCCGCGTGGGTGCTGCTGAGCGGCGATACGGCGCTGAAGGTGCGCAAGCCGGTCCGGTTCGCGTTCCTCGACTACTCCACGCTCGCGCGCCGCTACGCGGCCGCGGTCGAGGAGGTGCGCGTGAACGAGCCGCTCGCGCCGGGCGTATACCGCGGCGTCCGCGCGCTCGTCGAGCGTGACGGGCGGCTGACCGTCGGACCCTTCGGCGCCGCTGCGAAGGCGGTCGAGTACGCGGTCGAGATGCGCCGCTTCGACGAGCGACGGACGATGGCCGAGCTGTGCGCTGACCAGAGCTTGCACGCCGGGCAAATCGACGCGGTCGCGCGCGTGCTCGTGCGCTTCCATGCCACTGCGGCGCGCTGCGACGGCGGCGCGCAGGCGTTTCGCGCGCGCGTGGGCGCGGACGTGCGCGAGCTTGAGGCGCTGCTCGGGCCGCTGCCGGCGCTCGCGCGCTACGCCGAGGCGGCGCTCGCGCGCAACGCAGCCCAGCTCGATGCGCGCGCCGAGCGAGGCCTGTGCCGCGACGGCCACGGCGACCTGCGCGCCGAGCACGTCGTGCTCGAGCAGGACCCGTTGATCGTCGACCGCATCGAGTTCGACCCCGCCCTGCGCCGCATCGACGTCGGCAGCGACCTTGCGTTCCTGATCATGGATCTCGAAGACCGCGGCTGCGCACCGGCGGCGCGGCGGCTGCTCGTCGCCTACCAGCGCGCCGGCGGCGACCCCGGCGACGCGCGCCTGCGCGCGCTGTTCGCATGGCAGCGCGCGCTCGTGCGCGCGAAGGTCTCGCTTCTGCGCCACGAGGAGCCGGCTGCGCACCGGCTGCTCGAGCTTGCCGAGCGCTTCGCCTGGCGCGAGCGCCTCGCCGGGGTCGTGCTCGTCCTCGGCCCTCCCGCGTCGGGCAAGTCGACGCTGGCGCGCGCGCTCACTCAGTGCAGCGGGCTGCCGCTGCTGAGCAGCGACGTGACGCGCAAGACCCTGCTCGGCGCGAGCCCGACCGTACGGCTCGACGACGACGCCTACCGCGAGCAGGTCACGCACGCCGTCTATCGGACGCTCGGGATGCGCGCCGCGGCTGCGTGCGCCCGCCACGGCGGCGTGGTGGTCGACGCGACCGGCCGCACGCGCGAGCTGCGCCGGACGCTCGTCGAGCACCTCGGCGCTTCGGGGCCGGTTACCGCGATCGTCTGCGAGGCGCCGCTCGAGCTGCGGCTCGCACGCGCGCAAGCCCGGCTCGCCGACCGCGCGCGCGTCTCTGACGCCGATCCCGCGATCGTGCGCCGGCTCGCCCGCCAGTTCGAGCTGGTGGACGCAGGAGAGGACGGGATCGACACGTTCGTTGCGGCCGATGGCGAGCAGCCGGTCGAGACGATGCTGTGCGAGCTCGCCGCCGAGCTCGATCTGCGATGAGCACGCCTGATCTCACGCCCCGGTCACGGCGCTCGTCTCACGGGGCGCGGCGCCGGCGGTCCGGGCGGGATCTCGTCGCTCTTGGCGGGGAGCGCGGCCGAGGCGGGGCCGTTCGCGCCGGTCGGGGTCCGAGTGCCAGCCGCGCTTGCGGACGCTCTCGCTCTCGCCTGCGCGACCCAGTCGACCATCGCGGGCGCCACGTTCAGCAGCGTCGGCCATGTCGCCGCGTCGACCTGGCCGGTGGCAGGCAGTCGGTGCGCCGTCTGGAAGGCGCGCACGGCGCTCGCGGTGCTGGCGCCGAACTGGCCGTCGACGGTGACCGCGTCGCCGGCGCCGTTGAGGTGCTCCTGCGCCCACACGACCGGGTCGCCCTTCGACCCGACCTTCCCTGCACTGCCGGCGGCGAGCGTCGGCCAGACGGCCGGCGGCGGCGCGACCGGCGCGACCGGCGCGCTCAGCGCGCTCCAGTCCGACGCGCTCGCCTCCTGCCAGTCCCACCAGCTCAGCCCGTGCGCGCCGTAGGCGGCCGAGAGCTGGCGGAAGCGCTCGATGTCAGCGGCGGGCGGGCTGTCGTACGTCTGGCCGAGCGGGAAGATCCCAGTCCTGTATGGCGTGTTCCACTCGTACGTGTGCGCGAGCGACGCGTCGACCGTGTCGCCGATCGTCTTCCAGTACACCTGCGGCAGGTTGAACGTCGCACCGCCGGGGCCGAGGAAGACCGAGTACGGCAGGCCGGGGTGGTAGTCGACGTAGGGGAACGACGTCAGGCCGACCGGGTAGCTCGCGCCGACGAGCTGGCGCAGCGTCGTCATGTACTGCTGCGCCTGCGCGTACTTGCCCTCGTACGCGCCCTCGGCGTCGATCACGAAGCAGTCGGCGCCGGCGCCCTTCGCGGCGGCGCCGGCCTGCGCCTCGCCGACCGGGTCGGTGCCGTAGACGAACTGCCACGCGCACACGTGCAGGCCCGCTGCCTTCAACGCCGACACGGTCGTCGCGTCGAACTGCGACCACAGGCCGGTGCCGTCGGCGCTCTTGATGTAGACGGTCCCGATCCCGTGCGACCTCGCCTGCGCGGCGATCGCGGCGGGGTCGCCGCCCTGCGATCTCGACACGTACCAGATCCACATGCCGTTGCCGTCGAACACGCTCGGACCGCCTGGGGATGCGCCGCCGGCGGCCTTCGGCGCCGGCGGGCGGCGCACGCCGATGCGCACCGCGTTCGAGTAGCGGTAGCCGGGGTTGGCGACGCGCAGCGGACCGCTGATCGCGTCGCTCGGGACGCGCACGACGATCCGCGTGCGCGTGCGGAACGAGCCGCCCACGGCGCGCTGGCCGGCGCGGCCGTTGCGCAGGCGGATCGTGAAGACGACCTTCGCGCGCGCGCTCATCGCGTTCGCGCCGACGAGCAGGTTCCCGGTGCGCGTGACGATCGTGTGGGAGGCGCACGGGAACGGCACCGACGAGCAGCGCACGAAGACGATGTGCGGGCGGCTGGGTCTCGCCGCCACGGCATGCGCCGCCGGCACCAGCGCCGCCGCCAGCAGCGCGACGGCCCACGCGGAGGCGAGGCGACGGCGATGGCTGCGGTGGCGACGGACTGCGGTCATCGGCGAGACGGCGGCGGGGCCGCAAGCCGTTCAGCTTAGGCCCCGCACCGCGCCCATCCTGGGCGCGCCGTTGCAGCCATCAACACGGCCGCCGCGCCGACGTTTCGCTTTCGCCCTCCGGTCACCGCAAGCGGCGACCTGCGAAACCGGCTTTCGCCCTCCGGTCACCGCAAGCGGCGACCTGCGGGCGACGTCACATCACCTCGATCGTCTCGTACACCTCGACGCTGCCGCCGCCGTCGAGCACCGGCGCGCCCTTCGCCTTCTCGGTCGCCTCCGCGAGGCTGCCGGCCGTGATGATCGAGTAGCCGGTGAGGGCCGACGGCGCACTGCCGTTGCCGCCGTCCGCCTTCACGACGGCGGAGGGGCCGAACGGGTTGCCGGCGTCGATCAGCGACTCGCCGAGGCCGCCGAGGAACGAGCCCCAGGCGGCCATCACCGCCTGCCGCTCCTCGTCCGTCTCCGCCATGCGGCCGCCGGTGTAGGCCAGCACGTACTTCGCCATGATGGGCTCCTTCTCGTGTGGTTTCCGGTGTTTCAGCGCACTGCCGACTGGACGCCGACGCGCGCGAGCGTGTCGAGCACGCCGATCCAGCCTCTGCGGTGGTTCGCGCGGGAGGTCTCGTCGAGCAGGCCGGCGTGCTCGATCGTCACGGTCGTGCGGCCGGGCTCCTGCTCGGCGAACGTCACCGCGACTTCGCTCGCGTGACCGGCGTAGGGGCCGGTCCCCTCCCAGGTCCAGCTATAGACGAGCCGCTGCGGGCGGGCGATCTCGCGGTAGGTGCCGAAGACGACGAAGTCCTCGCCGGAGTCGACGTCGCGCATCGCAAGCCGGTAGCCGCCGCCGACGCGCAGGTCGACGTCCGCGGCCGCGACCTCGTGGTTCGGCGCCGCCTTCCACCAGCGCCGCAGCACCTCCGGGTTCGTCCAGGCGTCGAAGACCGCCTCGGCGGGCGCGTCGATCGTGCGCTCCACGCGCACGGTCCCGGTGTCCACGTCCACGTCGCTCATGCTGATCCCTTCCTCGCGGGGTTCTCGGGGGTGTCCTCGCCGCGCTGCTCGCGCAGGTACTCCTCGACGACGTCCAGCTTGCGCTCCCACAGCTCGCGCTGTCTCGCCAGCCATGCGTACGCCTCTTCCAGCGAGGCGCCGTTGAGGCGCAGGCGGTGCGTGCGGCCGTCGATCACGCGCACGATCGCGCCTGCCTCCTCGAGCACGCGCAGGTGCTTGCTGATCGCCGGCTTAGAGATGGGAAAGTCGTGCGTCGCCTCGCCGACCGTCAGCTCCCGCTCGGCGAGCCGCTCGAGGATCGTGCGACGCAGCGGATGGGCGACGGCGACGAACGAGCGGTCCAGCGCGGCCGAGACGTGACTGTTAGCCATTTGGTTAACAGTACGCTGCCCCGGAGCCGCGCGCAAGTCTCATGGCGCGCACGCGACCGCAAGGCGGCCCGCGCAGCTACAGTTGGACCGCCCGGGGGCGTGGTGCTAACGGGAACACGCCGCCTTTGCAAGGCGGAGTTGGGGGTTCGATTCCCCCCGCCTCCATGAGACGGGAAATGGCTGCAATCCGAGGCCTTTCTTTATCCTTGGGCACGCGCCCGCGATGACGCTAGCGGCGACTTTGTGTACGGAGCGTGTACACGAGTTCAGATGAGGCTGACGCGCTGACGCGAACGTCGCTCCATCGATGGAGGCGGCGGGAATCGAACCCGCTCGTCCCGAACAGACCGGCGCAGCACGCCGATAGCCGGGCATACCTGTCGCCCCCGGAAGTGCACCGCGAGACTCATCGCCGGTTCTTTCCCGGCAGCCGGCGCCCGCAGCTCGGGCAGACGCGCGTCATGATCGGCTCCACATGGGTTGCGTCGCCAAGCTCGTAGAAGCGGCGGTGGCGGTCACGGCCGTAGACCTGCAGCTCGTGGCCGCAGGCGCAGACGCATGGAGCCCGCGCCGCCGTCGCGATCGGCGCGTCGTAGGCGATCATCTGTCTCACGGCTCCTGCGCGCCGCGGCCGCCCTCGTCCAGCCGGCGTGCAGCGGCGAGCGCGTCGGACGGCGCGTCTGAACCGGTGCTCCGACCGGGGGCGCCAGGGAGCGACGGGACGTCGCCGGCCGTCGCGCGCAAGGCGTCGTTGGTCAGGAAGCGGAGTCCCACCAGCGAGGTCAGATCCCGCTCGGGCTCCAGGTCGCGCCCGCAGAGCGGGCATTGGTCCTGTGCGGCGCTGATCGCGACGTCCAGTCCCGAGCGGCGGATCCGGCAGTGCAAGCACTTGAACCAGGGCATAACGTGCCCCTTCCGTTGATGTGCTGCGGACAGTAGCAGGAAGAACAATTCCTGAAACAGATTTCAGTAGTCTTCCCGCCGATGGCCCAGTGGACGTTCCTCAGCAACCACGCCCAGGTGCTCCTATGCGTCGCGCAGGATCCGAGCAGCCGGCTGCGTGACATCGGCGAGCGCGTCGGGATCACCGAGCGCGCCGCGCACCGCATCGTCGACGAGCTCGTCGACGCGGGCTATCTGACCCGCGAGCGCCGCGGGCGCCGCAGCCACTACACGATCGTCGAGCACCTGCCGCTGCCCGATCCGCTCGTGCGCGAGCAGCGCGTCGCCGACCTGCTGCGGCTGCTCGCGCCGTCCTGAGCCTCAGGCGCCGGGTGCTACGGTGGGATCGTCGATCGCCCCGTCGCGATCATGCGTTCGCCCGGTCCTCCTTGACCTCTCTGCCTCGCGATCGCAGCCCTTGAGAGGCTCGCGAGGAGCGCCGTGAACGTCGCCATGCTGGCTCCGCCCTGGATCGCGGTGCCGCCGCCGGGGTACGGAGGCGTCGAGTCGGTCGTGAGCGTGCTCACCGAGGCGCTGATTCGGCGGGGGATCGAGGTGACGCTCTTCTGTGCTCCAGGCTCCAGCTCGAGCGCGGAGGTCGTCCCGCTGCTCTCTGAGACCCATCCGGACGAGATCGAGCGGGCGCTCTACGAGGCCGACCACGTCGCATGCGCATTCCAGGAGATCGAGCTCGCCGCGCCAGGCTTCGACGTGGTCCACGACCACTGCGGCTTCACGGCGCTGGCGATGGCGGACCGGCTCGCGACGCCGTTCGTGCACACCCTGCACGGGCAGTTCACCACGGCTACGGCCGCGTTCTATGCCCGCCACGGCCATAAGGCGGCGATCGTCCCGATCAGTCGCGCGCAGCTCGCGTCGGCCCCAATGGGACTTGCGATGACCGACGCGATCCCCAATCCGGTCGACGTTGGGGGCTGGCCGCTGCGCGAGCAGAAGGACAATTACCTCTTGTGGGTGGGGCGGATCACGCCCGACAAGGGCCCCCATCGCGCGATCGCCGCTGCGCGCGCCGCGGGCGTGCCGCTCGTGCTGGCGGGCGTCGTCCAGCCCGGTCAGCGGGCCTTCTTCGAGCGCGAGGTCGCGCCGCATCTCGACGGCGAGCGCGTGCGCTTCGCCGGCGAGGTCGGCGGGGCGGCCAAGCGTGCCTTGTTCGCAGGTGCGCGCGCGCTGCTGATGCCGATCCGCTGGGAGGAGCCGTTCGGGATGGTGATGGTCGAGGCGCTGAGCTGCGGGACGCCCGTGATCGCATTCCCCGAAGGCGCCGCCGTGGAGCTCGTCGTCGACGGGACGACCGGGTTCCTCGTCGATGACGAGGCCGCGATGGCCGCCGCAGTCGGCCGGCTGTCGGAGATCGCCGCGCGCGACTGCCGCGCCTGGGTCGCGCGGCACTGCGACGTCGACGTGGTCGCCGCCGCATACGAGCGCACGTACCGGTCGGCGATGCAGTCCGACACCGCCGGGAGCGCTGTCGCGCTTGTCTGAGCGCACGCTGAGCGTCCTCGACGGCAGCACCTTCCTCGTCGGCGATCGCCGCGGCGACATGCGCGCCGAGGAGGGGCGCGAGCACGGCTTCTTCTCCGAGGACACGCGCTTCGTCTCGCGCTGGGTCCTGCGCGTCGACGCGACGCCGCTGCAACTGCTCGGGCTCGACCAGGACGCGCACTACGCCGCCCGCTTCTTCCTGGCTCCGGGCGTGAGCCCCGACATCGCGGCGCCCTACTCCGTCATGCGGCGCCGGCTCGTCGACCACGTGTGGATGGAGGAGATCGCCGTCATCAACCACCGCCACGGCGTCAGCGAGCTGGCCGTGACGGTGGAGGTCGACGCCGACTTCGCCGATCTGTTCGAGGTCAAGGAAGGCATCGTGGCGGTACGCGAGATCGCCTTCCACCACGACGACCGCACGCTCGTGCTCGCCTACGAGCACGGGAGCTTCCACCGCTCGATCGTGGTGGCCGCGAGCCGCCCGGCGACCATCACCCGCGAGGGCTTCACGTACGCGCTGCGGCTCGCGCCCGGCGAGCGGTGGTCGACGACCTTCACCGTCACGCCGCATGCTGCGCAGCCTGGGGCGACGTTCGCGCGGCGCGAGGCGCGCGCCGGCCTGGACGAGCTGATTCGGCTCAAGGCGGGCGAGCTCGACGCGTGGCTCGCCCGCGCGCCGGCGCTGGAGACCGCGGACGCCGCCCTCGCGCGCACGTATCGCGCAAGCCTCAGCGACCTCGCCGCGTTGCGGCTGCACCCAAAGCTGGCCGAGCACGCGACCCTGCCGGCCGCGGGGCTGCCGTGGTTCATGGCGCTGTTCGGCCGCGACAGCCTGATCGCCAGCTACCAGGCGCTTCCCTATCTGCCTGGGCTTGCCGCCACCACCCTGCGCGCGCTCGCCTCACGCCAGGCGCGGACGCGCGACGACTTCCACGAGCAGGAGCCGGGCAAGATCCTGCACGAGCTGCGCTTCGGCGAGCTGACGGCGCGCCGCGAGCGCCCGCACTCCCCGTACTACGGCTCGGCGGACGCGACCCCGCTGTTCCTCGTGCTGCTCGACGAGTACCACCGCTGGTCGGGCGACGATCCGCTCGTGCGCGAGCTGGAGCCCAACGCCCGCGCGGCGCTGACGTGGATCGAGGACGAGGGCGACCTGGACGGCGACGGATACGTCGAGTACGCCCGCCGCAACCCGCTAACCGGGCTCGTCAACCAGTGCTGGAAGGACAGCTGGGATGCGATCCAGCTCGCCGACGGCACGCTCGCGAGAGGACCGATCGCCACCTGCGAGATCCAGGGCTACGTCTACGACGCGCAGCGGCGCGCGGCGCGGCTGGCGCGCGAGGTGTGGGACGACCCGGCGCTCGCCGAGCGGCTCGAACGTCGCGCCGCCGACCTGCGCGAGCGCTTCCGCCGCGACTTCTGGATGCCCGAGCGAGGCTGCCACGCGCTCGCGCTGGACGGCGACAAGCGCCAGGTCGACAGTCTCACCTCCAACATCGGCCACCTGCTGTGGTCGGGAGTGTTGGACGAGGGCGAGGCGGCCACGACCGCCGAGCGCCTGCTCGGCCCGGACCTGTGGTCGGGTTGGGGCGTGCGCACGCTCGGCGCCCGTGAGGGCGGCTACAACCCGCTCGGCTACCACACCGGCACGATCTGGCCGCACGAGAACTCGCTGATCGCGGCCGGCCTCGCGCGCTATGGCCACCGTGAGGCGGCGAGAACGATCGCCTCCGCGATCCTCGCTGCGGCGCCGCACTTCGAGCACCGCCTGCCCGAGGTCTTCGCCGGCTATGCCGCAGCGGAGACCTTCGTGCCAGTCGCCTACCCCACCGCCTCCCGACCGCAGGCATGGGCCGCGGGAACACCGTTGCTGCTGCTGACCTCCCTGCTCGACCTCCAGCCGGGCGACGACGCGGCAGCGGCTCCGGGCGTCGTGCTGCGCCGGCGCGCGGGCGCCGCGTCGGGCGGCGGCGGCAGCCTGGTCAGCTCGGTGTGGCGAGGACGAAGAGCTCGATCTCGAGGTCGGGGCCGACGTGGTGGTTGGAGATGAATGCGAGCACGCGTCGGCCGCTGAGGCGCTCGATCTCGGTGATGAACTTGTGTTGCA